>ENA-UOVV01001061-UOVV01001061.1-compost-metagenome-genome-assembly--contig:-NODE-1061-length-24155-cov-6.530456_pt1 | contig 24155 bp, 14 predicted proteins | sample MGYA00238155_ERZ761577 | MGnify/ENA primary metagenome ERZ761577 (study PRJEB28898, sample SAMN06268775) | compost metagenome | isolation source: Emeryville, CA | place: USA:Emeryville, CA | collected...
CCTGTAGCTGTTTTTCCTACTGCATTATGGGAAGCTGTGACCTGCATTATTCTGTTTTTCATTCTTTGGTCGCTGAGAACACGTTTGAAACATGGTCTGCATCTTTCAGGCATCTACCTGATCATGAACGGACTTGAAAGGTTTTTAGTGGAAAAAATCCGTGTAAACTACAAATACGACTGGGGCATTCTACACCCTACACAAGCGGAGATCATATCATTTGTTCTGATCGTATTCGGAATATGTCTGCTTCTGCTGGCAAGAGATAAAAGGAAAGCTGCTCTTTAAGCAGCTTCTTCTTTTCTTATTCAGTTTCGCCTGGATTCATCAGGTCTTGCCGTTCTTTCTCTCGGGTTTCGCTGGTGAACAATTGATAACGAATACCCACTGTCACAGGAAAACTCATAACACTATACTTTAGGTTTTCAGTAACCGTGTTCGTACCGGCATGCGTATCATAACCAAGCTGCTGATATCTGAACGCAGCCTCAGCAGATACCGCAATATGCTTGGTAATGCCGCGAACATATCCCACCTGCAGTCCCAGCACTGCTCCTTTTCCTCCATCCGGTGTACGATATGCCTCCTTGCTTTTCAATGTCTTTGAATCGTGACGGCTTACACCATACCCCAAAGCAGCACCACCGTAAACGTAACCGTTTTGTGCAGGGAATCTTGCATTAACAACTGCACAGCCGATGATATTGGTTTTGGCATATACAAAACGCTTGTCTTCAGAGCTTGAATGACCCATCGAGTCTATGTTGGTTACAGTAGACTTCCCGGAAAGACTGGAAAAATGCAATTGCAGACCTGCCTGCCAGCGTTCGTTGATGTTGTAGAATCCCTGAACAGTAGCGGCAGGATTAATGGTTGTTTTCTCTCCTTTGAAGTACAGGTTTTCCGACGGTTTGGAATTGAGGCTAATGCCGGCACCCACGCCGAGCTCGATCTTTTGCGCAAAACTACAGACCGGCAGAAGCAAGAATAGAAAAGTCTTTTTCATGAATGTGTTTAAAGAAAATTTCCGCGAAGATAACCGCGTTTACAGAACAATATTGACTCATGATTCGAAACCGCCTCAAATTCCTCCATTATGCTACAGCATCGACGGTATAATGTGTTTGCAGTTCTTCGAAAATCATATCCAGTTCAGCTAAGCTTTCGGCGGTTACCAGCCGCATTCGAAACTCTTTTATATGTGATAGTCCTTTGAGGTAATTGGCATAATGTCTGCGCATTTCCAAAATGCCAAGTCGCTCGCCCTTCCAAACCACAGAACCCTGCAGATGTTTTCTACAGGCAGCAATCCGCTCTGTAAGTGTAGGGGGCGATAAAGTTGCTCCTGTCGCAAAGAAATGTTTGATCTCGCGAAAAATCCAGGGATAGCCTATAGCTGCGCGACCAATCATAATGCCATCTACGCCATAGCGATTTTTGTATTCCAACGCCTTTTGCGGACTGTCAATATCTCCGTTGCCGAAAATGGGAATCTGAATGCGAGGATTGTTTTTCACTTTGGCAATCAGCGTCCAGTCGGCTTCTCCCTTATACATTTGGGTGCGGGTTCTTCCATGAATAGTCAGCGCTTTGATACCTACATCCTGTAGACGCTCTGCCACCTCTTCAATATTCTTTGTCTGATCGTCCCATCCCAGCCGTGTTTTTACGGTCACAGGCAGTCGCGTACTGTTGACCACAGCCTTTGTCAGCCGCACCATAAGATCAACGTCCTTCAACACGCCCGCGCCTGCACCCTTACACACCACCTTCTTCACCGGGCAGCCAAAATTTATATCGAGCAAATCAGGATTGGTGGCATCTACAATCCTGGCAGAAAGTGCCATCGCTTCCTCGTCGCCACCGAATATCTGGATACCTACCGGACGTTCATAATCAAAGATGTCCAGCTTTTGGCGACTTTTTATTGCATCGCGGATGAGCCCTTCAGAAGAAATAAATTCCGTGTACATCAGGTCTGCTCCATGCTCCTTACATACTGCTCGAAAAGGCGGATCGCTTACATCCTCCATGGGCGCCAGTAATAAAGGGAACTCTCCCAGCTCGATATTTTCAATCCTGACCATGATAAGAATGCGCAAAGGTAAGGTTCATCGGGTAGTCTGGGCGTTAATTGTAAACCGAAATAAACACATCAATAGACTATAGTACTCAATATGCCATAAGCCTATGAAGATCTGTGATTCACAGTGTACTCTTACCTTAAGTTCATAAAATTCACACAATTCATAGACAGCATACAGATGGATATAATAAATTTGCGCCCACACTTCTTCAAAAGGACGGACCCTGATATAGTGGGAAAACACATCAATAAAGCTTCAGTAGCCGGACTCATCGTAGCGTTAGGGATCATTTATGGTGACATCGGGACTTCTCCTCTCTACGTGATGAATGCCATTTGCAATGGCAAACCGATCAGTGAGTTGTTGATCATAGGAGCGCTCTCCTGTATCATCTGGACACTTACCCTGCAAACAACGGTGAAGTACGTGATCCTTACTCTTAAAGCCGACAATAAAGGTGAGGGTGGTATTTTCTCTTTGTTTGCACTGATAAGACGACATGGTAAATGGACGGTCTATCTCGCAATGCTCGGAGGTGCAGCGATTCTTGCCGATGGAATGATTACGCCGCCGATCTCGGTTTCTTCAGCAGTGGAGGGGCTGAGGAATATTCCTGCATTTCATGAAACAGGTGATATCACCACGCTAAATATTGTGCTGTTCATTCTCACCGGACTATTTTTTTTCCAGCAATTTGGGTCTGCTTCTATCGGCAAATCGTTCGGTCCCATCATGATGATGTGGTTTACCATGCTCGGTGTATTGGGAGCGTTGCACATAGGCGATAACCTCAGCGTATTAAAAGCCTTCAATCCCTGGTATGCTATCCAATTACTGACAGAATACCCCAAAGGATTCTGGTTGCTGGGCGGTGTATTTCTGTGTACCACCGGTGCTGAAGCGCTTTATTCAGACATGGGTCATTGCGGGCGCGCCAACATTCGTGTGTCCTGGATAATGGTGAAGACCTGTCTAATCCTAAACTACCTGGGACAGGGAGCCTGGCTGCTGACGCAAAAAGGAGTTACCTGGAACGCAAATCTTCACAACCCTTTTTATGAACTGATGCCGGACTGGTTTCTGATTGTAGGAATTATCATAGCCACCCTCGCGGCTGTCGTGGCCAGCCAAGCTATGATCTCTGCCTCATTCACGTTGATCAGTGAAGCCATCAAGCTCAACCTCTGGCCCAAGATGAAGATCAACTACCCCACGAATGAAAGAGGACAACTATTCATTCCGGGTATCAATTTGCTGCTTTTTGCAGGTTGTATTACCATCACACTGATCTTCCGGAAATCTTCTAATATGGAAGCCGCCTATGGACTCGCGATCGTTTTCACGATGATGATGACCTCCTGTTTGTTTGCCTACTTCATGCTCATCAAACGGGTACCACTTATAGGCATTATCAGTTACCTGGTAGTATTTCTCAGTATCGAAGCAGCGTTTCTGGTAGCCAATCTTGAGAAATTTCCTCACGGAGGTTATGTTGCTTTGATTATCGCCGGAGGACTATTTCTGGTGATGTTCACCTGGCACAAAGCAAGGAAGATCAAAAATCGCTATGTGGAATTTGTACGATTGGAAGACTATGTTCCCATTCTACAAGAACTGAGCAATGACCGGTCGATTCCCAAATATGCAACACATCTGGTTTATCTCACCAGCGCTAACAACCCTAAGGAAATAGAACACAAGATCATTTATTCGATTCTTTACAGAAAACCAAAACGTGCGGACATTTACTGGTTCGTGCACGTAGACGTACTGGATGAACCATACACGATGGAATACACTGTACAAACCATCATTCCCAATGAGATCATCAGGGTGGAGTTTCGTCTTGGCTTCCGCGTCGAGCATAGAATTCAGATGATGTTCCGCAAAGTTGTGGAAGATCTGGTGATGAATAAAGAGGTAAATGTTGTAAGCCGTTATGAATCACTCAGTCGGAACAATGTAATGGGAGATTTCCGCTTTATCGTAATGGAGAAATTCCTTTCCAAAGACAATAAGCTGCCTTTCGTCGCCGACCTGATCATGCGTGGCTACTTTCTGCTCAAACGCGTAAGCCTTTCTGAAGAACGCGGTTTCGGCCTGGATCCTTCCGATGTTACGCTCGAAAAATATCCTATCATTGTTTCCACGGTAAGCGACATGAATCTGAAACGAGTGTATGATTGATTGCTTCGAAGATAAGTTGCATTAAATGCTTTTATCTGCTTTCGAGTGTTCGGCATCTGTCTTCCCATGTTTACTATCCAGCCACACATTCTCTGCATTCCACTCCAATTGCTCTTTTAGCGGTTCCTGCCGCACCGGACATTCCGGAAGTGCGCACAATTTGCAGGAATAAGGAGCACAGGCATCAACGTGCACAAAAATCTCTATCCTGTTTCCAAAATGCGCACCGATCATTTCTTCCAACAGATGAATTTCCTTTTCACCTTCCGCCACGCGGTAATACCAGGGCAAAGTCATATGAGCATCTACATGCATCACATTTCCATACTGGATGACCCGCATATTGTGCATATCAATCCACTGCGGACGTCGATGTTGCTGGATGAAACTGATCACGTGAGCTACTAATTTTTCATCTGCTTCATCCATGATACCTGCCAGCGATTTCCGTGTAACGCGATAACCTGTAACAAGAATAACACCTGCAAAGATCAGCGCCACTGCACTATCAAGCCATTGCCAGCCGGTAAGCAACAACAAAGCTAATCCCGCAAGAATGGCGAAGGTAGAATAAGCGTCCACGCGTATATGTTTGCCTGCAGCCTCCAGTGTCGCAGACTTGTGCTTTCTACCTTGCTGAATGGCATAAGTACCTGCGAGAAAATTGACTACGCCTGCAGCACCTGTGATGATGATTCCATAATCAAGTTCCTTTAAAGGTTCCGGTTCTATCAATTTATCGAACGCTTCGTACATAATGACCAATCCGGCAATGAAGATCAGGGACCCTTCAATACCCGCCGAAATGAACTCTGCTTTACCATGACCATAAGGATGATTCAGATCGCGGGGCTTTGCCGCCAATGTTATACTGTACAATCCGATAAAACCGGTAATAACATTCACGGTACTTTCCAGCGCATCGGTAAGAATAGAAACTGAATTTGTCAGATACCAGGCAACCAGCTTAGCCAGAAACAAAAGCACAGAAAGAAAAGCGATAAATCTTTGGACTTTTATGGGCATGTAACTTTTATTCGTGAGCAATGCCTGCAACCTGCAGTAATTGTTTTCAAAGCAAAACATTCATCAACTCCGGTTCACAAAAAGATATCGTCCTGCGATAGCACCACTCCATCCGGCAAACCCTCCGACAATGCCTCCCACCAGAGAAGCTACCAATAAAAACCATATAGCGCCCGACAATCCAAACAACTGCGCCATTCGCGAAGAAAGGACATGATCGTTAGCACTATCTCTGAGAGCACCTACAATAAACCATAATAAAAAAATGCCCAGAAAGCCTGCTAGAAAAGCACTGCCAAAACACAGCCTTAAAAAGATTGCAACACCAAAACATATAACCGCAAGGCTCCACCAGGAAAAGAAATACTCAGCAGCAAAGGAAAGCAGAGCAATGAGTATAATGGCAATTATCAAACGCATATTTTTTTCGATTCGTTTAGTATTCTTCAAAAATTCTTAAGCTACAGAACACCTTAATCATGGCTTCAAATTCCAGACATAACGGATGCTACTGTTGTCTTGGTTGTTTTGATTCGGCAAAAAAAGCAAACGATAATATTGCCCCTCCACCCAATGATCGACAAATGTACTATAATGCTTACTGCCGGGATTTCCTGATTGTCCTCCCGGATAAACACCCCACGCAACAATGGAATCCTTTCCCATTTCCACGATCATCCGCCATGAAGGTCCATGTGTTTTTTTCACTGCATTAATGGTATTACCCCAGCCGCCAATCTCAAGATTTTTATAGCTGAAAGCGTCCAGTCTTGCGAGGTGAGTAAGCTGTGTTCCTTTCACCTTATACCATTCCTGTCCTGAGTTTTTCAACTTACCCATACTATCTAAAAAAACTTCTCTCACCTCTTGTGCAGCACGCTTCATCTGTGCATAATAAGGATTTGCCGTACTGTCGAGATTCAATAACTGCATCGTTCGCTCTGGAGAGGGTGCTATGGCATTTTTATAAGTCTCTTTCCAAAGCCTGTCGTAAAACATTGCCCAGAAAAGCTGAAAATTCGTAGCAGCATTACTTTTTGCATCTAATGCATGATTCCATGTACCAGGCAATATAGTTGAGTCTTCAAATGAGGCAAGTTGTGCAAGCTTCGAAACAGAGTGGCGAGCGAGCACCGATACCACATCGTTCTGCATCTGCATATTGGCTGCAACATCTTTCGGAAGATTTTCTTTCAATATCTCATTGATTCTCCATGCGCGGAAATCGTAGAAATAACCATTGTACCAGTACGGATATGTACTGTCTGTAATAATTTGATTGGCAGATGCCAGATAACCCTGTGGCGGATTCAGCACATGCGGATTTTCCATCATCGGGATGTCTGCTCCCCAAAGTGTAGCGCTTGTATTTCCTTTCATCACATAACGCCCCTGGTCTTTCCATTTATTGATAAACTGCCCTTGTCCCCACATGGCAATATTACCCGCGCGGTCGGCATAGACCATATTCTGCGCCGGACATTGAAAATGCATGATGGCGCCGGTAAAGCTCACATAGTCCCTTGCCTTGTTGAGCAACTGAACCGCCAGCAATTCATTCGTTCCGCGATGTGCCATCCATTGCAAGGCAAACATTTTTCCCGTGCGAAGCGGATCGGGAAAACTTGTGTCATAACAAATAGGACCATGTATAGTATACAGCACTGTATCTACATAGTCAGATTTACCCTTTATCTTAATAATCTCCACCCTTTTATCGAAAGGCTTCAACACACTATCCAACCGGTAGAAATTTCTATCAGTTGCTTCTATCTCGTAAAAGTCTTTTACATCTCGGTAGTTGTTGGTAAAACCCCAGGAGATAGAGTCATTAAATCCTATGATCACTCCAGGCGCGCCGGGAAGGGAAACTCCATATACATTCATCTCCGGTGACTGTAACTGCATTTCAAACCAAAGTGAAGGAAGATTCAATCCCAAATGTGGATCATTGCACAAAATGGGTGCGCCGCAGACGGTATGAGTGCCGCTGATCGCCCAGGAATTAGAACCTATTGCGTCAGGACGTTCTGAAAAATGACGCACAGCAAGCGAGGATTGAGATAACTGAGACCAAACAGTATCGTCCGCAGCATCGGGAACAGAAAGACTGTGTACATCGAATCTGGTTCCTTCGGGAATTACAGGAGTGCTTTCACTCAATCGCTGCGGAAAAAGAAATTCGAATTCGGCTTGAGACAATTGCTCCCTTAACAGCGTCAGCGGAAAATCCTCTGTATAACCCGTAAGATCATCTGCCATCGTTTTCAGCAATAGGGCGCATTTCAGATTAGTCCAGGGTTCCGGTGCGTAACCCATCAGCTTATATTCCAAAGGATAATCGCGAAAACTCAGCGAAGAAATATAATAATTAACGCCCGCTGTATAGGCATCGAGCATCTGCTTTGTACGCGCATCGGCTTCCATTTCCTTCAGCGAATTTTCCGCCGCATAGATCATTCCCTTTCTCCTTTGCCCACGATCAAATTCCAGAATTGCGTTTTTGCGCTGCTTTGTTCGCTCATCGACCACCCATTTCTCACCAATGATCTCTCCAAGCCTTCCCGCGGCTGCATGGGTTTGAAATTCCATTTGCCAAAGGCGAAATCGGGCATGAAGATAACCTTGCGCAAAGTAGAGGTCAGATGCATTTTCCGCATGGATATGTGGAACCATTCGCTCTTCAAACCAAACCGTCACTGCTTGCTTCAATTCTTTTAACGAAAGTTCCAGATCATCGCCTTCTGTTGTTGCGTTTGCAGCCCAGCCATTTACAGGGTCGAGTAATCTTCCCAATGCAGGCAGCGAACCTGAAGGTTTTCTGTCGAGCAACAAGATCAGTACGACGGTAAAAAGAGGAATGATAACGGAACCAATTCGGCGCATCCGGTTCTTTTAACTAAGATAAGCGTTTTAATGCTGGTATGGCGGCTACTTCAGTGACGCCAGCTTCCGTTCAGAACCTCTATTTCATCTGGCACGTTCTTTATTGGATTGACTGCAGCCGGGTTAAAACGGCATTAGGAATCAAAAAGAAGCAAATGGCTACAGAACCGAAAATGATTGTTACCGAAGAAGAAAAAAGAGAGGCACATGCATTTTACAAAGAAGCGTTGGAATTATTACATGAAAGTGGCGCAGACTTTATGCTGGGTGGCGCCTTCGCCATGTTTCACTACACGGGCTTGTATCGCGATACAAAAGACCTGGATGTATTCCTCAAACCGTCGGACTACCCGAAGGTGATGAAGTTTTTTGCCGAGAAAGGCTACCGAACGGAAATGTACGATGTACGATGGCTTGCCAAGATTCACAAGGGCGATTACTTCATTGATCTGATTTTCGACACGGTAAACAATATCTGTCGGGTTGACGATAGCTGGCTACAACATGCACCTAAAGGGAATTTTTGCGATGTTGAAGTAAAGTTTCTGCCCGCAGAGGAACTTATCTGGTGTAAAAGCTACGTGTGGAATCGCGAGCGATTCGACGGTGCAGATATCAACCATATTTTATTGAAGCATGGCAAAAAACTCGACTGGAACCGTTTGCTGCAAAGAATGGATCCACACTGGCATTTGCTGTTGGCGCATATCATTATGTTTCAGTTTGTATACCCGTCTGACTTTCATGATATCATCCCTAAATGGCTGTTTGACGAACTCGTATCGAGAGCAAATGACCAGTATGAACTACCACCACAAGTAGAAAAAGTATGTCGTGGTCCGATCATTGATAACACACAGTATAGTGTCGACGTGAAGGAGTGGAACTATAAGTCGTCGACCATCAAAACAGTTTAGGATGGCAGAAAAACGAAAAGTAAGGATAGCGGCCGTGGGCGACATTCATGTCAGGGAAACCGACCGGGGCAAATGGGCTCCTTGCTTTAAAAAAGTTTCTCAGGATGCTGATGTTTTTGTGTTGTGTGGTGATCTTACCGATACCGGCGATGAAACCGAAGCTGAAGTGCTGGTGGAAGAGTTGAAGTCCTGCAATATTCCCATTGTTGCAGTATTAGGAAATCATGACTATGAAAAGAATCGCCATAAACTCATCCGGCAGACGATGATCTCTGCCGGTGTCCATATATTAGATGGGGAAGCAGTAGTCTTGTCCGAAGTGGGATTTGCGGGTGTGAAAGGTTTCGGTGGTGGCTTTGATAATCATATGCTTTCAATGTTTGGTGAAGGTGCTATGAAGGCCTTCGTACAGGAAGCTGTTGACGAAGCACTTCATCTGGACAGGGCGCTGGCCCGCCTCGACCAGGAGCATGGGGATATTCCCAAAATTGCTTTAATGCATTATGCCCCAATCAAACAGACTATTGTTGGTGAGCCGGAAGTTATCTATCCTTTTCTCGGCTCCTCGCGGCTAGCAGAACCGCTCAGTCGCCGGAAAGTTACAGCCGCCTTTCATGGTCATGCACACGCAGGAGTCCTGGAGGGAATTACCGAAAACGGTACAAAAGTCTTTAATGTGGCACGACCCATACTTCAGAGAGCCGGCTATGAATGCGGCTATTACGTTTTTGAAATATAATTCCCTAAAAATGTGACAATTTATTTTATAAGAATACGGTACATTTGTTTCGGATACTAATATTTTTTTCATTTCATTAGCCTTATCCGGCGGTGAAAATTTAGAATTGGTTACCGAGGGGAAAGCCGAAAACCTATTTAGAGTAGGCAAATAATTAAATTTGCATGAAAAAATTATTACCCAGCTTACTGGCATTCTTTTGCCTATTTGGCAGTCCTGTGATTGCCCAAACCAACATTGCCAGTTATTCCCTTACGGTGGGTACGAGTACTTACACGCCTATAACGGGAGGAACAGTGGTTGTATCAGGCAGTTACGACAACACAGTGAGCAGCGCTGTTTCCTTAGGTGGTACTTTCACCTTCGGGGGGACGGCCTTCTCAACCTGCTATATCAGCAGTAACGGTTTCATAGCTTTTGGTGGCGCTCCTACGGGAACAAACTACACTCCTCTAAGCACTTTGGGATCATCTACCGGTGTGGTATCTGCATTTGGTCAGGACGCAGGAGGATCTACCGTTTCCGGAGCAACTCCCGAAGTTAGTTATCTGAACATTGGAGGATCTACCGGTGAATTTGTGGTACAATATACCGACCATGCCAACTGGTATAACCGTTCTGTGGAACGCTTGAATTTTCAAATAAGACTGAATCTTGCTACCAATGTCATAACGATTGTTTATGGCAACTGTACCAATCCCGGCAGTGCAAGCACCTCCGGAACTTCAGTACAAGTAGGAATTCGTGGCAACTCGACAACCTATGCTACCAATGTAAACAATCTGATGATAGGGAACAATCCTTCGGGAACAACCTGTGATTGGTCATCGGCGGTAACAGGTTTTGCCAATAACAGCAATCTGCTGTTTGCCGGTTCAACGAACGTAAACGTCAAGATCCCTAACGGTCTTACACTCACTTACACACCTCAGAGCACCGTTGCTCCTGTACGTACTTTTTCAGCTGTAAGCGGTGTCACCGCTACAGATGCAACGATTTCCTGGACCGCTCCTACGGGCGCTACGCAATACAATATCCAATACAGACCAGTCGGTTCATGTACATGGACTAACTTCTCAGGAAATCCCACATCAAGTAACTCTGCTACCCTTACAGGTTTAACTCCATACACAGCATATCAGGTGCGCGTTCAAGCTACAGATGGCACCAATAATACGATCTGGTCTCATATTCCCGACAGTGTAGGTACAGGCAATGGATATACTTCGCGGACATTCATTACGCAAAACGTTCCTTGTGCCGGAGCACCTGCACCAGGAAATACGATTGCATCGGTAGATTCTGTTTGTTCCGGTGTAAACTTTACACTTAGTCTCCAAAACCAAACGATAGGTTCCGGCGTAAGCTATCAGTGGGAATCCTCTCCGGACGGTTTCAACTTTTCGCCAGTAGTAAGTGGAGGTACGAGCACGACTTATACCACCTCCCAGACCGCTACTACCTACTATCGCGCTATAGTCACATGTGCTAATGGGGCTTCCAGCACACCATCTACGCCTGTAATGGTCGAAATGCATCCGTTTTATAATTGCTACTGCACTCCAATAAGCGCCTGCGTAAACGAAGGAATAGACAGTGTCTCTATTGATGCTTTCAGCAACACATCAGGTTTTTGCGTAAACAGCAACGGATATACAGATTACACCGGTATGGGCTCTACAGCCTCCGTAAATCAGGGAGGAATACTGCCCATAGTTGTGAAAGCGCATATAAACTCCAATCCGGCAAGTGCAGGTGTATGGATAGACTACAACCAAAACAGCCAGTTTGAAGCGAGCGAATACACCAGTCTGGGATCAGCTAGTGTAAGTATTCCTACGGGCGGTACCACATACTTTTTCTCAGGAAATATCAATGTGCCACTCTCTGCACTGACAGGACTTACCCGTATGAGGATACGCACAGCGAATCAAAATGGTATTACCAATACATCTTCTTGTATTACTTCCAGTGCTTATGGTGAATTTGAAGATTATCTGGTAACTATTACCCAGGCGCCAAGCTGCGGCACTATAGTTACTGCCGGAACAGTGGCTACTTCTATTACTACAGTAAGCTGCCCCGGACTTCCTGTTATTCTATCGGCAACAGGCTTTACTTCAGGAGTCACGAATCTAAGTTATCAATGGCAGGAAAGTCAGGATGGATTTACATTTACCAACATAGGTATTGCAACCAGCAGTTATAAAGATGATACAGTACTTAGTACCTCACAAACCATGTATTATCGTCTTCATGTAACCTGTGCTGCTGGTGGTGCATTTGACTACTCTCCTCCTGCACAGGTATCTTACGGAACAGCACAGTTACCCTGGAGCGAAGATTTTGAAGGTCTGACTTCAACAGGTGCCAATATCTTACCATCATGCTGGAGCAGCCAGATACTTGCAGGGACTAACAATCCGGGCTCTACAAATGATAACAGTATCAGACGCAGCCCAAGATCGGGTACTAAATATTTATACACTCAATGGAGTTCTACTGCATGGATTTACACACCACCATTTGATTTACAGGCAAATACTTCATATACCCTTTCATTCTACATGATGAATAAATCGATATCCAGCCCTGTAGATTTTGTAATGGATGTAGCTTACGGAGATAGTGCATCTGCTACTGCAATGACTAATGTTCTACAGTCAGGATATTCACCGACCAATACATCTTATCAGCTGTTCTCGTACACCTTTACCCCTACAGCTACCGGAACCTATTATTTCGGTATCAAGAGTACGTCTACTACAACCAGCCCATGGTATCTGAGCTTTGACGATTTCACACTGGAGCTTACACCGTCTTGCATGCCACCTACATTAAAGGCAGCTTCGAACGTTGGAACAAGTTCAGCTACCATCAACTGGAGTCCATCTGTTTCCAATCCGTCGGTAGGTTATGAATACTATTATAGCACATCCAATACTCCTCCTACTACGGCAACCGGTACTGTTACTGCCAATGACTCGTCTGTGGTATTGACAGGATTGAGCTCTAGCACTACCTACTATTATTGGGTAAGATCTGATTGCGGCTCGAATAGTTATAGTTCATGGGTTGGCGGCACGTTTGCCACCTTGTTGGGTAACGACCTTCCCGAAGGTGCAATTCCACTGGCAGTGAGTGCCGGATGTACTACACCAATTTATACAAATGCGGGTGCCAGCTATGCTCCAGGAGAACCTGCGATTTCTTGTCGCGGTACAAATATCAATTCCGGTTCGATTGTGTGGTTTAAGTTTATCGCGCCGGCAAGTGGATTTGTAAGAGTTTCTACTGATATAGCGGGTGGATTTGATACAAAACTGGGGTTATTCGGAACTATGAACCCATCTGACTCAACGGATCTGTCTTCGTTCTACATTATCGGCTGCGATGATGACAATGGAATTACAGTGGGTACATCGTCTACACTTTACGCCTCCGGACTGACTCCGGGTGTAACCTACTATGTTGGGGTAGACCACTACAACGGAACTACCACTGGTTCTTTCTGTGTAAAGGTTGATTCTGTTACTCAGGCAATGATCGCTCCTGGAAGTGGTTCTTGTGTTGCCTTTACTGAAACGCCATATTCAAGAGAGGATTATACAGGATGGGCAACGATTGTAGACGGACAGGGACGTCTTATTGCAAATGTAAGACGCACAGCACCGTCAGGCTCTTCCTCCGTATATAACTATTCAGGTGCATTGACAGTAAACACTGCAGGCTTGAGAAATTTCGATGGAAAAGTTTATCTGGATCGTAACTTCTCTCTCAACTATAGTCAGTCGTCGGCACCGACAACATTTGACTTGAAACTTTATTTCCTCAATACAGAGTTAGCGGCACTACAAGTTGCAGAACCCACCAGAACACTTGCCGATCTGAACGTGATTCGTCAGGCTGGTACTTCATGTGCCAATAATTTTAACCTCACAGCAAATACTAACTCAGTATTACAACAGTCCGCCAATGGTACTGCTAACGGCGTCAGCTGGATACAGGTAAATACTCCGGGCTTCTCCAATTTCTATATTGCCAGTGGTCTTAATCCGCTCGTTATAAAACTTGCAGATATTCATGCTACAAATGCTGGCAACAGAAACCGAGTACATTGGACAACCGAATCAGAACTTAAATCTGACCGCTTTGAACTGGAAAGAAGTGTAGATGGCAGAAACTTCGTGAAGATCGCAGATTTTAATGCAAATGGCGAAGCATCGACCTACTCTTATTGGGATGAAACTCCTGTCAGGGGCATCAACTATTACCGTTTGAAGATGATTGATGCATCAGGTAAATCTGACTACTCAGAAGTTGTAACTGCTACCGTAAAAGGCGATGGTTCATTCAATGTAATAGCTTATCCTAATCCGGTGAAAAACAAGCTTACATTGATCGCTTATGGCACTAAAGCTCAAACTGCCATCGTTACCATTTCTGACCTTACCGGAAAAGTGGTTAAGACTGAAAATATGATTCAGGGTTTCGTTGAGATTAATATGGAAGGACTTGCACAAGGGCTATATCTTGTAAAGTACAGCGACGGAACTCACACTCATACTACGCGTGTCACTAAAGATTAATCGGTTTTATCAAACATACAAGGAGCCCGGCAATATAGTCGGGCTCTTTCATTTTAATGTGTTTTATGAGTGGAAAACTATAGCATCCCCTCAGTCCTATTTTGCGTTACTTTGTAAGACTACGTTGATTTTCGTGCATAAGTCTCTATGAAGTTTTCTCATTTACACAATCACACTCAGTTTTCGCTCCTTGACGGAGCATCCAACATCTCCCGGCTTTTTGAAAAGGCATCCAAAGATCAGATGCCTGCCGTGGCTATCACCGACCATGGAAATATGTTTGGTGTATTTGAATTTGTGGCTGAAGCCTGGAAAAATAAAAAAGTGGTCGGCACCACAGCAGAAGGTAAAGAAATCATGGAACCGGTGGTAAAACCCATCATCGGCTGTGAATTTTATCTGGTAGAAAATCGCCACAAACGACAGTTTTCCCGCGATGAAAAAGATCAGAGATTTCACCAGTTGTTGCTTGCCAAAGATGAAACCGGCTATAAAAACCTCGTAAAACTCTGCTCACTTGGCTTTATAGAGGGACTTTATGGCAAATACCCCCGCATTGACAAAGAATTGATCCTTCAATACCATGAAGGGCTGATTGCTACTACTTGCTGCCTGGGAGCTTCGGTTCCCCGCACGATATTAAGAAAGGGAGAAGAAGCCGGTGAAGCAGAGTTCAAATGGTGGCTCGACGTATTTGGCGAAGATTTCTACGTAGAATTTCAACGGCATGAAATACCCGAGCAGATAAAGGTTAATGATGTGCTGGTAAAATTTGCGCGGAAATACAATGTGCCTATCATTGCATCCAACGATTCACACTATGTAGATCGCGAAGATGCCAATGCGCATGATATCCTGCTCTGCATCAACACCGGTGAAAAACAATCTACACCCAGTGCCAAAGAGTTTGCAGACGACGATGAACAACGTCCGAAAGATACACGCTTCGCTTTCTACAACGACCAGTTCTACTTCAAGAACACAAACGAAATGGCAACATTGTTTGCCGACCTGCCGGAGGCCATCGATAATACCAACCGGATCGTTGACAAAATAAAACCGATGAAACTGGAGCGCGAGATATTGCTGCCCCACTTCAAGGTTCCGCCGGAATTCAACGACGATCAGGACGCCTACCTGGAGCATCTCACCTGGACCGGCGCAAAAGAACGCTATAAGGAAATCACTCCTGAGATCGAAGAGCGTCTGAAATTCGAATTATTTACCATCAAAACGATGGGATTCGCAGGATACTTCCTTATCGTGTCCGACTTTATCAAAGCCGGACGCGATCTAGGTGTATTTGTTGGCCCGGGAAGAGGTTCCGCTGCCGGCTCTGCGGTGGCTTATTGCACGGGGATTACCAACATCGATCCCATTAAATATAATCTTCTGTTCGAGCGTTTTCTCAATCCCGAACGAAAAAGCATGCCTGATATCGATACCGACTTCGATGATGTCGGGCGGCAGAAAGTAATCGACTACGTGGTAAACAAATACGGGAAAAACCAGGTGGCGCATATCATCACTTATGGCACAATGGCCGCCAAGATGTCGATCAAAGACGTTGCGAGGGTACTGGATCTTCCTCTTCAAGACTCCAATGCCTTGGCTAAGCTGGTACCGGAACGACCGGGCATTTCTCTGAAACGTGTATTGCATGCGCCTCTAAAAGGCGAAAAATCGCTCGACGAGAAAGAAGGACTGGGAGCAGAAGAACTGGAACAGGTAAATGCGCTCAGAGAGATTTACAACAATACTTCTGTGTTGCAGTCACGTGTGTTGCGGGAAGCCGAAAAACTCGAAGGCTCCGTCCGCAATACGGGCATTCACGCGGCAGGTATCATCATCGCGCCCAAAGATCTTTCAGAACTTATTCCGGTGGCGGCAAACAAGGATGTTGACCTTCTGATCACGCAATTTGAAGGAAACGTGATTGAAAGCGCGGGCGTTATCAAAATGGATTTCCTTGGATTAAAAACCCTTACCATTATCAAGGATGCGCTTACGTTAATCAAGAGAAACTACGGCGTGGAGATCGATATTGATTACATTCCGCTCGACGATCTTAAAACCTACGAGCTGTATCAACGTGGCGAAACAAATGGAACCTTCCAGTTTGAAAGTCCCGGTATGCAGAAATACCTGCGGGAATTAAAGCCCGACAAGTTTGCCGACCTGATTGCCATGAACGCCCTGTATCGCCCGGGCCCGCTGGAGTATATTCCCAACTTCATCAAGCGGAAACATGGAGAAGAGGCAATCACCTACGATCTGCCGGAGATGGAAGAATATCTCGCCGACACTTACGGTATCACAGTATATCAGGAGCAGGTAATGTTGCTTTCGCAAAAACTAGCAGGATTCAGCAAGGGCGATGCTGATGTATTGCGGAAAGCAATGGGTAAAAAGCAAAAGGCGGTACTCGATAAAATGAAAAGCCAGTTTGTAGCTGGTGCCAAAGCAAAAGGACATCCGGAAGACAAGCTCGAAAAAATATGGACCGACTGGGAAGCCTTCGCACAATACGCCTTCAACAAATCGCACTCTACTTGCTATGCGTTCGTGGCATATCAGACAGCGTATCTCAAGGCGCACTACCCTTCCGAATATATGGCCGCGGTACTGAACAACCAGGGCAATATCGAAAAGATAAAGTTCTACATGGAAGAGTGCCAGCGAATGGGACTACAGGTATTAGGACCGGATGTCAATGAATCGCTGAAGGGTTTCTCCGTAAACAAAGAAGGCATTGTTCGCTTCGGTTTGAACGCTATCAAAGGTGTGGGCGAAGCCGCCGTGGAAGATGTGATCGCAGAACGCGAAGCAAACGGACCTTATGTTTCGGTTTTCGATTTTATACAAAGAGTCAATCAGCGTACGGTCAACAAACGCACGCTTGAAAATCTGGTACTCGCCGGAGCTTTAGATTGCTTTAAAGAAATGCACCGTGCGCAATACTTTTTTTCTCCTCCAACAGACCCCAAAACGGGATTGGAAAGATTGATAGCCTTCGGCAACCAGTTTCAGGCAAGTGCAACCATGGCCACTAACAGTCTTTTTGGTGAAATGGCAATGCCCGATGTAAAGCCTCCGATCATCCCGCTTTGTGAACCATGGACGCTTCCAGAACTGCTTGACCGGGAAAAAGAGGTGATCGGAATCTATCTGAGTGCTCACCCTTTGGATGGATTTAAGTTTGAAATGGAACACTACAACTTCCTGCCGATTGCGGAGCTGGAGAACAACAAAGGACGAACTGTGCGGATTGCAGGCTTTGTTACCGATGCCGCTCATATGACCACAAAAAAGGGCAGCAAGTTTGGGAAGTTTATTCTCAATGATTATTCAGGAAACCATGAGGTCGTGTTCTGGCAGGAAGACTATGTGAAATACAACCAGTTCATCGACAACGGACAAAAGATAATGGTACAGGGTGCTTATCAGCAAAACGAATGGCGAGGCACTTGGGAATTCAAAGTACAGCAGGTGATTTTGCTGGAAAATGTGAGAAAGGTTTTGACCAGGCGTTTGAAATTATCCATTCCCCTTCAGCAACTAAATGCCGATGTGATATCTTTCCTTCAGGACAACTTTCGAAAATACCAAGGGAAGACCGATGTAAGCTTTGTGATCAACGATGAAGAAAATAACATTGCTTTAAGAACACATAATATGAAACTTGAACTGAACGACGAATTCATCCAGTTTCTCTATGGAAATGAACACATTGCCTTCATGCTTGAAACCAGTTAACAAACGATAAATCCCCATTATGTGGAAACGTTATGATCGTATTTCGCCTGGCTATTTGCACGCTAACGAAGATTGCACGTAACTTTACATCCTTAAATTCTTAAACAATAAACAGTAATAAAATGGCGGCTGTATTCACCGATTCAAATTTCGATCAGGAAGTGCTTCAGGCAGATAAATTGTCTGTAATTGATTTTTGGGCTCCCTGGTGCGGACCTTGTCTGGCACTCGGACCTACCATCGAAACCCTTGCGAAAGAGTATGATGGCAAAGTAAATGTTGGCAAGGTAAATGTTGATGAAAACCCACAACTTTCTATCAATTACGGCATCACTTCCATTCCTGCCGTTTTGTTCATCAAAAACGGACAGGTTGTAGACAAACAAGTAGGAGCAGCACCCAAAAGTGTTTTCGAAAAGAAGATCCAGCAACACATGTAAAAAACGATTAAAACTCATGAAAAGTCTCGCACTATGCGGGACTTTTCTTATATTATGAACGTCTAAAATTTCAATATTAGATAGTGTTTATTTGTAAATAAATACGCGTTTACGAGATTTGCCTGCCGCACCCTCATAACGGCTCTCATGTTCATCGCTGCAGGATGCACAAAATTTAGCAACGACCAATTCTTTCACGCCTCTATGTAGACTGGTATTCAGAAGACTTTAGTTTAGGTAACCCCGGCTTGATCCGAAATTTTATGTACCGAACATTACTAAAAATTTTGGACCGGTGCTCAACATTTCCTGCTCCGATGTTCTTTCAGCAAGAAAGATCTGGCTGGGAGCAGGTAAAGTTCTACATGGAGGGCTTTTAATTACAAAACGCAGTACATATACTGGATACAGTATTCACCTCCGCACAGTTTCCTCCTGAAGAAAATATCCCTGGCGGCGACAGCTATTTTTACTACAGAGTGCCATAAACACGGTGGTCTAAAAATTGTATCTTGTGAGGCATCTATTTTCAGGACGCCTTTTATTTTCAATGAAACAGCTTACCACGATTACAGATCCCATTTATATTAAGCCTGCGGAGTTTTCTCCTCTTGATAAGTTTTTTCTCAAGTTTATCAGAGATGAACGCGACCTGCCGTTTGCATATCTTACCGTGAAAATTTCACTCACGCTTATTCCGCTGGGCATTTTGCTGTATATGCCTTTTATACAAGGCTGGCTGTGGTGGCTGGTAGCATTAGCTTATGCATATTTCAACAACTTCGTTTACAAAGGTCCCTTTGGGCTGATGCTGCATTGTACCAGTCATCGCGCTTTTTTCAAGAAGGAATATAATTTCCTCAACCATTATCTGCCATGGGTGGTTGCCCCTTTCTTCGGTCATTCTCCCGAAACATACTATACGCACCATGTGGGAATGCACCATGCAGAAAACAATCTTGAAGATGACGAAAGCAGCACCATGCCCTTTCAACGTGACTCGATCAAGGATTTCTCTATTTACTTCGGTATCTTTTTGTTTACCGGTATTTATCACCTCGCTGCGTACTTTTTTCGCAAGAAAAGAAAGAGACTTCTTTATAGATCGGTACGTGGCGAAATATTGTTTATCCTGTTTTGCGTCACTTTGTCGATGGTAAACTTTATGGCTACGCTGTGGGTGTTCATCATACCTTTCTTTCTGTACCGCCTTATTGCTATGATGGGAAATTGGGCTCAACATGCTTTCATTGATCCGTCAGACCCCGGCAATGATTATAAAAACAGTATTACCTGTATCAATACCAAATACAATGTAAAGTGCTGGAACGATGGATATCATATCAGTCATCATGAACGTCAGTCCATGCATTGGACGGAACATCCTGTTTACTTCCAGAAAACTCTTGATAAGTATATAGAAAACGAAGCGGTTGTCTTCGACAGCATACACTTTCTACATGTTTTCTTCTGGCTGATGAGAAAACGATATGATCTGCTCGCAAAACATTTTGTAGATATCGGTGGACGCTTCCAATCGGATGAGGAAGTAGTTGCCTTTCTGAAAACTCGCACACGTAAGATTCCTTTCAGAACACTGCAACCGGTAACGGCATAAAACAGGGTCTCAAACTGAATTGGGGTTTACCTCTATACTCTCCAAGAGACTGTAAAGGTAAACCCCAATCTTACGACGGATTATCACGCTAAAACTTAAACCCTATGCAGAAACCGGTACGTAATCCTGGTAGTGAAATCTTATTATCTGCCCTAACGGAGTTATCCGTTACCGTTGCGTCAAAGCGATTTCCATTATAACTGATCTTTTCAATGATACTTTCCAGATCTGCCTGTTCAGCTTTAGTGAGATCAGAAAAATCGCCTGAAGCCTCCAATTTGATATTGTTGCTGCCATACTGCGGTCCGAGAATCCACCAATCCAAAAGAATACGCTCACCTAAATGCCATTGAGCACCTATTAAAAGTCCTGCCGAAAAAGTACCGCTCCTGCCTTTAAGATCGACCGGTCTTTCGCTTCCGTCGCTTTTTTCGTATTTGTATTGCCAGTCGATATTATAAGCCCCAATCCGCACGAAAGGTGCGAGATAAAAGCCGTTCAGAGGCTTTTTACCAAAGTAATACCGAAACTCTGGCGTAAGCGACCAACTGCTCACCTTGGCATTGTTCACCAAATCCAATCCGGCATCTCCTTCTTCGGCGTCAATTGCATTTCTTATTGTTCCCTGAAAAGGTATCGACCCCTTGGGAAGAAAGCTGGCTCCCAGCGCTACAGACATGTCCTCGTTCAGGCCTCTTTCATATTGAAAAGAGAAGTTCCTGAGCGGAAGCGCGAACAAATTGATTTTCACGTGATTTTTCTTAAAACCATCGTCTGTTCTGCCGGTTTCCTGTGCTAATACCGGCAGAGAAACTGCTGTCGCTAAAAGGAAAGTAATAAGCTTTTGCATAGCTGTGAAAAGGTTTTAAAAGACCAATATACAACGAAAGGTTGTGGAAGTTTAACAAAATCTAAGCTATAGGAAAGATGTGCGGGAACATGTTTTTTTCTGATACAGGAACCAAAAAAGAAAAAATGAAGAATGTAAAAACACTAACAGCCCTGGTATTGTCCGGATGTTTGCTTGGGACCGGCTGTTCTACATACCGGAATATGAGCGGAACGGAGAAAGGGGCGGTCATCGGAGCTGCCGGCGGCGCTGTGGCGGGTGGTGTTATCGGTAAAGCCGCAGGAAATAATCCTGCCCTGGGTGCTGTTATCGGAACTGTAGTTGGTGGCGCGGCAGGAGCCGTAATAGGCAGACAAATGGATAAGCAGGCTAAAGAGATCGAACAGACGGTGCCAGGTGCTGAGGTTGAACGTGTGGGCGAAGGTATTGTTGTGAATTTCAATGAAAAAGTCCTGTTTGGGTTTGATCAATCGACATTGAATACAAACTCATATATCGCGCTGGATAAACTTGTGACAGTTCTCAACAAATACAATCAAACAGACCTGAAGATTTATGGTCATACGGATAGTAAAGGGACGGAGAGCTATAATCAAAGTCTCTCTGAAAGACGTGCGGGGGCTGTAGCAAACTATCTTTCCTCGCGTGGAATTTCGAGAGCGCGATTGCAGACCTATGGCTATGGAGAAACTGCACCGAAATGTACCAACGAGACCGAAGAAGGACGTGCATGTAATCGTCGTGTTGAATTTGCCATTACTGCCAATGAGCAAATGCAGGCTGAGGCAATGCGTGAAGCTGGTCAATAGAACACACTTCAGGAATTTCTCAGAGAGGCTTAAAAATAAGAAAGGGCTGTTTTCGAACGAAAACAGCCCTTATATTCTTTAGGTAAGAGACTACCGTAGTAGTGTTACATTACCGGTATAGCTTTCGGTTGCACCACTGCTAAAGGTAACCTGAATGCGATAAACATATACACCCATTGGCTGATCTTTTCCATTGAACTTACCATCCCATCCGCGACCATCAAGTGCGCTGGTCTGGAAGATTTCTTGTCCCCAGCGATTATAAATAGTCATAGAGAATTTTGCGACGCTCCTTGACAATAGCTGACGAGGAAGGAAATAATCATTATGTCCATCATTGTTTGGTGTAAATGCGTTCGGAATGTCAATGTAACAATCCTTAAACACTTCAATACTGTCACTAGTTGTACAACCGTTTACATTCACTTGGGCGGTATAAATACCGGGATGTCTCACGGTGATCGTATTGGTCGAATCTCCTGTATTCCACTTCCATGATGCGAGAGGATTACCAATATTAATATTGTCCGCAAGTACAATACCAGGTCCATTCGGACACATAGTGGTATCAGGCCCCAAATTCAGAATAGGGAACGGATTAATATTAATGAGCTTCGAGAATACCACTGTAGGACATGCACGGAACCTTACTGTCAGTGTTACGTTATACAAGCTGGCAGTATCATAGGCATGTATAACCGGGTTGGTATTGGTGATAGTATATCCATCTCCAAGATCCCAATCTGCGCCCAATGCGTTGTCTTTAATGTAATACCCATCCAGCGTTATCGTCTGCCCCTCACATAAGACTGTATCGGAAGGAATGTAATTTACCGGAGATATCGAATCAACGACTATGTCATGATAAGCGGTATCGAAGCAGCCCGTTATATTCCCGACAATTAATCGGACCGTATATTTCCCTTCAAATGGATATATGACGTTTGGATTCTGTGCGCTATCGATTGTGCCCTCGCCCAAGTTCCAGGCGTGGAATATAGAATTCGGTGCAGATGTATCTGTAAAGTTTACCTGTTCTCCCTGACAAACAGTGTCGTCGCTCACGGTAAAGCCCGCCATAGCATCGGCAACATCAGCAGTAAAATGCGTCGTATCTGAGCAGCCTGAAGAGTCTGTAACTGTTAGTACCACCGTATAAAGTCCACCGGTATCATATGTATGTACTATAGGATTTCCAACTCCTGTATCTCCATCTCCAAAATCCCAGTGGAATTTCACGGCATCAGGGAAGATAACGCTGTCTATCTCTTTGGTAGACAGGAATTGATGCGTTCTACAACCAAGCACTGTATCAGATATTAAGTAGGACAGGTTAGCTACTACTATATCCCGACTGATTGTATCGGTACATCCGAAGATATCCTGTGCTGCAAGTTTAATGGTATAGATTCCACCCGCTGCATAGTTATGCGTTGGATTCTTTGACGTATCTGAAAAACCATCTCCAAAATCCCAACTCCAGGCGAATACGGTGTTTGTCGGCGCTGTAAGATTGACAAACGCCCTGGATGCACAGGTAATAACAGAATCCTGGAAGTCCAAAGCATACTTAATATAGAACGTATCTGTCGGAAATGTCAACACTAAATTATTAATCGTTCTTCCAGGTTGTCCAATCTGCGACCCATTTGCACTGTTATTAAACTGAGGAAGGATACCTCTCGCGCCCCCGGCTGTGTTTACAGCGACACCGGCAGGAAGTGCTCCACCATTGTGCCATACTACACCACCGCCGCCGCCACCGCCAGGACCTGGCTGGAAGGTTGCATTCACCGTAATACTTGAATAAACGTTAGCACCCTTTCCACCTTTTGCCTCAAGTTGTAGCAGGTTGGTCACGTTAGTGGAATTAATAAGTATCATTCCGCCGCCGCCGCCGCCGCCGCCGCCATCATCTTCACAACCCAAACCGGGGCCGGGACATTCCGGTGCGTCACCCCCATTGGCAATAATCATCCGATTATTCCCAATAATAGTACCAGCCTCAATAATGACGATACCTCCACCCGGACCACCGGCAATCTCGCTTTGCTGATTGCCATGTCCGCAACCTCCGCCTCCACCAAGAACAATACGACGGGCATTAATGTTATTATATACGATAGGTGCGCCGCCAATACCTCCAACACCCGGAATAATTGTTGTGGGACACCAGAACGCTGCCTGATACTGATCTCCGCCGGCACCGCCGGCACCACCATTAGCACCGCCGCCACCGCCGCTTTTAAAG
>ENA-UOVV01001064-UOVV01001064.1-compost-metagenome-genome-assembly--contig:-NODE-1064-length-24095-cov-6.543136_pt1 | contig 24095 bp, 15 predicted proteins | sample MGYA00238155_ERZ761577 | MGnify/ENA primary metagenome ERZ761577 (study PRJEB28898, sample SAMN06268775) | compost metagenome | isolation source: Emeryville, CA | place: USA:Emeryville, CA | collected...
CCCGCGGCCAGCTCGAGGTGATCGCCGGGGCGCTGCGCAGCCGCGCCCTGCTGACCAAGGCCCAGGCCTTCGGCAAGGCGACCAACACCATCGGCGACGACGGTGCCCTGGGCGTGGCGCTGCAATCCATGCCGCTGCAGGATGCGCGGCTGGCGGCGCTGCTGTTCCATGCCGCGCTCGGGCAGGTGGCGAACCCCACGCGGCTGGTGACGTCCGTCATCAAGCTCTCCGGCAACGCCACCGAGGTGGCGCTGGCGCGCAGCGGCTTCGCCCCGCTGATCGAGGCATTCCTGGCCCATGCGCAGAACCAGCTGCACCTGCTGCACCTGTCCGGCCCCTTCGCCGATACCGACCTGGTCTGCCGCAGCCTCGACCGCTTCCACCGGCTGGTGCGGGCGCTGACCGGCTATGTCGAGTTCGGCCGCAGCAGCCGCTCGACCCAGGTGCTCTCCACCCTCACCAAGCAGGTCTCCGACCGGGTGGAGCCGCGGCTCAAGGAGGTCGTGACCGACCTCAACCAGGCCATGCGCCGGCCGCGCGAGGGCGCCGACCGGCTGGACAACGACCGGCTGCTGGCCGCCATCAACGGCATGTACCTGCTCTCGGCGGTGCGCGACTGCCGCGATTCCCTGGCGCTGAACGCCGTCTTCGACCAGGCCTGGAGCCAGTCCGGCCAGGCGCTGGAGCTGCATATCCAGCGCAATATCGAGCTGATCCGGCAGCATCCGGGCGACCCGCTGGTGGGCGCGCGGCTCGATGCGGCCATCAAGATGGCCGAGCTGCGCTTCAACGCCGAATACGCCGAGACGCTCAAGCGCGCCCGCCTCGCCGCGGAGCGGCGGGGATAGGGGCGCCTGCCGCGCCCGATTTCAGCCGGGCGGCTGGGCGGTGCGGGCGGGGACGGGGCGGCCGTGGTCGCGCACGGTGAGCAGGCGGCCGGAGGACGGGATGTCGCCCCGCAGCAGCGCCGTGGCGCCGCCGGGGCAGGGGCGCAGCACGACGCCGATGGCCTGCAGGGGATCGGTGCCGTCGGAATTGGGATAGATCAGCGCGCCGGTCTCCAGCAGGCGCTCCTCCTCCGGCACGACGAGCAGCACCCGGGCGTCGGGCCCGAAGCGGCCGGCGAGGTAGAAAGGCACGTCGGCGGGCGCCGGGGCGGCGTCCTCGGGCTCGGGCACCGCCTCGGGCCCGGCCAGCGGCACCAGCGCCACCCGCTCCTGCGCCACGATGCCGGCGGAGGCGGCGGGGATGAGGCCGAGATCGACGCCGGCGGCCACATGGCCGATGGCCAGCGGCTGCGGCGCCTCGGACAGGGCCGGGAGCCCGGCGCGGCGCGGCCGGCCGAAGAGATCGCGCCAGCGCCGGCGGCGGGGCGCAGGGCGCTCCAAGAGGTCCGGGCCGTCGTCGAGATAGCAGGGCGCCTTGTCGGGCCGGGGCCCGGCGGCGAAGGCGGGATCGTCCGGGGTCTCGTAGAGCGCCTCGATGACCGGATCGTCCACCGGCCGCCTCTCGCGGCCCAGGAGCTGGTCGACGGCGTCGGCGCCGCTCTGGATGCAGCCGCGCCGGGTGAGATAGCCCGCCGCGCTGCCGGCCAGGGCGATGCCGTCGAGCGTGCCGCGCGCCGCCAGCCGGTGGCGCACCTCCTCCCACACGCTGTCGCCGCCGGCGACGTGCCACAGTGTCAAATCCGGCTGCCAGCCGCCGCAGACCACCAGCCGGTCGGTGACGATGCCCTCTTCCTCCGCGCGGTCGGGCAGATGCACCGACACCGTGCCGCCGGCCTTGGCCGGCTGCGCGCTGCCCGGGACGGTGCCGGGAAACTGGCGGATGCCGTAGGCCTTGGCGAATTCGATGAAGCGCGAGCTCGGCCGCGGCCGGCTGTCGAGGATGCGGTCGATGGCGATGCCGGCATCGCTCGCCAGCATGGCGAGGCGATAGGCGGGGCTGGAGACGGTGGCGAGCACGGCCCTGCGCCCCGGCCAGATGCCGTAGCGGGTGGCGAGCGCATAGGCATCGGCCGTCCCGACGACGCCGGGCAGGCGATTGCCGGCGAACAGCGGCAGGCGCTCGACGGCACCGGTGGCCAGCACGATGCGCGGCGCGGCGAGGTCGAGCACCTGGCCCTGGGCCGTGGCGCCGGAGAGATCGACGCGGTGCACCCGCACCAGCCCCGGGCGCAGCGCGAAGGCATGCGTGCCGGTGAGCACGGTTATGGCGTCGCTGGCCGCCACCTCGGCGGTGAGCCGGCCCATGCTGGCCTCGGGGCTGTCCTCGCCCTCCTGGGTGCCGAACAGGCCGGAGCGGCCGCCGGGATGGGGCTCGGCCTCGACCAGCGTGACCCTGAGGCCGGCGCGGGCCGCGGCCAGGGCCGCCGAAAGGCCGGCGACGCCCCCGCCCACCACCACGAGATCGCCTCCGTCGCGGGCAACGCCGCGCACCTGCCGCCAGGGCTCGTCCAGCGCATGGGGATCGTCCAGCACCAGGCCCAGCGTGCGTCCCGGCTGGAACAGGCGCGCCAGCAGGCTGGCCCGACGGCTGCCGCCCATGGTGACGAGATCGGCGCCGTCGAGCGCCGGGGTGCGGGCCATGGGCAGGGCGCGCTGCGGGTCTGCGGCGAGCGCGGCATAGGCGATGGGCGGGGCCGCGCGCAGGGTGAGGCCGAGGGGGTGCTCGCCATGCCGGCCGAGCGTGTCGATGCCCGAGGCGAGGGCGGCGCTGAGCACCGTGTCGCCGGCAAAGCCGGAGATCAGCCGGCCGTCGAGCCGGAAGCGCAGCGGCTTGCCGCGGTCGATGGCGCTGCCGCCGAAACCCTTTCCGGCTTCGGCCGCCAGCCGGTTGAGCTGTGGCCTCATGCGGCCATGTCCGGGATCGCGGGGCGATAATCCGCCGCGGGAGAGGGCGTGCCCGGGCGGTTGACCAGGCGGGCGCCGAGCCAGCCTTCCTCCTGCGGGGTCGCGGCCCCGGCCAGCCAGCGGGCCAGCACCGGCGCGAGGAAGGCGCCCGTGGGGCCCAGCCCGGCGAGGATGTCGGCGCCGGTGCCGGCGGCGCGGCCGACCGCCGGGGCGCCGTCGAGCGTTTCCAGCCGCTGATAGGCCGTCTGCCCCGCCTGCTGCACCTGCCGCTCCTGGCCGAGCAGCAGCTGCAGGCCGGCCGAGAACCGCGCCATGTCGCCCGGCCCCATGGCGGCGATGCCGCCCTCCTCCTGCTGGAGCAGCATGGTGCCGGTGTCGATCTGCAGCATCACCGGCCCGGCGATGGGGCGCGTGGGGGTGGTGAGGATGGTGGCGGCGCGCTGGCGGCGCAGCAGCGTCGGCCACTGGCGCAGGGGCAGCAGGGCCATGATGGCGGCATCGTCGGCCAGCACGGCCTGGCGGGCCAGCGGCGCCTCGGGGCTGTGCGCCGGCGCGGCCGAGCCGTCCATGCCGATGGCCAGCCCCTCGGGCGGCAGGCGCTGCACGCCCTGCCGGTCGAGCCAGGCATCCAGCGCCGCCTCCAGCACCGGACGGTTGAGCCGGACGGCGTCGCGCAGCACCACCCCGTCGCGCCCCCGGCCCAGCATGGAGGGCGCGACGCGCTCGGCGGCGATGCCGAAGCCGGCGGCCATCTGGCGGATATGGGAAAGGGCCTCGCGCCCCCCGACCGTGTCGGCGAAGAAGATGGGGTCGACATGGCTCCAGGCGCCGCGCCCGGCGATCCGGCCGATCAGCCTGAGGGTTTCCGGCAGCGCCTGGGCCACCAGCGCCCAGCTTTCCGGCCGGGTGACGGGCGCCACCGACAGGTCGATGCCGCGCGGCAGCCGATAGCCGGACTGGCTCTCGCCGACGAAGGCGACCCGGCGGCCATGGGTGCCGGCCAGCAGGCCGGCCAGCAGCCGCGCCAGCGGCGTCGCGCCCACGACCAGGAAATCGGCCCGGGGGTCGCTCATGCCGCCTCTTGGCCTGCGACGTTGCGACACTGTGGCAATGCGTCCGCCCGCAAACCGAGGGTTTCGGTGGTTTTTCGCCGCATTCGGCTTATAGAGAACCATGCCTTGCCGCGCGAAGCTGCCAAGCGTTTGGGGCCCATGATTTTCTGGTCGATCGCCATAGCAATTACCGCCATTGCCTGCGCTGCGCTGTTTTACGCAGCGGCCGGGCGCGCGGTCAACGCGGCGGGACCCGAAATGGCGGATGCCAACAGCCATTTCCGCCAGCTGCTCGCCGGCATCGAAGCCGACCAGGCCGCCGGCAAGCTGGGCGAGGCCGAGGCGGTGGCCGCCAAGGGCGAGCTGGCGCGCGAGCTGCTGCGGGTGAAGGCGGAGACGGGAGCGGCGGAGACCGGCACGCTCGGCCGCGCGCCGCTGCTGGCCGGCATCGCCGCCATCGCGGCGGTGGCGTTTGCGGTCTACGGCGTTCTCGGCTCGCCCGACCTGCCGGCGCGGCCGCTGGCCGACCGGCCCGAGGTGGCGGCGCAGCGCCTCGACATCGATGCCGCCATCGCGCGGGTCGAGGCGGCCCTGACCGCCAATCCCGACGATCTGCGCGGCTGGACGGCCATCGCGCCCGCCTATGTGGAACTGGGCCGCTATGCCGACGCGGCCAACGCCTACCGGCAGATCCTGGCCCGCGCCGAGCCCACCGCCGAGCTGGAGACCGACCTGGCCGAGGCACTGCTGCTGGCGGCCGATGGCGCCGGCTCCGAGGAGGCCATGGCGCTGCTGCGCTCGGCCAGCGCGCGCGATCCCGCCCATATCCGCTCCCGGCTCTACCTCGCCGCCGAGCTGATGCGGACCGCGGACTATGCCGCCGCCGCGGACTATTGGCAGGGCGCCATCGCGCTGGCGGGGGGCGACGAGCCCTGGCTGCCGGCGGCGCGGCAGGGGCTGGCGGTGGCGCTGAACGACGGCGTCGACACCTCCGCCGGGGAGCAGGCCGAGATGATCGGACAGATGGTGTCGGGCCTGGCGGGGCGCCTGATGGCCGAGGGCGGCAGCGTGGAGGAATGGACACAATTGGTGCGATCCTACATCGTGCTCGGCGATCTCGCGGCCGCGCAGCGGGCGTTCGACGCCGCCGTGGCCGCCTATCCCGCCGCCTTCGACCGCGGCGAACTCGACACGCTGGCCCTCGGGGCCGGGCTGACGCTGAACGGAGCGAATCCATGACCATGACGGCCGCCGCCCGCCGCAAGGGCTGGACCCGCAAGCAGAAGCGCCTCGCCGTGATCGCCGGGCTCGCCGTGGTGGTCGGCATCGCCACGGCACTGGTGCTGACGGCGCTGCGCGACCAGATCGTGTTCTTCTATTCGCCCAGCGACGTGATGGCGCGCGAGGTGGCGGCGGGCACCCCGATCCGGCTGGGAGGGCTGGTGAAGGAGGGCAGCTGGACCCGCGCGGGACAGGACAACCGCTTCACCGTGACCGATGGCGGCACCGACATCGCGGCGCGCTATACCGGCATCCTGCCCGACCTGTTCCGGGAAGGACAGGGCGTGGTCGCCGAAGGCAGCCTCGGGCCCGACGGCGTGTTCAACGCGACCAACGTGCTGGCCAAGCACGACGAGAACTACATTCCGCGCGAGGTGGTCGAGGCGCTCAAGGCCCAGGGCGAATGGCGGCCGGAGGCGGGGCAATGACGGCGTCGCGCGCCTTTCCGGCCTTCCCCGTCACGGGGAGCGTTCAGCCTGGCCTTGTCAGGCACGGAGGCGACAAGGACTCCGGGCATGGAAAACGGGATCGAGACCCCAAGGTGCATCGCGGCCATGGCAGGGTCGTGCGGCAGTCGCCGGCGCATGCCTTCGCCAGGGGCCGCCTGCGCCAGAGCCGGTGCTGCCGCCGATGAGCATCGAGCTCGGCCATTTCGCCCTGGTCCTGGCCTTCGCCATCGCGCTGGTGTCGGCGGCGGGCGGGCTGGCGCTGTGGCGGCGCGGGCCCCAGCTGGCGACGGCGCTGAGCCAGGCGGCCATCCTGCAATTCGTGCTGGTGGCGCTGGCCTTCGCCGCCCTGGTGCAGGCCTTCGTCGCCTCCGATTTCAGCCTCGCCCTGGCGGCCAACCACTCGCATTCGCTCAAGCCGCTGATCTTCAAGATTTCCGGCGTCTGGGGCAACCACGAGGGGTCCATGCTGCTGTGGATCCTGATCCTCGTGGCCTTCGGGGCCATGGTCGCGGCCTTCGGGCGCCGCCTGCCGGCCGATCTCAACAGCCTGGTGCTGGGCACCCAGAGCCTGCTGACGGCGGCCTTCACCGGCTTCACCCTCTTCACCTCCAATCCCTTCGCCCGGCTGGCCGATCCGCCGCTCGAGGGCGCCGACCTCAACCCGGTGCTCCAGGATATCGGCCTCGCCATCCATCCGCCGCTGCTCTATGCCGGCTATGTCGGCTTCTCGATCTGCTTCTCCTTCGCCATCGCCGCGCTGGTTTCCGGCCGCATCGACCAGAGCTGGGCGCGCTGGGTGCGGCCCTGGGCCATGCTGAGCTGGAGCTTTCTGACGCTCGGCATCGCCATGGGCTCCTACTGGGCCTATTACGAGCTGGGCTGGGGCGGCTGGTGGTTCTGGGACCCGGTGGAGAACGCCAGCTTCATGCCCTGGCTGGCCGGCACCGCCCTGCTGCATTCGGCGCTGGTGATGGAAAAGCGCAACGCGCTCAAGATCTGGACGGTCTTTCTGTCCATCATCACCTTCTCGCTGTCGCTGCTGGGCACTTTCCTCGTGCGCTCGGGCATCCTGACCTCGGTGCACACCTTCGCCAGCGACCCGACGCGGGGGCTGGTGATCCTGTCCATCCTGGCCGTGCTGATCGGCGGGGCCTTCCTGCTCTTCGCCCTCCGATCGCCCATGCTGCGTCAGGGCGGGCTGTTCGCGCCCATCAGCCGCGAGGGAGCGCTGATCCTCAACAACCTCTTCCTCGCCACGGCGGTCGGCGCCATCCTGGTGGGTACGCTCTACCCGCTGCTGCTCGACGCGCTGACCGGCACGACGATCTCGGTGGGCGCGCCCTTCTTCGACCTGACCTTCGGGGCGCTGATGGCGCCGCTGCTGCTGGTGCTGCCCTTCGGGCCGCTGCTGCCGTGGAAGCGCGCCGATCTGGTGGCGGCGGGGCAGCGGCTGGCGGGCTTCGCCGCGCTGGCGGTGTTCCTCGCCATCCTGGTCTCGGCCCTGGGCGGGGTGTCGGTCTCGCTGGCGCCGATCGGGCTCTTCCTCGGCTTCTGGGTGAGCCTCGGCTCGGTGGCCGAGCTGGTCGAGCGCAGCCGCCTCGGACGCATCCCGCTCGGGGAGAGCCTGCGGCGGCTCAAGGGCCTGCCGCGCTCGATCTGGTCGACGGCGCTCGGCCATCTCGGCCTCGGCCTCACCGTGCTCGGCATCGTCAGCGTCACCGCCTGGGAGACGGAGCTGGTGACCACGCTCAACCCGGGCGAGACGGCGGAACTCTCCGGCTACGTCATCGCCTTCGACAGCTTCGAGCAGGTGCCCGGTCCCAACTATCTGGCCGATACCGGCCGCTTCCGCGTGACGGCGCCGCATGGCGGCACCGCGGTGCTGGAGGCGGAGCGGCGCGTCTACGTGGCCAGCGGCATGCCGACCACCGAGGCGGCCATAAAGACCTACGGCCTGTCGCAGCTCTACCTGCAGCTGGGCGAGCCGCTGGACGACACGCATGTGCTGCGCGTCTGGCACAAGCCCTATATCCTGCTGATCTGGATCGGGGCGCTGGTGATGGCCGGGGCGGGGGCGCTGTCCCTCACCGACCGGCGCCTGCGCATCGGCGCGCCGCGGCCCGCGGCGCGGCCGGCCATGGGAGCTGCGGAATGAGATTGCGGGCCTTCTTCCTCTGCGTGCTGCTGGCGCTGTCCGCGCCGGCCATGGCGGTCGGGCCGGACGAGATGCTGGCCGACCCGGTGCTCGAGCAGCGGGCCCGCGACATCTCGGCAGGGTTGCGGTGCCTGGTGTGCCAGAACCAGTCCATCGACGACAGCGACGCCGACCTCGCGCGCGACCTGCGCCTGCTCGTCCGCGAGCGACTGGTGGCCGGCGACAGCGATGCGGAGGTGGAGCAATATGTTGTCGACCGCTACGGCGAATATGTGCTGCTCAACCCGCGGCTCGGCCTGCACACCGTCCTGCTGTGGATCGCGGCGCCGCTGCTGCTGTCGGCCGGCCTCGCCGGCCTCGTCTGGGCGCTTAAGCGCCGGGCGCGTCCGGCGGCGCCCGAGGGCGGGCTGACCGCGGAGGAGCAGGCGGCGCTCGACGAGCTGCGCTAGGGTCAGGAAAAGCTGCGGACTTTTCCGGTTCGGCCGCATGACGGGCGCCTGGGGGCGGCATTGCCGCCGCAATCCTGCCGGCAACATTGCCAAACCTTAATGTCGGCGCAACTTCACAGAAAGGCGCGACGTTCCATATCTGCAGTCCATAAGCTGTTGAGAGCTTAAACGAAGGAGACTGGTTCCTATGCGTTCGACAATTCTCTCGCGCACCCGCCGCTGGCTCGGTGCGTCGGCTCTCGCCCTGCTGGCGGGCGTGGGCGGCGTATCCACCGCGTTCGTGCTGTCGGGCCAGGCTGCCAACGCGCAGGTGCAGAATGCCGCGCAGATCGTCGTCCCCCAGGCCAGCGTCCAGCAGGGCTTCGCCGACCTGGTCGAGGCGGTCAAGCCCGCCGTGGTGTCGATCCTGGTGGAGGCCGAATCGTCCGGCCGCACGGTGCAGCGCGGGCGCGACTTCAATTTCGAGTTCAACTTCCCCGACCTGCCCGAAGGCCATCCGTTCCGGGATTTCTTCGATCAGTTCAGCGACCAGTTCGGCAACCAGGGCCCGCGCGGCGGCGAGAATACCCCGCCCCGGCGCAGCTTCATGGCCGCCGGCTCCGGCTTCATCATCTCGGCCGACGGCTATGTGGTGACCAACAACCACGTGGTCGAGGATGCCGTGAAGGTGACCGTGGTGTTCGAGGACGGCTCCGAGCAGGTGGCCGAGATCGTCGGCACCGACGAGCGGACCGACCTGGCCGTGCTCAAGATCGAGGGTGAGGACCTGCCGTTCGTGTCCTTCGAGGACGAGCCGAGCCGCGTCGGCGACTGGGTGGTTGCCGTGGGCAACCCCTTCGGCCTGGGCGGCACCGTGACGGTGGGCGTCATCTCCGGCGCCGGCCGCAATATCGGCGGCTCCAACTATGGCGACTTCCTGCAGATCGACGCGGCGGTGAACATCGGCAATTCCGGCGGCCCTGCCTTCAACACCAATGGCGAGGTGGTGGGCGTGAACACCGCCATCTACTCGCCCAACGGCGGCAATGTCGGCATCGCCTTCGCCATCCCGGCCCACACGGTCAAGCAGATCGTCGGCCAGCTCATCGAGGACGGCACCGTGACCCGCGGCTATCTGGGCGTGTCCATCCAGGACGTGACCCGGGACATCGCCGACAGCGTCGGCCTGCCCCAGCCGCGCGGCGCCATCGTCCGCGAGCCCTCCAGCGACGGCCCGGCCGGTGACGCCGGCGTGCGCTCGGGCGACATCATCACCGCCGTCGACGGCGATCCGATCGACGACGCGCTCGACCTCAGCCGCACCATCGCCAGCAAGGCGCCCGACTCCACCGTCGAGCTGACCATCTGGCGCGACGGCGGCGAGATCAGCATCCCGGTGACGCTCGCCCAGCTCGACGAGAACGCCGTGCCGGCGCCCAACGCGCCCACTCCGCCCCAGGAGGTGCCCCAGCCGCAGTCCAGCCTCGGCCTGACGCTGGTGCCCAATGGCGACGGCTCGGGCGGCCTGCTGATCCAGAACGTGGAATCAGGCAGCGCCGCCGCCGACCGCGGCCTGGCGGTGGGCGACGTGATCGCCGAGGTCGACAACAAGCCGGTCGCCTCCATGGGCGACTTCGACGCCGCCATCGCCGGCGTCCGCGACAAGGGCCTCGACACCGCCCTGGTCAAGGTCGTGCGGAACGGGGAAGCCCGTTTCATCGGCCTGCCGATCACCGAGTAAGCTGCAAAGGGCCCCGGGAAATCCCCGGGGCCTTCCCGAAAGACCGGAGCGTCACGGTGAAGATTCTGCTGATCGAGGACGACCGCGAGGCGGCGAGCTACCTCATCCAGGCCCTGGATGAAGCCGGCCATGTCACGCACCACGCCGCCGACGGCGAGACGGGCTATGCCATGGCCTCGGGCATGGACTACGACGTGCTGATCGTGGACCGCATGCTGCCGCGCCGGGACGGGCTTTCCATCGTCGAGAGCCTGCGCGCCGAGGGCGACAAGACCCCGGTGCTGATCCTGTCCGCGCTGGGCGAGGTCGACGACCGGGTGACCGGCCTACGCGCCGGCGGCGACGACTATCTCACCAAGCCCTATGCCTTCACCGAGCTGTTGGCCCGCATCGAGGTGCTGGCCCGCCGCTCCAGCCCCGCCGAGGCCGCCACCAGCTATTCGGTCGCCGGGCTGACGCTGGACCGGCTGAGCCGCAAGGTGGAGCGCGACGGCGAGACCATCCTGCTGCAGCCGCGCGAATTCCGCCTGCTCGAATATCTGATGAAGAACGCCGGCAAGGTGGTGACCCGCACCATGCTGCTGGAGAATGTCTGGGACTATCATTTCGATCCGCAGACCAACGTCATCGACGTGCACATGTCGCGCCTCAGATCCAAGATCGACAAGGGCCACGCCACGCCCCTGCTGCATACGGTGCGGGGCGCCGGCTACATGATCCGGGAGTGACCGGTGAGCCGCTTCGCGCAGGTCTGGCGGACATCCACGGTCCGCCTGACCGCGACCTTCATCGCCATCTTCGTGATCTTCGCCATCCTGCTGATGGCGTTCATCGGCTGGCAGTCCAGCGTGCAGATCCAGCGCCAGCAGACCGACGACATCGACCGCGAGGTGCGCCTGTTCCAGCGCATCGAGAACAACCAGGGCATCCGCGCCCTGGCCTTCGCCGTCGACCGTCTGTCGAGCCAGCCCGGGCCGGGCATCTATTTCCTCGGTGACGCCTCGGGGCTCTACCTGCTCGGCAACGTCACCGACGTGCCGCCCGAGGTGCTGATCGAGCCCGGCGTCTACAGCTTCGACTACGACCGCCCCAACCCCTGGAGCGACGATGCCGGGCTCGCCCCCGGCGCAACGCCCAGTCCGGACGCGCCCCGCCGGGCCGGCGTGGCCGTGGTCCGCTCGGTGGAGCTGGGCAACGGCATGCGCCTGGTGGTGGGGCGCGACGTGGTGGAGCGGCGCGGCTATTCGGCCATCATCCTCCAGAGCTTCCTGGTGGGGGTGGTCGGCATCATCCTGTTCTCGGTGGTGGCCGGCGGCATCACCGCCCGCCGCGTGCTGCGGCGCATCGACACCATCCGCGACACCTCCACCAAGATCATGTCGGGCAATCTCTCCGAGCGCGTGCCGGTGACCCGGCGCAACGACGAGTTCGACGGCCTCGCCACCAACCTCAACGCCATGCTCGACCGCATCGAGCAGTTGCTGCAGGGGCTCAAGGAGGTGACCGACAACGTGGCCCACGACCTCAAGACGCCGCTGACCCGCCTGCGCAACCAGGCCGAGGCGGCGCTGCGCGACAAGGCCAGCCCCGAGGCGCGCGAGAAGGCACTGGAAACGGTGATCGCGGAAAGCGACCGGCTGATCCAGACCTTCAACGCCCTGCTGATGATCGCGCGGGTCGAGGCCGGCGCCCCCTCGGGGGCGCTGTCGGTGGTCGATGTCAGCGAGATCGTCGCCGATGTCACCGAGCTCTACGGGCCGGTGGCCGAGGACGAGGGCATCGCGGTGGAGAGCGCCATCGAGGAGGGCATCACCCTGCGCGCCAACCGCGAGCTGATCGGGCAGGCCATGGTCAACCTGCTCGAGAACGCCATCAAGTACGCCAAGCCGGAAGATGGCGGCAAGGGCCGCATCTCGGTGCGTCTCGGGCGCGAGCGGGGCCGCGTGCTCATCGCCGTCGCCGACAACGGCCCCGGCATTCCCGAGGCCGACCGCAAGCGGGTGCTGGAACGTTTCGTGCGCCTGGAAAAGAGCCGGTCCGAGCCGGGCTCGGGGCTGGGGCTGGCCCTGGTCAACGCCGTGGCACGCCTGCATGGCGGCAGCTTCCGCATCGAGGACAACGGCCCCGGCGTGCGCGCCGTGCTGGAGCTGCCGGCAGGATAGCGCCCGGACGGCGCAGGGGACGGGTGCGCCCGCCTTGCCGCCTTCGGCGCCGCAAGCTATGCCTCGAAAATGAGCATTTCCCTCTCGCCCCTGCCGCCGGTCGTCCATCCGCAATTCGACGCCCTTTTGGCCGACCTGCCCGACGACGTCCGCGGCAGTCTGGCCGCTGCCACCCCGCTGCTCGGGCCGCTGCTGCAATCGGCGCCCTATCTGCTCGATCTGGCGCGGCTGCACGCGGCCTGGCTGGCCGAGACCCTGGCGGGCGACGCGGATGCGGCCTTCGCCGCCATCCTGGCCGAGGTGGGGCGGGCGGGTGCCGCCGGCGACGAGGCGGCGGTGAGCCAGGCGCTGCGGCTGGCCAAGGGGCGCACTGCGCTGCTGGCGGCCGTTGCCGAGACCGGCGGCGCCTGGACCACGGCGCGCGCGACCGAGGCGCTGTCGGACCTCGCCGACGCGGCGCTGGAAGCCGCGCTCGACCTGCTGATGCGGCAGGCCGCCGCCAATGGCAAGCTGGCCATCCCCGCCGAGCAGGCGACCGCAGCCAATTCCGGCCTCGCGCTCTTCGCGCTGGGCAAGCATGGCGGGCGCGAGCTCAACTATTCTTCCGACATCGACATCGTGGCCTTCTTCGACCCGCAGAAGCCGGTGCTGGCCGATCCGAGCGAGGCCACCAAGACCTATTCGCGCATGGTGCAGAAACTGGTCGGGCTGATGGAGGACCGCCAGGCCGGCGGCTATGTGTTCCGCACCGATCTCCGGCTGCGTCCCGATCCGGGCTCGACCCCGGTGGCGCTGAGCGTCGATGCCGCGCTGGCCTACTACGAGGTGCGGGGACAGAACTGGGAGCGGGCCGCCTGGATCAAGGCGCGCCCCTGCGCCGGCGACAAGGCGGTGGGCGAGGCCTTTCTCAAGGAGCTGGCGCCCTATGTCTGGCGCAAGCATCTCGATTTCGCCACCATCGCCGACATCCAGGCGATGAAGCGGCAGATCAACGTCACCAAGAAGGTCGGCGACATCCGCGTCGAGGGCCACAACGTCAAGCTCGGCCGGGGCGGCATCCGCGAGATCGAGTTCTTCGCCCAGACCCAGCAGCTGATCGCCGGCGGCCGCGACAAGGCCCTGCGGGTGCGGCCCACCGCCGAGGCCCTTGCCGCGCTGGCCGCGGCCAGCTGGATCAGCCCCCGGGCGGCGCGGGAGCTGACCGAGACCTACTGGTATCTGCGCGCGGTGGAGAACCGCCTGCAGATGCTGCGCGACGAGCAGACCCACATCATGCCCGACACGCCCGAGGGCGTGGCGCTGATCGGCCGGCTGATGGGCGAGCCCGACCGCGCCGGCTTCGAGGCCGCCTATCGCGCCGCGCTGGAGCGGGTCGTCCGCTACTACGCCGAGCTGTTCACCGAAGGGGAATCGCTGGGGGCCGGGGAAGGGAACCTGGTGTTCACCGGCAGCGACGACGATCCGGGCACGCTGGAGACGCTGACGGCCATGGGCTTCGCCGATGCCCACAAGGCCATCGAGACGGTGCGCAAATGGCACTATGGCAGCTATGCCGCCACCCGCAGCGCGGCGGCCCGCGCGCACCTCACCGAATTGCTGCCCGCCCTGCTGACCACGCTGGGGCGCGCCGGCAATGCCGACGAGGCGCTGGCCCGCTTCGACGACTTCCTCTCGCGGCTGCCGGCCGGAGTGCAGCTCTTCGCCCTGTTGCGCAACCACGAGCAGCTCCGGACCCTGTTGGTGCAATTCATGGCCTCGGCGCCGCGCATGGCCGAGGCGGTGATCCATCGCGCCCATGTCATGGACGGGCTGATCGATCCGGCCTTCGCCACCGACGTGACCCATAGCGACGTGCTGGTGGCCAAGGTCGATGCCTTCCTGGCCGAGGCCCGCTCCTATGAGGAGCTGATCGACCGCGCCCGCATCATCGGCCAGGAGCAGAAATTCCTGGTCGCGGCGGGCCTGCTGTCGGGCACGGTCAGCGCCCGGGGCGCGGGCGAGCAGTTCACCGCCCTGGCCGAAACCCTGCTCAACCGCCTCTTCGCCAGCGTCCAGGCCGAGTTCGCCAAGCGGCACGGGCATATCCCGGGGGCGTCCGTGGCCTTGCTGGCCTTCGGCAAGATGGCGAGCCGGGAGATGACCTTCACCTCCGACCTCGACTTCATCCTGCTCTATGACGGGCCGGACACGGAGTCGGACGGCGAGCGCCAGCTCGCCACGCCGCATTATTTCGCCCGGCTCACCCAGCGGCTGGTGGCGGCGGTGTCCGCGCCGACCGCCGAGGGCGTGCTGTACGAGGCCGACATGCGCCTGCGTCCCTCCGGCAATGCCGGGCCGCTGGCGACGAGCCTCGCCGGCTTCCGCGCCTATCATCGCGACAATGCCTGGACCTGGGAGCACCTGGCGCTGAGCCGCGCCCGGGTGGTGGCCTCGGTGGGCGATCTGGGGCGGGCGGTGGACAAGGAGGTGGCCGGGATCATGTCGCGCCCGCGCGACGCCGCCAGGACCATCGAGGACGTGGTCTCCATGCGGGCGCTGATGGCGCGCGAGCGCAAGCCGCGCCACCCCTTCGATCTCAAGCTGGCGACCGGCGGGCTGGTCGATCTGGAGTTCATCGCCCAGTCGGCGCAACTGGTCGCCGGCGCCCGGATCGGCCTGCCGCAGGCGGCGCCGGCGCGGGTGCTGGCGCGGCTGGGCGAGATCGGCCTGGTGGAGAGCGGGCAGCGCCTCGCCGGGATCTATGCGCTCTACACCACCATATTGCAGGTGATGAGCTCGGCCCTGGTCAGCCCGTTCAAGGACGAGGCCTGGACGCCGGCCTTCAAGGAGCTGCTGGCCCAGCTGGCCAACTATCCCGATTTCGCCCGGCTCGAGCTGGAGGTGGAGCAGGCCCGCCAGGAGGTCTCGGCCGCCGCGGCGGCCTGGTACGAGAAGGCGCCGACGCTTTAGCGCCCGGGAGCTACTCGGCGGCGACCATGGTGCTGGCCATGGATTCGAGGGGCAGGGAGATGGCGACGGTGGTGCCGAGCGAGGGGCTGGAATCGATCGCGAGGTTCCCCCCGCTCAGCTCGGCGATGGCGCGCGCGATGGAGATGCCGAGACCCGGCCCGATGCCCTCGCGGGTGAAGGTGGCGTCGCCCAGCGCGAAAGGCTGGCTGAGGCTTTCCAGCCGGTCCTCGCTCATGCCGATGCCGGTGTCGGTGATCTCGATCACCACGCCGTTGTCGGCGGCATAGGCGGCGAGCGTGATGACGCCTCCGGCCGGCGTGAAGCGCACCGAATTCTCGACGATGTTGCCCACCATGCGCACCAGCCCCAGCCGGTCGCCGCGCAGCACGGCGCCGCAATTCTGCCCGACCGCCAGGGTGAGGCCGGCGCGCTGGATCTGGCTCTTGAAGCGCCGCGCCACGGAATCGATGATCTCGTCCACCGGCACCGGGTCCTGCCGCAGTGCCTTCTGGCCGCTTTCGAGCTCGGCCAGGTCGAGGATGGTGGCGAAGGAGGCGAGCAGGTGTTCGCCCGAGCTCTTGATCGACTGCACGTAGTCCGCATAGCGCGGATCGCCCAGCGGCCCGTAGGTCTCGTGCTTCATCAATTCGGCGAAGCCGATGATGTGGTTGAGCGGGGTGCGGATGTCGTGGCTGAGATGGGCGAGGAAATTGGTCTTGGAACGGCTGGCGGCTTCGGCCTTGAGCTTTTCCTCGTGGTAGCGCCGGGCGAGCTGGCGCTGCTCCTCGCGGATCGCCACCAGCAGGGAATCGGTGCGCTTGCGCTCGGTGACGTCGGTCACCAGCGTCATGAAGCCGCCGTCGCCCAGGGGGCGCTCGTCGATCAGCAGGCAGGAGCCGTCGTCCCGGTGCAGTTCGAGCAGGCGGCTGGTGTCGTCCTCCCGCACCAGCTTCATGTAGCCCCCGGCGATCAGCCGGCTGACGGCCTGGTGATAGGTGATGTCGCCGCCGGCGATGTCCAGCCGGTCCTTGTAGCGGTCGTTGCAGACGATGAGCTTGCCCGATCCCGTCCAGCAGGCGACGCCCATGGGGATGGCCGCGGCCAGGGTGCGGTAGTTGTGCCGTTGCAGCATGTCCGGCATTTCCGTCAGCCGCCGACGGCGCAGGGTGAGCAGGGTGACGAGCCCCGCGAGCCCGAAGGCGGCGGCCCCGCGCCCGGCAATGCCGGCCAGCGCGCCGCTTTCCTCCAGGTCGAGCGCCAGATTGCCGTGCGGCCCCGCCGGGATCACGCGGCTGAAGGGCCGGGGCGTCGCGTCCGGCTCGGCCACCAGGCTGGCCCGGGCCACCGAGCCGAAGCGGCTCACCGAGCTGTCGATGGCGGCGCGCACGGTGTCGGGCGAGCGATGCGCGATCTCGGCCACCACCATGGCCCCGATCATGCCCAGCTCGCGCCGGGCATCGTCGAAGGTCTTGGCGGTGTCGTAGATGATGAAGAGGGTGGCGGCGAGGAAGGCGGTGAGGGCGACGGCCGTGGTGACGGGGGAAAAGCGGTGATGCCAGGGATGCGGGACGTCGCGTTCGCCGCTGGCGCTGCCGGGAGGCTCCCCTATCATTCCCCTGCCGACGCGGAATCCATTCGCGCCGGCGCCGGATGCCTCCGACGACCGCATGAATTTCTCCATCTTTGATAGGGGTTTAGCGCCCCAAACCGATTTGCCCTTAACAAGGTATGAATCAGCCCGGCCCGCCTTGTCCAGACCCGCCCCGGGCCCCTTTCGGGGCCGTTCCGCAAAAAGGCGAGTCTGCTGAATCACTTAGCGGCGCAGAAAAATTCTTCCAACTTTCGCCATATCTGTCGCCGTTCGGCAGCAGAGTCGCGCACGGCCCCCCATCGGTCAGCACATTGCTCACATCGCGCCCCTGTCCGCAGCCGTTCAGGCGGCGAGGATGCGGTCGAGGATCTCCCCGACATTGCGGCTGAGCTCGTGGCCGGAGCGGAGCGCCTCCAGCGCCTGCCGGGCCGCCTCGCGCCGCCGCGGCTCGAGCAGGGGCAGGATGCGGAACCCGGTGAGGATGCGCGAGGCGACCTGCGGATTGACCGGATCGATCTCGGCCACCGCCTCGGCCACCAGCCGGAAGCCGGCGCCGTCGGCGCGGGTGAACTGCACCGGGTTGCTCATCACGAAGCTGCCGAACAGCGAGCGCAGGCGGTTGGGATTGGTGCGCGGGAAATCCGCCGCCGTGAAGATGGCGCGCAGGCGCTCGACCACGCCGGCGTCCGGCGCCTGGGCGGAGGCCACCAGCCACTTGTCGAAGACCAGCGGATCGCCGCCGAAGCGGGTGCGGAAATCGCCCAGCAGCCCCTGGGCCTCGCCGGTCCAGCTGTGGGCCGAGATGGCCATGGCCGCATAGCGGTCGGTCATGTTGCCGGCGGCATGATACTGCGCGGCGGCAAGGTCGCCGCGCCCGGCGCCGGCCACCAGCAGCGAGAGCAGGCCGTTGCGCAGCGCGCGCCGCCCGGCCTGGCGGGCATCGGGGCTGTAGGGCTCGGCGACGGCGAGGCCCCGGTAGAGCGCCTCGAGCCGGCCGGACACCGGGCCGACCAGGGCGGCGACGAGGTCGCGGCGGGCCCCGGCCACGGCCTCGGGATCGACATTGGCGCCGATCTGGCGGGCGACGACCGTCTCGTCGGGCAGGCCGATGGCCTGGGCCTTGAAGGCATCGTCGAGATTGCCGTCCTCCAGCGTGTCGATCAGCGCCTGGCGCAGCGCGTCGACGGCCTCCCCGGTCCAGGCGCGGCCGCCGGCGGCATCCGCCATCAACGCGGTGGCCACGGTCTGCAGCGCATCCCAGCGGTTGAACGGATCGCTGTCGTGGCGGGCGAGGAACAGCAGGTCGTCCTGCGTCAGGCCGGAGACGACGCGGACCGGCGCCGAGAAGCCGCGGAACAGCGACGGCACCGGCCTGTTGGCGACGCCGGTGAAGGTCAGCGTCACGCTTTCCCTGTCGAGCAGGATCAGATCGTCCCGCACCGTGCCGCCCGACACCGCCGTCCAGCCCATGGGGCTGCCATTGGGCCCGATCAGCCCGAACCGGACCGGGATGAGGAACGGCGCCTTCTCCGGCTGGTTGGGGGTGGGGTCGGTCTTCTGCGACAGCGTCAGCCTATAGGTCTGGCTGTCGGCGTCGTAATCCTCGGCGACCGTCACCTGCGGGGTGCCGGCCTGGGTGTACCACAGCGCGAACTGGCCGAGATCGACGCCGTTGGCGTCCTCGAACACCTTGAGGAACGCCTCGATGGTGGTGGCCTCCCCGTCATGGCGGTCGAAATAGAGGTCCATGCCCTTGCGGAACCCGGCCTCGCCCAACAGGGTCGCCAGCATGCGCACCACCTCGGAACCCTTCTGGTAGACGGTGGTGGTGTAGAAGTTGTTGATCTCCCGGTAGCGGTCGGGGCGCGGCGGATGCGCCAAGGGCCCGCCATCCTCGGGGAACTGGGTGACGCGCAGGTTCTCCACGTCGTGGATGCGCTGCACCGGCCGGCTGCGCTCGTCGGAGGAGAATTCCTGGTCGCGATAGACCGTCAGCCCTTCCTTGAGGCAGAGCTGGAACCAGTCGCGGCAGGTGATGCGGTTGCCGGTCCAGTTGTGGAAATATTCATGCGCGATGACGCGCTCGATATTGGCGTAGTTGGCGTCGCTCGCCGTCTCGGGCAGGGCGAAGACCAGCTTGTCGTTGAAGATGTTGAGGCCCTTGTTCTCCATGGCGCCGAAATTGAAGTCGGACACGGCGACGATGTTGAACACGTCGAGATCGTATTCGCGCCCGAAGCGCTTCTCGTCCCAGGCCATGGACCGCTTGAGGCTGTCCATGGCATAGGTGCATTCGGCCTGCTTGCCATGGGTGCAGTAGATGGCGAGATCGACCCTGCGCCCGCTCATGGTGGTGAAGCTGTCGGTGATCGAGCCGAGATCGCCCGCCACCAGCGCGAACAGATAGGCGGGCTTGGGGAAGGGGTCCTCCCACAGGACATAGTGCAGGCCGTCGCCCGCCTCGCCCCTGTCGACGAGGTTGCCGTTGGACAGCAGCACCGGCGCGACGGCGCGCGGCGCGGTGATGCGGACCTTGAAGGGCGCGAGGATGTCGGGCCGGTCGAGATAATAGGTGATGCGGCGGAAGCCCTCGGGCTCGCACTGGGTGCACCAGGTGCCGCTGGAGCGGTAGAGCCCCATCAGCCGGGTATTGGTCTCGGGCTTGAGGTTGACCTCGGTCTCGAGGACGAAGCGCCGGGGCGGCGGCTCGACCAGGGTCAGCCCCGTCTCGTCGGCGGCATAGGCCGACAGCACCAGCGGCGCGCCGTCCACCGCGATGGAGGCCAGCACCAGCCCGTCGCCGTCCAGCACCAGCGGCGTGCCCGGCGCGGTGCCCTCGCGCGGCTCGACGGTGAGCTGCGCCCGCACGCGCGTCCCCTCCTCGAGGATCCGGAAATCCAGGTCCACCGCCACGATGCGGTAGGGCGTGGGCGCGTAGTCCTTGAGGAAGATGGTCTGCTCGGTTTCGGTGCGCATGAAGCGATCCAATGACAAGGTTGTTTCTGGCAAGCGATTGTGGCTGTCCGGTTACAGCCGACTCGTAGGCTTTGTGTATTCTACGCGGCTCTCGGCTGCATAGCCCAGTTCTTCACCGCCAATCGGGCGGCAATGGGGAAAAGGGCCGTGGAGCCTCCAGCACGCCGCTCCTCTCTCGCCCGAACCGGCGACACGAGCGCCGGTTCCGAATTTTCCGACCGGGTCGGTCCGTCGGCCAACGCTACTGACCTCAACTGTCGTTGAGGGGGTTCAGGTTCGGCCACGACGATCGATACGGGATGAGACATGGCGTTGAAGATGTTTGGTTGGTTTGAAAAGCGGCTCGATTCCTATCCCCTGACGGAACCCACCGAGCCCCCGAAGGGACTTTTGGCCTTCTGCCTGCACTACAGCCACGGCGCCAAGCGCTGGCTGTTCGCCATGGCGGTGCTCGGGGCGGCCATCGCCACCCTCGAAATCGCCCTGTTCGGCTTCATGGGGTCCATCGTCGACTGGCTGAGCGCGGCCGACCGCAGCACCTTCCTGGCCGAGGAGGGCTGGAAGCTGGCCGGCATGGCCGTGGTGCTGCTGCTGGTCATTCCCGGCCTGCAGGTGATCGACGCGCTGATCATCCACCAGACGCTGCTGGGCAACTTCCCCCAGCGCATCCGCTGGATGGCGCATCGCTACCTGATCCGCCAGTCCATGAGCTATTTCCAGGACGAGTTCGCCGGCCGCATCGGCGCCAAGCTGATGCAGACCGCCCTGTCCGTGCGCGAAGTGGTGATGAAGATCCTCGACGTCACCATCTACGTGGTCGTCTACTTCGTCGGCGCGGTGGTGCTGGCCGCCATGAACGATCCCTGGCTGGCGGCGCCCTTCATCGTCTGGCTCGTGGCCTATGTCGCCCTGCTGCGCTATTTCATCCCGCGCCTCGGCAAGATCTCCGAGGCGCAGGCCGACGCCCGCTCGCTGATGACCGGCCGCATCGTGGACAGCTACACCAACATCGCCACGGTCAAGCTGTTCTCGCATTCGCGGCGCGAGGAGGCCTATGCCCGCGAGGCCATGGATGGCTTCCTGGGCACGGTCTACAGGCAGATGCGCATGGTGACGCTGCTGCAATCCATCATCACCATGATGAACTGCACGCTGCTGTTCGCCGTCTTCGCCATCGGCATCTGGCAGTGGATGGGCGGCAACATGACCCCGGGGGCCATCGCCGTGGCCGCCGCGCTGGTGCTGCGCTTCCAGGGCATGAGCCAGTGGGTGATGTGGGAGATGTCGGCCCTGTTCGAGAACATCGGGGTGGTGCGCGACGGCATCGCCTCCATCTCGCTGCCGCGCGTGGTGGCCGACAAGCCGGACGCCAGGCCCATCGGCCGGGTGGAGGGCGACATCCGCTTCGAGAACGTCTCGTTCCACTACGGCAAGAAGGCCGGCGTGATCGAGGGGCTCAACCTGCATGTGCGCCCCGGCGAGAAGATCGGCCTCGTGGGCCGCTCGGGCGCCGGCAAGTCCACCATCGTCAACCTGCTGCTGCGCTTCTACGACCGGCAGGACGGCCGCATCCTGGTCGACGGGCACGACATCGCCGAGGTGACCCAGGACAGCCTGCGCGCCAATATCGGCGTGGTGACCCAGGACACCTCGCTGCTGCACCGCTCGGTGCGCGAGAACATCCTCTACGGCCGGCCCGACGCCACCGAGGAGATGATGCGCGCCGCCGCCGAGCAGGCCGAGGCCGCCGAGTTCATCGAGACGCTGACCGACCCCAAGGGCCGCAAGGGCTACGACGCCCATGTGGGCGAGCGCGGCGTGAAGCTGTCGGGCGGCCAGCGCCAGCGCATCGCCATCGCCCGGGTGCTGCTCAAGAACGCCCCCATCCTGGTGCTGGACGAGGCGACCTCGGCGCTCGACAGCGAGGTGGAGGCGGCCATCCAGAGCCAGCTCCAGCGGCTGATGGAGGGCAAGACGGTGATCGCCATCGCCCATCGGCTGTCCACCATCGCCATGATGGACCGGCTGGTGGTGCTGGACCGGGGCAGGATCGTCGAGGAGGGCAGCCACGCCCAACTGGTGGATTCGGGCGGCATCTACAGCCAGCTCTGGCACCGCCAGTCCGGCGGCTTCATCGACGCCGACCAGCCCGAGGAGGCGGCGCAGTAGGGCCTCTCTCCAGCATCGCATGCGCGGCGAGAACCCCTCACCCCGGAAATTCTTCTGGACGAAGAATTTCCTGTCCCTCTCCCACAAGGGGAGAGGGCAAGAGCGGTGCCGTCGACGCGCAAGCGCGATGGCAGGTGTCCATCGTCTCCCTCCCCCGCAGGGGGAGAGGGCAACAACCAACCAGAGGAGAACCCAGATGGGTGACGTCATCACGATCCGAAAGACCAGCAATCCCGGGGCCGCCATGGCTGCCGCACGCAAGAAACCCTCGGACCGATACCGAACCTGAGCCGGAGCCCAGAACCTCCGGTCAGGCGCGGCTCATGCAAGAGCTAAAGATGTTCAACCGCGTCATCGACTATTTCGACACTCTCTATTCCCCCGTGGCCCTGGCCGAGAACCGCCAGCCGCCCAAGGGCCTCAAGGCCTTCGTCAGCTACTTCATCGGCCAGTTCCGGGCCGCCTTCGCCATCCGCATCGTGCTCGTCGCCATCGGCTCGGTGGCCGATGCGCTCATGCCGGTCTTCGTGGGGCTGGTGGTGGGCATGCTGGCCACCACCAATCCCGGCGAGATCTTCGACCGGCACAGCCAGACGCTGCTCTGGATGATCGTCGTCGTGGTGGTGGTGCGGCCGCTGACCTTCCTGCTCGACACGCTGGTGCGCAACCACGCCATCGTCCCCAACCTGGTGGACCTGATCCGCTGGCAGAGCCACTGGCACGTCATCCGCCAGAGCTGGACCTTCTTCCAGAACGACTTCGCCGGGCGCATCGCCAACAAGATCATCCAGGCCGGCGAGGCCATCGAGATCGGGGTGAACCTCACCATCGACGCCGCCTGGTACGCGCTGGTCTTCGTGGTGGTGGCGGTGGTGGTGCTGGCCGGGCTCGATCCGGTGCTGCTGGTGCCCATCGGGGTGTGGATGCTGCTCTATGCCATCCTGTTCACCATCACCATGCCGCTCATCGCCCGCTATTCCGAGACGCTGTCGGAAGCCAAGTCGGTGATGACCGGCAGGATCGTGGACAGCTACACCAACATCCAGACGCTCAAGACCTTCGCCACCGGCGGCCACGAGGACCGCTACGTGGCCGACAGCGTGATGGAGCACGCCGTCGAGTTCCGCAAGCTGATGCGGGTGTTCACCTATATGTGGTCGATCCTGTTCCTGCTGAACGCGGGGCTGGTGGTGTCGGTGACCTGGCTGGCCCTGGCGGGGTGGAACAACGGCACGCTCACCGCCGCGGCGGTGGCGACGGCGATCCCCTTCGCGCTGCAGATCATGAACATGAGCGGCTGGATCCTGGAGATCGGCTCCAACATCTTCCGCCAGGTGGGCACCACCCGGGACTCCATGGACACCATCGCCCAGCCCCTGACCATGCTGGACGCGCCGGACGCCAGGCCCCTCGAGGTGACCGCCGGGGAGCTGGCCTACGACAATGTCAGCTTCAACTACTGGCGGGGCAAGGAGGGCAGCGTCATCGACGGCTTCAACCTGACGGTGAGGCCGGGCGAGAAGATCGGCCTGGTCGGCCGCTCCGGCTCGGGCAAGTCGACGCTGGTGAACCTGGCGCTGCGCATGTTCGACGTTCAGGACGGCGCGATCCGCATCGACGGGCAGGACGTGCGCGCGGTGACGCAGGAAAGCGTGCGCGCCGCCATCGGGCTGGTCAGCCAGGACACCTCGCTGCTGCACCGCTCGGTGCGGGAGAACGTCAAGTACGGGCGCCAGTCGGCGACGGACGAGGAGATGATCCGCGCCGCCGAGCAGGCCAATGTGCACGACGTCATCATGGGCCTCGCCGATCCGCAGGGGCGGCGGGGCTATGACGCCCATGTGGGCGAGCGGGGGGTGAAGCTCTCCGGCGGGCAGCGCCAGCGCATCGCCATCGCCCGGGTGCTGCTCAAGAACGCCCCCATCCTGGTGCTGGACGAGGCGACCTCGGCGCTCGACAGCGAGGTGGAGGCGGCCATCCAGGAGCAACTCACCCACCTGATGCAGGGCAAGACGGTGATCGCCATCGCCCACCGCCTGTCCACCATCGCCGCCATGGACCGGCTGGTGGTGCTGGAGAAGGGCCGGATCGTGGAGGAGGGCACCCATGCCCAGCTCCTCGCCTCCGGCGGGCACTACGCCATGCTGTGGGAACGCCAGTCCGGCGGCTTCCTCGACCTCGAGGCCGGCGGCCGGTAGGGCGCTGGCGGGAGGGGAGGGGGTGCGCGGCGCTCCCTCCCTTCAGGAGGGAGGGGGACCGGGCCGCGTCAGCCGACGGCGCCGAGGCGGCG
>ENA-UOVV01001065-UOVV01001065.1-compost-metagenome-genome-assembly--contig:-NODE-1065-length-24070-cov-6.288403_pt1 | contig 24070 bp, 20 predicted proteins | sample MGYA00238155_ERZ761577 | MGnify/ENA primary metagenome ERZ761577 (study PRJEB28898, sample SAMN06268775) | compost metagenome | isolation source: Emeryville, CA | place: USA:Emeryville, CA | collected...
TTGAACACGTCGGCGGGGCCGACAATTGAACAGCGTTCAGGTTAGGGTACGGGCGTGCAGCTGACCAAACGCGACGTGGTGGATGCGGCGACCGGGCTGCTGGACGACTACGGCCTGGCCGACCTGACCATGCGCAGGCTGGCCCGCGAGCTGGCCGTCTCCCCGGGCGCGCTGTACTGGCACTTCACCAACAAGCAGGAACTGCTGGGCGCGGTCGCCGACCGGATCCTCGACGGCCTGCCGAGTGCGACCGGCGTCGTGGAGCTGTGCCGCGCGCTGCGCGATGCGTTGCTGTCGCACACCGACGGCGCCGAACTGGTGCAGGCCAGCTTCGCCGCGGGCCAGTCGGAGGCGATGAAGCGGGTGCTGGACGCGCTCACCGACGCCGCCGCCGAGGCCGGCGTCGCGGCCGGACAGGCCGGGCTGGCCGCCAGGACGATCGTCTACTACGTGCTGGGCTTCACCGTCGACGAACAGTCCCGGCTGCAGTGGGACGCCGCGGGCGCCGAACTGCCCGAGGAGCAGTCCGTGCTCACCGACGACGCCGACGCCCGGTTCCGGTTCGGCCTCGATCTGCTCGTCAACGGCATCGCCGCCACCCACCTCGTCAGGTGATCACCGTCGACGATGTCCGCGCCATCGCCGCGAATCTGCCGCGGTCCCAGGAGGCGGTGGTGCGGGACTCGATCAGGTTTCGCGCCGGCCGGTTGGTGTACGCGGCGTTCTCCCGCGACGAGACGATCATGGGCGTGGCGTTCCCGAAGGAGGAACGCGCGGCGATGGTCGCCGCCGAACCCGACAAGTTCATGCTGCCGCGCAAATCGGAGCTGCGGTACAACTGGATCCTGGTGCGGCTGGACGCCATCGAACTCGACGAGCTGCGCGAGCTGCTGATCGACGGCTGGCGCATGTGTGTACCGAAAAGCGTTGCCGCTCAGGTTGATTAGAGCGGATACTCGCGTTTGGTGTTGCCGTCCCAGCGGCGCAGCCCCACGATGTCGCCGGTGAGTTCGGCCGGCTTGCCCGCGATGCGCACCGCGCGGCCCATCTGGGCGGGCACGACGCGCCGCGCCAGGGTGACGTGCCCGGTCCAGTTGTCCGGCAGCGCGTTGGACATCGGGCCGGGGTGCAGGTGCGGCAGGCACAGTCGGTGCACCTCGGCGTGTAGGTCCAGCACCGCGGCCGTCGGCACCAGCAACCGGGCCAGCACCGCCTTGGCGCGGCCGAAGAACAGCGGGGCGCCGATCCGGCACGGCATCGGGAACCGCCCGGCCAGCGGCGCCAGCAGCGCGTCGACCGCCGGGTCGATGCGGTCGGCCACCGTCAGCGTTGCGTGCGGCCGGGCGGCGGGCGCCTGGCTCGGGATGCCGGCCTCGCGCAACTCGTCCCAGATGTGGCGGATCGCGGCCTCGGTGTCGGCGTCGAAGACCAGTTCCACGGAGTGCACCATCGGCTACACCAGGCTCTTCACCCAGTCCGGGTCGAAGGCGGCGGCGCAGCTGCGCTCGAACGCCTCGGCGCCCAGACCCCCGGCGCCCGCGGGCAGCACCGCGCGCAGCGGCGCCAGTTCCGCCAGTGCCGCGCGGTTGCCCTCTTCGGCCACGCCCGGCCGGGCGGGCCACGCGCCGATCACCAGCCCCGCACAGGTGAGGCCCCGGGTGGCGAGGGCCTCCAGCGTCAGCGCGGTGTGGTTCAGCGTGCCCAGCCCGGCACCGACGACGACCAGGACCGGGGCGGCCAGGTCGGCAGCGAGATCGCGCAGTGTCGCGTCGACGCCCAGCTCGACCAGCAGCCCGCCCGCCCCCTCGACCAGCACCAGTTCGGCATCCGGCACGGTTGCCACCAGCTCGGCCCTGGTCGGCAGCGCCAGCCCGGCACGCTCGGCCGATGCCCGCGGCGCGAGCGGTTCGGGGTAGCGCCAGCCACCGGACAGTTTCGTCACGCCCGACAACCGGCGCACCTCGGCGAGGTCGTCGTCGACCGGACTGCCGGTCTGCACCGGTTTACTCACCGCGACGTCGATACCCGCCAGCCGAGCACTGCACGCCAGGGCCGCGGTGGTCACCGTCTTGCCCACGCCGGTGTCGGTGCCGGTGACGACGAGTACGCTCACCGGCCCAGCACGTCGGTGAGAACGTCACGCGCCGAGGCGATTTCGTCGTCGGTCAACGACGCCCGGGCGGTCAGTCGCAGCCGCGAGGTGCCAGCGGGCACGGTGGGCGGCCGGAAGCAGCCGACCCGTACGCCGCGGTCCAGGCACGCCACCGCGGCCGCCAGCGCCACCTCGGGCTCGCCGAGGATCACCGACACCACCGCCGACTGCGGCCGCTCGGGCACCCCGCAGATCTGCGCCAGGGCCGCGGCGTGGTCCAGCACCGCGCTCGCCCGCCACGGTTCGGCGCGCAGCACGTCCAGCGCCGCCCACGCCGCGCCGACGGCCGCGGGTGCCAGCCCGGTGTCGAAGATGAACGGCCGCGCGGCGTCGATCAGGTGGTCGCGCACGGCGACCGGTCCGAGCACCACGCCGCCCTGGCTGCCCAGTGCCTTGGACAGCGTCGTCGTCATCACCACGTCCGGCGCCCCGGCCAGGCCGACCTCGTGCAGCAGGCCGCGCCCGCCCGCACCGCGCACGCCGAGGCCGTGGGCCTCATCGACGATCAGCAGCGCACCGTGGCGTCGGCACGCCTCGTGCAGGTCGCGCAGCGGCGCCAGCGCCCCGTCGGTGGAGAACACCGAGTCGGTGAGCACGACGGCGCGCTCCTCGGCGCGCGCCGCCAGCGCGTCCTCGACCGCGGCGACGTCGCGATGCGGGGTGACCACGACGCGGGCGCGCGACAGCCGGCAGGCGTCCACCAGCGACGCGTGGGTCATCGCGTCGGAGACCAGCAGGCTGCCCGTGCCGGACAGCGCGACCACCGCGCCCAGGTTGGCGGTGTAGCCCGACGAGAACACCAGCGCCGACTCGGCGCCGACGAAGTCGGCCAGCGCCCGCTCGAAGCCCTCGTGCAGCTCGGTGTTGCCGGTCACCAGCCGCGAACCCGTCGCCCCGGCGCCCCAGGTGCGCAGCGCCTCGACGCCGCCGTCGAGCACGGCCGGATGCTGCGCGAGCCCCAGGTAGTCGTTGCTGGCCAGGTCGAGTTCGGTGGCGATCGGCGGGCGGGCGCGCAGCGTGCGGCGCAGCCCGTCGGCGCGGCGCCGGGCCTCCACCTCGTCGAGCCACGCCAGCGGCGAGACACCAGCGCGCGTCACCGTGCTCCTCACCCCAACGACTTGAACGGTGTTCAGGCTAGGGCACCGGCGCGGCGCGACACAAACGGCCGCTCAGGCCGGCGACAGCGCCCGCGCGACGGCGACCATCGCGGCGGTGATCTGCCCGACCTCCGCGGGCGTACAGATATAGGGCGGCATCGCGTACACCAGGTTGCGGAACGGCCGCAGCCAGACGCCGTGCTCGATCGCCACCGGCGTGGCCACCCGCAGGTCGACGGGACGGTCCAGTTCGATGACCCCGATCGCGCCCAGCACCCGCACGTCGGCCACGCCGGGGATCGCCGTCGCGGGCGCCAACCCGTCGCGCAGCCCGGTCTCGATGGACCGCACCGCCGCGCGCCAGTCGCCGGCCAGCAGCAACTCCAGCGCCGCCACGCCCACCGCGCAGGCCAGCGGACTGGCCATGTAGGTCGGGCCGTGCATCAGCGCGCCGGGCTCGTGGCTGCTGATCGACTCGGCGATCGCGCGGGTGCACAGGGTGGCGGCCAGGGTGATGTAGCCGCCGGTGAGCGCCTTGCCGACGCACATGATGTCCGGGCACACGCCGACGTGGTCCGCGGCGAACAGCTCCCCGGTGCGGCCGAATCCGGTGGCGATCTCGTCGAAGATCAGCAGCACCTCGTGGCGCGCGCAGATGTCGCGCAGATCGACGAGGTACCGCGGATCGTGAAACCGCATCCCGCCCGCGCCCTGCACGACGGGCTCGACGATCACCGCGGCCAGTTCGTCGGCGTGTTCGGCCAGCTGCGACTCGAACGCCGCGCTGTAGGCCGGGTCGTAGTCGGCGGGCACCGGCGGCGCGAACTCCTGGCGGGCCAGCACGTCGGTCCACAGCGAGTGCATGCCGCCCTCGGGGTCGCAGACGCTCATCGGGGTGAACGTGTCGCCGTGGTAGCCACCGCGCCAGGTCATCAGCCGGTGCTTGGCGCCGCGCCCCAGCCCCCGCCAGTACTGCAGCGCCATCTTGACGGCGACCTCGACCGAGACCGAGCCCGAATCGGAGAAGAACACGGTGTCCAGCCCGGCGGGGGTGAGCTCGACCAGCAGCTGGGCCAGCCGGGCCGCGGGTGCGTGGGTGAGCCCGCCGAACATGACGTGGTTCATCGTGGCGAGCTGATCGGCGATCGCGGCGTCCAGGACCGGGTGGCCGTGCCCGTGGATCGCGGTCCACCAGGATGCCATCGCGTCGAGCACCTCGACGTCGCGTCCGTCGTGGTGCAGGGTCAGCCAGGCGCCCTTGGCGCCCACCGCCACCACCGCCGGGAGCGCGTCCGCACCGATCGCGCTGTAGGGGTGCCAGACATGCGCGGTGTCGATGGCGCTGATCTCGGCAGGCGTCAGTCCGGGCACCTTCGGTAGATTATCCGTCGACCATGATGACCCTCGCCCCTCCCCGGCCGGCGCCTGTCTGGGCTGCGGACCCCTCCACCAGCCGCCTAAACGGCACCGCGGGTGCGCGCGGATCGGCGGGATATCGGCACGACCTGGACGGGTTGCGGGGAATCGCGATCGCGCTCGTGGCGGTGTTTCACGTCTGGTTCGGCCGGGTGTCCGGCGGCGTCGACGTGTTCCTTGCGCTGTCGGGCTTCTTCTTCGGGGGCCGACTGCTGCGCACCGCGCTGACCCCGGGCGCGTCGCTGTGGCCGGTGCCCGAGGTGATCCGGCTGGTGCGCCGACTGCTGCCCGCCCTGGTGGTGGTGCTGGCCGCGTCGGCGGTGCTGACCATCCTGATCCAGCCGGAGACGCGGTGGGAGGCGTTCGCCGACCAGAGCCTGGCCAGCCTCGGCTATTACCAGAACTGGGAACTCGCCCACAGCGCCGGTGACTACCTGCGCGCCGGCGAGACGGTCAGCCCGCTGCAGCACATCTGGTCGATGTCGGTGCAGGGCCAGTTTTACATCGCCTTTCTGGCGCTGATCTTCGGCTTCGCCTATCTGTTCCGCCGCCTGCTCGGCGAGCGGATGCGGATCGCGTTCGTGGTGCTGATCGGCGCGCTGACGATCGCCTCGTTCGTCTACGCGATCATCGCGCACAACACCGACCAGGCCACCGCCTACTACAACAGCTTCGCGCGGGCGTGGGAGCTGCTGCTGGGCGTGCTGCTCGGGGCCGCGGTGCCCTACATCCGCTGGCCGATGTGGCTGCGCAACACCGTCGCCGTTGTCGCGCTGGGCGCGATCCTGTCGTGCGGCGCGCTGATCGACGGTGTCAACGAGTTCCCCGGACCGTGGGCGCTGGTGCCGGTGGGCGCCACCATGCTGTTCATCCTGTCCGGCGCCAACCGGTTCGCCGACCCGCACGCCCACGGCGAGATGCCGGCCGCCAACCGGTGGCTGGCGACCAGGCCGTTCGTGGCGCTGGGCGAGATGGCGTACTCGCTGTACCTCTGGCACTGGCCGCTGTTGATCTTCTGGCTGGCCTACACCGGTCACCAGCACGCGAACTTCCTCGAGGGCACGGCGGTGCTGCTGGTGTCGGGCGTGCTGGCCTGGCTGACCACGCGCTACATCGAGAACCCGCTGCGCTACCGCGCACCGACGACACCGCGACCGGTGACCGTCTCGCTGCGGGAACGCCTGCGCAGGCCGACGATGGTGCTGGGCTCGATCGTGGCACTGCTGGGCATCGCGCTCACGGCAACGTCGTTCACCTGGCGTGAGCACGTGCTGTCCGCGCGCGCCAACGGCCATGAGCTGGAAGGCCTTTCGCCGGCCGACTATCCCGGTGCCCGCGCGCTGCTGGAGCAGGTCAAGGTGCCCAAGCTGCCGATGCGGCCGACGGTGCTGGAGGCCAAGGAGGACATCCCGCCGACCACCAGCGACGGCTGCATCAGCGACTTCCAGAACATCGGGATCATCAACTGCACGTACGGCGACAAGAACGCCGAGCGCACCATCGCGCTGGCCGGCGGCTCGCACGCCGAGCACTGGATCACCGCGCTGGACATCCTCGGCCGCCAGCACGGTTTCCGGGTGGTGACCTACCTGAAGATGGGCTGTCCGCTGACCACCGAGAAGGTGCCGCTGATCATGGGCGATCTGCGGCCGTACCCGAACTGCCACACCTGGAACGAACGGGTGATGGACCGGTTGATCGCCGACCGCCCCGACTTCGTGTTCACCACCTCCACGCGGCCGTGGAACATCAAGAAGGGCGACGTGATGCCCAGCCAATACCTGGGGATCTGGAAGCGTTTCAACGACAACAACATTCCGGTGCTGGCGATGCGCGACACGCCGTGGATGGTCCGTAACGGCGATCCGTTCAAGCCGGTGGACTGCCTGGCCGACGGCGGCGACGCCATCTCGTGCGGAATCGACCGGTCCGACGTGCTGTCGGACCGTAACCCGACACTCGACTACGTCGACCAGTTCCCGGTACTCAAACCCCTCGACATGACCGATGCGGTGTGCCGCAAGGACATCTGCCGCGCCGTGGAGGGAAATGTCTTGCTCTACCACGATGCCCACCACATCTCGAAGACCTACATGCGCACCATGACGAAGGCGCTTGGTGAGCAGATCGGCGCGGCCACCGGATGGTGGACCGGCTGATGCCCCCTGCCTCGACGCACACCGTCTGGCCGGGCAACCCCTACCCGTTGGGCGCCACCTACGACGGGGCAGGCACCAACTTCTCGTTGTTCTCCGAGGTCGCCGAGCGCGTCGAGTTGTGCCTGATCGGCAAGGACGGCAGCGAGGAGCGCATCGAGCTCGACGAGGTCGACAGCTACGTCTGGCACTGCTACCTGCCGACGGTGACGCCGGGCCAGCGCTACGGGTTCCGGGTGCACGGCCCATGGGATCCGGCGGCCGGGCACCGCTGCGATCCGAGCAAGCTGCTGCTCGACCCGTACGGCAAGGCGTTTCACGGCGACTTCCACTTCAGCCAGGCGCTGTTCTCCTACGACATGAACGCCGAGGACCTGGCCACCGGCGGCACCCCGCCGCGCATCGACTCACTGGGGCACACCATGACCAGCGTGGTGATCAACCCCTACTTCGACTGGGGCTCCGACCGGGCGCCGCGCACCCCGTACCACAAGACGGTCATCTACGAGGCCCACGTCAAGGGCATGACGCAGACCCATCCCGGTATCCCGGAGCAGCTGCGAGGCACCTACGCCGGGCTGGCGCACCCGGTGATCATCGACCATCTCAAGTCGCTGAACGTCACCGCGATCGAGCTGATGCCGGTGCACCAGTTCATGCACGACCACCGGCTGCTGGACCTCGGGCTGCGAAACTATTGGGGCTACAACACCTTCGGCTTCTTCGCACCGCACTACCAGTACGCGTCCACCCCCCACGCCGGCGGGGCGGCCGCGGAGTTCAAGACCATGGTGCGCACCTTCCACGAGGCCGGCATCGAGGTGATTCTCGACGTCGTCTACAACCACACCGCCGAAGGCAACCACCTCGGGCCCACCATCAACTTCCGCGGCATCGACAACGCCGCCTACTACCGGCTGCTCGACGAGGACAAGCGGTTCTACAAGGACTTCACCGGCACCGGCAACAGCCTCAACGCCCGCCACCCGCACACCCTGCAGCTGATCATGGACTCGCTGCGGTACTGGGTGCTCGAGATGCACGTCGACGGGTTCCGCTTCGATCTGGCCGCCACGCTGGCCCGTGAGTTCTACGACGTCGACCGGCTCAGCGCGTTCTTCGACCTGGTGCAGCAGGACCCGGTGGTGAGCCAGGTCAAGCTGATCGCCGAACCGTGGGACATCGGCGAGGGCGGCTACCAGGTCGGCAACTTCCCGGGTTTGTGGACCGAGTGGAACGGGAAGTATCGCGACACTGTGCGCGACTACTGGCGGGGCGAGCCCGCGACCCTCGGCGAATTCGCCTCCCGGCTGACCGGATCCTCGGACCTCTACGAGGCCACCGGGCGGCGGCCCAGCGCGTCGATCAACTTCGTCCCCTGCCACGACGGCTTCACGCTGGCCGACCTGGTGTCCTACAACGAGAAGCACAACGAGGCCAACGGCGAGGACAACCGCGACGGCGAGAGCCACAACCGGTCCTGGAACTGCGGTGTGGAGGGTCCCACCGACGACCCGGAGATCAACGCGCTGCGCGCCCGCCAACAGCGCAACTTCCTGACCACTCTGATGGTGTCGCAGGGCGTGCCGATGATCTCTCACGGCGACGAGATCGGCCGCACCCAGCGCGGCAACAACAACGCCTACTGCCAGGACAACGAGATCGCCTGGATGGACTGGTCGCTGTGCGAGAAGAACGCCGACCTGTTGGAGTTCACCCGCAAGGTGACCGCGCTGCGCCGCGACCATCCGGTGTTCCGCAGACGGCGCTTCTTCGAGGGCAAGCCGATCCGCAGCGGTGACCAGATCCGCGACATCGCCTGGCTCACCCCCGCCGGCGAGGAGATGACGATCGAGGACTGGGGCACCGGACTCGGCAAATGCGTGGTGGTGTTCCTGAACGGCGACGCGATCACCGCGCCCGACGAACGCGGCGAACGGGTGGTAGACGACTCATTCCTGTTGTGCTTCAACGCCCACGACCACTCGCAGGACTTCGTCACGCCGCCCGACAGCTACGCCAGGGAGTGGACCGCTGCGCTGGACACCTCTCACCCGACCGGCGACACCGACCTGGTGGTGAAGGCGGGCGAGACCATCTCACTGCAGTCACGATCGCTGCTGGTGCTGCGTAAGACCGGCTAGCGCATGGCCGTCCTGTCCACCTACCGATTGCAGATGCGCGGCCCCGACAGCGGGCACGCGTTCACCTTTGCCGACGCCGAGAGGCTGCTGGACTACTTTGCCGCCCTTGGGGTTTCGCATCTGTATCTGTCGCCGATTCTGACCGCGACCCGCGGCTCGAGCCACGGCTACGACGTCACCGACCCCACCACGGTGTCGGCCGAACTCGGCGGGCCCGAGGGTTTCGCGCGGTTGTCGCGGGCCGCCCGCGAACACGGCCTGGGCCTGATCGTCGACATCGTGCCCAACCACGTCGGGGTCGACGACCCGAGCCAGAACCGGTGGTGGTGGGACGTGCTGGAGCGCGGCCGGTCGTCGCCGTACGCGTCCTATTTCGACATCGACTGGGACCTCGACCCCGACGGCCGGGTGGTGCTGCCGGTGCTGGGCTCCGATGACGACGACGTGCCCGCGACCTATCCGTCCGACACCACGCACTACCAGCCGATCGGCTGGCGCAACGGCGTGTGCGGCTACCGGCGGTTCTTCTCCATCACCTCGCTGGCCGGGCTGCGCCAGGAGGACCGCGCGGTGTTCGAGGCCACCCACGCCGAGGTCAAGCGCTGGTTCGACGAGGGCCTGGTCGACGGGGTCCGCATCGACCACCCGGACGGGCTGGCGCACCCCACCCGATACCTGACCTGGCTGCGCGAACTCGTCGGCCCGAACGCCTGGATCGTGGTGGAGAAGATCCTGGCCGTCAACGAACCGCTCGATCCCGCGCTGCCGGTCGACGGCACCACCGGGTATGACGCGATGCGCGAGATCGGCGGGGTGTTCCTCGACCCCGCGGGCGCCGGTCCCCTGACGGAGCTGTTCGAGTCCACCGGCGCCGACTACCCGCGGCTGGGCGAACAGGCCCGCAGGCTCAAGGTCGCCGCCGTCACCGAGACGCTGGGCAGCGAGCTGGCCCGGCTGTGCCGCACCGTCACCGCGGCCACCGGCACCGGGCATCCCGACCTACCGACCGCCGTGGCCGAGCTGATCAGCCGGGTGCCGGTGTACCGCAGCGACTACCCCTCCCTGGCCGGGGTGCTTCCCGAGGCGTTCGCCGAAACCGCCTCGGCGCGACCGGATCTGGAGCCGGCGCTGGCCGTGTTGTGCACCGCGCTCGCGGTCGGCGAGGAGACCGCGGTGCGGCTGCAGCAGTTGTGCGGGGCGGCCACGGCCAAGTCGGTGGAGGACTGCCTGTTCTACCGCGACGCGCGGCTGGTGTCACTCAACGAGGTCGGCGGTGAGCCGCACCGGTTCGGGGTGAGCACGGCGGAGTTCCATCAGCGGGCGAGCGTGCGCGCCGCGATGTGGCCGCGCGCGATGGTCGCGCTGACCACCCACGACACCAAGCGCGGCGAGGACGTGCGCGCCCGCATCGGGGTGCTCTCGCAGGTGCCGTCGCTGTGGGGTGAGTTGGTCGGCATGTGGCTGCGGGCCGCTCCCCCGCCCGACACCCGCACCGCACTGTTCCTGCTGCAGAACGCGTTCGGGGTGTGGCCGGTCGACGGCACGATCACCGCCGAGCGGCGCGACCGCCTACACGCCTACACCGAGAAGGCGATCCGTGAGGCGGCCACGCACACGACGTGGCACGACCCCGACCAGGATTTCGAGACCGCGGTGCACCACTGGCTCGACGCCGTCCTCGAGGGCTCGATCGCCCACGAGATGACCTCGCTGGTGGCGCGGTTGGACCCGCACGCGCGCAGCGACGCCCTGGGCCAGAAGCTGATCGCGTTGACCGCACCCGGCGTGCCGGACATCTACCAGGGCACCGAGTTGTGGGAGGACAGCCTGGTCGACCCGGACAACCGGCGACCGGTCGACTTCGCGGCGCGCCGCGATGCGCTTGCCACGCTGGAGCATCCGAAGCTGCGGGTGGTGACCGCCGCGCTACGGTTGCGCCGCGACCGCGCAGCGGTGTTCACCGACGGCGGCTACACCCCGATGCTGGCCGACGGCCCCGCCGCCGCGCATCTGCTGGCGTTCCGCCGCGGCGACGACGTCGTCACCGCGGTCACCCGGCACTCAGTGACACTGGCCGAATCCGGTTGGGGGGATACATCGTTGGCGCTGCCCGTCGGCGACTGGGTAGACCGTATCGACGGCCGCCGCCACCGCGGCCGGGTGCCGGCCGCGGAGTTGTTCGCGGCCATGCCGGTGGCGCTGTTGGAGCGCGCCCATGACTGAGTTCGCGGTGTGGGCGCCCCGGCCGCATCTGGTGCGCCTCGACGTCGACGGCACGCTGCACGAGATGACCCGCTCAGAAGACGGCTGGTGGCGCGCGGACGTCCCCGCACGCGAGGACGCGCGCTACGGATTCGTGCTCGACGACGACCCCACGGTGCTGCCCGATCCCCGCTCCCCCCGTCAGCCCGACGGCGTGCACGAGAGATCGCAGCGCTGGCAGCCGGATCCGGCCGCCTGGACGGACAGCGACTGGGCAGGCCGCTCGATCGAGGGCGCGGTGATCTACGAACTGCACATCGGCACCTTCACCCCCGCGGGCACCCTCGATGCCGCGATCGAGCGACTGGACTACCTGGTCGACCTCGGTGTCGACTTCGTCGAGCTGATGCCGGTCAATGCGTTCGGCGGCACGCACGGCTGGGGCTACGACGGTGTGCTGTGGTACGCGGTGCACGAACCCTACGGCGGTCCCGACGCGTTGGTGCGGTTCATCGACGCCTGCCACCGCCGGGGCCTTGGCGTGCTGATCGACGCGGTGTTCAACCATCTCGGCCCGTCGGGCAACTACCTGCCGCGGTTCGGCCCCTATCTGTCGACGGGCAGCAACCCGTGGGGCGAGTCGATCAACATCTCCGACGCCGACGCCGACGAGGTGCGCCGCTACATTCTCGACTGCGCGCTGCGCTGGATGCGTGACTTCCACGCCGACGGGCTGCGCCTGGACGCGGTGCACGCGCTCGTCGACACCACCGCCATCCACATCCTCGAGGAGCTGTCCGCCGAAACCGATGCGCTGGCCGCGGAGTTGGGCCGACCGCTGTCACTGATCGCCGAAAGCGACCTCAACGATCCGCGCTTGATCACCCCGCGGGACCGGGGCGGCTACGGGATGACCGCGCAGTGGGACGACGACATCCACCACGCGATCCACGCCGCGGTGTCCGGGGAACAGCAGGGCTACTACTGCGACTTCGGCTCGCTGCAGGTGCTCGCGCAGACGCTCACCCACGGCTACTACCACGCAGGCACGTACTCGTCGTTCCGGCACCGCCGCCACGGCAGGCCGCTGGACACCGCGACGATTCCGGCCACCCGACTGCTGGCGTACACGCTCACCCACGACCAGGTCGGCAACCGCGCCCGTGGGGACCGGCCGTCGCAGAACCTGACCACCGGCCAGCTCGCGGTCAAGGCCGCGCTGGCGCTCGGATCGCCCTACACAGCAATGCTTTTCATGGGCGAGGAGTGGGGTTCGTCGTCGCCGTTCCAGTTCTTCTCCAGCCACCCCGAACCCGACCTGGCCCGGGCGACCGCCGAAGGGCGCAAACGCGAGTTCGCCGAGCACGGCTGGGACGCCGACGAGATCCCCGATCCGCAGGATCCGGCGACCTTCGAACGCTCCAAGCTGGACTGGGACGAGATCGACGAGGGCGATCACGGCCGGTTGCGCCGCCTATACCGGGAGCTGATCGCGTTGCGGCACAACGAACCCGACATGGCCGATCCGTGGCTGGACCACCTGCGCGTCGACTACGACGAGGACGGCCGCTGGATCGTGATGCACCGCGGCGCGCTGGCCATCGCGTGCAATCTCGGAACGGCGCCCGCGGAGGTTCCGGTCACCGGCGAGGTGGTGTTGGCGTGGGGCGAGCCGACGGTGGGCGCGACATCCACCCGGCTGGACTGCCATTCGGTCGCGGTCGTCAGGTCGAATCCGCGGCTTCAGAGCAGATAGCGGTAGGCCGGTGAGCCCGGCTCCAGCGCCTCGACGTGGATGTCGGAGGCGTCCATCCGCTCCAGCAGCCCTTCGAGGTCGGCCGCGGAGCCCAGTTCGATGCCGACCAGCGCCTCACCGGTTTCGCGGTTGTTGCGCTTGACGTACTCGAACAGCGTGATGTCGTCGTTGGGTCCGAGCACGGTGTCGAGAAAGCGCCGCAGCGCGCCCGGCTCCTGCGGGAAGTCGACGAGGAAGTAATGCTTGAGACCCAGGTGCACCAGCGACCGCTCGAGCACCTCGTTGTAGCGCGACACGTCGTTGTTGCCGCCCGAGATCAGGCACACCACAACCGAATCCGGCGCGATGTCGGCCTCGTCCAGGCCGGCCACCGACAGCGCGCCCGCCGGCTCGACGATGATGCCCTCGTTCTGGTACAGGTCGAGCATCGCGGTGCACACCGCGCCCTCGTCGACGGTTGTCATCGACACCATGTCGCCCGCCGCGGCCAACGCCGCGAAGGTCAGATCGCCCGCGCGGTTCACCGCGGCCCCGTCGACGAACTGGTCCACGTGGTCGAGGGTGACCGGTTCACCCGCGGCCAGCGCGGCGATCATCGCCGCCGCTCCCGCGGGCTCGACGCCGAGCACCGACGTCTTCGTGGTGCGCTCGGCCAGGTAGGTGGTGATGCCCGCGATGCAGCCGCCACCGCCGACCGGAACGATGACCAGATCCGGTTCGTCGTCGAGCTGCGCGAGCAGCTCCTTGGCGATGGTGCCCTGCCCGGCGATCGTGCGCAGGTCGTCATACGGCGGCACCAGCGTCGCGCCGGTGCGGGCCACGTCCTCGGCGGCGGCCGCCGCGGCCTCGTCGTAGGTGCGGCCGACGGCGATCAGCTCGACGAACTCGCGGCCGTGGTAGCGGATCCGGTCGCGCTTCTGCTTGGGGGTCTTGGTCGGCACGTAGACCCGGCCGCGGATGCCCATCGAGCGGCAGGCCATCGCGAAACCCTGCGCGTGGTTGCCCGCCGACGAGCACACCACCCCGGCCGCCAGCTCGTCCGGGGACAGCTGCATGAGCAGGTTGTGGGCGCCGCGCAGCTTGTACGACCGCACCGCCTGCAGGTCTTCGCGCTTGAGGTAGATGTGCGCGCCGTACGCCTCCGAGAGCCGTTCGCAGTACTGCAGCGGGCTGACCTCCACCACGCTGGCAATTCGCGCAGCGGCCTCATCGATGTCGGCCGCGGACAGCGGCGACCGTCGAGGGCTCTGGCTCAGTTCAGCGGACACCGATCAATAGTGCCACCACACTGGCCGTTTCCTTAAATCACCGGGCACTGACCGGGACGACCGGCCTGACCGGCGTGTTTCGGTTGTCCGAAAACTATCTTGCGAGCTATCGTGAAAATATGACCGTGCGAGACGAAGTGAACATCGCCGGGGTGCCCTGGCCGGTGTACAAGCTGCTGTCGCTGGCGGTCGGCTTCGTCGTTCTCGTGATCGTCGGCATCGCCACCGGCAGCGCCGCACCCGCCGTGCTGGCCGCCGCGGCGGCGGGCACCATCGTGTGGCTGGGGCTGGGGGCGTTGCACCACACGCACAGTTAGCCGAGTCGGCGGGCTGAATCGGCTTCACCCAGCTGGCACCCCATTTTTCGGGACTTTAGCCCCTCGTCCCGCGCGCCCCGACGGCGGACAGTGAAGGCATGGACAGCTTGTCGGTGCTCGACGCGGGATTCCTTCAGGCCGAGGACGCCGACCGCCACGTGAACATGGCGATCGGCGCCCTGGCGGTGCTCGCCGGACCGATGCCGGACTTCGAGGCGCTGAGCGCCGCCATCGACGCCCGCACCGCGAACGTGCCCCGGCTGCGGCAGGTGCTGCGGACCCAGCCGCTCGACCTCGCCGCCCCGCATTGGGAGGACGACCCTCAGTTCGATGTGACCCACCACGTGCGGCGCGCCGCGCTGCCCCGCCCGGGCGATGACGCCGCGCTGTTCCGCTGGGTCGCCGACGAGATGGAGCGCCGGCTGGACCGCGACCGTCCGCTGTGGGAGTGCTGGGTCGCCGACGGGTTGGTGCAGAACCGCTGGGCGATCCTGATCAAGCTGCACCACTGCGTGGCCGACGGCATCGCGGCGACCAACCTGCTGGCCCGGCTCTGCGACGATCTCGGCGATCCCGAGACCTTCGCCACCGAACTGCGCCGCGATGAGCCGGCGGCGCCGTCCGGGTGGCGGCCGTCGCTGAACCCGGTCGAGTGGATCGCCGGCGCGTGGCGGACGTCGCGGCAGGTGACCGACGTCGCGGCCCGGGTGGTGCGCGGCACCACCGAACTCGCCACCGGCCTGCTGCGGCCCGCCGAGTCGTCGCTGACCGGCCCGGTCGGCACGCAGCGCAGCTTCGCGGGCGCGGAGGTCCCGATGGAGGACGTCACCGTCATCAGCGAGCGGTTCGGGGTCACGGTCAACGACGTCGCGCTGGCCGCGATCACCGAGAGCTTCCGCGAGATCCTGCTCGAGCGCGGCGAGAAACCGCGGGCGCATTCGCTACGCACCCTGGTGCCGGCGACGATGCGGGCCGCGCCGGCCACCGCCGCGACCGACAACCGGGTCTCGGTGATGATGCCGTATCTGCCCGTCGACGAGGCCGACCCGATCGCCCGGCTGCGCACGGTGCACACCCGGCTGACCAAGACCAAGGCCAGCGGGCAGCGGCAGGCGGTCAGCATCCTCACCACGGCCGCCAACGCGGTGCCATTCCCGTTGACGGCGTGGACCGTTCGCCTGTTCACCCGGCTGCCGCAGCGCGGCGTGGTCACCCTGGCGACCAACGTGCCAGGCCCCCGCAGGCGCCAGTTCGTGATGGGTCGTGAGGTCATCCGGCTGGTGCCGATCCCCCCGCTGGCGCTGCAGCTGCGCACGGCGATCGCGATTCTGTCCTACGCCGACCACCTCGCGTTCGGGATCATCGGCGACTACGACAGCTCACCCGACGTGGCCGAGCTCGCCGCGGGCATCGAACGGGCGGTCGCCCGCCTGGCCGTCATCACCCTGGGGCCGACCCGCTTCACTCCCGTCGGCATGCTCGCACTGGTGCAGGGGGGCTGAATGGCCGGACCGGATCTCGGGGTGATCGCCGCTGCCATCGAACTCGCTTGCCGCGCACCTTCTTTGCACAACAGCCAGCCGTGGCGCTGGGTGGTCTGCAAGTCCGGCGTCCATTTGTACGCAGATCGTGAGCGAGTGGTGCGCTCCACCGACGACACCGGCCGCGAAGCGCTGATCAGTTGCGGCGCCGCCCTCGACCATTTCCGCATCGCGATGGCCGCGTCCGGCTGGCACACCACCGTCGAGCGGTTCCCGGAGTCGCACCGCTGCGATCACCTCGCCGTCGTGCGGTTCACCCGGACCGACGAGGTCGCGCAGGTGCATATCGACCGCGCCGGCACCATCCTGCGGCGCCGCACCGATCGACTGCCGTTCCGCGACCCGCCCGACTGGGAGTTCACCGAGGCCGCACTGCGCGACTGCATCGAGGACAGCTGGGCCTACCTCGACGTGCTGCCCGACGACGCCACCGGCGCACTCGTCGAGGCGGCCCGACTGGCCGAGGAGCTACGCCATCACGACGACCTTTACCACCGCGAATTGCTGTGGTGGACAGCACCCTTCCGGCTCGCCGAGGGGCTGCCGCCGAGCGCCCTGCTGTCGGCGTCGGAGAACCGCCGCGTCCCGGTGAACCGCAGCTTCCGGCTCAGTGGACACGGTGACCGGCGGCTGGCGACGGCGGTGGACCAGGCGAGGATCCTGGTGCTGTCCACCCTCGGCGACACCGCGGAGGAGGCATTACGGTCCGGTGAGATTCTGTCGACGGTGTTGTTGGAATGCACGATGGCGGGCCTGGCCACCTGTACCGTCACCCATGTGACCGAACTCGCCGCCAGCCGCGCTATCGTGCGCGGGCTCACCTCACGAAAGGGCATGCCGCAGGTGCTGATTCGCGTCGGACTCGCCCCGTCAATCGAAAACGTTCCGGCACCGACCCCGAGGCGGTCGGTGCGCGAGGTGATGGAGGTCAGGAGCGACCATGGTTAGGGTCTTCTTGGTCGACGATCACGAGGTCGTCCGGCGCGGGTTGGTCGACCTGCTCGGATCCGACCCCGAACTCGAGGTGGTCGGCGAGGCCGGCTCGGTGGCCGAGGCGATGGTCCGCATCCCCGCGGCCAGTCCCGACGTCGCCGTGCTGGACGTACGCCTGCCGGACGGCAACGGCATCGAACTGTGTCGTGACCTGCTTACCGATCTGCCCGACCTGCGCTGCCTGATGCTCACGTCCTACACCTCCGATGAGGCGATGCTCGACGCGATCCTGGCGGGCGCCAGTGGTTACGTCGTCAAGGACATCAAGGGCATGGAACTCGCCCAGGCGATCAAGGACGTCGGCGCCGGCAAGTCGCTGCTGGACAACCGCGCCGCGGCCGCACTGATGGCGAAGCTGCGCGGCACCACGCAGGAACCCGACCCGCTGTCCGGGCTGACCGACCAGGAGCGCGTGCTGCTCGACCTGCTCGGCGAGGGCCTCACCAACCGGCAGATCGCCGCGCGGATGTTCCTCGCGGAGAAGACAGTGAAGAACTACGTGTCCCGACTGCTGGCCAAGCTCGGCATGGAACGCCGGACCCAGGCGGCGGTTTTCGCCTCGAAGTTGGACCGCCCCCAGCGCCGCGGTGACACGATGGAGCCGTGACCGACGAGCAGCCCGCCAACCGACGCGCCAGTCGCCCGCTGCGCGACACCCTGTCGCAGTTGCGGTTGCGCGAGTTGCTCACCGAGGTGCAGGACCGGGTGGGTCAGCTCGTCGAGGGCCGCGACCGGCTCGACGGTCTGGTGGACGCCATGCTGGTCGTCACCGCCGGCCTCGAACTCGACGCCACGCTGCGCACGATCGTGCACACCGCGATCGAACTGGTGGACGCGAAGTACGGGGCGCTGGGGGTGCGCGGTGACGGCAAGGACCTGGTGGAGTTCGTCTACGAGGGCATCGACGACGCCGCACGTGAGCGGATCGGCCACCTCCCGGAGGGCCGCGGTGTGCTGGGTGTGCTGATCGACGACCCCAAACCCATTCGGCTAGACGACATTCGGATGCACCCGGCCTCGGTGGGGTTTCCACCGAACCATCCACCGATGCGCACCTTCCTCGGGGTGCCGGTGCGCATCCGCGACACCGTGTTCGGCAACCTCTATCTGTGCGACCGCCACGACGGCAGACCGTTCAGCGAGGACGACGAGGTCGTCGTCGAGGCGTTGGCAGCCGCGGCTGGCATCGCGATCGACAACGCGCGACTGTACGAACAGTCCCGCCTGCGTCAGTCCTGGATCGAGGCCACCCGCGACATCGCCACCGAGATGCTTTCCGGCGCGGATCCGGGCAAGGTGTTCCGGTTGATCGCCGACGAGACGGTGAAGCTGACCGGTGCGGTGGGCGCCCTGGTGGCGGTGCCGTTCGACGCCGAGGAGCCCGAAGACGGCGAGCCGTTGGTGGTGGCCTCGGTCGCCGGAAAGCTGCCCGAATCGGTTGCCCACGTGAAGTTTTCGCTGTCCGACACCGTCGGTGAGGTGTTCACCGACCGCACCCCGCGCCGGTTCGACAGCGTCGACATCGGCCTGGACACCGATCCCGGTCCCACCCTGCTGGTGCCGCTGCGGACGACGGACACCGTCGCCGGTGTCCTGATCGCGGTGCGCGAGGGCAGCGCATACCCGTTCACCGCCGACCAACTCGACATGATGGCCGCGTTCGCCGACCAGGCCGCACTGGCCTGGCAGCTCGCCATGTCGCAGCGCCGCATGCGTGAACTCGACATCCTGACCGACCGCGACCGCATCGCCCGCGACCTCCACGACCACGTCATCCAGCGGTTGTTCGCGGTCGGCCTGACGCTGCAGGGCACCATCCCGCGGGCCCGCTCCCCCGAGGTGCAGGAACGGCTGGTTGGGGTCGTCGACGACCTGCAGGAGGTGATCCAGGAGATCCGCACCGCGATCTTCGACCTGCACGGCGCGCAGGCCAACATCACCCGGCTGCGCCAGCGGCTCGACGAGGCCATCGACCAGTTCTCCGGCAGCGGGATTCGCACCACCGTGCAGTTCGTCGGCCCGCTGTCGGTGGTCGACGCCGAGCTGGCCGATCATGCGGAAGCCGTTGTGCGCGAAGCGGTCAGCAACGCGGTCCGGCATTCCGGCGCCACCGAGATGACGGTCGCCGTGCGGGTGGGCGATGACCTGACCATCGAGGTGACCGACAACGGCCGCGGCCTGCCCGCCGACATCACCGGCAGCGGCCTGGCGAATCTGCGCCGCCGAGCCGAGGAGGCCGACGGCGAGCTCACGCTGAGCGCGCCCCCCGGCGGCGGCACGGCGCTGCGGTGGTCGGCGCCGCTGAAGTGACCCCTGCGGTAATCAGCCGTGGGCGGTCGCGTCGTGCGCGGCGTCGGTGGTGAACGGGGTCCCGTCCAGCCAGGTGACCACCTCGGACAGCGGCCGGCGCGGGGTGGCCGGAATCGGGTCGGCGTTGATCGGCGCCCACCCGACCCGCAGCAGCATCTGCGGATAACCGCTGACCCCGAACACGTCGGAGCGCACCGCCTCGCGGGTCTCGTCGATCTCCAGCGGCTCGGTGACCGGGCAGCTGGACAAGCCCAACGCGGTGGCGGTCAGTAGCACCAGGCTGGTCGCCTCGCCGGCGCGCAGCCGCGACATGGTGTCGTCCTTGGCGGTGCCCAGCGCCAGCACGATCGCGCTGTCGTCGGCGGCCTCGGCGTCCGGCGGCTGGGGCAGCGCCGCACCGGCGAACATCCGAGCAGGTATGGGCGCCGACGCGTCGCGGGGCGGGATGTTGCGGGCCGGCACCCCGGCCACCCCGCCGTAGCGTCCGGTCCACTCCGTCAGCTCGACCAGGTAGTCCTTGTCGCCCGCGTGCCGCCGGACCGCCTCGGCCACCACGGCCTGCAGCTTCGGCAGCGACTCGACGCGGCGCAGCATCACCCCGGCCCGCATGGCCCTGGCCCCCATCAGCGTGATGTCGGCGGCCGGTACCGGCCACCAGCTGTACACCCGCCGGTCGGTGCGCCGCCGTGGGATGGCCGCGGCCAGCGCGATGTCAAGTTCGCCGGCCGGATGGCGCGACACCTCGATGCTGGCCAGGTGATCGGGCTGCAGCGGATTCGGTAGCCGGTGCACCTTGGCCTGCCAGCCCAGCGCGGCCAGCGCGACCACGGCGTGGTGCAACGTGGCCCCGCAGCTCAACAGCAGGTCACGGCGGTCGGGATCGGTGTTGGGCAGCTGCCGGTTCGGATCGGCGTATAGCTGCAGGGTCTGCTCCCCGACCTTCCAGCGCCACGGCTGCGAGTTGTGGATCGATGGCGCGCGGGTGGCCAGCGACAACACCGTCTCGATGGTGCGGCGGTCGGGAAAGCTGCTGTTCATGCCTCCACGATCCGCCGCCCACCGGGGCCCGGCTAGAGACCAAAGTCCCCAGCCGTCTCAGGTGTCACCAGCCGCGCCGGTGTGCGCGCGTGCCGACCAGTTGGTCCTCGTCGCGGCTGCGATACACGCTGCGATACACGATGTAGGGCCGAAACAGGTAGCCGATCGGCGCGCTGAACACGTGCACCAGCCGGGTGAACGGCCACAGGCAGAACAGCGTGAGCGCGATCACCACGTGGATGTGGAACCACAGCGGCGCCGCGACCATCAGGTCGCCGCGCGGCCGCAGGATCCAGATGGACCTGAACCACGGCGAGACGGTCTGGCGGTAGTCGTGCTCGGCGCCCTCGGGGGTGGCGCCGATCAGCGTGCAGGCCAGCCCGGCCAGGAGCGCGAGCACCAGCACCAGATACATCAGCTTGTCGTTGCGGGTGGTCGCCAGAAACACCGGGCCGCGGGTGCGCCGCCGGTACACCAGCAGCGCGATGCCGGTCAGCGTGCACACCCCGGCTATCCCGCCGAGCACCACGGCCTGCACGTGGTAGGCGTGATCGCTCAGGCCCATCGCGTCGGTCCACGACTCCGGGATCACCAGGCCGATGATGTGCCCGGCGATCACCACGAGGATGCCGAAGTGGAACATCGGGCTGCCGATCCGCAACAGCCGCGATTCGTACAGCTGTGACGAGCGGGTGGTCCAGCCGAACTTGTCGTAGCGGTACCGCCACCACAACCCGACGATCAGGATGGCCAGCGTCACGTAGGGCACCACGTCCCAGAAGATCACCCAGCCGGACATGTCAGTCACCTCCCGCGTGCGCCCGTCGCGGTGGCACCGTGAGCGTGAACGGTTGCAGGCCGACGGCTTCGGCGGGCGGTCCGGCGCTGGCCAGTCGGCGGGCCCGCTCGATGTCGGCGTCACCTGGCGGCGGCAGGGTGGTCAGCACCGCCGCGACAGCATCCGCGTACGGGGAGCCGGCCTCGCGTAATCGGGTGTGCAGCAGATCGATCGGCGCCCGGTGCTCGATGAGCAGGCGGCGGCCGGCGGCGTGATCGACGGTGGCGGCGAACTCCAGCACGACGGGCAGGTAGTCGGGCGCCTCGTCGGCGGGCGGTGCCACGCCGCTGGCGCGGAACGCCGATGCGAACGCCAGCATCGCCGCGCCGCGGCCGCGGGTGTCGCCGTGGGTCCAGTACGTCAGGTACATGGTGGCCCGCCCGCGCATGTCGAAGGTCTCGACGTAGTCCGCCGCCGCGCGCATCGGGTCGACCGCGCGCACCGCGTCGAGGGCGCGGGAAAGCTGTTCGGCGGCAACACCGTCCACATGCTCCAGCAGTCGGGCGGCGGTACGCAGGTGCGTCTCGTCGGGGTAGCCCAGCAGCAGCGACGCGCACTGCCACACGACCCGGTCGGCCAGCTGCCTACGGGCCCGCACGCGCATCACCGCGAGTCCCCGTCCGACGGGAAGAGTCCGGCGGGCGTGCCTCGGCCGTCCCAGTTGAGCAGGTTGACCCGCGACGGCCGGGATTCGTTGGCGGCCATGCCCTCACTGGTCTGCCGGTGCCGCAGCGCATGGAACGTCTCGACGGCCACCGGCACCGGTCCCCCGCTAGCCTCCCCGAACGGACCCGACTCATACATCCCGGGTCCGCCCTCGAAGGACAGCGCACAGCCTGGCTCCTCGACGGCACCGGCCTGCGGGTAGGCGGTCGGGATCACGTACCGCTCCTCGTATTTCGCCAGCGCCAGCAGCCGGTACATGTTGTAGATCTGCTCCTCGGTCATGCCGACCGACTCCGGGATGTGCGGCTGGGTCTCGCGGCCGAGGTTGACATCGCGCATATACGAGCGCATCGCCGCGAGCCTGCGCAGCACCCGCTCGACGACCTCGGTGTCGCCCGCGGTGAACAGCCCGGCCAGATACTCAAGCGGGATGCGCAGCGCCGACAGTGCACCGAACAGGTTGGCGAGATCCTCGCCGTCGTGGCCCTCCCGGCTGACCGCGTCGACGACCGGCGACAGCGGCGGGATGTACCAGACCATCGGCATCGTCCGGAACTCCGGATGCAGCGGCAGCGCCACCTGATAGGTGTGGATCAGCGCGTACACCGGGGAGCGCTGCGCCGCCTCGATCCACTCGTCGGAGATGCCCGCCGCGCGGGCCCCGGCGATCACCTCGGGATCGTGCGGGTCCAGCAGGATCGATTTCTGCGCCCGGTACAGGTCGCGGTCGTCGGGGACCGAAGCCGCCGCCAGCACCCGGTCTACATCGTAGAGCACCAGGCCCAGATAGCGCAGCCGGCCCACACACGTCTCCGAGCACACCGTCGGCAGCCCGACCTCGATGCGCGGATAGCACAGCGTGCACTTCTCGGCCTTGCCGGTCTTGTGGTTGAAATACACCTTCTTGTACGGGCATCCCGACACACACATCCGCCAGCCCCGGCAGCGGTCCTGGTCGACCAGCACGATGCCGTCCTCGGTGCGCTTGTACATCGCGCCGGACGGACACGACGCCACGCACGACGGGTTCAGGCAGTGCTCGCAGATGCGCGGCAGATAGAACATGAACGTCTGCTCGAGATCCAGGCGGACCTGCTCGCTGACCCGCTGCAGCACCGGATCGCCCGGCACGATCTCCGGTGAGCCGCCCAGGTCGTCGTCCCAGTTCGCCGACCACGACACCTTCATCGGCTCCCCGCTGATCAGGCTGCGCGGCGCCGCGACCGGCATGTGCTCACCCAGTGGGGCGTTGGTCAGGTTCTCGTAGTCATACGTCCACGGCTCGTAATACTCGTCGATGGTGGGCAGGTTCGGGTTGTAGAAGATGTGCAGCAGCTTGGCCAGCCGGCCGCCGGCGCGTAGCCGCAGCCGCCCGCGCTTGTCGCGCATCCAGCCGCCGCGCCAGTGCTCCTGGTCCTCGTAGGTGCGTGGATACCCTTGTCCCGGACGGGTTTCGACGTTGTTGAACCATACGTACTCGGTGCCCGGCCGGTTGGTCCACGCCTGCTTGCACGTCACCGAGCAGGTGTGGCAGCCGATGCACTTGTCGAGGTTCATCACCATCGCTAGCTGCGCCATGACCCTCACTGGTAGACCACCTCCTGAGAACGGCGTCGCACGACCGTGACCTCGTCGCGCTGGTTGCCGGTGGGGCCCAGGTAGTTGAACGCGAACGCGGTCTGGGCGTAGCCGCCGGCGAGATGGCTCGGCTTGATCAGCAACCGGGTCAGCGAGTTGTGGATGCCGCCGCGGGTGCCGGTGGTCTCCGACAGCGGCACGTCGATGGTGCGCTCCTGGACGTGGTAGACGAACACCACGCCGTCGGGCATCCGGTGCGAGACGATGGCCCGGCACACCAGCACGCCGTTCCGGTTCACCGCCTCGACCCAATCATTGTCGGCAACACCGATTTTCGCGGCATCGCCCGGGCTCATCCACATTGTCGGTCCCCCGCGCGACAACGACAGCATGAGCAGGTTGTCCTGGTACTCGGAGTGGATCGACCACTTCGAGTGCGGGGTGAGATAGCGCACCGTCAGCGACACCCCGTCCCGCGCACCGAGCCGCGGTTCGCCGAACAGCCGGTGCAGGTCCAGCGGCGGCCGGTAGATCGGCAGCTGCTCGCCGAGCTCCTCCAGCCAGTCGTGATCGAGGTAGAAGTGCATCCGGCCGGTCA
>ENA-UOVV01001067-UOVV01001067.1-compost-metagenome-genome-assembly--contig:-NODE-1067-length-23958-cov-16.184579_pt1 | contig 23958 bp, 18 predicted proteins | sample MGYA00238155_ERZ761577 | MGnify/ENA primary metagenome ERZ761577 (study PRJEB28898, sample SAMN06268775) | compost metagenome | isolation source: Emeryville, CA | place: USA:Emeryville, CA | collected...
TCCCGCTCCTATGACACGACCTTCCGTCTGCGCCATGCAGATGGAAGCTGGGTCTGGATGCATGCCAAGGGGCAGGTCTGGAGCGGCGCGCGCTCGGCCGGGTTCCGTCGCGCTGGTGCATCAGGCGCTGTGGCCGGCGATCGTCTGGTCGGCATCACCATCGACATTACCGAACAGAAACTCGCCGAAGAGCGCGTCTCCGAAGCGAATGAGCGGCTGCGCGATGCGATTGAAAGCATCGGTGAAGCCTTCGTGCTTTGGGATGCGGAAGGCGCGCTTGTCACCGCGAACAGCAAGTTTGCCGAGTTCCTTCATATCAGTGCCGCAGAAGAAGGTATGCAGCGCGACGCCATCATGGCGCAGGCAGGCATTGGCTCTGCCTGGCCCGTGGCCGGTGAGAGCGACGCCGATACGAGTGTCAGCGAAATCCGCCTGCCCGGTGGCCGCTGGTTGCAGATCAGCGAGCGGCGCACGAAAAATGGCGGGCATGTGAATGTCGGCACCGACATCACCGCCATCAAGGAGCAGGAAGCAGCACTTACGGACAGCAAGCTCGCGCTGGAAAAGACCGTCCGCGACCTCGAAGCCTCCCGCCGCAAGTTGCAGGAGCAGGCGCATCAGCTTGTCGATCTCGCCGAAAAATACGCGTCCGAAAAGACGCGCGCCGAAACGGCGAACCGCTCCAAATCCGAATTCCTCGCCAATATGAGCCACGAGCTGCGCACGCCGCTCAATGCGATCATCGGTTTTTCCGAGATCATGGGTTCGGGACTATTCGGCGAACTCGGCTCGCCGAAATACAAGGAATATGCGGCCGATATTCACGCGAGCGGCACCCATCTCCTCGAACTCATCAACGACATTCTCGATATGTCGAAGATTGAGGCGGGCCGCATGACGCTGGAGACGCAGGACATCGAGATCAGCGAAGTGGTGGAAGAATCCCTCCGGCTCGTCTCGGGCCGCGCCGACATGGCGAATGTCACCATCGAGAACGAGCTGCCTGCTCTGCCCACCGTGAAGGCAGACAAGCGCGCCGTAAAGCAGGTGCTCTTGAACCTTCTTTCCAACGCGGTGAAGTTCACGCCTGCGGGCGGCTCCATCTATCTGCGCGGTTCAGCGGCGGATGGCTTCATCACGCTTGCGGTGGAAGATACCGGCATCGGTATCCCGGCCAGCGCGCTCCCCAAGATCGGCCGTCCTTTCGAGCAGGTCGAAAGCCAACATTCCAAAACGCATAAGGGAACCGGCCTCGGCCTCGCCCTGTCGCGTTCGCTCGTGGAACTGCATGGCGGCACGCTCACCATCGAAAGCACCGAAGGCGTCGGCACCAAGGTGAGCTTCACGCTGCCTCTCGCTTAGCGACTGTTTGCAAACTTGCAACGTCATGGCCCGAATTATTCGGGCCATGACTAGAATGTTCGCTTAAAGATACCAGTCGTATTCAAGCGGCGAGATAGCCTCCTGAAACTTCTCGTATTCGAGAATCTTCGTCTCCGCATAGACGTCCACATAGAGATCCGTCAGATAGTCACGCATCACCTGTGAATTGCGGAACCGCTTCAGCGCGCTTGGCAGGTAGAGCGGCAGGCCTTCATCGACATTTTCGCAGGCGTTGCCTTCGGCCGGATCACCGGGATCAATCTCATTGGTGATGCCATAATGGATGCCCGCCAAAATCGCCGCGAGGACGAGATAGGGGTTTGCATCCGCACCTGAAACGCGATGTTCGATGCGGCGGGAATCCGGCGAGCCATTCGGCACCCGGAAGGCAACAGAGCGATTGTTATAGCCCCAGCTTCCGTTCACCGGCACGAAGAGGTTCGGACCGAAGCGGCGATAGGAGTTCAGGTTCGGCGCGAAGATCGCCATGGCCTCCGGCAATGTTGCCTGCAAGCCGCCAATCGCATGGCGAAGACGGATCGAGCCTTCATCCGTTCCATTGTCGAAAATATTGTTCCCTTGCTCATCCTTTACCGAGCAGTGGATATGCAGGCCATTGCCCGTCTGGTTCGCAAAGGGTTTGGCCATGAAGCTTGCAAGGAAGCTGTGCTGGCGCGCCACGGCGCCAATCAGGTGGCGCAGCATTACCGCATGATCACCGGCAAGCACGACATCATCCTCATGCTTGAGGTTGATCTCGTATTGGCCGGGCGCGAACTCCGCCGTGGCACCGGACGCAGGCACGCCCTGCGCGGCAGCGGCTTCGTCAATGTCCTTCAACAGCGACATGAAGCCATCAAGCTCCGTGATGCCGTAAACTTCATGCGCGGTTTCGCGCTGGCCCGTCGCCGGATTGATCGGCGGCTGCGGACGACCTTTCCGGTCAAGCTCCTTGTCGAGCAGATAGAACTCGAACTCACAGGCGACCGTCGCGCGCAGGCCAATTTCCTCAAGCCGCTTTGCCACGCGGCGCAGAACATTGCGCGGCTCGAGCAGAAGCGGCGAGCCATCCTCGTCCAGCATGGTCATGAGAACCTGCGCCTGCTTCATCGAGGCCCAGGGCACTGGCACGATGCTCCCGGAAACGGGGCGGGACTGCGCATCCGGGTCACCGTCCGAATAGCCCATGCCGAGGATGTCCTCGTTCACACCCGTCACATCGAAGAAATAGATCGACTTCGGCATTTGCACGCCCGAAGTGAAAACCTTGTCGGCCTCTTCGGAAGGGAAGCGCTTGCCGCGCACCGTGCCGCACATATCGACAAAAACCGCGTCCAGATAGTCGATGTCGCCATGTTCGGCTAGGAAGGCGTTGAACTCACCCAGCGTCGCCCACTCCTTGGGTCCCTGTCTTTCCCGGTCGCTCATTGTGTCCTGCATATCTGCCGCGCAATGGCCCACACAGAGAAGTTTCCTTCGCTGCGCGAGAGCCCGCTATCGGTTGCTATAGGTCCATAACCCGATAGTAGCCGAGGGCCGCACGAAGATACCAGCGCCGGAGTGCAGGAAAGGGAAGCCTCGCCGGCGCGCGGCGCATCGGAGCGGGCACGGCTGAAAATTCCTCTTTTCCGCCAATGAGTTGGGCCAAAAGCTGCCCCGCCCAGGGGGCCGCCGCAACGCCATTTCCGTGATAGCCGAGCGCGAAAAAGACGGAAGCGTCGTCCGGGACCGCGCCAATGGAGGGCGTGCCTCGTGCTGTCATGCAGACAAAACCCCGCCAGGCATGGGTCGTTTCCACATGAGCCCAACCGGGGAAAACCTCTGCCCGCCGCCGCTCCATGAAACGCCGCATCTTTGCGCCATCCGCCTCCGTGCCGGTCGTGTCGCCCCGTGCCCCGAAGAGAAAACGGCGGTCCGGCAACAGGCGGTAATAGAAGAGCAGGTTGCGCGTGTTGGCGCAGGGCGTTTCCGTCTGCCAGTTCTGCGCGGCAAGCTCATCCGCCGTCAGCGGACGCGTCACCACAATGTTCGACATGACGGGAATGATCCGGTCTGCGAGCAGGCCTGGCATCGGCGCGCGCGTGAAACCGTTCGTCGCCACCACGACGCGCCTTGCGCGGATGGTGCCGGAAGGCGTCACCAGAAGATGCGTCTCCCCTTCCCGCTCCCAGCGCAGCACAGGCGAGCGCCCATGCAGTTTCGCGCCCACTCGCGCGGCAACCGTTGCAAGCCCGCGCGCCAGCCGAAGCGGATGCAGCCCGAAGCCCAGCGGATTGAGCAGCGCGCCGAATTGTTCGCGGGAATCATAGAAGCGTTCCGCCACTTCTTCCCGGCTGAAAAGCCTGAGCCCGAGGCCGAAGGTGCGGTTCACAAATTCCGCTTCCTGCTCCAGCAGGGCAAAGCGCGATGGCGCATGCGCAACAAGAAGTTCGCCTTCTCCCTGTGCTTCAATGTCTATGCCTTCGCTCTCCGCAAAGGAGCGAACAAATGAAATGGCCTCACGCTGGGAATCGATGAAGCGTCTTGCTTCCGCCTCCCCATAGCGTTTCACCAGATCGCCGAGCGAAAGCGTGGTCGGCGGTAGCGTGCAGAAGCCGCCATTTCGTCCCGAAGCACCCCAGCCTAGCGGCCCGGCTTCCAGCAGGCGCACATCAATCGAGAAATCGCGCGCGAGATGAAGCGCGCAGGAAAGGCCCGTATAGCCGCCACCAATAATGGCGACATCGCATGTCTCGTCGCGATTGGGGCCGAGATCCACGCCTGGCGTGAGGGGTGGCGCGGTTTCTTCCCAGAGGCTCCCGGCCGGGCGGCCTCCGTCATACATGTCGCGGTGATACCAGCTCAGCCTGTCCCCCTTCCCGCTCCGGCCGCAAGTTTACTCAGCCGGCACAGGTTCCATGTGCCGCTCGTCCTGTCCTTCGCGATGCCTGAATCGGATCCCTTTTGATTTCTCGCGGTCCTCACGCATCGCCTTTGCCACGCGCTGGCGCTGCTCCGGCGTGAGCTTCGCAAAGCCGTCCAGCATTGCTTCCCGCCCGAGCGCGCTCATCGCCATGGTCGCCTCCGATATAGCATCAAAGGCGGCCCGCACAGCGGCTTCATCATAAGGCTCGGCGGCGATCGCATCGATCAGCCTGTCGCGCGCTTCCCGCGTTTCACGGATATGCGGTGCAACCTCGCGGAACCGCTCCCTCATCGCATGGCGGATGATGAGACGGTCTTCCTCCGGCAGTTCCTTCAGCGCGCCATACATGACCGACGGGCCATAGCCTTTGGGTGGCGGCCCATAGCGATCAGGCGGCCCCTTGATGACGGGCACCGCGATCAGCGCGACCAGAAAGAGATTGAGCGCCAGCGAGGCGAGAAAGACCGGGCCGAGCCAGCGGCGCTGCGGCTTGTCGTTCATGTTGCTCATTGCATCCACTCCTCTGGCCAGGCCGTATCCGCCAGTGCCAAAGCCACCAGCCGCTCACCCGTTTCCATTTCCACCGAGGCGGCGCTGGCTGCGGACATTCCGATAACCGATACTTCAGAAACAGAGCCAAGCGCCACACCAAGCATGATGGACGCCGCAAGCGCCCCTGTGGGCACCACGGGCGACCCGTAAGGCCACAAAGCTTCGATCAGCCTGCGGAAGACGCCCTTGTCCTGCAGCGGCGCGGGTGCGACTGCCACTGCGCGGGGACGTGCGGCCATCAGCCGTTCGACAAGCGCCGCAGAGGGTGCCTCCACGCGGGCGGCCGCAAGCATTAGATCGAGTTTTGCGGCTTCTGCGGCCAGCGCCTGTGCGGCGGGATCTTCCGCGAGAAACGCCTCGGCTGCGGCGCGCTCATCCGCAGGCCAGCGCGCTGGCGACGTGCCATAGGCATCGATGATCGCGGCGAAGCGCTCCAGTGTCATCTTGTTGCTCATGATCTTCTATCCATAGGCGCGCTCAGGCGCTTGTTTCCCTTGAACGCAACAACTCGTCTCTTTCCGTCGCCAGAAGCGCGCGCAACTGCCGCCGCCCGCGCGAAAGCAATGATTCCACCGCCTCAACCGAAACTTCCAGAATCTCCGCCGTCTCGGTATTCGAGAAGCCTTCATAATGGGAGAGCGCAATGGCCGCGCGCTGGCGTTCCGGTAGTTGTTGCAAGGCTGCTTCTACCCGCGCCGCAAGCTGGTCCTGCTCCAGCCGCGCATCGGGGCCGGGCTCGCCGCTCACCAGATCCGGCATGTCATCAATATCGACCGAGGGCCGCAGGCGGCGCAGCCTGTCGAGACAAAGGTTGGCCGCCACCCGATAGAGCCATGTGCCGAACTGTGCCCTGCCCGGCTGCCAGCTTTCCGCATGGGTCCAGACGCGCAGAAAAACTTCCTGCGCCACTTCCTCGGCATCGGCCTGATTGCCCATCATGCGGCGGGCAAGCGCAACGACGCGCCCGAGATGGCGCTCCATCAGAAGACGGCAGGCCCGCTCATCGCCTCTGGCGACGGCGGCAACCAGTTCATCATCCGGCGTTTCGTCCACGCAACCGCTTCCTCTCCTGCCCTCACGACGCGAATGAAGGGCACCAGCTCGCACCGGCGCCCCTCAGGCGAAGGGTCTGGCCGCAGCCTAGCTTGCTGCGGCCAGAGTTTACATCCCTTCCGCGGTCAGCGGTCTTTCCGCTCTCCGCGATCCTTGTGGCCTTCGCCCTGTTCAAGCTTGCCATCGCTGTTGCGATCGAGCTTTTCGAACATCTTGTCGGCACCGGCAAGGAACTCGTCCTTCGTCACATTGCCGTCGCCATCGGCGTCAAGACGGGAGAAGTAGTCGCCGCGCTTGCCATCCTTCTTGTCCGCACGCTCGCCATGATGCTTCTTCTTCACGGCCTGCATTTCTTCCAGCGTCACGGCACCGTCGCCATCTGCATCCAGCTTCTCGAAATACTTTTCGGAAAACTTCACATGGCGTTCGGCCTTGTCGCCGTCCTTGCCGCGTTCGGCAAGACGCTTCGTGGCGGCGTCTTTCATCTCTTCAAGCGTTACCTTGCCATCACCATCGGCATCGAGCTTCGCAAAGCGCTCAGCCGGATCAGGCCGCTCACCGCGATGGGCCTTGAACGCCTCGCGCGCCTTTTCATGCGCGGCCTTCACCTCTTCCTTGGTCAGCACGCCGTCGCCATCGATGTCCATCTTGTTGAAGCGCGCTTCAGCGCCCGCACGGAACTCTGCCTGCGAAATCGCGCCGTCCTTATCGGTATCCGCCATCTCGAACAGCTTGCCACCATGACCACCCTTGCCGGGCTCCGCATGCGAAAGTGCCGGAACCGTCATCGCCATTGCGAGTGCCGCCACACCACCAAGCAGTCCAATTTTGAGCTTTTTCATATCGTCAATTCCCTTTCCAGGTTTCGTCCCCCTGGGCCTGAGCACAGCGCTTGCCGCATGGTCCGGGCCGAACGGCCTCGAACGACAAGCAATCACCGCTCTTCAGAAGGTGAAACGCGGGGGTGACGGGTTTCCGTCGCCTTTCAGGAGAAAAATTTTCAGGGATGAAGCGGGGCCGGCTGCTGGACACGCCGGGGATGGACGAAAGCAGGCGCGGTGAGGACCCGGGCAGACGCAGGCAGTTCCACCACCGAAAGCCCCTCCCGCCGTTCCGCAAGGACGGAAAGCCCGCCCGCTGCTGCGGCTCCGGCATCGACAACCGCAAGCGCGATATTGGCACCCAGAGCGGGCGAAAAGCCTGTGCTTGTCGCCGTGCCCACGATTTTCCCGCCCGACAGAACGGCGGAAAAACGCATCGGCCCAAGCCCTTCCACGGCAAGGCGCAGAATTCGGCGGGCGGGCGGCACATCCCGCATTGCCCGCAAGGCCGCACCGCCATTGAAAAGCAACTTCATCGCCGAAATCTCGAACCCGGGCCAGATGGCGGCAGGTGGCAGCGCGTCCCGGCCATCTATCGCGGCAAAGGCGGAGAGATAGTCCTGGCCCGCCCTTGGGTGCCCCGCCTCAAGCCGTGCAAGCTCCCGCAAGGCAAAGCCCGCAGGCCGCAGGCCTGAAGGACCCGCTTTTTCCAGAAGAACGCGCCAGAGATGCGGCGCATCCTCCGCATCGCACCAGAGTTCATAACCGAGATCGCCCGTCGCACCGGTGCGGCTCACATAGACCGGCATTCCGGCGAGCAACACATTACCGCCTGCACCCGGTGCCAGCGCCTCGATGCCGTCGGCTCCGGCCTGTACGAGAGCAAGCGTCGAAAGCGGCCCCTGCACCGCAAGCCCCGCGAGCGCCGCACTCACATCTTCCACACGCATGCGGAAGCCTTCCGCACTGTCCATCAGCCAGGCGAGATGCGCTTCCTCCGTCACAAGACGGTATTCATCCTCGCCCACGCAGAAGAGCAGCCCGTCCCCCAGTACCATACCTGCGCTTTCGCAGAAGATGACGTGGCGTGCACGGTCCACACCCAGCGGCTTCATGCCGCCGGCGACAAGCCGGTCGAGATAGCGCAGCGCATCGCGCCCCGCGATGCGGTATTTCCGGAGCGGCGAAATATCCATCACCACCGCCGCGGCCCGCAGCGCGCGATATTCCTCATCCGCATTGCTCAGCACCTCCGGCACGGTGTAGCCGTTCCACTCCATCCAGCGGTTCGTGCGGCTTTCTGCGGCGACTTCCAGATGAAGCGGCGATGTCAGCACAGCGCGCGCGAACACCCCATCGGCAGGCACAGGCTCAAGCGGGGCGTGCGCAGCCTGTGCCCGCTCGCTCGTGCTTTCCGTTCGTTCCGTTTCCGCGAAGGCTTCTTCCGTCTGAAGAGGGATTTCCGGTGTCGTCATTTCCCCTCCCCGGCTTTCTCGGCGGCAAGCCAGCCCGGCAGGCAGGTCACACCGCCGCCCGGATGGCTGCCCGCGCCACAGAGATAAAGCCCTTTCACCGGCGTTTCATATCGCCCGAAGGCTGGCGACGGGCGGAAGCCGAGCAGCCTGTCGAACCGCAAATCCCCCTGATGCCAGTCACCACCGGCCAGCCCATATTTCCGCTCGATATCAGGCGGCGTCAAAATCTCGCCTGCAATCATCGCATCGGCAATGCCGGGCGCATAGGTGTCGATGGTACGCACCACCTTCTGCACGAATATTTCGCGCCGCGCTTCCCAGCCGCCATCCACATCAAACGGCACATGATGCACGATGACAGAGAGAATATGCTGTCCCTCCGGCGCAAGCGAGCGATCGGCAATGCTCGGTACATGCAGCTCCATCATCGGCTCTGAGACGAAGCCGCCTTCGCGGCATACCATCGCCGCTTCATCCACCTCGCGCAGCGAGGGCGCGATGAGAAGCCGCGCGCCCTGAAGCTCCGGCGCAAGCCCCGTGAAATGCGGTGCTGTTTCAAGCGCGAGATTGAGCTTTGCGAGCGTGCCCTTGGGCTTTGCGTGGCGCAGTTCCATCGCCGGTTGCGTTTCGAGCCGGTCAGCCCCGAGAAGACCGAGCAGGGTCACGCGCGGATTGATACCGGAGATGACAAGCGGCGCGCGCAGCACCGTACCATCGGCAAGTTCCACACCTGCCGCTTCATTGCCCTCTACAAGAATACGCACAACGCGCGCGCCAAAGCGGAGTTCGCCGCCCTGCGATGCAATGGCTGCCGCAAGCGCATCGGCCAACGTGCCTGTGCCGCCGGAAATCTGCCGCAGCCCGCTCCCCTGCATGCGGATGGCTTCGCGCCATACCGCGCGGAAAGCGGTGCCCGGCGCATAGGGGCCTTCCGCACCCCCCTGAATGGCATCAAACGCCAGGGCGCCTTTCAGCAGAGGCGACGTAAACTCCGCATCAAGCCTGTCACCGATGCTTTCGGGCAACGTCTGCATCAGTGATTTGAGCGTGGCGCGACCGGAAAACTGCCCGCGCCAGACAAGGCGGCGGAAAAAGCGGCGCATCGCAGCCGGATCATTCATGTCAGGCGGCGTATCACCGAGCAGCGGCTCAATCAGCGCGGCCTGTGCGCGCAGAAGCGCGACATAATCACGATAGGCGTCCGCATCTTTCGGCAGGCGCGATCTGAATGCGGCAAATTGCTTGCGATTATTCGGCAGCAGCACATGGTTGCCGTCCCTGTCGAGCGCAACAGTCGGCACATCGCGCGCCGCATAGCGAAGCCCATGCCTGGCGAGTTTCAACCCGCGCTCGATACGGCGCGGCACTCCTTCGACGAGATGGGCGACAGCCGGTGCGGCATAGCCCGGCACAATCTGCGATGTAGCTGCCGCACCGCCCGGCATTTCCAGCGCCTCGAGCACCAACACCTTCCGACCCTGCTGCGCAAGACGCGCCGCAGCGGCGAGGCCGTTATGGCCCGCGCCGATCACGATCGCATCGAAGGTGTTGCCCGCACGCGTCATCGCCTATCTCCTCCCCTTCATGCTGGAGAGAAGTTCAGCCGCCGCGTTGGCTCCCGGCGCGCCCATGATGAAGGGGCCGGGATGCGCGCTTGGCGAGCAGAGATAGAAGTTCTTGAGCGGTGTCGCCGCGCCGCCTTGCCCCGGAAAGGGCCGGTTGGCAAACATCTGGTCAAGCGTCGTCTCGCCATAGGCAAGATCACCGCCCGTGAGGCCGATCTCGTTTTCAATGTCGCCGGGCAGCAGCACCTCGCAAGCGAGAATGCGCGTCTCTATGCCGGGGCTTACTTCCGAAAGCCGCGTTGTCACGAGATCCCGCAGCGCATCGCGGCGATCCGCCGTCCATGCGCCGTCATGCAGTTCTTCCGGCACGAATTGCACCAGCGCGGAAAGCACGTGCTTGCCGGGCGGGGCGAGGCTCGGGTCGATGAGAGACGGGATCAGCACATCAACCAGCGGGTCGCGCGGCGGAATGCGCGCGCGCCAGTCTTCAAAGGCGCTATTCATCTCTGCCATGTTGCCCGCAAGCCGAATGCCGCCGCCGAGCGACGGGCAGCCTTCCGGCAGGCCCGGAAATTCCGGCATGGCGTCGAGCGCAATATTCACCTTCGCGGCTACACCCTTCATCCGCACACGGCCAACCCGTTCTACCAGACCGGTGGGCAAATCCTTCCAGCGGAACAGGCTGAGAAAGCTCCGCTTCACATCCAGGCCCGAAAGCACCGCCTTTGCATCAATCGTCTCGCTATTCGCAAGTTCGACGCCATGCACCTTGCGATCCTTGATAAGAACATCCGTCACTTCGGCTTCAAGGCGCAGAGTGCCGCCATGACGATGGATGACATTGATGAGCGCCATCACCAGCGCTGCCGTTCCGCCCTGCGGCATCAGCGTGCCGGGCGCACCGCCCGTTGCATCGCCGGCTTCGGAAAGCCAGGGCAGCACGAGGCGCGAAGCACTTGTGGGTGAATACGGCCCAAGCGTCCCGCCCATCAGCGCGGCGGCAGCAATATGTGATTTCACTTCATCGGACACAAAATAGGCGTCGAGATAATCGGCGATCGGCAGCGTCCAGAGCCGCGCCATATCCGCAAGATCGGCCGGTGCCACCTGAGCAAGTCGGTCCGCGAAGGCAAGCCGCGTGCGCAACCCAGAAAGCCATCCTTTGGCGGACGGGGGCATCGGCGTGTTCATCAGCGGCGAGAGGCCGCGTGCCGCGCGCAGCATGTCGCGGCGATACCGTGTCCAGGCATCCGCATCGCGCGGTGAGAAGCGCGCTATCTCGCGGCGATGCACAGCGCCGTCGCGGTAATTCGCGTGATAGCGGCCATCCGCAAAGCAAGTGACACCGCCATCCGTGCGCAGGAAGCGCAGCCCATGCGCCGCAAGATCGAGATCAGCCGCAATGCGCGGCGGCAGACCGCCGCTGCCCAGCGTGAAGCGCGGCAGGAAGAAGCCGGGAGCAATTTCGTGAGGCACGGCAATGCCGCCCGGTGCCTGTGCGCGATCGAGCACCAGCACGTCCAGCCCCGCGCGCGCCAGATAGGCGGCGGCGACAAGCCCGTTGAGCCCGGCTCCGATCACGATGGCATCGTGACGCTTCATGCGTCCCCACTCCACACACATCTGCCAGGGATTCCTGATGAGGGATTCCCGACAGCTTCCCTACCTGAAGCGTATCGTAATGACACGCTTCATGGGCCACTCGTCGCCGCTTCGCCGAAAGCAGCATCGAGCATTAACCATGATTGTCCGGGGATTGCCTTGCTTTCAGCGTGTTTTCGCTGAACAGGGTTAACGCGGCCTGCCCCGGCCGGCAAAAGCAAGGCTGCAAATAATCAGCCAGCCGCCGCGGCCGTGACGATGGAATCAAAAGCCTCGCGTACCTGTCTCTGGCTTTCGATGAGGTCTGCTTCGAGTGTGGAAAAATCGGGCACATCGCCCGCCCGCGCGAGCCGCATGGTGAGGCCGCGGGCGGCATCTGTCGGATCGAACACGCCTTCCACGCAGACACGGATCACCTGCGTCAGATTATGGTTGAGGCTGATCGCATGGATGAGCATGTCTGCCGTCTCGCTCGGCAGTACGCCCGCCTCCGCAATACGAAGCAGCGCCGTGCGCGTATGGGGATGGCGGATTTCGGGATGGCTGCTCGCATGGACGAGTTGCAGATACTGGCAGATGAACTCGATATCCACGAGTCCGCCGCGCACATGCTTCAGCTCCCATGGATTGTTGCTTTCCCGCTCCCTTGCAAGGCGAGCGCGCATATCGGCAACATCAGCAGCAATCTTCGCCCTGTCGCGCGGGCGAAGGATCGTCCTCGCGATGGCGTCTTCCACATCGGCCTTCAGATCATCCGGCCCGCAGATCACGCGCGCGCGTGTCAGCGCCATATGCTCCCATGTCCAGGCTTCGCTTTCCTGATAGGCGACGAAACTGTCAAAGGCTGTTGCAATCGGCCCCGCATTGCCTGAAGGCCGAAGTCGCATATCCACTTCGTAGAGCTTGCCCTCTGCCGTCGGTGCGGTCAGCGCGTTGATGAGCTGCTGGCAGACGCGCGCATAATATTGCGAGGCATAAAGCGGGCGCTCGCCATCTGACTGCGCTTCCGCATCCGGCACATCATAGATGACGATGAGATCGAGATCGGAGCTTGCGCTCATTTCCTCGCTGCCGAGTTTTCCCATCGCGACAACGCAGAAGCGCCCACCCGGCATGTGGCCGTGCTTTTCTGCCACCTTGGCGAGAGCTGCCGGCGCCAGGGCGGAAACAAGCTCCGATGCCAGCGCCGCATAGGCGGGGCCCGCCTCTTCTGCATCCGCGCTGCCGGAAAGCACACGCACGCCAAGCCGGAAGCGATATTCACGCGCCCAGACGCGCGCGAAATCCAGAATGTCCTGATAGTCCTCCGCATGGGCGAGTACATCCATCAGGCTGCGATGAAGTTCCTCCCTGCCCGGCAAAACCTTGAAAAAATCAGGATCGACAACTGCTTCCAGCACGCGCGGATTTTGGCTGAGGTAAGAAGCAAGGCGCGGCGCCGTCCCGCAAATGCCCGCAAGCAGGTCGAGCAGATGCGGGTTTGAATAGAGCATCGAGAAAAGCTGCACACCGGCAGGAAGCCCCGTCAGGAAACGGTCGAAACGGTCAAAGGCCGTGTCGGGATTTGCCGTGCGCGACAATGCGCGCAAAAGGGTGGGCATCAGGCTTGTCAGCAATTCGCGCGAGCGTGTTGCGCGCGTTGCGGGAAAACGGCCCGTATGCCAGCCACGTATCGTTTCCGACATTTCGGAGACCCGCGTGAAGCCAAGGCTGCGCAGCGTTTCCAGCGTTTCCGGGTCATCTTCCGTGCCCGTAAAGACGAGGCTTCCACCTTCTTCGGCGAGGGGCGGTGCCGTTTCGAAAAGCTTTGCATAGTGATCGCGCACCCGCTCAAGGCGGAGCGTCAGGGCTTCGGAGAAGCTCGCGCGATCCGGGAAGCCCATGAAGCAGGCAACACGGTCGAGATCGGCTTCGGCCGTGGGAAGCGAATGTGTCTGTTCATCATCGATCATCTGTAGTCGATGTTCGAGCGTACGCAGAAAGCGGTAGGCTTCCTTCATCTCCGCAGCCGTTTCCGGCGCGATCCATTTCTTCTCCGCCAGTTCATCCAGCATGGGGCAGGTTTGTCGCCCGCGCAGATCATGGTCGCGGCCACCGGCGATGAGTTGCTGTGTCTGCACGAAAAACTCGATCTCGCGAATACCGCCGCGGCCGAGCTTGATGTTGTGCCCTGCAACCGCCACCACGCCATGCCCGCCCACCGCATGGATCTGCCGCTTCATCGAATGAATGTCGTCAATCGCCGCGAAGTCGAGATTCTTCCGCCACACATAGGGCGTCAGCACCTTGAGGAACCGCTCGCCCGCTGCGAGATCACCTGCCACGGGCCGCGCCTTGATGAAGGCGGCGCGCTCCCAGTTCTGGCCGCGGCTTTCGTAATAGACTTCTGCTGCGGGCAGCGACACGGCCACAGGCGTGCCGCCGGGATCGGGGCGAAGCCGCAGATCGGTGCGGAAGACATATCCATCCGCCGTGCGTTCCTGCAGCAATTTCACGAGGTCTTTGGTGAGGCGGACGAAGAAGGCGCCATCATCAAGCCCGTCTTTGAGCGGCAACTGTCCCGGCTCGAAAAAGACAACGAGATCAATGTCGCTCGAATAGTTGAGTTCGCACGAGCCATATTTTCCCATGCCCAGAATGACAAGGCCGGAGCCGTCCGGCGTCATCTCTTCCGGCGCGCGCAGGATCTGTCCGCGCTTTGCCGCCTGCCGCATCAACCAGGAGATCGCCGTATCAACCGCGCCGTCGGCGAAGTCCGTCAGCGCCCCTGTTACCCGTTCAAGTGCCCAGGTAGCCGTTATGTCGGCAAGGGCGATGAGCAATGCTGCTTCCGATTTCGCAAGCCTGAGCGCCGACATGACTTCATCCTGCGTCTCAAGCGTGCGGATGGCCGCAAGCCGCGCGAGGAGATCGGCCATTGTCTCTTCGGGCGCACGATCAAGCAGGCGCGGCAACCAGTCGGGATGCCGCCGGACGATACGCCCGAGAAAAGGCGAATTGCCGAGAACCGAGGCGAGAAGCTTTCGAGCGAACACATCGGCGAGAAGTGTCCGAAGTGCCGGATCATCCGTCTGCGCGGCGGCGGCGTCGAGGTCTTCCAGATCGCTGGCGGCGCGCGCCGCATCATAGGGTGCTGGCGCATGGGCCGCTCGCTCGCGCAGTCTCACCTTTTCGCTATCCGGCACTCTTTCCGTTCTCCCTCACCGCCCCGAAACCGGAAGCAACAATGTGACGCGCAGGCCCGGCTCTGCATCATCCAGTTCTACCGTGCCGCCATGAAGCCGCGCTACAGCCGCAACAAGGCTGAGGCCGAGGCCCGAGCCTGGCGTGTTGCGACTTGCTTCCAGACGCACGAAACGCTCCAGCACATGCTGGCGCTGGTCTTCGGGAATGCCGGGACCATGATCCGTAACGGAGAGCGCAACACTCTTCACGCCGCGCGACATCTCCGGCACGGCGGCGATTTCGATTGTACGCGGCCCTTCAGGGTCAGTCGGCAAGCCATGCTTGATCGCATTGTCGAGCAGATTGGCGACCGCCTGAGACAGCAATTCGCGCGTACCCCAGATCATCAGCTTTTCCGGCACATCAAGCGAAAGCTTGATGTCGTGTTCTTCCGCCAGCGGTTCATAAAGCTCAGCGGCATCATGCAGTGTCGTACTCAGATCAACCCAGGACATGGAATCGCGCAGCGAGCCTGCCTCTGCGCGCGCGATCATCAGCAGTGCATTGAAAGTGCCAAGCAGATTATCTGCTTCCGCAATCGTCTTTTCGAGTGCAAGCCGGTAGTCATCGGCGGATGCTTCCTGCATCAGCGTCACTTCAAGGCGGTTACGCAACCGGTTGAGGGGGCTTCGCAGATCATGGGCGATGTTGTCCGTCACCTGCCTCATGCCGGTCATCAGCGCCTCGATCTGGTCGAGCATCGCGTTGAGGTTGCGGCCAAGCTGATCGAGTTCATCACCCGTTCCTGCAATCGGCAGGCGCTGCGAAAGATCGCCGCCCATAATGTCGAGGCTCGAGCGATTGATTTCGTCCACGCGCGCCAGCATGTTGCGGCTCATGAAGAGACCGCCAACAAGCCCCAGCGCCACGGTCAGCCCGATCGCCCAGATCAGCGCATTGGTGATGAGATTTTCGATCTCGCGCCGCTCCTGCACGTCGCGGCCCACGAGAAGATAGAAGCCTTCCTGCAGATAGAAGGCGCGTGCGCGCGCGGCCTTCACCTCCGTCCCGTCCAGCGTCTTGCGATTATAGTCGAAGTCGAACCAGCCATCCGGCCCCGGCTCCACCTGCGGGCGCGCATCAAGCGTGCCTGCAAGCACACGGCCTGCGGGATCGAGAACGAGATAGAGGCTTGATCCGGGATCGCGCGAACGCTGGATAACGGTGTGGACGAGAAGCGGCAAGCCGCCCTGCCGGTATTGTTCGGCAAGGCCGCCAATTTCCGCTTCCACCGCTTCGTCGGTCTGGCGCGCAAGAAAGCCTGCCGTGTTCCAATAGACATAGGCAAGCAGCGTGATCGCGGAAGCGGCGAAGAGCGCGAGATAGATGACCGCAAGGCGGAAGGTCGAGGTGCGAAGAAGGTTCGAGACTGTCGTCTGGGGCTGGTTCATGGGCGGCATATGGCCGGACCGGTCGCGGTAGCGAAGCGATTGACTCTCGCGGCGCGGCGCATGGTCCTCCCCCTTTCCTCGCCCGGCCGCCTAATCTGCGGCCCGCAGCGAGTATCCCGCACCGCGCACCGTGTGCAAGAGCGGCTGCTCGAAATTCTTGTCGATCTTCGCCCGAAGCCGCGAAATATGCACGTCGATCACATTGGTTTGCGGGTCGAAATGATATTCCCAGACATTTTCGAGCAGCATGGTGCGCGTCACCACCTGGCCTGCATGTTTCATCAGATACTCAAGCAGGCGGAATTCGCGCGGCTGAAGATCGATCTCCTGCCCGTCCCGCGTCACCTTGCGGGCCAGCAGGTCGATTTCGAGATCACCCACCTGTAGCCGCGTGCGCACCTGATCGGGGTTGGAGCGGCGCACCAGCACCTCTATGCGCGCGAGCAGTTCTGCAAAGGCATAGGGCTTGGTCAGATAGTCGTCACCGCCTGCCTTCAGCCCCTTGATGCGATCATCCACTTCGCCAAGGGCGGAGAGGAACAGCACGGGCGTGCGAACGCCTTCCTCGCGCAGCGTCTCGACAACGCTGAGGCCGTCGCGCTTGGGCAGCATCCGGTCCACGATCATCACGTCGAATGTGCTGGAAAGGGCGAGCGTCAGTCCCTCCTCGCCATCGGCAGCATGGTCCACGATGTGTCCGCTCTCGCGCAGGCCTTTCACCACATAGGCCGCCGCTTCCAGATCATCCTCGATCACCAGAATGCGCATCGTCTCATCGCCTCCGTACTGCCGTCAGATGGACGGGCGGGGTGGCTCGCGCCGCGCCGGTGCCGCGGGGGATGAGCCCCGGCAGGCGCGAGCCCGCGGTCCTTTCACCCAAAGGGGTCGGGACCGCACCTTCCGCACGGACGCCGTCCCCATGTCGCGTCCCTCAGGACTTGCCGACCGTCAGCGCCACAAAGCGCTGCTGGTCATTGCTGCGAAGAAGCAGAAGCACCGAATTGCGATTGCCCTTCTTCGCCTCTTCCACGCCGGCCACGACATCGGAAGGCTTCTTCACGTCGCGTCCGGAAACCTTCACGATCACGTCGCCGGGGCGAATGCCTTTCTCTGCCGCTTCGCTCGCGGGATCGACGCTGCGCACCACCACGCCATCCGGCGTCTGCGCGAGCGCAAGGCCAAGGCTGTCCGTCGTGCCCTTTTCCGATTCTTCCGTCGAAGGGCCAGCCGCCGCCATTTCAAGGTTTTCAGGGAAGGTGCCGATCCGCGCCTTGATGGTGCGTGCCTTGCCATCGCGCCAGACTTCGATATCGGAGCGCGTGTCGGGTTTCAGATCGGCCACGGTGCGGCTCACCGCGCGCACATCGACCATGTTCTTGCCATCGACTTTGATGATCACGTCGCCGGTCTTGATGCCTGCGATTTCGGCGGGGCTGCCTTCTGCAACCTGCGCCACCAACGCGCCGCGCGCCTTGTCGAGTGAGAGTGAAGCGGCGAGATCATCATCGACCTGCTGGATCGTCACACCGAGCCAGCCGCGCGTTACCTTGCCGTCATTCTTGAGCTGCTCGACCACCTTTTTCGCAATCGAGGAGGGGATCGCAAAGCCGATGCCGACGCTGCCGCCGGTCGGCGAGAAGATGGCCGTGTTCACACCCACCACATTGCCATGCACGTCGAAGGTGGGGCCGCCGGAATTGCCCTTGTTGATCGAGGCATCGATCTGGATGAAGTCGTCATAGGGGCCGGCGCCGATTTCGCGGCCACGCGCCGAGACGATGCCGGTCGTCACCGTGCCACCAAGGCCGAAGGGATTGCCCACGGCAAGCACCCAGTCGCCCACACGCAGCTTGTCGGAGTCGCCGAACACCACATAGGGCAGCGGCGACTTGCTCTCGACCTTCACCAGCGCGAGATCGGTTTTCGCGTCGCGGCCGATCAGCTTAGCGGGCATTTCCGTACCATCGTCGCGCACGACGGTGATGTCCTTGCCTTCACCGACAACATGGTTGTTGGTGACGATGTAACCATCCGCCGAAATGAGGAAGCCGGAGCCGAGCGATGTCGCCTGCCTGCGCGGCGCACCATCGCGGCCCTGCGGTTGCAAATCGCGGAAGAAGCGTTCAAAGGGGCTGCCGGGCGGGAAAGGAAGCTCTGGAATAGCTGCCGGGCCCTGCGCCATTTCCTCGTTCACACGGATGCTGACAACGGCGGGGTTCACCTTCTCCACCAGGTCAGCAAAGCTCGGCAGACGCTCCAGCGCATTGGCCGAGGGGGCTGCGGAGCGTGTGTCGAGCGGTCCGGGCTGCGCAAGGGCACCTGTCGCGCTCATGCCGAAGGCGACAATGCCCGCCATTGCGAGCGCCCGCGCCGTGCGGCGCTTCGAGACTTGTCCACTGGTCCGCATTCTCAACTCCCGTCTCGTTGTTCCGCCCTGCCGGCCAGCCGGTGGCGAAGGGGCATGTTTCAAGGATCAGGTTGATTACCTGATCCTTTCCAAATCATGTCTGAAACATTACCGATGGGTAAGGCGAAAAGATGGCCGCTCAGTGGAGGCCGTGTGAATTTTTATCGTCTTCGAGGAGCCTTGCGAGGCGCGCTTCTTCCGCCGGGCTCAGATCGGTCACAAGGGGTCGGGTCCGGTGGCGGCGGATGACCAGGAGAACGACTGCCCCGCCGATCAGCAGCACCAGCGCGGGGCCGAGCCAGAGCAGCCAGGTGGCCGGGCCGAAGCGCGGCGTCATCAGCACGAAGTCGCCATAGCGCGCAACGACATAGTCATAGACTTCTTCATCCGTATCGCCCGCCTTGATGCGGTCGCGGACAACCGCGCGCAGATCGCCTGCAAGTTCTGCATCCGAGTCATCGATCGACTGGTTCTGGCAGACCATGCAGCGGAGATTTTTCGAGATGTTGCGGGCGCGCTCTTCCTGCACCGGATCGGCAAGTCGTTCTGCCGGATCAACCAGCGCGACGGCCGGTGTCACCAATGCGAGAGAAAGCGCGAGCGATGCAAGGAGACGGCGCATCGCCCTACTCCGCCGCGCTGGCGCGCAGATGCGCACGCGCGGCCGTTGGCGCACCGACCCGCAACCGCCGGTCCATGAGTGAGATCAGTCCGCCCAGCGCCATAAAGGAGCCGCCGAACCAGATCAGCGGCGCAAGCCGGTTGTAATAGGCGCGCACCACCCATTTGCCGTCGCCCGCCTGCTCGCCCAGCACGACATAGAGATCGGAAAAACCATTCGTGCGGATGGCAGGTTCTGTCTTTTCCTGACGTTCGGCGGAGAAGCGGCGCTTCTCCGGCATAAGTGTGGCTACAAGCTCGTCATCCTTGCGGACACGGACGAGGCCCACCATCGCATCAAAGTTCGGGCCATCGCGCAGCCCCACACCATCAAGCGTCAGTCTGTAGCCTGCAATATCCGCGCTCTCGCCTGCTGCAAGCGTGGTGATGAGTTCTTCGCTCCAAGCCGTCACGCCGATAATGCCCGCAACCACAATGCCGAGGCCGCCATGCGCAAGCGCCGTGCCCCAGACCGCGCGGGGCTGGCGGCGGGCGCGCGCCCAGCTTTCGGAAAGCGGCGTCGAGAAGAGTTTCACGCGCCATGCAATTTCGGACAGCGCGCCCGCGACAAGCCAGACGGCAAGCGCCATGCCGAAGGGCGCAAGCCACGGCCCCTCATAAAACAGGGCAACAGAGGCAAGCAGCGCGATGAAGGCAAGCCCCGCCGCGACCAGCAATCTTTCCGCGGCTGCTTTCACATCCGCGCGCTTCCAGCCGAGCAGCGGCCCAAGCGGCACGAGGCAGAGCAGCGGCACGAAGATCGGTACGAATGTGTAGTTGAAGAAGGGCGGCCCCACCGTGATCTTCATGTCGGCCAGCGCATCAAGCAGCAGCGGATAGAGCGTGCCGATAAAGACGGATGCCGTTGCCGCGGAAAGCAGCATGTTGTTCACGAGCAGCGCGCCCTCGCGGCTGATCGGCGCGAAGATGCCTTCGGTCTTGAGCGTCGGTGCGCGCCACGCATAAAGCGAGAGCGAGCCGCCGACAAAGAAGATCAGAATGCCGAGAATGACACTGCCCCGCGCCGGATCCACCGCAAAGGCGTGAACCGAGGTCAGCACGCCCGAGCGCACAAGGAAGGTGCCGAGCAGCGAGAGCGAGAAGGCGAGGATTGCAAGCAGGATGGTCCAGCTTTTCAGCGCGCCGCGTTTTTCCGCGACAATGGCCGAGTGCAAAAGCGCGGTGCCCGCAATCCACGGCATCAGCGAGGCGTTTTCCACCGGGTCCCAGAACCAGAAGCCGCCCCAGCCAAGCGTGTAATAGGCCCACCAGGAGCCCATGGCGATGCCGATGGTGAGCGAGAGCCACGCAGCGAGCGTCCAGGGCCGCACCCAGCGCGCCCAGCTTGCATCGACACGGCCCTCCATCAGCGCGGCAACCGCGAAGGAGAAGGTCATGGAGAAGCCGACATAACCCGCATAGAGCCAGGGCGGGTGAAAGGCGAGCGCGCGGTCCTGCAGGATCGGATTCAGCCCCCTGCCCTCGAAGGGTGCGGGATCAAGCCGCTCGAACGGATTCGAGGTGAATACTATGAAGAGCAGGAAGGCAACGGCGATAGAGGCCTGCACGGCCAGCACGCGGGCGCGCAGCGTGTCAGGCAGGTTCTTGCCGAAAAAGGAAACCATGGCGCCGAACAGCGCAAGGATCAGCACCCAGAGCAGCATCGACCCTTCATGGTTGCCCCAGACGCCGCTCACCTTGAAGATCATCGGCTTCATGGAATGCGAATTGTCATAGACGAGCTTCACCGAGAAGTCGGATACGACAAAGGCATAGGTAAGCGCGCCAAAGGCGAAGACGACCAGCGCGAATTGCAGCAGCGCCGCAGGCTCGCCCACCCGCATCAACCTGATATCCCGTCGATGTGCACCAAGGGCAGGCACGGCCATTTGCGCAACGGAAACGGCAAGCGCCAGCACCAGCGCGAAATGACCGAGTTCAACGATCATGGATAGGAGCCCTGCCCATAGGTTTCGGCATGGGAAGCGGCAGCGCCCTCACCCTGCCAGTCACCGGTGCGCTTCAGCGCGTCAGCCACTTCAGGCGGCATGTAGTTTTCATCATGCTTTGCCAGCACCTTGTCGGCGGTGAAGCTGCCATCCTCATTGAGCGCACCTTCCGTGATGACGCCCTGTCCCTCGCGAAACAGGTCAGGCAGCACACCGCGATAGGTGACGGGCACCGTCTCCACGAAATCGGTGATGTTGAAGCTGACCCGCGCATCGCCCAGATCTTTCACCGAGCCTTCTTCCACAAGCCCGCCCAGCCGGATGCGCTGTCCCGGCCCCACGCCGCGCTCCTTCACATCGCTGGGGCTGTGGAAATAGACAATGCTGTCGCTCATCGCATAGAGCACGAGGCCCACGGCAAGACCGAGTATGCCGAGGCTGACGGCGATGAAACTGGCGCGTCTTTGCTTGCGCGTCATGTCGGTTCCGCTCCCTTGTTTGCCGGGACGGGCCGGCGCGCCAGATATAGCCCGCCTGCAAGGCCCGCCAAACCGCTAAATCGTCGCGGGCAGGGAAAACCCGGCCTTTTCCTCAGCTTCGCGCGCCACTCCAGGTCATAATATCCCGAGCATCAGCCGTGTGGCCGGTCCCGCAATGCCGTCCGCCACCAGCCCATAATCGCGCTGGAAGGATTTGAGGGCTGCTTCCAGCCCCTCATCAAAGACACCATCAATATTGATGGCATAGCCCTCTTTCGCGAGCGCCGTTTCCAGCGCGCGGACATCATTGCCCGTCATTTTCGGCTCGGTCAGGCGGAGGTTTCGGGTTGCAACATCAATCGCAGATGCCGTGACGGGCGGGCGGACACCGAGCAATTCGGCGTCGATCCGCACCCCGCGCACCGTCAAGGGCAGGTCGAGCCGCCAATGACCGCCCGCAACCAGCGCCTTGAAGCTGTCCATCCGGTAAACCGTCTTACGCAGAAGAGCGTTTGAGTGATTGGCGAGCCAGTTGCGGCGCGTGTCGAGATAGGCGGCGGCCCATTTCCGCTCACCGATGCGCGATGCGGTGCCTGCCCGATTGTTGGTGAGGTCGCGCATTGCGATCCATGAGCCATGCACCACGCTGTCATAGACGATGGCGACGGAAAGAGGCTCCATGAGGCCTTCACGCGCTGCCGTGGCGGCGGCAGGCGTCCAGAAGACACGGTCGAAAAAAGCATCCTGCGTCTCGCGCATCACCGGGTCGCCACCTGCCTCTTTCAGCAGGTTTCGAAAGGTCCAGTCCGTATCCAGTCGCAGATCAATATCGGCAAGGCGCGGCAGATAGGGGCGGAGCGCGCGGGCATAGGCTGCGCCGGGCGCATCACAATAGGCCTTGATGAGAAGATGGAGATTGCCGCTGCCCAGCGTTGTCTGCGCCCGGCCATAGGTGAGGTGGCCGCTATCGCCCGTCAGCAGCGTCACGCGCGCATAATCGCCACGCGCCGAGCCGGTTTCGAAAATATTGACGATGGCTTTCGCCGTTTCCTTCTGAAGATCGCTCAGCATGATGCCCCTGCCCTGTCTTGCGAGTCGGGCGACATCCTAGCGCGGCAGAGAGAAAGCGGGGATTACTTGTCGAGCGCCGCCTCGGCCTCATCGAGCCGGGCGAGTGCATCCGCATCCTGCCCGAAAGTCGCCCGCGCCGTGGCGAGGGCGTTCCGTGCCTGCTCATCCTCGGCCAGTACCTTGTAGGCATGGATCAGGCGGAGCCAGCCTTCAAGGTCGTTCGGTTCATCCTCAAGCCGTGCCGCAAGTCCTTCCATCATGCCGCGGATCAGCGGCTCGTCTTCCGGCGCAATTTCGATGCGACCCTCGGCAGCGGCGATCCGCGCACGGATGGCCGGCACCCATTGCGCATCTTCGGGCGCGCCTGCGACAAGCGCCTTCCATCGCGCGAGAGCTGCCTCGCGGTCGCCAGCCTCAAGCTCCGCCATGCCGAGCAAGAATTGCGCGCGCGGCTCGCCTGCATCAAGCGCGACCGCCTTTTCGAGATCATCTCTCGCGCCTGCGCTCACCGTGCCGTTATTGGCAAGCACCCGCGCCTCGGCCCGCGCGGCAAGCCGCGCTGCGGTTACGCCATCGACAAGCATGGCCCGCGTCCAGGCGCGTGCGGCATCGTCATAGCGGCCAAGCATCAGATAGGCGGGTGCAATGCTCTCCCAGCCTTCAATATCCTGCGGGTTTTCTTTCAGTCGCCGCTCGACACGTGCAATCAGCCCTTCAACGGGCAGTTCCTCTGCAGGCACATTGAGTCGCGCGGCGATGGGCTGCCCCGGCAGGCCGGGTGACCCCGCCATAAGATAAAGCGCAATGGCGCAAAGGGGCACGAAGAGGACGAGCGAGATGGCGGCCACCTTCCGCCAGCGCGGATCATCCACGCCCTTGCTGCGTTCTGCGGCGATGCGCGCTTCGTCGGCGGCAATCAGCCTGCGGGATACTTCAATCCGGGCGGCCTGTGCTTCCTTCTCACCGATGACACCGCGCTCCAGATCACGCGCGACTTCATCAAGCTGGTCGCGGTAAAGCGCGATTTCGCTCTCGCCTTCCGCACGCTCCGGTAGAGCCATAGCGCCGCGCAGGGGCCGCAGGATCATCCACAGCGAAAGCGCGGTGAGGGCCGCAAAGCCCAGAAAGAGCAGAATGTCATTCGCCGATAGCAGCAAGAGATCCGCCTTTTCGCGAAGGGGCACCAGTGAGAAAGCCAGACCTGTATAGAGGTTTCGGCATGGGGCGGAAAGCGGCGGAGGGACGCAGGCGCCGCCCCCACCGCCCATACCATGCTGTTTGACGCGTGGCCAAGTCCCGCTACTCTCGCCTCATCAAACATGAGGGGACGGATATGCGCGTTCTGAAAACGGGACTTCTGGGGCTTTTCGCGCTCTTTTTCGTGGTGCTTGCCGTCATTCTCATACGCGGCGCGCTGGAA
>ENA-UOVV01001068-UOVV01001068.1-compost-metagenome-genome-assembly--contig:-NODE-1068-length-23940-cov-4.136027_pt1 | contig 23940 bp, 17 predicted proteins | sample MGYA00238155_ERZ761577 | MGnify/ENA primary metagenome ERZ761577 (study PRJEB28898, sample SAMN06268775) | compost metagenome | isolation source: Emeryville, CA | place: USA:Emeryville, CA | collected...
CAGCCAGCTGGGTGGGGTGACTACCACGGGCGGTGTAAATTTCCCGGGAATTTTCTTTGCCTGGGGAAAGCAGGTCATCAGTGGAATCGGCTGGGAACTGGTACAGGAAGCCGTAGCCATGAACGACGATCCCCTTCCTAACGTGTCCATCCCCCACGGACGACAGCACTGGCGGCACCAGGTGAGAGTAAACGGACAACTGTATGCCCTGCTCGCCGAGGAAAAGGTACTCGATGCCGGCGTGAGTATCCGCTACTATGAAACCCCGGTTTCGATCAAACCGATTAAAAACGGATGGGAAGTGGTAACCATTGGGAAGGGAACCGAAACGACGATCCTGACCAACCAGCTGATCGACTGCACCGGCAATGCTTTTGCTACCGCCATGGCGGGTTATCCCGTGCTTCGGGAGGCGGAAATACAGCCGGGAACCCTGCAGTTCGTCCTGACCGGATATGATCCGGAAAAACTGGATTACAAAATGATCGAGGCCCGCTATGCCGAAGAAGTAGCGAAGGGAAATTTGGTTAAAAAGGAATTCCTGAGTGTAAGCAACCTGCTCCGTAAACAGGGAGACAACGTACAGCACATTGCCGGAGCCGATTCGACCACTTCGGAATCCCATACCGATGCCAACATACGGGGGAGGGCTTCCCTGATGCGGATGCTGCGTTTTCTGCGTACCCTCCCGGGACTGGAGAAAACCCGGCTGCAGGATGTACAAAATGAAATAGGCGTACGGGAAACCTTCCGCATCGATGGAGAATACCTGATTACCAAGGAGGACTATGTTACCGGTAAGCATTTCGATGACTCGGTTTCCTATTCCTATTATCCGATCGACCTGCACGACGACAACGGGGTAGTGCCCAACCAGCTGCAGGAAGGCGTGGTTCCGACGGTGCCGTTGAGGGCACTGATTCCCAAGGGAAGTAAAAACCTTATCGTAGCGGGCCGTTGCGTGAGCAGTGACCGTCTGGCGAATTCCGCCCTGAGGGTGCAGGCCTCCTGTATGGGTATGGGTCAGGCCGCTGCAGCAGCTGCAGCACTCGCCAGTATGCAGGGTAAATCACCGGGCGAAGTGCCCTTCAGCGATCTCAAAAAGCTGTTGGAGCAACACGGCGCTATCGTACCGGTAAAATCGACATAAGCCTTCATGAAAAGTAAGGTCTGGTGGCTCACAGGGATCGTACTGTTCATCCTCGTGCAAACGGGGTATGGACAGACGATCCGTTATGCTGTTCAGCCGCTGATTGCCGGTGAGGTAATTGAGACCCGGGAATTTGTAGGCGAGTGGGAGGATTCTACCTACTCCGACCGGGTCGTACAGCATCTCGGGAAAGATCAGATACCATTGTTTTACACCCGCGAGATTAAGACGGGCGTTTGTTTCGATGGTAAATGCAGGCTGCTCGATATCCTGCTGTACTGGAATCCGGTAGGAGGGTATCAGGGTTTTGAATTACCCGAAAAGGAATTCCTGAGTAAGACCGACCACGATCCTTTCACAGAGGAAGAGTACGAGCACCTGCACGAAATCCTTGCCGATTCGCTTTCGCCACTGGCCGACTATGCTTTTGAGGAAATCGTACCGGGAACGGGCAATCCCCATGAGGTCGACGCGGTTTCTTCGGCAACCCTGAAGGAAATTCTGGATCACATCGTACCGGGTGCAGCGTACACAACCTACCGCCTCTGGCATCTGATTTACGGTGAAACCGCCCGGGAAGTCTCCCGACTAAGCGAAAACCTGTTTTCGGAGAAATTTGCCCTAGCCCTTCTGGGAAGTCCCCAGGCCACAGCGCAAATTTGGGCTTTAAGGAGACTGCATAAGCTCGATTCCTGGAGCCCTGAGCTTGTCCAAGCCGTACTGGCGTTACTGGAAGAAGAAAATCTCAATGTGGTGGTCGAGGCCCTCAACTGCATTCCATCAGACGTTCTTCGTAATGAAGCAGTCCAGCAAAAGCTCGCCGGAATCATCGGTGGCCATGACTATTCCCTCAAAAAGCTCGCTATCGGTAAAATGAAAGATGCGCCAGCCATCGGCCAGGACGTCCGGAGGTCACTGGTTGGTCTCGTCCCCGGCTTGAACGGAGATCTGCTGGGGAAATTGCTGGGACTGTTTTGGGAAAAGGGTATAACAGACCTGGACACGCAGCTAATGGTTTCGGAAGTACTCGAAGGCAGCAACCGTTACGTAGGTGGAAAGGCCTTTGCGTATCTGGAAAAGGTCAAACCCACCGACGACAGGGTCTTGCGCAGGATGAGGGCTTTTTCGGAGAAGAGATAAAAAAACAGCCCCGGTTGACCGGGGCTGTTTTTTTATCTGTCAAATCAGTTCTGCCTACGCATTCACCGATCTGCGTATAATGTTCAGTGCGCCACCGGCCTTGAACCATTCGATCTGCGTTTCGTTGTAGCTGTGGTTGGCCAGGATTTCATCCGTAGTACCGTCAGCATGGTGCAGCACAACCGTCAGCGGAGTATTTGGAGCGAATGAGGTCAGTCCCAGGATATCGATGGTGTCGTCTTCCAGAACTTTGTCATAGTCATCCTTGTTTGCGAAAGTCAGCGCCAGCATACCCTGCTTCTTCAGGTTGGTTTCGTGGATACGGGCGAAAGATTTCACAAGTACCGCACGAACACCCAGGTGACGTGGCTCCATCGCTGCATGTTCGCGGGATGAACCTTCACCGTAGTTTTCATCACCTACCACGATACTTCCGATACCTGCTGCTTTGTAAGCTCGCTGAGTGGCTGGTACAGGACCGTATTCGCCAGTCAGCTGGTTTTTCACGCTGTCGGTTTTTTCGTTGAAGAAGTTCACCGCGCCGATCAACAGGTTGTTCGAAATGTTATCGAGGTGTCCCCGGAAACGCAGCCACGGACCGGCCATTGAGATGTGGTCAGTGGTACATTTTCCTTTCGCCTTGATCAGGAGTTTCAGGCCGGTAAGGTCTGTGCCTTCCCAGGCAGGGAATGGCTCGAGCAGCTGGAGGCGTTGCGAATCAGGCGCTACGATAACTTCCAGTGCGCTTCCGTCGGCAGCTGGTGCCTGATAGCCTGCATCTTCCACGGCAAATCCTTTGTTGGGCAGCTCGTCGCCGGCAGGGGGATCGAGTTTTACCTGCTCGCCATTGGCGTTGGTGAGGGTGTCGGTCACAGGGTTGAATGACAGGTCACCGGCGATGGCAAGGGCTGCTACGACTTCAGGAGATGCTACGAAAGCATAGGTGTTGGGGTTACCGTCCGCACGTTTGGCGAAGTTCCGGTTGAACGAGTGAACGATCGTGTTCTTCTCGGCTTTTTCCGCACCTACACGCGCCCACATACCGATACAGGGACCGCAGGCATTGGTGAAGATGGTAGCGTTGAGGTCTTCGAAAGCTTTCAGCAGTCCGTCGCGCTCGGCAGTATAGCGAACCTGTTCCGAACCGGGGTTGATCCCGAATTCAGCTTTGGTGGCAAGACCTTTTTCCACGGCTTGTTTTGCGATGGAAGCAGCTCTTGACAGGTCTTCATAGGAGCTGTTGGTACAGGATCCGATCAGACCCCATTCCACTTTCAGCGGCCATCCGTTTTTCACCGCTTCCTCTTTCATGCGGGAAATTGGCGTAGCCAGGTCCGGCGTGAAAGGACCGTTGATATGTGGCTCCAGCTCCGACAGGTTGATTTCAATCACCTGATCGAAGTAAGCCGATGGGTTTTCATACACTTCAGGGTCGGCAGTAAGATGTTCTTTCACTGCGTTGGCAGCATCGGCTACATCTTCCCGGCCGGTTGCACGGAGGTAGCGCTCCATCGCCTCGTCATAGCCGAAGGTTGAGGTGGTAGCTCCGATTTCCGCACCCATGTTACAGATGGTACCTTTACCGGTACAGGACAGGGACCGCGCGCCTTCGCCGAAGTATTCCACGATGTAGCCCGTACCACCTTTTACAGTGAGGATACCCGCTACCTTGAGGATTACGTCTTTGGGAGCAGCCCATCCGCTCAGACGGCCGGTGAGTTTTACACCGATCAGTTTGGGGAATTTAAGTTCCCAGGGAAGGCCTGACATCACGTCACAGGCATCCGCACCACCGACACCGATGGCCAGCATACCCAGACCACCTGCGTTGGGTGTATGGGAGTCTGTACCGATCATCATACCACCTGGGAAGGCGTAGTTTTCAAGCACTACCTGGTGGATGATACCCGCGCCGGGTTTCCAGAAACCGATACCATATTTGTTTGAAACAGAACCCAGGAAGTCATAGACTTCTTTACTTTCTTTGTTGGCAACCGCAAGGTCAACAGCAGCTCCGACTTTCGCCTGGATCAGGTGATCACAGTGAACGGTGGAAGGAACTGCTACTTTGGGACGTCCGGCCTGCATGAACTGAAGCAGAGCCATCTGAGCAGTTGCGTCCTGCATGGCAACCCGGTCAGGAGCGAAGTCCACATAATCCTTACCTCTTTCGTAAGAACGGGTAGGGATTCTATCCCAAAGGTGGGAATAAAGGATTTTTTCACTGAGGGTAAGAGGTCTTCCGACTGCATTGCGGGCGGCCTCCACCGTTTCTCCAATGCGGGCATATAGCCCTTTAATCATATCAATGTCAAACGCCATAAATAAATTATTAATCGCTGTATTACCGTTTATTCGGATCGTAAAATTACAAAATTCACCCCGTATCCTTTAGAAAGTTACTGCCTTAGCATACAAAAAATGTGTAATTTTCTATAAGTTTAGATTGAGTATAATTAGCTATCTCGCGAAGGGTTATAATTAATCGGGTGATGGATTGTACAAATTTGAAATTATATCATACAGTCGGAAGAGTTTTAGATTTTTTCTGGACTTTTCAAGCCTCTTTTAAGAAAATAGCTTACGTTTGTCGAAGTCAACCTGCTATATTTGGGCGGGAAAATCAACCCTTTTAAGGGGTTAAACACCAATCCTTTTTGAATCGTATGCCAAAGAATTTGGTAATAGTGGAGTCCCCGGCTAAGGCCAAAACAATTGAAAATTATTTAGGGGATGAGTTTGTGGTTAAATCCAGTTTCGGTCACGTAAGGGATCTTCCCGAGCATGACATGGGTATCGATGTGGAAAAGGGTTTCGAGCCTGTATATGAGATATCTGCCGACAAGGTGAAACTTGTCAACGAGCTTAAGAAACTGGCCAAAAACGCTGACGTATGGCTTGCCACTGACGATGACCGCGAGGGAGAAGCCATTTCCTGGCATCTGAAGGAAGCATTGGGTCTGCCCGACTCAACCAAGCGTATCGTTTTTAGGGAAATCACAAAGTCAGCCCTCCAGAAGGCCATAGCGCAACCGCGCACGATCGACATCGACCTGGTCAATGCGCAGCAGGCCCGCCGGGTTCTCGACCGGCTGGTAGGGTACGAACTATCACCCGTTCTTTGGAAAAAGGTCAGGATCGGAAAATCATCCCTTTCTGCCGGTAGGGTTCAGTCAGTGGCCGTTCGCCTGGTCGTGGAGCGCGAAAGGGAAATCGACAGCTTCGTTCCTTCCAGCAGCTTTAAGGTTACTGCCCAGTTTGATCTCGGGAACGGTAAGGTACTGCAGGCCGAATTGCCCAAAAACTTCCCGACTGAGGAGGAAGCCAGAGCATTTCTTGAAAAGTGTGCAGAGGCCGAATTCAGCATCAAGTCACTGGAAACAAAGCCCGCCAAGAAGTCGCCGGCTCCGCCTTTTACCACGTCAACCCTGCAGCAGGAGGCATCCCGCAAGCTGGGATTCTCGGTACAGCAGACCATGGTCATAGCCCAGCGCCTTTATGAGGCCGGTAAGATTTCATACATGCGTACCGACTCGACCAATCTCTCCCAGGAGGCATTGCAAAAGGCTGAAACCCAGATCGTTAGTGAATACGGTCCTGCTTTCCATCACCGGAGAACCTATAAAACCAAATCGGAATCGGCTCAGGAGGCCCACGAAGCCATCCGGCCTACCGAATTTTCGGATCTGCGCGTCAGCAGCGACCGAAACGAACAGCGTCTTTACGAGCTGATCTGGAAACGGGCCATTGCCTCCCAGATGGCCGACGCACAGATCGAAAGAACCATTGCCACCATCGCCGTCTCTACCAGTACAGAAGAGCTGGTGGCGCAGGGCGAAGTAATAAAATTTGAAGGCTTCCTGAAAGTCTATCTCGAGTCGAGTGACGACGACCTCGGCGAGGATGAGGAACAAAAGGGGATGCTCCCGCCGCTCAATGTGGGGCAGATCCTGAATCTGGACCGGCTTAAGGCCACCGAGAGGTATACCCGGCCTCCTGCCCGCTATACGGAAGCAAGCCTTGTGAAAAAGCTGGAGGAAATGGGGATTGGCCGTCCGTCTACCTATGCACCTACCATATCGACCATCATCAAGCGGGAGTATGTGGTGAAGGAAGACCGCCCCGGCCATGAACGGGAGATCCGGGAGATCCTTCTTCAGAAGGGCAAGATCAAAGATGCCAGGAAAAAGGAAACCTACGGGGCCGAAAAAGCCAAACTATTCCCCACCAATGCAGGGATAGTGGTCAATGATTTCCTGGTCAATAACTTCGAGGATGTCGTCGATTATTCTTTCACGGCTCATGTGGAGAAGGCATTCGACAATATTGCCGAAGGGAAACTCTCCTGGCGGGATATGATCGACAATTTCTACAAGAGCTTCCATAAACGGATCACCACCGTCGAAAGCGAGAAATTCGATCGTTCCCTGACAACCCGTGAATTGGGAATCGACCCCGAATCAGGCCGTAAGGTTTCGGTTCGTATCGGGAAATACGGGCCCTATGCGCAGCTGGGCGACACGGAGGATGAGGAAAAACCCCGCTACGCCAACCTGCAGAAGGGGCAGCTCATCGAGACCATTACCCTGGATGAAGCGCTGTCACTCTTCAAACTTCCCAGGGAAGTCGGATTTTACGAAGACAAGGCCATCGTGGTCAGCATCGGAAAATACGGGCCCTACATACGTTTCGACGACAAGTTTTACAACCTGACCCGCGATGACGATCCCTATACCATCGACGAAGCACGGGCCATTGAAATCATCAATGAAAAGCGGGCCGCGGAATCGTCGGATATGCTCGGTGAATTTGAGGGGCAGCCTGTTACCAAGGGGAAAGGGCGCTTCGGGCCATACGTGAAACACGACGGCAAATATTATTCGCTGGGGAAAGGGCTCAGCCTCGATACCCTCACCCTCGAGCAGAGTATCGAACTGATCCGCTCGAAACGGGAAGCCGAGTCGAAAAAGATTATCAAGGAGTTCGAGGAAAACGCCAACGTAAAGATTCAGAATGGCCGTTACGGGCCTTACATTGCCTTTGGCAAGCGTAATATAAAAATTCCGAAAGGAGTTGATCCTGCCTCACTGACTTATGAGGATATTTTAAAACTAGCTGAATAACACTACCGAAAGCTATGGGTAAAAAGACGATAGTGGTACTAAGCGGCGCCGGGGTAAGCGCTGAAAGCGGTGTGAAAACGTTTCGGGATGATAATGGCCTTTGGGAAAATCACCGGATCGAGGACGTGGCCACACCCGAAGCCTGGAACCGGGATCGTGAACTGGTATTGAAATTTTACAACCAGCGACGGAAGCAGGCACTCGATGTACAACCCAATGCGGCTCATTATGCCATAGCAGAGCTGGAAAAATATTTCGACGTAAAGGTCATTACCCAAAATGTAGACAACCTGCACGAACGTGCCGGTTCCACCAACGTGCTCCACCTGCACGGCGAACTCTTCAAGGCCCGAAGCACCCGGAATCCCAATCTGATCTACGACATCCAAGGCTGGGAACTTAAGGAGGGCGACCTCTGTGAAGAAGGCAGTCAGCTCAGGCCTCACATCGTGTGGTTCGGAGAAGAAGTGCCCATGATGGTACCAGCTATTGAAATGGCAGGTCAGGCCGATATATTCATCGTGATCGGGACTTCCCTGGTAGTCTATCCGGCTGCCGGACTGTACCGGCACACACCCCCGCATACCCCTATCTACATTATCGATATTAACCGCCCGGATATCCGTTTTACCAGCAACATGACTTTCATTCATGATAAAGCCACGTCCGGCATGCAGTATCTCAAAAATCTGTTGATAGAACAGTACGCCAATTCGTGAAATTGATCAAAAAATAAATATTCGTTCGATTATGCAGTTGATGGATGGCAAAGCCCTTTCGGCAATCATCAAATCGGAAATTAAACAGGAAACAGAACAATGGGTGGCATCGGGCGGAAAGAAACCGCATCTGGCTGCCATTCTCGTGGGGAACAACGGGGCCAGTGAAACCTATGTAGCCTCCAAGATCAGAAGCTGTGAGGAGATCGGTTTTACATCCACACTGCGGCGCTTCGATTCTTCCATTACAGAAGACGAACTGATTGAAGAGATTCATAAACTGAACAACGATGAGGACGTAGACGGTTTTATCGTCCAGCTTCCTCTTCCGGAACATATCTCCGAAAACCGGGTTATGGAGGCCGTTGCCCCCCGGAAAGATGTGGATGGATTTCATCCGGTTAACGTAGGCCGTATGTGCAAGGGCCTTCCGGCCTATCTTTCGGCAACTCCATTCGGGATTCTCGAAATGCTGAAGCGTTACAATATCGAAACCGCGGGAAAACACTGTGTGGTCATAGGGCGCAGCCAGATCGTCGGATTGCCTATGGCCATCCTCATGCAGCGTAACCAGTATCCGGGTAACGCTACCGTAACCATCTGTCACAGCCGTACGGCCAATCTGAAGGAAATCACGCAGTCGGCTGATATTCTGATCGTAGCCCTCGGGAAGGCGGAATTCGTAACGGCCGACTATGTGAAGGAAGGCGCCGTAGTGATCGACGTCGGCATCACCCGTGTTCCCGATGCTTCGAAAAAAAGCGGATTTGCGATCAAGGGAGACGTGAAATTTGATGAAGTTTCGGCGAAAGCCAGTCATATTACCCCGGTCCCCGGCGGAGTGGGTCTGATGACCATTTGCGGGCTCCTTACCAATACGCTGAAAGCCGCGAAGAAGGAAGTTTACTCGTAATACGCGTAAAAGCCTGGGGTATCCGTTGCGTGCAGCTGATGCCCCAGGCTTTTACATAAGCCGCTGCAGCCAGTTCAAAATCCTGGCCGTCCTTTCATTGTAGGGCGGATGCAGGAACCGCATGGTGCCGTACTTCCGTTCAATGATTCCTTTCGGGTTCGAAAACTCCCTGAATCCATAAAATCCATTGGCCCGGCCCATGCCGCTGTTTCCAATTCCACCGAAGGGGATTTCGGGATGCTGAAACTGGAGGAGAACCTCGTTCACCAGGGCGTTGCCGGAGCTGGTATGACTGAGGACGTAACAGATATTTTCGGGATTCCTGCTGTGCATGTAGAGTGCCAGGGGTTTTTCCATGGAATTAACCGTTTTGACTGCCAGTTCGAGGGATTCAAAGGTTAGAACCGGCAGGAGTGGACCGAAGATTTCCTCTTTCATCATCTCCATCGACATCTGAATATTCACCAGTACGGTGGGTTCGATATACAGATCATCCCGGTTTGACCCACCGCCCGTAACCGTTTTAGCCCCTTTGGCCAGAGCATCTTCATAGAGGGATTTCAACCGGTCGAAATGGTGGGAATTGATAATTCTTCCATAGTCGGCCGATCGGTGCACACCTTCTCCTTTGGGGTCATACATCGATTGAAAAGCTTTTTTCAGTTCTTCCAGAAACGGACCCTCCACATTTTTATGGACAAGGATATAGTCGGGGGCGATGCAGGACTGGCCGGAATTAATCAGTTTCGCCCACGCGATGTTCCGTGCGGTCGAGGCCAGGTCGGCCGTCTGATCAATAATGGACGGCGATTTTCCTCCGAGTTCCAGGGAGACCGAAGACAGATGCTTCGATGCAGCGGCCATCACTTTCCGGGCAGTGTTCGGGCTGCCCGTAAAATAGATGTGATCAAACGGCAATTCCAGCAGGCATTCGGCTGCTTCCCTGTCACCTTCGACCACGCTCACTTCCTCCGGCAGGAACAGGTTGCGTACCATCTCCCTGATGAAATCGGCCGATCGGGGCGCGAACTCCGAGGGTTTGATAATGGCCGTACAACCTGCACTGACGGCGTAAATCAGCGGTTTAATGGCCAGATTGATCGGGTAGTTCCAGGGTGAGATGATCAGGGAGGTGCCTTTCGGCTCGTAACGAATATAGCCGTCCGTACCGATTGCCACGAGCGGCGTGCTGACCCGCTGCGGCTTCATCCATTTATCCAGATGTTTGATATGGTATTTCAGTTCGGTTGTCAGGGTAAGCAGTTCGCTGATCCTGGCTTCCGGGGCCGGCTTTCTCAGATCCTGAAAGGTCGCCTGCTCGATCTTTTCCGCGTGGCGGTTTAGGTACTCAAGCATGCGCCGTAGCTTGGCTTTCCGCTCCCGGGGCGTGGTCTGCGCCAGTCGGTACGTATATTCCTTCTGGCGCCGGAATAAATCGGCTGTCTCATTTTTGGAAATTCGGTCGATCACTGGTTCGTTGTTCATCCCGGGCAATGGTAATGGGAAAAACGGCTAAATGGACTACCTTAGCCCTTTGATCCCGCTATATGATTTTGGATAGATCGCATATTGCATCTATTCCAGAAAAATAATAACTTTTACCTATTTAAATTTCAAATTATCTCTTTTTTTTGCGAGTTTAGTAACAATGAGTACTGTCAGTGAAAATATAAGATATCTGAGGAAGCTCAAAGGTTACACTCAGCAGCAGTTTGCTGAACGTATCGGGATCAAACGTTCACTTTTGGGGGCATATGAAGAAGCCCGCGCCAACCCTAATCAGATCTATTTGGGAACGATGGCGGAAGTGCTCGGCGTTCCGGTAGATCATTTATTGCACAAGGATCTTCGTGAGGTTGGACAGAGCTTTGGGGCTATCCGAAGACTAAACCCGGAACATGAACTGCCTCAGGAGTCTTCTGCTCCGTCTCAGACCAGTACCAGCAAAGTCCCCGAAAAGGAGGCAGCCACGCCGGTTGTTTCGGCAAATTCATCGGCTCCATCCGGTTCTTCCGATATTATGGATCTGTTCAGTCAGTTTATGGCAGTCCGTTCCGGGATGAAGCTTTTCAGGTCGGTGGAAGATATCCCGGTGGCGGGAATATCGGTGGTAGGGGAGAAGCTGGATGATATCGAAGCGGTCAGGGATAATGAACTGTACCTGATCGAAACCCTCGACGGAAGATTATTTTTCAGGAGAGTATTTAATCAGCTGCCGATAAAGGGAACGCTCATCCTGAGTTCCGATTTTCTCGATAAACCTATCCTGGAAATTTCGAGGAGGGAACTGAAGTCTGTCTACCGCTATCTGGCCAGCATACAAACCACCGCTCCCTCGGCTGCCGTTCCGGTTCACCGGCTCAAGGAACTGAATGATGAAATTGGCCGGTTATTGTCGGGAGGTCTTTGACTACCTCCGACCAGTGAATTCTTCCATCGCAAGAATGATATCCTCGATCACCGTATCTCCCTTGTAGCGCGAACGAATTCCCTTGCCGAGCCCAAACCAGCCCAGCCCCGGTAGCTGAAGGTAATATCCTTCATAACGCGGGCGGCCCTTGAGCATCTTTTCCGCGTCTATTTCCGTATCGTTGTAAATCAGGTTGATGGTCTTCTGAAGCACCTGCCAGTCCCATTTTTCCACCGGCCGGTTGTTAACCCGTACCGTGAATTCCCGCTCGGCAAAGCGACCGTTCAGTACGATCTGGGTTTCTTTTCCTTCTTCCAGATGAAGGTATTCAATCGTAAGTGGTGCCTCGATCTGTTCCGATTCGTAGATGGCCTGTTTGATTTCCTGTATGAGATAAACCCAGTCCGAAATGTATTTTTTGGTTACATACCCCTGACTCGGGTTGTCCTTATGTTCTGACTCGACATAGATGATGTAGTCTCCCTCCTCTGCGGAGGGAGAGAAACGGGTTTTCTGCAGCAGCGATTCGAATTCCTTTTTCCATACCCGGTCGAGTTTACCCATCCAGCTGAAATCGTCATTCGGGGTGAAGCCTTCGTCCAGGATTTCCTCTTCCGTCAGGTCTTCCCGCTCCAGGTATTTCAGGTCGAAAGACAATACCAGATGCGACGGATTTTCATCTACAAACAAATCATAACGGTGTGCATAGGGAGGCGGTACGTTGGGGGAAGTCTCGCAGATAATCTTGATTTTTGAATAGGGCAACATGCAGATATTTCGTTTGGTCGATTGGAAAGGCAGGCTATCTGCCTTTTGTCTTCAGTAGTTCAAAGGTACGAGCTTTGTCAATCTTGTCACTTCCGGTTTTTAAAAAAGATTCCGTGAAATAGATCTCCTTAGGCTGTTTGCGGCGTTCAACCGATTTTTCCAGTACGGGAAGGATGTGTTCTTTCAGCTCCGGATGGCCCTCCACCACGAGCAGGAGGGCTTCCCCCAAACGGTCGTCAGGCCTTTTCCACAGGTAAAAGCTGAAAGACAGGCCCTCCTCCTGAAATTTTCGGTGCAGCAGGTTTTCCAGTTCCTCCAGCTGAATTTTCAGACCCCCCGAATTTACCACATTATCGATACGGCCGTGTAGCAGGAAGCTCGTGCCTGAGGGATCGGGTGTTCCCAGGTCGTTGGTCTGTACCCGGAGGTGACGGGTAACTTCCCCTTCAAAATACAGGCAGCCTCTCTCATCGGTTCCGCAGGTCACTCCGCCCGTCAGGTGATACCGATTGGAAGGATCGGTTGAGCCTGTCACCCGGCGAAGGGCTACGTGGGATACGGTCTCGGTCATGCCATATCCATGGTAGATTTCCTGGTCCAAACTGCTGAACAGTTCCGTTTGCACAGGGGTTAAACCTACCCCACCGAGGAGAATTTTCCCCAGTTTTTTTACACGGGTGCGGGTAAGTTCATCGGTCAGAATTGCCGCCAGCTGCATTGGCACGAGAGCGGTAAAATCGAATTCGCAATTTTCGGGCAAGTCTCTCAGAGGATTTCCGCCTGGGGGAATTACCGTAAGGTCCCAGCCCAGTTCCATAGCCCGGATTAACATCATGAACCCCGCCACATACTCAATATTCAGGCAGGCTAGGGCCCTTGTTCCTTCATAAAGGGATAAAGCCTGCGCAGTGGCATACACACTTGCCTTAATCTGGCGGGAAGTCACTTGAATGGGTTTGGGCTTTCCGGTCGATCCCGAGGTCTGTAGCGTAAATACCTGCCTACCCCTCAGCCAGTCCATGCAAATCGCCCTGACCTTTTGCAGATAGGGATCTGTAAAATCCTGAGACTGTAAAGTGTTTCTGTTGAAAGTAGCAATCATTAACCCAATGCCTGGTTCAGGTCTGCAATTATATCATCTACATCCTCGACACCGATGCTGAGGCGGATCAATGAATCGTGAATACCCATGCGGATGCGTTCTTCAGGAGAATAACTTGCATGACTCATTTTGGGCGGGTAGGCACAGAGCGATTCCACGCCCCCCAGCGATTCCGCAACGGTAATCAGCTTCATGCGGGACATCAGTTCGGTGGCAGCGGTTTCCGTATCCGTTTTAAGTTCAAAGGAAACCATACCCCCGAATCCACGCATCTGACGCACAGCCAGGGCATGTTCGGGATGAGATTCCAGTCCAGGGTAATAGACCCTTCCTACCCGCGGATCGGCCTCCAGCCAGGCGGCTACTGCAGCAGCATTTTCACAGTGCTGCCGCATTCGCAGATGCAGGGTTTTCAGTCCCCGTAATACCAGAAAACAGTCCTGCGGGCCGGGAACTGCACCCGTAGCTTTCTGCTGAAATGCCATTTTCTGGCCCAGTTCTTCATCCCTTACGATGATGGCTCCCATAAGCACATCGGAGTGTCCCCCCAGGTATTTCGTGACCGAATGCATCACGATATCAGCACCCAACGTGAGGGGGTTTGAGAGGTAAGGTGAAGCAAAAGTACTGTCGACGACGGTAAGAACTCCCTGTTTTTTTGCCTCGCCGGCGATCCGTTCAATGTCGGTCAGCCGCAACAGGGGGTTCGACGGCGTTTCCAGCCAAACCATCCTTGTCTGGGGTGTCAGGGTGCGGAGAAAGGCATTATCGTCCTTCAGATCCACGAAATGAAAGCGTATCTGATAGGGCTCGAAAATCTGTTTCATCATCCGGAAAGTGCCGCCATACAGATCCTGTGAAGCAATGACTTCGTCGCCCGGTCGGAGCATCTTCAGTACCGCATCGATGGCGGCCATGCCGCTGGAAAAGCAGTAAGCCGAGGTCCCCTCTTCCAGGTCCGCCAACGCTTTTTCGAGGTAGGTCCGGGTCGGATTTTGCATCCGTGAGTATTCATAACCCTTGTGTTCTCCCGGAATACGCTGGGCGTAAGTGGAAGTCTGGTATATGGGGGGCATAACTGCACCCGCGGCCGGGTCCGGTTCATAGCCGGCGTGGATTGCTCTGGTAGCGAATTTCATAGCTCGAAGATTTTAAAACAAGAACGGGGCAACGATTCAAATAAGTTTCCCCGGGCAACGTTTTTATCTGGCACATTTTTTTTAAAGTGCAAAGATATCAGGTCTCGTCCGGGAAGAAAATCCCCGCGCGACTGCCGGTAATTTGGTGTGTTTTATTGTCAGATTTCACTTATGAGAAAGTTGTTCTTTTTATTCCTGATCGTGCTCGTCACCGCATGTAAAGACAGGAGTTCTGTTTTGGGTCCCAATCTGGCGGACGGTTTCGTAGGAGTCTACTATACCAATCCTTCGGAAGGCAACCGTTCTTCCTTCTATGTATGGGTGGTAACCCGCAAGGCAAACAACCGGCTCGGTATCGGTTACTACATCGAGGATACCTACAATTTCGGAAGCCAGGGGGCGGTATCCAAAAAGAAGGAAGTCTATTTCCTGGACGGCGTCGTGATCAATAACGACTCATCATTCACCATTAACGAAACCGTAGTCACGGGAACGGGTACCTCCGTCCGACTCACCGGGCAGGGTCGTCTGGTCAGCCGGGAAAACGGTTCGGTGGCAATCGATGCGAACATTGATTACATAGGTGCAGATAACCAGCTGGTCAGAAGTTCTGATCAGGTCAGCTTTCAGAAAATCCAAAATGTCCTGGACGAAGACGAGCGCACCAATGATTTTGACTACGTAGGAAACTATTTTACCGAACTCCCTGAGGGGGCCAAGACGGCTTTCCACAATTGGGTAGTTTCGAACAAGAACAACACGACTTTCAATATCGACTATAAGATCAGGGATAAATTCAATCAGGGTACCATTTCCGAACTGATCAACAACTATGTGGTAGGGGATGCCAAAAAAGTAGGTAACCGTTCGCTGGCTATTGACATCACCGTTCAGGAAGAAACAAGCCGTGATCAGATCCGTATCAAAGCGGTGGGTAGCAAGCTGCGCAGATCGGCCGAGGGAGTACCCATCATTGCCGTGGTCATCCAGATCACCAACGAGACCCAAGGCATTACCCGCATGGAATATCTGGAAATGAAAAAACAGAGTTGATTTTGAGTCTGTTCAGAATTCTGCAGAAAATCGAGTCATTGCAATCCGGGGGAGAGGGACACTTTCCCCCGGGCTTGTTTCCGGCCTACCGCAGGAACCGCTGGATCGGTTACCGACGGCCGGATACCAATATTTTTTTTCCGGCCATATCGGCCTTTACCCTGCAAAACCTTCTTCCCCGAATTAAAGATGAAGACAGCCGGTCGCTGATCGGGGAAATCAAAAATCGGATAGTGGCCCATTATCCTGACTTTCAGAACAAGGACGGCCTGAAGACATACAATTTCTGGCGGACAAAGCCGTCGGACCATTTCCCCCACGGTCATATCTTTCGTCGATTCGATCACTTCCGTATCCCCGACGACGTTGACGATACGGCCATGGTTTACCTTACCACTTCCCCCTCGCGGGAAGAGCTGCTCTGGCTGAAGGAAAAACTGGTGAGCCATGCCAACGGCACCCGGCAGTGGGTAAAGAATACCTATCCCGAATACCGGGAGCTGCGAGCCTATTCGACCTGGTTTGGGAAGAATATGTATATCGAACTCGATGCCTGTGTGCTGAGCAACCTGCTATACTGTATCTATCACTACAATCTCCCGTTTAACCAGCATGATTACGACAGCCTGGTTTACATCCGTTCAGTGATTGAATCGGGGCGTTACAGGACCGAGCCTTTCCGTTGTGCGCACCAGTATCCCCGGACTCCCCTTATCATATACCATGTAGCACGGCTCATCGGTGCGTTCGATCCTCTGGTTCTGCGGAAGATCAAACCGGAGCTGATCGAGACAGCCCAAGCCCTTTTAAGCAGGGATCCGCATCCCATGGACAGGGTAATCCTGTCCACTTCCCTGATCCGCCTGGGTGCGCGACCGGCACCCGTTTCCGTAGAAAGCTATACCTCCCGGGATTTTAAGGGCTTCTGGTTCTTCATCGCAGGGCTCCTCACAGCCTACGAATACCGGTGGCTGTATAAAATGGCTCATTCCGGACTGTTTCACATGTACTGGGAATGCGAGGCTCACTGCTGGGTCCTACTGGCCGAATATTTGGCATTACGAGGGGTGTAGCACTTTGTTTAACCCGTTTCTCCCCGTAAATTTCCACCGATTTAAGAACTCAGGCGAACGTCGTTCGGTTTTATGTAAACAGGATTGCCCGGAGCATTCCATCATATTTTCTGCATTTGTTAATGAGCGCTACACCATACTCAGACCGCACCGCTGCCCTGGCAGCATTCGAACGCCTTTTGAATATCATGGACGACCTGAGGGAAAAATGCCCCTGGGATCGAAAACAGACCATCGACAGCCTCCGTCATCTCACCATCGAAGAAACCTATGAACTTTCAGATGCGATTATCGACGGTAACCTCGATGAGGTTAAAAAGGAACTGGGCGATATCCTGCTGCATATTGTCTTCTATTCCAAGATAGCCTCCGAAAAACAGGCCTTCGATATTGCCGCCGTGCTTAACGGTATCTGTGACAAGCTGATCAAGCGGCATCCCCATATCTATCCCGACGAAAGCGGAAACACGATCGACGTTACCAATGAAGAGCAGGTAAAGCAGAACTGGGAAAAACTCAAGCTGAAGGAGGGTAACAAGTCGGTACTTGCAGGCGTACCCAAATCGCTGCCCGCGCTCGTCAAAGCCATGCGTATCCAGGAAAAAGCCCGCGGAGCCGGATTTGACTGGGAAGAACGTAGCCAGGTATGGCAGAAGGTGACTGAAGAAATGAATGAATTCAGGGATCAGATCGATGCCACATCAGAAAAGCCTCTTGACCAGGACGCAGCCGAAGGAGAGTTCGGGGATCTGCTGTTTTCGCTGGTAAACTACGCAAGATTCGTGGATATCAACCCGGAAACGGCCCTCGAGCGCACCAATCGCAAATTCATCCACCGGTTCCAGTACCTGGAGGAGCAGTCGAAGGCCGACGGACGGGATCTGCACAGCATGACGCTGGCAGAAATGGATGCCTACTGGGAGCAGGCAAAGGCCTCAGAAAAGGAACGTTAAGCGATTCTGGCACTTCACGATCATCTCTCGAACCACACCCGGTTACCGGACTTGTACGGATTTGCAAAAGGCGAGAAAAAGGACGACCTTTGCGGCAAAATTATTCCAAAATAATAGGGTAGAAGAAGCCTGAAAAATAAGGATTCGTGACAGAGAAAATAAGCCTGCCACATTCTTACACCAAGTAGAAAACGAATACATCAAAATTATGGCAGCTATTACCTGCTCGTTCTGCGGGCGACGTAAAAATGAAGTAGAACTGTTATTGTCGGGAATCGACGCTCATATTTGCAATAACTGCATCGAACAGGGACATCAGGTGGTGATGGAAGAATTTGGCAGGAAGGATGATAAGAAAGGGAAGAAGAAGCTGCCTCAGATCAACCTGATACCCCCGGTGGAAATCAAGAAATTCCTTGATCAGTATGTCATCGGGCAGGATGAGGCCAAGCGCACGCTTTCAGTAGCCGTGTACAACCATTACAAGCGTCTGACGCAGAAAGTGGAAAACGATGACGTGTTGATTGAGAAATCGAACATCATCCTGGCAGGGGAAACCGGTACCGGTAAGACCTATCTGGCCAAAACCCTTGCCCGAATCCTGGAAGTGCCGTTCTGCGTAGCCGATGCGACTACCGTAACCGAGGCCGGTTATGTGGGAGAAGATGTGGAAACCATACTGACCCGCCTCCTGCAGGCAGCGGACTATGACGTGGAGAAGGCTGAGCGCGGTATCGTATATATTGACGAAATCGACAAGATCGCCCGTAAAGGTGATAACCCTTCGATTACCCGTGATGTAAGCGGGGAGGGCGTACAGCAGGCCCTGCTGAAACTCCTAGAAGGGTCGATCGTGAACGTGCCACCCCAGGGCGGCCGTAAGCACCCCGACCAGAAAATGATCGCTATCAATACCGAAAATATCCTTTTCATCTGCGGAGGAGCTTTTGTCGGAATCGACCGGCATATTGCCAAACGGATCAATACCCGCCCGATCGGATTCAGTAACGATTCGCGGATCATCGAAATCTTCGACAAGGAAAACCTGATGCGCTACATCTCGGCACAGGATCTGAAGTCGTTCGGTCTGATCCCTGAGCTGATCGGTCGTCTGCCGGTCCTGACCTACCTGAATCCATTGGATGCCAATGCGTTGAGACAAATCCTCACCGAGCCTAAGAACGCGCTCATCAAGCAGTACCGAAAGCTGTTTGAAATGGAGGGTGTGGAGCTGAAGTTCGAGGATGCCGTACTCGACTATATTGTCGAACAGGCCGTGGCTTACAAGCTGGGAGCGAGGGGACTTCGTTCGATCTGCGAGTCGATCATGACGGATGCCATGTTTGAGATTCCGTCACAACCGGATCTCAAGACGTTCACCATTACGCTGGACTACGCACAGGAGAAATTTGAAAAGTCATCCCTGGCTCTGCTGAAATCGGTCGCCTGAGTAAGACTGTAAAACTCCCGATTCATATTGAATAACTTAAATGACATCGAGCTCACTGGCCACGAACAAATTATTGTCAACGGAGCCCGTGAGCATAACCTGAAGAATATTGACGTTACGATTCCGAGGAACAAACTCGTGGTCGTGACGGGAATCAGCGGTAGTGGCAAGTCTTCCCTGGCCTTCGACACCATATATGCCGAAGGACAGCGGAGATATATGGAAAGTTTTTCTGCCTATGCCCGCGGGTTTATCGGAGAAATGGAACGGCCCGACGTAGACAAGATCGACGGGCTTTCGCCGGTTATCAGCATTGAGCAGAAAACCACATCCAAGAACCCCCGCTCTACCGTTGGAACCGTGACGGAGATCTATGATTTCCTGCGGCTCCTCTTTGCCCGGGCGGGAGAGGCGTTTTCCTATGTCACGGGGAAAAAAATGGTCAAGCAGTCTCAGGATCAGATTGTCAACCAACTGATTCAGCAGTACGAGGGTCGTAAAACGGTCGTGCTGGCACCGGTGGTCAAAGGCCGCAAAGGTCATTACCGGGAGCTCTTCCTGCAAATTGCCCGACTGGGCTTCAACAAGGTCCGGGTCGATGGCGAGATTCAGGATATTGTTCCCAAAATGCAGCTCGACCGGTATAAGATTCACGATGTGGAGATTGTCATCGACCGCGTGGTTCCGAAAGAAGAAGATCGATACCGGCTGGGCAAGTCGGTCGACATAGCCTTTAAACACGGAAAAGGTGCGCTGATGATTCTGGATGACCAGAACCAGACGCATTATTTTTCCAAAAACCTGATGGATCCGGAGTCGGGCATCAGCTACGACGACCCCGCACCCAATAATTTTTCCTTCAACTCCCCCTATGGCTGGTGTCCTGTATGCCAGGGACTGGGGGTCACCGAGGAAATTACCGAGGAATCGGTTATACCCGACAAGTCGCTCACCATCAGCCGGGGTGGCATTGCCCCTCTGGGTGAGTATCGTGATGCCTGGATTTTCAAGCAGCTGGAGGTGCTGTTGAAACCCTACAAACTGAATCTTACAACCGCTCTTTCGAAGTTTCCGAAGGAAGTGATCGATATCATTCTCCACGGTTCAAACGAACCCATTCCGGTGCCCTCCAAAAAATATCCTGGCACCGAGTGGGAAACACGATTTGAGGGGATTATCAGTTTTCTCAAAAAGCAGCAGGAAAGCGGTTCGGATAAAATCCAGGACTGGCTGCGCGATTTTTTGGTCGTCACCGAGTGTCCCGAATGTCATGGGGCCCGGCTGAAGAAAGAGTCCCTGCACTTTAAAATCGATGGCCGTAACATTGCCCAGCTTTCCGAGCTGGATATCACCGAACTGGCGCAATGGCTGGAGGGACTGGAGGACAGACTTTCCGACCGGCAGCGTATGATCGCGCAGGAGATCCTGAAGGAAATTCGGAAAAGGACCGGATTCCTGCTCAATATCGGTTTGGGCTATCTTACGCTCAACCGTTCCCTCAAGACCCTTTCGGGGGGAGAAGCGCAGCGAATACGCCTGGCTACCCAGATCGGAACCCAGCTGACCGGGGTGCTGTATATCATGGATGAACCGAGTATCGGTCTGCACCAGCGTGACAATGTCAAGCTGATCCAGTCGCTCAAGGATCTTCGCGATATCGGGAATACGGTACTCGTGGTGGAACACGATAAGGATATGATGCTGGCATCGGACTATATCATCGATATAGGCCCAGGTGCCGGACGGCATGGTGGCCAGATCGTGGGCATAGGTAGTCCTGATGAATTTCTTCAGAATGGATCCCTGACGGCACGCTACCTGAAAGGGGACGAGAAAATCGACCTTCCCAAAACCCGCCGGAAGGGTAACGGCAAATTTCTGGAACTAAAGGGCTGTACCGGGCATAACCTGAAAAACGTGGACCTCAAACTGCCCCTGGGCACTCTGATCTGCGTGACGGGTGTGAGCGGAAGCGGCAAGTCGTCACTTATTCACGAAACCCTGCACCCGCTGATCAGCAAACATTTTTATCGCTCCCGCCGCGAAGCTTTACCCTATGCTTCCGTAGAAGGTCTGGAAAACATTGACAAAGTCATCGAAGTTGACCAGTCGCCCATCGGCCGTACGCCCCGGTCCAATCCCGCTACCTATACCAACCTGTTTTCTGAAATCCGTACCCTGTTCGCCGAACTTCCCGAAGCAAAAATCAGGGGTTACAAGCCCGGCCGTTTTTCGTTTAACGTAAAGGGGGGACGCTGTGAAGATTGTGAAGGGGCTGGCATGAAGCGGATAGAGATGGATTTCCTTCCCGACGTACATGTGGAATGCGAGACCTGCAAGGGCAAACGTTTTAACCGGGAAACCCTGGAAGTGCGCTATAAGGGCAAATCCATAGCGGATGTGCTGGACATGACCGTAGAAACCGCGCTGGAATTCTTCGAAAGTCATCCGCGTATCGTCCGGAAAGTAAGGACACTGAACGACGTGGGCTTAGGTTATATTACGCTGGGACAGCATGCCACCACCCTTTCCGGAGGCGAAGCCCAGCGGGTTAAACTCGCTGAAGAACTGTCCAAACGGGATACCGGGAATACGCTTTACATCCTGGACGAGCCTACCACGGGTCTGCATTTCAAGGATATCAGCCTGTTGCTCGATGTGGTGCATCAGCTGGTGGAAAAAGGCAATACCGTACTGATCATTGAACACAACCTCGACGTGATCAAGGTCGCCGATTACATCATCGACATGGGACCGGAAGGAGGGACCCAGGGTGGTCAGATCGTAGCTCAGGGTACACCCGAAGAAATAACCGAAGCCAAAGGAAGTTATACGGGTTATTTCCTAAGGGACGAACTGAAACAGTAGGGAGTTCACTTTCGAAAATGATATTCCAGGGGGGAGGTTACTCCCCCTTTTTTTGTACAAAAGCAATATTACGCCGGAGACCTTCCCATTTGGTGCGCTTGATGGGGGAGTGCTGGAATACACATCTGAATACTTCCTCCGTAATTTCTTCCCAATCGGAATTCCGGAAAGATGCCAGCTCCGGGTTCAGGTTAAACAGGGGTTCGCGATGAGGTCGGGAAAATCGGTTCCACGGGCAAACGTCCTGACAGATGTCACAGCCAAAAATCCAGTTATCAAATTTCCCGCGCGCGTCCTCGGGAATCGCTTCCTTCAGTTCGATCGTGTAGTAACTGATACATTTACTGCCATTTACGACATAAGGTTCTTCGATGGCCTGGGTCGGACAGGCATCCAGGCAGCGGGTACAGGTGCCGCAGTAGTCCCTGGCCGCGTCATCAGGCCACAGGGGCAGGTCGAGGATCAGCTCACCGATGAAAAAGAAACTGCCCGAATCGCGGGTAATCAGGTTGGAGTTTTTTCCGATCCAGCCCAGACCGCTCTTTTCAGCCCACACCTTATCCATAACCGGGGCCGAATCGGTAAAAACCCGCCCGTTGATTTCCCCAAAGCGCTCGCCAAGCCGGCTGACAAAGGATTTCAGCTTGTCTTTGAGTACGTGGTGATAGTCTTCTCCGTAGGCGTATTTCGAGATTTTGTAATCATCCGGGCCTTCAGGGAGTTTCTGCTCGGGATAATAGTTCAGCAGGACGCTGATAACCGATCGGGCACCTTCGACCAGACGGGTAGGGTCGAGGCGTTTTTCAAAATGGTTTTCCATCCACTGCATCCGGCCATGCTTGCCTTCCTCCAGCCATTTTTCAAGCCGGGGAGCTGCTTCTTCCAGAAACCCGGCGCGGGAAATCCCGCAGGCCATGAATCCCAGTTCACGGGCGAGTTCCTTCACTTCCCGGCTTCTTTCCTGTTCGATAAGTTCCTGCGCCGTCATCGTCCAAAGTTACAACTTAGTGCCAGTTTGTCAGTTTAATTTCGCTGGCAAAGATTTTTAGACATACTGAAAGAGTAAATAAAATAGTATTGAACGATAATCATGACTGAAAATAAGCTGAACGAAGACGAATTGGCAAAAGATCTGACAAACGAAGAAAACCAGGCAGCAGATACACCGAATCCTGAAGCATCAGCAGAGGGCGAGGAAGTGACTAATGCGGAAAATACCCAACTGGCGGAAGCCGGAGACCCTCTGGAAGAAGCACAAAAAGAAATTACCGAATTGAAAGATAAATATCTCCGCTTGTATGCCGAATTTGAAAATTTCCGGAGAAGGACGGCAAAGGAAAAATTAGAACTGGTTTCTACTGCCAACGCGGGGCTGTTGAAGTCGTTACTGCCCGTGGTGGACGATTTTGAACGGGCCATATCTTCCTTCGAGGCATTGCAAACTCCCGAAATGGAATCCTTTAAAGAGGGAATGGGGCTGATCTACTCCAAGCTGATCCGTACCCTTGAAAATGAAGGATTGCAGGCGATGGATATTCAGAATGCTGATTTTAATTCCGATTTTCACGAGTCGGTAGCACAGTTTCCTGCGCCGAGTGAAGAACAGAAAGGAAAAATTGTAGAAGTACTTGAGAAGGGTTACTTCCTGAAAGATAAAGTGATACGCTACGCTAAGGTGGTGGTTGGCGTATAAGCAGACAGCAACGATTATGGCAAAAAAAAGAGATTACTATGAGGTTCTCGGCGTCGATAGAAATGCGACTGCGGATGAGATAAAAAAGGCCTACCGGTCCCTGGCATTTAAATACCATCCCGATAAAAATCCCGGGAATGCCGAAGCGGAGGAGAAATTCAAGGAGGCGGCCGAGGCTTATAGTGTATTGAGTGACGAAGCGAAGCGTCAGCGTTACGATCAGTTCGGACATGCAGGAACCAGCGGCGGTGGTGCAGGTGGATTTGGTGGTGGCGGTGGCTTCACGATGGAGGACATTTTCTCGCAGTTCGGCGATATTTTCGGAGCCGGCAGTGCTTTCGGCGATATTTTCGGCGGGGGTGGACAGCGACGTCGGAAGGGTACCG
>ENA-UOVV01001072-UOVV01001072.1-compost-metagenome-genome-assembly--contig:-NODE-1072-length-23836-cov-16.697153_pt1 | contig 23836 bp, 20 predicted proteins | sample MGYA00238155_ERZ761577 | MGnify/ENA primary metagenome ERZ761577 (study PRJEB28898, sample SAMN06268775) | compost metagenome | isolation source: Emeryville, CA | place: USA:Emeryville, CA | collected...
TTCAGCCCCTGAATGAGCGTGCCATCGAAACGGATGTCACCCTCGCTCGAAATCAGCCGCATCAGTGCAAGGCCGAGCGTCGTCTTGCCGGAACCGGATTCACCGACAACGCCCAGCGTGCGCCCGCGCCGAAGCTTCAGCGAAATACCGTCCACCGCCTTCACATGGCCGACGACACGCCGCATGAAACCGCGCCGGATGGGGAACCAGATTTTGAGATTGTCCGCTTCCATAACAACCGGCCCGTCCGAGGGCGCGCCAAGCGAGCGGCCCTTCGGCTCGGAAGCGAGAAGGTGCTGCGTATATTCATGCTTCGGCCCGGCGAAAACCTCGCGCGCGGTGCCATGCTCGACGACCTTGCCTTTCGTCATCACATAGACGCGGTCTGCCATCTTGCGGACGATGCCGAGATCATGGGTGATGAGAAGGAGCGCCATGCCTGTCTCGCGCTTCAGGTCCATCAGCAGTTTCAATATCTGCGCCTGTACTGTCACGTCGAGTGCGGTGGTGGGCTCGTCCGCAATCAGAAGCTGCGGCTCATTGGCAAGCGCCATGGCAATCATCACGCGCTGGCGTTGCCCGCCGGAAAGCTGATGCGGATAGGCGTCGAGCCTTTCCTGCGGATCGGGAATGCCGACGCGGGTGAGAAGTTCCAGCACACGCGCCCGCACGGCAGGGCCGCGCATCCCCTTATGCTCGATCAGCACCTCGCCCACCTGCTGCTCAATCGTGTGGAGCGGGTTGAGCGAGGTCAGCGGCTCCTGAAAGACCATGGTGATCTTGTTGCCGCGAATACTCCGCATTGTTTTCTCGCCTGCGCCGACAAGATTTTTCCCCTCGAAAATGATCTCGCCCGAAGGGTGCGATGCCTGCGGATAGGAAAGAAGCTGCATGATCGAGAGCGCGGAGACAGATTTTCCGGAGCCCGACTCGCCCACCAGCGCCACCGTCTCCCCCGGCTTGATGTTGAAGGAGATGTGGTTAACGGCCAGCACCTCCTTTCCATCGGCATTGAAGGCAACCGAGAGGTCGCGGACATCGACAAGCGGCGCACTCATTGCAGCACCTTGCGCGGATCAAAGGCGTCGCGCACCGCTTCGCCGACAAAGATGAGAAGGCTGAGCATGATGGCGATGGAGAAAAAGCCGGTAAGGCCAAGCCAGGGCGCCTGAAGGTTCGCCTTACCCTGTTGCAGCAGCTCGCCAAGCGAGGGCGAACCGGGCGGCAGGCCGAAGCCTAGAAAGTCGAGCGAGGTCAGTGTCGTGATCGAGGCATTTAGAATGAAGGGCATGAAGGTCAGCGTCGCCACCATCGCATTGGGCAGCAAGTGCCGGAACATGATGCGGCCATTGGAAAGCCCCATCGCGCGCGCCGCATTCACATATTCAAAATTGCGCGCCCGCAGAAACTCCGCTCGCACCACGCCCACAAGCGCCACCCATGAAAAGAGCAGCAATATGCCGAGCAAAATCCAGAAATTCGGCTCGATGATGGAAGCGATGATGATGAGCAGATAAAGCTGCGGCACGCTCGTCCATATTTCGATGAAGCGCTGGAAGAGAAGGTCTGTCCAGCCACCGAAATATCCCTGCACCGCACCCGCCGCCACGCCGATGACAGAAGAGAAAAGCGTGAGGATCAGCCCGAAAAGAACAGATATGCGGAAACCATAGATCAGCCGCGCCGTTACATCGCGTCCCTGATCGTCCGTGCCGAGCCAGTTATCGGCAGAGGGCGGGGCAGGCGCGCGACGGTTGAGGTTGATCGTCTGATAGGAATATTCGATGAGCGGCCAGACCATGACGCCGCCCGCTTCGCGAATGAGATCTTTCACATAAGGATCGCGATAATCCGCTTCCGTCTCAAAATCGCCGCCAAAGGTTGTTTCCGGGTAGGAGACGAGAACGGGGAAATAGACCTCGCCCTGATAGGTGAGGAAGAGCGGCTTGTCATTCGCAATGAACTCGGCAAAGAGCGAGAGGAAGAAAAGCGCAGCGAAAAGCCAGAGGCTCCAGAAACCGCGCTTGTTCGCTTTGAAGTTCCGCCAGCGCCGCTGATTGATCGGGCTCATCGGGCGGCGACCGGAGCCGGGAAGCGGGAAGCTCAAATAGGGAAGCCGCATCTCAGACCTCCCTGGTCTCGAAGTCGATGCGCGGATCGACCCATGTATAGGCAAGGTCGCTGATCAGCGTCATCACAAGGCCAAGCAGGCCGAAGATATAAAGCGTCGCAAAGACGACCGGATAGTCGCGATTGACGATGCTTTCAAAGGAGAGAAGGCCAAGCCCGTCGAGCGAGAAGATTTGCTCGATCAGCAGCGAGCCGGTGAAAAAGGCGCCGATAAAGGCACCGGGGAAGCCTGCAATGATGATGAGCATGGCGTTGCGAAAGACATGGCCATAAAGCACCTGCCGCTCCGAAAGCCCTTTGGCGCGCGCCGTCACCACATATTGCTTCTTGATCTCGTCGAGAAAGGAATTCTTGGTGAGAAGGCTCGTTGTGGCAAAGGAGCCTATCACCATGGCCGTTATCGGCAGAATGATGTGCCAGAGATAGTCGAGCACCTTGCCGGCAAGGCTGAGGCTTTCCCAATTGTCAGAGGTGAGGCCGCGCAGCGGAAAGACCGACCAATAGGAACCGCCCGCAAACAGCACGATCAGAAACACGGCAAAGAGAAAGCCCGGCACCGCATAACCAATAATGATGGCCCCGCTCGTCCATGTGTCGAAGGGCGTTCCGTCTCGCACCGCCTTGCGAATGCCAAGCGGAATGGAGATGAGATAGGTGAGGATGGTCGTCCAGAGGCCGAGCGAAATGGAAACAGGCAGTTTTTCTGCGATCAGGCTCAACACACTCACATCGCGGAAATAGCTCTCGCCGAACTCGAAGCGCGCATAATCCCAGATCATCTTCACGAAACGCTCATGGGCAGGCTTGTCGAAGCCGAACTGCTTTTCGAGCGATTTGATGAACTCCGGGTCGAGACCCTGCGCGCCGCGATATTTGCTGTTCATTGCAGCGTCGGCGCCCGTCATCTGCGCCTGAGCGGAGAAGTCGCCCCCTGCCGACCCGCCGATACGCGCTGTCGCTGAAACTTCAGTGCCCTGAAGCTGCGCGATGATGCGTTCCACCGGCCCGCCCGGCGCAAACTGGATGAGCGCAAAGCTCACAAGCATGATGCCGAAAATGGTCGGGATCATCAGAAGGAGACGGCGGAGAATATAGGCAGACATTCAGCGTCAATCCTCGAAACCGGCTTCGAAGGCAGGAAGATCAGTTTCGCCCTCACTGCGCCACCAGGTCGCCAGAACGCCACGATGATATTTCGGCTTCGTATCGGGCCAGGCGAATTTATCCCAGAAGGCAATGTGGTGAACATTCTTGTGCCATTGCGGAATCCAGTAATGGCCAGCGCGCAACACGCGATCAAGTGCGCGCGCCGCTATGATCTGTTCTTCCCGCGTTTTTGCGGCAATCACCTTTTCCACAAGCGCATCCACCACAGGATCGGCAATGCCGGAAAGATTGCGCCCGCCCGGCACGCTCGCAAACTCGCTCGTCCAGTAAGATCGGATCTCGATGCCCGGCGTAAGGCTCAGCGAGTAACGCTGGAGCATCACGTCGAAATCATAATTATCACGACGCTGCTGGTGTTGGGATGAATCGACAAGGCGAATGGTGGCATCAACGCCAAGCAGGCGGAGATTCTTCACCAGAGGTGCGGTCAGTCGCTCGACCATCGGATCATTGTCGAGAAATTCGAGTGAGAGAATGTCACCCGCCGCATTGCGCCGCTTGCCATTCTGCACGGTCCAGCCCGCTTCATCGAGCAGCGCGGCGGCGCGGCGCAGAAGCCGCCGGTCCTGACCTGATCCATCGCTGACGGGAGGCGAGACGACCTCGCCAAACACATCTTCCGGCAGCTTGTCCCGCCATGGCTCAAGCAGCGCAAGCTCTTCCGCATCCGGCGCACCCGTCGCCTTCATCGGCGAGTTTTCGAAATAGCTCTCGGTCCGCTTGTAGAGGCCGTAGAAAATATTGGCGTTGGTCCATTCGAAATCGAAGGCAAGGGTCAGCGCCTCGCGCACGCGGCGGTCCTGAAACTTCTCGCGCCGCATATTGAGGAACCAGCCCTGCGCGCCGGAGGGCGTCTCATCCGGCAGTTCCGCCAGCTTCACGCGGCCATCCCGCACGGCGGGGAAATTGTATTCCGTCGCCCATGTTTTGGAGGTGAATTCTTCACGGAAGAGATACTGGCCGGAGGCAAAGGCTTCGAACTGCGCGGTGCGGTCTCGATAATAGTCAAAGCGGATGCGGTCGAAGTTCCACATTCCGACATTCACATTGAGGTCGCGCGCCCAGTAATCCGCAACCCTCTCATAATTGATGAAGCGGCCTGCCCGGAAAGTGCCGATCCTGTAGGGCCCGCTGCCAAGCGGCGGTGTTAAAGATGCGCCAAACTCGTTCTCGGTGTAATAGCGCTTCGAGAAGATCGGCAGCACGGCGGCAATGAAAAGCGGCAGGTCGCGCGTCTGGTTTCCCGTGAAGGTAATCTCGACGACGCGCTCCCCACGCGCCTGAACATCCTCAAGCTCGCGCAGATTTTGCGAGATCAGCGGGTGCCCCCTTTCCTTCAACAGCAGAATGGAGAAGGCGACATCATCCGCGGTGAGCGGTGTTCCGTCATGGAAATAGGCGCCGTCACGCAGATGGAAGGTAAGGCTCCTGCCGTCATCAGATGCTTCGACGCTTTCCGCGACAAGCCCGTAAACCGCGTCTGGCTCGTCATAGGCGCGCACCATCAGCGTGTCGAAGATGAGGTCGAGCCCTTGCGGCGCGGCACCGCGCAATATGTAGCCGTTCAGCGTGTCAAATGTGTAGAAGGAGGCATTGAAGGCGACGGTCGGCCCGACCTGCGAGAAGGTGCCGCCTTTTGGCGCTTTCGGATTCACATAGTCGAAATGGCTGAAGCCCGGCGGATATTTAAGCTCGCCGAAGATCGACATGCCATGCCGCTTCTCGCCTGCGCGCGCCGCGCTGCCCGGCAACATGCTTGCAGCCAGGGCACCCCCGCCAAGCGCCAGAATGTCGCGACGCGTGAGACGCGGGATGATGCTCATTCCGCTTCGCTCGCCTCATCTGCGGGGGCGGGTGGAGGCGCATCGCTTGCCATCCACCAGATCGTCGGGAAGCCGATGGAATAGGGCGGCATGTTTTCCGGGTGCTTCAGCCGCGACCAGTAGGCGACGCGATTATAGGTGAGGTGCCATTGCGGCACGACGTAATGACCGGCCAGCAGAACGCGATCAAGCGCGCGCGTGGCAGCGACAAGCGCCTCGCGGTCCTTCGCATAGATCACGCGCTCGATCAGCTTTTCAATGGCCGGATCGCAAATGCCGATGACATTGCGGCTCCCTTCCGCCTCTGCGGCCTCGCATCCCCAGAATTCGCGCTGCTCATTGCCGGGAGAGAGTGACTGCGGAAATGTCTGGATGATGATGTCGAAATTGCGCGTATCCGTGCGGCGCTGATATTGCGCGGCATCGACATTGCGGATGCTGGAGGTGATGCCGAGCCGGTTCAGCGATTGCTGATAGGGCGCGATGACACGCTCGAAGGTTGGAGAGTCGATGAGAAACTCGACATTGAGAACCTCGCCCTTCGAATTGCGCCGCTTGCCGTCTTCAATCTTCCAGCCTGCTGCATCGAGAAGGTCGGCTGCGCGGCGAAGATTGCTGCGGTTGTTGCCGCTGCCATCCGTCACCGGCATCTCATAGGCCTTGGTGAAAATCTCGGGCGGAAGGTCATCCTTGAGTTCTTCCAGAATGGCGCGCTCAAGACCCTCCGGCAGGCCGCTCGAAGCAAGTTCGGAATTGGCGAAGTAGCTTTCCGTGCGCGTGTATTGCTCGTGGAAAAGGTTGCGGTTCATCCACTCGAAATCGAAGGCCCAGTTGAAGGCTTCGCGCACGCGCGGATCCTGAAACTTTTCGCGCCGCAGGTTGAAGGCAAAGCCCTGCATCCCGGCGCCATTGGCGGAAGGTATTTCTTCGCGAATGAGATTGCCCCGCCGGACAGCGGGAATGTCATAGGCAGTTGCCCATGAGCTTGCGCTGTTCTCCATGCGGAAGTCGAGGCGATCCGCTTTCAGGGCCTCAAGCGAGACAGTGGTGTCGCGATAATATTCAAAGCGGACGCGGTCGAAATTATGGCTGCCCACATTCACCGGCAGCGCGGCACCCCAGTAATCTGGAACGCGCTCATAGGTGATGGAGCGGCCGGGCGAAACAGAGGCGACGCGGTAAGGGCCGGAGCCGAGCGGCGGCTCAAGCGTCGTTTCGTTGAAATTGCGCTTCTCGCCCTTCGCGTTTTCGCCTTCCCAATAATGCTGCGGCAGCACGGGCAACTGGCCAACGATCAGCGGCAGTTCGCGGTTGCCCGTTTCGTTGAAGCTGAAGGTCACTTCATGCGGGCCAGTCTTTTCGGCCTTCACCACATTCGCGTAATAGGCATTGTAGAAGGGGTGGCTCTTCTTCAGCGTCTCAAGCGTCCAGACCACATCTTCGGGCGTGATCGGCTTCCCGTCATGCCACCGCGCTTCCGGGCGAAGCGTGTAGGTGACGGAGGAATAGTCCTTGGGATGGCGCACGCTCGCCGCGACGAGGCCATATTCGCTTGCCGGCTCATCCAGGCTTGTCGCCATCAGCGTGTCATAGATGAAGCCGATGCCTGCTGCGGGCTGCCCCTTCACGATGAAGCCGTTGAGGCTGTCAAAGCTGCCAAAGGCGCCATAGCGCACTTCGCCGCCCTTCGGCGCTTCGGGGTTCACATAGTCGAAATGGGTGAAGTCCGGCCCGTATTTGAGTTCGCCGAAAAGCGACGAGCCGTGCCGGGGAAGTTCGGGGTTGAAGTCTTCAGGCAGTGCGGTGGATGAAACCACTTCGGTCGGGCGCGCAGCGCGTTCTGCCGCAGGAGCGGTTCCCGCCTCGGCGCTCTCCGATGCCTCACCGCCGCCGCTCGCCAGATCAGGCTCGCCGGACGGGGTGGCCGTGAAATAGAAAATCGCAATCGCCGCCAGCAGAGCGATGATGACCGCGCCCCATACCGGCTTCGTCATGAAACCACGCAAACTTTCTCTCCCTCTTGCCCGGCGGTGTTGCCGGGCTGTCCGGGCGCTTCCCCGCGCCCTGACGCTTCCCGTAGTGTGCCCGGTTTTATCCCGTCACACCCATTAAAACATAGTCATTCGGGAGGGGGGACAAGTTATGCGCAGAAGGATGCACAAAGAAAAAACGCGCCCGATCGGGTCGGGCGCGTTTTCCTGTCTTGTCCGTATGTCAGCAATTATTCGGCGCCATTTTCCTCGGCGGGAGCCGCAGCTTCTTCGGCTGCCGGGGCGGCTGCCTGCGCGGGCGCTGCCGGAAGGGGCTGATTCGAGCCGAGCGAGTTCAGATAGACCAGCAGATCGGCGCGCTCTTCCGCCTTCTTGATGCCGGCGAAGCTCATGATCGTGCCCGGCACGGCGTCGCGGGGATTCGCGATGAACTTGTCGAGTTCCTCGAAGGTCCAGGTCTGGCCGCTCTTTTCCTTCATGGCAGCGGAATAGGCGAAGCCGGCCATATGGGCGTGGTTCGCGCCGACGATGCCGTAAAGGTTCGGGCCGATACGGGCCGCGCCACCCTGCTCGAAAGTGTGGCAGGCAGTGCACTTGCGCGCAGCCTTTTCACCGTTCGCAACATCAGCTTCGGCAAGCAGCGCAGCAAGCGGCTTTGCCTCTGCAGAGGCGGTCTCGCCACCAGCAGCCGCGTCTCCATCCGCTTCCGCCACGGCAAATGCCTGCGGATTGGCCTCTTCAGTATGGAAGAAGGAAGAGGCCAGGATCGACACGGCCATGATGAAGAGGATGGACCCGAGCACCGCTCCGGAAATTTTGTTGAATTCGAATGAGTCCATTGGCTCCTGCTCCGGCCCGTTCATTATATGTGATCGTCGGGTTTGGCCTGGGTACGGTCGGGATCGCACGGAATAGGGAAACGATCCGCCCTTTTCACCAAGGCCCCCGCGGATTTGGCGCGGAGATTAGCCGCTTCCGCCGCTTCGCCGCAAGCCGTATAAGAGCGCCAAAGCCGCTTCATTCAGGGAATTATGCGGCAAAAACAGAGGTTTGGGGCTTCCACGCCGTTTGCCCATAGGGCGCGTGGGTCCGGGTTGCGGCGATCCGCCGCACCAGAATGGCGTATTCCGGTCAAATCCGGGCGCAGAAGGGGAGATTGATATGTCCAATGAGGCCGGATCACCCGCAGGGCAACCCATTGTGGTGATTCCCGCCCGCATGGCCTCGACCCGGCTGCCGGGCAAGCCGCTCGCCGATATTTGCGGCGCGCCGATGATCGTGCAGGTCTGGCGGCGCGCGATGGAGGCGGGTGTCGGCCGGGTGGTCGTGGCGGCCGCCGAAAGCGAGATCGCGGATGCCGTGAAGGCGGCAGGGGGTGAGGCGGTGCTGACAGACCCCGACCTGCCCTCAGGCTCCGACCGCGTCTGGCAGGCGGTCTGCGAGGTGGACCCGGAAGGCCGCCACGGCGTCGTGCTGAATGTGCAGGGCGACCTGCCGACACTTGACCCGGCGCTGATCCGCACCGCCCATGATGCGCTGCTGCGCTCGGGCGCCGACATCTCGACGCTCGCCGCAGAAATCACGGTGGAGGAAGAACGCACCAACCCCAATGTGGTGAAGGCGGTGACGGCATTTGAGGGAACATCCGCCGCGCGCGCCCTTTATTTCACCCGCGCCACGGCTCCCTGGGGCGATGGCCCGCTTTACCATCACATCGGCCTTTACGGTTATCGTCGCGAGGCGCTTCAGCGTTTCGTTTCGCTGCCGCCCTCGCCGCTGGAGAAGCGCGAAAAGCTCGAACAGCTTCGCGCGCTTGAAGCGGGCATGACGATAGAAGTGGCGCTCGTTGACACTGTTCCTCTCGGTGTCGATACTCCCGCCGACCTTGAAAAAGCCCGCGCGGCGCTTTCTCGGAGATCAGTGTAATGACGGATATTGCTGGCCCGGAAAAGACAATCGCCTTTCAGGGTGAGGCTGGCGCGAACTCGCATATCGCCTGCCGCGAAGCTTTCCCCGACATGATAAGCCTGCCTTGCGACACATTCGAAGATGTGTTTGCGGCGGTGAGCGAGGGGCGCGCGCGCCTTGGCATGATCGCCATCGAAAACTCGCTGGCAGGCCGCGTGGCGGATGTTCACCACCTCATTCCGGGCTCCGGTCTTTATATTGTGGGCGAACATTTCCTGCCGGTGCGTCACCAGCTTCTCGGCCTGAAGGGCACGAAGATCGAAGACATCAAGACCGTTCACAGCCATGTGCATGCGCTTGGCCAGTGCCGCCGCGTGATCCGCGAGCTGGGACTGAAGGCGGTTGTCGCGGCTGATACGGCAGGGGCAGCCCGCCAGATTGCCGAAGAAGGTGATCCGAGCCGCGCGGCCATTGCCTCAAGCCTTGCTGCCAGCATCTATGATCTCGATATTCTCCGTCCCAATATCGAAGACGCGGCGCACAACACGACGCGCTTCATCGTCATGGCAAATGAACCGAATGATGCGGACCCGGAAGACGAACCGGTCATCACGAGTTTTATTTTCCGTGTACGGAACGTTCCCGCCGCGCTCTACAAGGCGCTGGGCGGCTTTGCCACCAATGGCGTCAACATGACGAAGCTTGAAAGCTATCAGCTTGAGGGAACCTTCAACGCAAGCCAGTTCTATGCCGACATTGAAGGCCACCCGTCATCCCGCAATGTCCGCCTCGCCCTTGAAGAACTGGAGTTCTTCACGAGCGAGTTGCGTATTCTGGGCGTTTACAAGGCGCATCCCTATCGCGCGGCGGTTGCGCCGGGCGAGTGAGCGGCCTCAGGCCTTGCCTTCCGCGAAAGCCTTGATGAGCTGATGGGCGATGGCGAAAGCGGGCGGGAACCATGCCGTCCCGTCGCCTTCCCCCGCGAGGATTGCCTTGGCTTCCGCGCGTGTGAACCAGCGGCCTTCCGACAGTTCGATACCATCGACCTTGAAGTCTTCCGAATCCGCAATCGCGTGGCAGCCGATCATCAGCGATGAGGGGTAGGGCCAGGGCTGCGTCGAATGATAGGTGACGGAGGAAACGCTGATACCCGCTTCTTCCTCAAGCTCGCGTGCGACCGCTTCCTCGATTGATTCGCCGGGCTCCACAAAGCCCGCCAGCGCGGAATGCATGCCCGCCGGCCAGATTTTCTGGCGGCCAAGGAAGCATTTGTCGCCAATCGTCGCCAGCATGATGACAACCGGGTCCGTGCGCGGGAAATGTTCTGCCTTGCAGGAGGGGCAGACGCGCTTGTAGCCGGCTTCCGCCATCTCGCTTTTCGAGCCGCAGACCGCGCAGAAGCCATGCCGGGCATGCCAGTCGATCATGGATTTCGCCTGCGCCATGATGGCGAGTTCCGAAGGCGTGATCTCGCCCGCCATAGCAAGGCCGCGCAAATCCTCGAATGCGCCCTGACCCTTCAGCGCCGGGTGGTTTTCCACATCTTTCGTCGCGCTCACATCAGCCGCAAAAAGCGCCTTGCCGCGCTTGTTGATGCCGAGAAAGACGGTGACGCCATTGCCAGCAAGCTCGGGGATGAGCGAGGCCGGAATCCAGCCAATATCCTTGCCCTGCGAAGGCTGCTCTTCCGGCAGCACGAAAGGCTCCCAGTCCCGGCGCCTTTCGCGGCGGAAAGGCACGAAAAGGCTTGCCGGATTCGCAAGCTGCTCCTTGATCCAGGCCTCATCGGCGCGCCGGTAGCTCGCGCGATCGAGCGGATTATTGGCGAAGATGTTGGGATTGCTGGGCAAAGGCATCGGCGTGTCCGGTTATTAGTCGTGAATGTTGAGGTGGCGCAGACTGGCACAGGGCGCAAATTCCCTCAATCTCCCGTGGAGAAGGGGGATTCATTGCTCGGAACATCCGCCAAGCCTTGCATCGGCGGCCCTTTCCCCTGATATAGTCCCTTCGGGAGGCTGGCGCGGACGAGTCCCTCGCCAACCCGGTCAGGTCCGGAAGGAAGCAGCCGTAACGAGTTTCGCTCGGGTCGCTGTCCAGTCTCCCACCTTATTCCTGCCACTCAAGTCCTGAAGGAGCGCGCGATTTCCATGGATGACAGCGTGGAAAATCTCGCATCCGGAGAAAAGGCCCCCCATAGGCCCGACCCCGCAACGGAGCCGGGCTTTGATCTGGGGGATGAGCCTGTGCCTGTGAAGGCAGCGGCCCCGGCGGGCTATCAGGTGCTTGCCCGCAAATATCGGCCCACCGTTTTCGAGGATCTGGTGGGGCAGGAGGCGATGGTGCGGACGCTCCGCAACGCCTTCGAGACAGACCGCGTTGCCCATGCCTTCATGCTGACCGGCGTGCGCGGTGTCGGCAAGACGACGACGGCGCGTATTCTCGCCCGCGCGCTCAATTATGAGAAGCCCGGCATCGACAAGCCGTCCGTCCAGATGGATGGTCTCGGCGTCCATTGCGAAGCGATCATGGAATCGCGCCATGTCGATGTGATGGAGATGGACGCGGCCTCCCGCACCGGCATTGACGATATTCGCGAGATCATCGACAGCGTGCGCTATCTGCCCGTTTCCGCGCGCTACAAGGTCTATATCATCGACGAGGTGCATATGCTCTCCAAGCAGGCCTTTAACGGTCTGCTGAAAACGCTGGAAGAGCCACCCGCCCATGTGAAGTTCATCTTCGCCACGACCGAAATCCGAAAGGTGCCGGTGACGGTGCTGTCGCGCTGCCAGCGCTTTGACCTGCGCCGCCTTTCGGTGGAAGAACTTGCAGGGCTTCTCGGCAAGGTCGCGGCGCAGGAAGAGGTTGAGGCGGAAGAAGCTGCCCTCAAGCTCATTGCCCGCGCGGCAGACGGGTCGGCGCGTGATGCGCTCTCGCTCCTCGACCGCGCGATTGCGCATGGCGAAAACGGTGTGCGCGAGGCAGATGTGCGCGACATGCTGGGCCTTGCCGACCGCGCGCGTATTTTCGATTTGTTCGACCTTCTGATGAAAGGCGATATTGGCGGCGCGATCACGGAGCTGCGCGCGCAATATGATGTGGGGGCCGACCCCGCCGTCGTGCTTTCAGACCTTGCGGAACTGACCCATTGGCTGACGCGCCTCAAGCTTGTTGAAAGCGCGAGCGATGATGTCGCCATGTCCGAGACGGAGCGCCAGCGCGGCAGCGAGATGGCAAAAAAGCTGCCGATCCGGGTGTTGTCGCGGACATGGCAGATGCTGCTGAAGGGGTTGAGCGAAGTGCAGGCATCCGCCCGGCCCATCGCAGCAGCGGAGATGGTGCTTGTGCGCCTTGCCTATGTGGCAGACGGGCCGGGGCCGGAAGAGCTTGTTGAGCGGTTGAAGAATGGCGGCGGCAGCGGTGGCCCTGCGCCGTCGCGCGCTTCCGCGCCGCCTGCGGATGGCCCGCGCGCGCAACTGCGGTCCGTGTCCTCCGCCCGGATGGAGCCGCGCCCGGCACCGCAAAAGGCGGCACCTGCGCTCGTACTTTCAAGCATTGAAGATGTGCTGAAGCTTCTGGCAGAACGCCGCGAAATAAAGCTGAAAAGCGTGCTTGAGGCAGGTGTGCGTGTGGTGAGCTTCGAAACGGGCCGCATCGAGATCAGCCCGCTTGAAGGCACGCCCAACACGGTTGCGAATGAATTGTCGGAAGCCCTGTCGCGGGCAACCGGCCAGCGCTGGTTTGTTTCCATTGCCCGTGCGGCGGGGGCTGCGGCCACTGCACCAACGCTGCGCGAGCAGGCAAGAACACGGGAAGACGAGGCGAAGGAACGCGCGAAGCAGGACCCGCTGGTGAAGGCGGCGCTTGCCGTGTTTCCCGGTGCGGAAATCGTTCATGTCCGCGAGCCTGATCTCATTCTGCCCGAAGGCGAGGAAATCATGCCCGCCGACCCCGAAGATCCCGGCATCGATCCCGATGCCTTTGCAGCCGAGTATGACAACAGGGAGCCCGAAGCGTGAAAAACATGTTCGACATCATGAAGCAGGCACAGCAGCTTCAAGCCCGCATGGCGGACATGCAGAAGGAACTTGAAGCCGCCGAGCTTGAAGGCCGTTCAGGCGGCGGCATGGTGACGGTTCTCATGTCGGGTAAGGGCGAGGTGAAGAAGGTTTCAATTGATCCCTCGCTGATGAAAGAGGATGAGCGCGAAATCCTCGAAGATCTGATCGTCGCGGCCTGCGCGGATGCGAAGTCGAAGGCGGAAGCCTTTGCCGCAGAGAAGATGAAGTCGGTTGCGGGCGGCTTGCCGATTCCGCCGGGCCTCGGACTCTGAGGCATGGCCGTTACCGGGCCGGAAATCGAGCGCCTGATTGCGCTTCTTTCAAAGCTGCCGGGGCTTGGGCCGCGTTCTGCGCGGCGAGCCGTGCTGCAACTCATCAAGAAGAAGGAAACGCTGTTGAGCCCGCTTGCTTCTGCCATGGCGGATGCAGCGGAGAAGGCGCGCATCTGCTCAAGCTGCGGCAATATCGACACGCAGGACCCCTGCGCCATCTGCACGGATGAAACGCGCGACCCGCATGTATTGTGCATCGTGGAAGAAGTAGGCGACCTCTGGGCGCTGGAGCGCGCAGGCGCCCATAAGGGCCGCTATCATGTGCTGGGTGGCGTGCTTTCAGCGCTTGATGGCGTGGGGCCGGATGATCTCAATATCGGCAAGCTGGTCGAGCGCCTTGAAGGCGGCGCGGGCGCGATAAACGAGATCGTGCTTGCAATGAATGCGACGGTTGATGGGCAGACGACCGCGCATTACATCACTGACCGTATTTCGGGACTGGGCATCACCGTGTCGCGACTCGCGCATGGCGTGCCGGTGGGCGGCGAGCTTGATTATCTTGATGACGGCACGCTTGCCGCCGCCATGAAATCCCGCCGCCCCTTCTGAGCCTTCCCGGCGATCAGCCTTCCTTGTTCCAGTAATTCCGCGTCATCGCAAAGACAGCGGGCGCGAGGATAATGAGCGCGATCAGGTTCGGTATTGCCATCATTGCATTCAGCGCATCCGCAATACCCCAGACGAGATCAAGGCTCATCGTTGCGCCAATCGGGATAAGCAGTACCCAGATGATGCGATAGGGCATGATTGCCTTCACACCGAACAGGAAGACGAGCGCACGTTCTCCGTAATAGCTCCAGCCAAGCAGCGTCGTGTAGGTGAAGAGCGCGAGCGATATGGCGACGACCGTCCCTCCAAAGCCGAGCGTCGCCTGGAAGGCATCCGCCGTCATGGCCGGTCCATTGGCGCTGGAGGTCCACACGCCCGATGTGATGATGACGAGGCCTGTAATGGTGCAGACGACGATTGTGTCAATGAAGACGCCAATCATGCCGACAAGACCCTGCTCAATCGGATTGTTGGTCTTTGCTGCCGCGTGAACGATGGCGGCGGACCCAAGTCCCGCCTCATTGGAAAAAATGCCGCGCGCAAAACCCCAGCGAATGGCCATCACCACAGTCGCGCCAAGGAAACCGCCCTCGGCCGCAGCCGGTGTGAAGGCATGTTTGAAGATGAGCGCGAAGGCATCGGGGAGCGCCGCATAATTCGCGGCAAGAATGGCAATACCGCTGCCGACATAGACGAGGACCATGGTGGGAACGAGTGCGCTTGCGACTTCCGCAATGCGCTTCAGCCCGCCCACCAGTACGAGGCCGACCGTGACCATGACGAAAAGGCCGGTCACAATGGTCGGCACGCCAAAGCTCGCTTCCATCACCTTTGCGACAGAGTTCGCCTGCACCGTATTGCCGATGCCGAAGCCCGCAAAAGCAGTGAAAATGGCAAAGGCGGGGGCGAGAACCATGGCAAGCTTCGGGAACTTCGGACCCACACCATTCTTGATGTAATACATCGGCCCGCCGACGAAATTGCCGAGCTCATCTGTCTCGCGATAGGCGACCGCGCAGACGGCCTCGGAATATTTCGTGGCCATGCCGACAAAGGCGATCACCCACATGTAGAAAAGCGCGCCGGGACCGCCCCAGTAAATCGCGGTCGCAACGCCGGCAATATTGCCTGTGCCCACAGTGGCTGCGAGCGCGGTTGCAAGCGCCTGAAATGGAGAAATCTCTCCCTTCCCGCGCGATGGCGCGAAAGAGGTGGCGAAGCCTTCCGGTATTCTCCGCCAGGGCATGAAGCGCAGGCCGATGACGAGATAGAGCCCGACACCGCCAATGGCGATGAGCATCGGCCAGCCCCAGAGAAGATCGTTGAGCTGCCCTATAAAGTCCTGAAATGCCTGCATTGCCCCTGCCCCCGGTTTGCCAGCCTCTTCGAGGCCATCTGCGTTCGGCAGGAAACCTAGCAAAAAATGCCCGGCTTTCGTCTCAAAAAAATTGACATCAGACGTGCCTATTCATCCGGCACCCAGGCTTCTTCATCCAGATCAGCGTCATCATCGCCGGTTGCGGGGGCTGCAAGGCCGAGAAGTGCGGATGAGGTAGCGGCGGGCAGCGCCTCCACATCCTTGAGGTGGCGGCGCATGCTGCGGGTCCGTGTGCCAAGCGCGTCCACGCTGTTTGCCGCCGCGCTGAGCTGGCGCTTGATGCGGTCGAGTACATCACCATGCTTGTCAAACTCGGTACGCACCGCGCCGAGAACCTTCCACACATCGCTTGAGCGCTGCTGAATCGCGAGCGAGCGGAAACCCATCTGGAAAGCATTGAGCAGCGAGGAAAGCGTGGTCGGCCCGGCAACTGTCACGCGGTAATCACGTTGCAGCCGGTCGAAAAGGCCGGGGCGACGCAGCACTTCCGCAAAGAGCCCTTCGGTCGGCAGGAAGAGAATGGCGAAATCCGTGGTATGGGGCGGGTTGATATACTTGTCGCAGATCGTCTTTGCCGAATTTCGGATCGTGGTTTCGAGGGCCGCACTCGCCGCTTCCACGGCAACAGGATCGGCAGCTTCTGCCGCCATCATCAACCGCTCATAATCTTCCTTCGGAAATTTCGAGTCGATGGGCAGATAAACATCGCTGCCATCATCGTCGCGCGCGGGAAAGCGCACGGCAAACTCCACACGCTCTGTCGTGTTCGGCTTCATCTGCGCATTGGCGACGAACTGGTCAGCGGTGAGATAATCTTCCAGCAGGAAGCGCAACTGCACTTCCGCCCATGTGCCACGCGTTTTCACATTGGTGAGCACACGCTTGAGATCGCCCACGCCGGTTGCGAGATTCTGCATCTCGCCAAGCCCTTCATGGACACGCTTCAACTGCTCGCTCACCGTGTTGAAGGATTCGCCAAGCCGCTTCTCAAGTGTGGATTGCAGCTTCTCATCGACCGTTTGGCGCATCTCATCAAGCTTGGCGCTGTTTTCGGTGCGCAACTGATCAAGCCGCGCTTCAACCGAGTTACGCAGTTTCTCCTGCGCCTCATTTTGCAGCTTGGTGAGTTCGGCAATGCGGGCCGAAAACTCGTTGAGCTTTTCATGCTGGTCGGCGCCAAGCTGCCGGAGCGTCGAGGTCATGGCGGTGGTCGTGTCCGCGAAGCTTTTGGTGAGCTCCGCCCGCAGCGCGCCCGCCGCCTCGCTATGCTTCGTGCTCGAGGCATCAAGTTTCTGATCGACAAGCTCCTGAAGCCGCTCCCGGCCCGCAACGGCGCTCTTTTCCATGGCAGCCACATCGGCGTCGAGCTTGGTGCCGATGGTCTGCACGGCCGTCTGAATGGCGCCCACGCCCTGATTGAGCCGGTCGTTCAGCGTGCGGGTGAGGTCGCCCAAGGCAGCGGTCTGCGCATCCGTGATGCCCGAAAAGCGCCCGCCAAGCTGCTGCAACTCGGCCCGAAGCGAGGCGATCTCGACCTTCAGCCCCTCGACATTGGCCCCGCCATCCCCTTTCCGGCGGAAAAGAACCAGCAGAATGGCAGCGAGAAGAATGGCGGCCCCGGTAATAAGCCCTGCCATCACGCCGCTATTTGCCAAAAGCCCGGTCATTGTCGCTCCATCCCCCTTTCACCGTCATTTTCCCGCTGACTATAGCCGATTCCCTGCCTGAGCCGGGCCGCAGGAAACCGGGGAAACGGGCGACATTCGAGCGCGCTGGCTTGACCGGTTCACCCCTCGGCCTTATGTCAGGCGCATGGCCATACGCGAAATCATTACAGCGCCCGACCCCCGGCTCAAGGAGGTCTCCAAACCCGTCGAGCGGGTGGATGACGAACTGCGCGCGCTGATGGATGACATGCTGGAGACGATGTATGACGCGCCGGGCATCGGCCTTGCCGCGATCCAGATTGGCGTGCCCAAACAGGTCATCGTCATGGATCTTGCCCGGGAAGGCGAGAAGCCGCAGCCGCGCTATTTCGTGAATCCCGAGATCATCTGGACCTCGGACGAGACCTCCGTCTATGAGGAAGGCTGCCTTTCGGTTCCTGATCTTTATGAAGAAGTGGAGCGCCCGGCCCGCTGCCGCGTGCGCTATCTCGATTATCAGGGCGAAATCCGCGAGGAGGAGTGCGACGAACTTCTCGCCACCTGTCTCCAGCATGAGATGGATCATCTGAAGGGTATCCTCTTCATCGATCATCTCTCGCGCGTGAAGCGTTCCATGATGCTGAAGAAGCTCATGAAGCAGAAGAAGCTCCAGAAGGAACCCGCTTGAGCGCACACCGCGCCAGAATCCATGAGATGAGGGCCAGAAGATGAGCAGCCTTCGGCTCGTTTTCATGGGAACACCGGATTTCGCCGTTCCCGTTCTTGCAGAAATTCTCGCCGCCGGTCACGACGTCGTGGCCGTCTATTCGCAGCCGCCGCGCAAGGCAGGCCGCGGCATGGTCGAGCAGCCATCACCCGTTCACCGCTTTGCCGAGGAACACGGGCTTCCCGTTTTCACGCCTGTTTCGCTCAAGGATGAGACGGAGCAGAAGATATTTGCAGAGCTTGAGGCAGATGCGGCGGTGGTCGTCGCCTATGGCCTTCTTCTGCCAAAGCCCGTGCTGGAGGCGCCGCGCCTTGGCTGCCTCAATCTCCATGCCTCGCTTCTGCCGCGCTGGCGGGGGGCGGCCCCCATCCAGCGCGCCATTATGGCAGGCGATGCAGAAACCGGCGTCATGGTGATGCAGATGGAGGAGGGGCTTGATACCGGCCCCGTGCTTCTCGCCGAGCATGTCACCATTGCGAAGGATGAAACGGCGGGCAGCCTTCACGACCGCCTTTCGGAAATCGGTGCATCGCTGATGGTGCGCGCCCTTGCAGCGCTCGCGCGAGGCAGCATTGAGGCTGTTCCGCAATCGGAAGAAGGCGTCACCTATGCGAAAAAGATCACCAAGGAAGAAGCGCGGATAGACTGGTCGCGCCCGGCCCGCGAGCTTGATTGCCATATTCGCGGGCTGACACCTTTCCCCGGTGCCTTCTTCGAAGCGGGAACAGGCAGGAATGCGACCCGCATCAAGATAGTGCGCGCCGCGCCCGTCGAGAAATCCGGCAAGCCGGGAGAAATACTTTCAACGGATGGCACCATCATCATTGCCTGTTGTGAGGGCGCGCTTGAAATCTCCGAGCTTCAGCGCGCAGGAAAATCTGCAATGAGCGCCCGGGATTTTCTCCGCGGCTATCCGCTCACCGTTGGCGAGAGTGTCAGCTGATGCCCCGCTACAAACTTACCATCGAATATGACGGCGCGCCTTTCGTTGGCTGGCAGGCGCAGGCGAACGGCCTGTCAGTGCAACATGTGCTGGAAGCAGGCTTCAAGGGCTTTTGCGGTGAAGACGTGAAGGTAAATGGCGCAGGTCGCACTGATGCCGGTGTTCATGCGCTGGGGCAGGTGGCACATGTCGATCTGCCGAATGAAACCGCGCTCGACACGCTCCGCGATGCGGTGAACGCCCATATGCGCCCGCACCCGGTTGCAATCATCGCCGTGGAAAAAGTGCCCGACACATTCGAGGCGCGCTTCTCGGCCACACGCCGCCATTATATGTATCGGATCATCAATCGCCGAGCGCCGCTCACGCTCGATCGCGGTCAGGCCTGGCTTGTCCACAAGCCGCTTGATGCCGATGCAATGCATGCGGCGGCGCAGGTGCTTGTCGGCAATCACGACTTCACCACCTTCCGCTCCGTCCAGTGTCAGGCGAAATCGCCGATAAAGACGGTCGATGAAATCTCGGTCGCCCGCTATGCAGATGAGATCGAGATCACCTGCCGCGCGCGGAGCTTCCTGCATAATCAGGTCCGCTCATTCGTCGGCACGCTGAAAATGGTGGGCGAGGGGAAGTGGACAAAGCGGCAGGTGGAGAAGGCGCTTGCCGCACGCGACCGCGCGGCCTGCGGCCCGGTCGCCCCGCCCGACGGGCTTTATCTGTTGCAGGTTGATTACGACTGAACAAGTTCCCGGCCGTCACTCCGGCTTGATGTCCACAAGCTCGACATCCTTCGCGCGAATTTCCTCGCCGAAGAAAATCCCGCCGACGCGAGCAAAGCGTTCCGTGCTGTCGGTTGCAAGAAAGCGCGTGCGGCCCTTGCTCTTGCGTTTTGTGGCAAGACCTTTCTCGGCGAGCGCCTCCTTCACGGCCTTTGCGGTTGTAGCTGCCGAGTCGACGAGCTTCACGCCCTTGCCCGTGACCTTGGCAATGGTGCGTGCAAGCACGGGGAAATGTGTGCAGCCAAGCACCAGCGTGTCCGGCGCGTTCCGCCCTTTGAAAAGCGGTGCGAGATAGCGGCGCGCGGCCGCTTCTGCGACATCGCCTTTGGTCCAGCCTTCTTCCGCCAGCGTCACGAAGAGGCCGCAGGGTGCCTGTGTCACTTCTGCGCCCGGCATTTCTGCATGGATCGCGCGAACATAGGCGCCGCCCTTCACCGTTGCTTCCGTGGCAATGACGCCGATGCGGCCCGTCTTTGTGGCCTTTGCACCGGCCTTTGCGCCGGGGCCGATCACGCCAATTACGGGAATGGGTGCGAGCGCGTTTGTGAGCGGCTCAAGCGCAACGGAGGAAGCGGTGTTGCAGGCAATCACGACCATTTTCACATCATGGCGGAGCAGGTGTTTCGTTGCCTGTGTCGCATAGGCTGTCACCGTCTCGGCGCTTTTCGTGCCATAGGGCAGCCGCGCCGTGTCACCGAGATAGACGAGATGTTCGTGAGGCAGCGCCGCGCGCAGCGCCTTCAGAACCGTGATGCCGCCAATGCCACTGTCAAAAACGCCGATGGGCCGTTCGTCGCTCATCCGCCAAGACCTCCTGCCGGCAGGATCAGAAATCCGACAATCTGGTCGATGGAGAAGCTGAGAAGGGCTGCAAAAATGACAATGGCTATGGCCGGCCCCTGTTCGGCACCCAGCACCTCACGCGCTATCCGCCAGTGATAGATAAAGAGCACGGCAAGCGCGGGCAGCATCAGGAAGAGGGCGGCCCCGTCCGAATAAAGGCCGAGCGAATAGGGCACTAGCGGCAGCGCAAAAACCGCATTGGTGAAAAGAACGCCCCAGTTGAAGGTGATGAGATAGGGCGTATAGGCCTGCGCAAGACCGAGCGCGCGCGTGATGCGGGCCATTGCAAAAAGGAAGGCCGCCCAATAGATCACCGTGCCGAGCATCTCCGCCGTGATGAACGGCCCGAAGGGAATCTCGATCGGAAAATGCTCGCTGCTCGTCGCAAGGCGAAGCGCAGCGGTGGATGAGAAGAAGAGGATCGGCAGCGAAAGCAGCAGGCCGGTAAAACTGCCGAGAGCGCCTTCCGGCGAGAGGTCAAAACATTGTTGTGCGCGCTTGTCGCCGATTAGCAGATACCAGGCGCCCACCATCGCATTGCTGATGACCGCGCCGTTCACGAGGAAAGCCCGCTGAAATAGCCGCGCAAGATCGCCTCATAAATATCGGCCAGGCGCGAAATATCATCCACGCCCGCATTCTCATCGACCTTGTGCATGGTGGCATTCGGGAGTCCGAACTCGACCACCGGCGCATAGGCGCGGATGAAGCGCGCATCCGATGTGCCGCCCGTTGTCGAAAGCTCGGGCGTGATGCCGGTCACCTGTTCGATGGCGCGTGCAATCAGTGCGGAAAAATCGCCTGGCGGGGTGAGGAAGGCTTCGCCGCTCGTCGCTGTCTTCAAGGTGTAGCTGCCGCCCTTCTCCGCCGTCACGGCGTCGAGAACAGACCGCATCCATTTTTCGAGAGAGGCGCCCGTATGGAGATCGTTGAAGCGGATATTGAAAACGGCCTTCGCGCTTGCCGGAATAACATTCGTGGCCGTATTGCCGACATCGACGGAGGTGATTTCGAGATTGGAGGGCTGGAAATGATCCGTCCCTTCATCAAGCACATGGGCATCCAGCCGGTGCAGCATTTCAAGAAGGCGCGGCACGGGATTGTCGGCAAGATGCGGATAGGCGACATGACCCTGCGTGCCATGCACTGTGAGCCAGCCATTGATGCTGCCGCGCCGCCCGATCTTCACCATGTCGCCGAGCTTTTCGACGCTGGTCGGTTCACCCACGAGGCAATGATGGATCTTCTCGCCCCGCGCGGCGAGCGTTTCGAGCATCTTCACCGTGCCATTGATGCTCGGCCCTTCTTCATCGCCCGTGATGAGCAGGCTGATCGAGCCCTTGAAGCCGCCGGAAGTGATGAGCCGTTCCGCGGCCGCCGCAAAGGCCGCGATGGCGCTCTTCATGTCGGCGGCACCACGTCCATAAAGCCGCCCCTCCCGGATCGCGCCTTCAAAGGGGTCAACCGTCCAGGCGGCCTTTTCCCCTACCGGCACCACATCCGTGTGGCCGGCAAAGCAGAAATGCGGCGCCTCGGTGCCGAAGCGCGCATAGAGATTGTCCACATCCGGCGTGCCTTCGGCTGAATAGCGCAGGCGCTCGCAGCGAAAGCCGAGCGGGGCGAGATATGTTTCGAGAAGGCTCAGCGCCCCCGCTTCAGCCGGTGTGACACTCGGACAGCGGATCAGCTCCACCGCAAGGGCGAGCGGATCATAGGGGCGGGAAGGGGCTGTTGGTGCGTTCATGAACCAAAGCTCTACCGCGCCCCCAGAGGGAGTGCAAGCAAACGTCAAATGAGGGCGTAATGTCGCCTCAGTCGCGCAGCAGCTCGTTGATCGAGGTCTTCGAGCGTGTCTGCGCATCGACCGTCTTGACGATGACGGCGCAGTAAAGCGACGGCGAGGGCGAGCCGTCCGGGTTCGGTTTGCCCGGCAGCGAGCCTGGCACCACCACCGAATAGGGCGGCACCTTGCCGATATGAACTTCGCCGGTCGCGCGGTCGATGATCTTGGTCGAGGCGGAGATGAAAACGCCCATCGAGAGAACGGCCCCCTCGCCCACGATCACGCCTTCAACAACTTCGGAGCGCGCACCGATGAAGCAGTTGTCTTCAATGATGACGGGGTTTGCCTGCAGCGGCTCGAGAACGCCGCCAATGCCGACACCGCCCGAGAGATGCACATTCTTGCCGATCTGTGCGCAAGAGCCGACCGTGACCCATGTGTCCACCATCGTGCCTTCATCAACATAGGCACCGAGATTGACGAAAGAGGGCATCAGCACGACGTTTTTGGCGATATAGGCCGAACGGCGAACCACGGCACCCGGCACCGCGCGGAAGGCGGCGGCGCGGAACTCCTTCTCGCCCCAGCCTTCGAACTTGGAGGGCACCTTGTCCCACCAGTTCGTGTTTTCGCCGGGGCCGCCCGCGATCAGCGCCATGTCATTCAGGCGGAAGGAGAGCAGAACGGCCTTTTTCAGCCATTGATGCACCTGCCACTCGCCCTGAAACTTCTCGGCAACACGCGCCTCGCCCTTGTCGAGCGCATTCAGCGCCTCGTTCACGGCTTCCCGCACTTCGCCTTTGGTCGAGAAATTGATCTCGTCACGATTCTCGAAGGCGTTTTCGATAACGGATTTGAGGTCGGTGAAGCTCATGGGACAGCTCTCCTGAGGGCGTGACGGGGCCGGGGCAAGATAGCCCGGAGCCTCCCCCTGTCAACCGGCTGCCACCGGGCACCCCTAAAGCAGCGGCCCGCCGCTTCTCTCGAAGGGCGGCCGGGGAAGGGTCAGTCGCTGATGCTTGCTCAGTCCGCTGCGAGCGGTATGGCGGGATGCCGTGATTCCGTCCGTGAGGCGGCTTTCGCTTCCGGCTTCGGCTCATCCCGCAGCACGCTCTCGCGCACCGGGCGCGGTTCGCCAAAGAGGAAGCCCTGACCGGCATCAATGTCATATTCGAGAAGGTCCACGACCTCGCGCTCCTGCTCGATCTTGTCGATGATGAGCTGGATGCCGTTGCGCTTGAGAAGTTCCTTGAGGTCAGCCGCGTGAATGTCCCCCGCCGCATGAGGGGCTTCAAGCAGGGTCTTGGCCGACACCTTGATGAAGCGGAAATTGCGATCATGCAGTGCCGCCGGATCGAAGCGAAGGTTGGTCACCTGATCCATTGAGAAGCGGAAGCCGAGCGCGGCAAGCGCATCAAGGCTGGCAAGCTCCACCGGACCCGCCCCGTTCACCGTCGCCTGGCTGAACTCGAAAATGAGATGCTGGGCGAGGTCTGTATTGTGCTGCATATATTCGATGAATTGCGGGAAGAACTCTTCATCCAGCAGCGAGAAGGCGGAGATGTTGCAGAAGACGCCCGCCTTGCTGTTGCGCTGGGCGAGCTTGCGCACCACCTGAATGCAGCGGAAGAGAAGAATATTGTCCACCGTCGGCATCATGCCGGCAGGTTCCGCCACGCGCATGTAATCGCGCGGCATGATGATCTCGCCGCTTTCCGTGCGCAGGCGCGACAGGCCTTCATAATAAGTGATCTTGCGCTGCGGCAGGCTCACCAC
>ENA-UOVV01001073-UOVV01001073.1-compost-metagenome-genome-assembly--contig:-NODE-1073-length-23749-cov-6.180890_pt1 | contig 23749 bp, 24 predicted proteins | sample MGYA00238155_ERZ761577 | MGnify/ENA primary metagenome ERZ761577 (study PRJEB28898, sample SAMN06268775) | compost metagenome | isolation source: Emeryville, CA | place: USA:Emeryville, CA | collected...
TCATGCGGCTTTCGGTGTAGCGCATGGCGGCGGGGCTGTCGCCGTCGATATTGCCGAAATTGCCCTGGCCGTCGACCAGCGGGTAGCGCAGGGCGAAATCCTGGGCGAGGCGGACCAGGGCGTCGTAGATCGACTGGTCGCCATGAGGGTGGAACTTGCCGATGACGTCGCCGACGATGCGGGCGGACTTCTTGTAGCCCTGGTTGGGATCGAGCCGGAGCAGGCGCATGGCGTGGATGATGCGCCGGTGCACGGGCTTGAGCCCGTCCCGCGCGTCGGGAAGCGCGCGCTGGGTGATGGTGGACAGCGCGTAGCTGAGATACCGCTCTTCCAGGGCCTGCTTGAGATCGACGATGCGATGATCGTCTGGGGGCGGCAGGGTATCAGCGTCGGACATTGGCGGCTCGGAGGAGAGAACGAATCAGGGGCAGAGTATAGCCCGAGCGCGGCGAAGAGACAGGAAAGCGCGGGTTTTCCGGCGGTTTCTCCAGCCTGGATGCGCGGAGTTGCAGCGTACCTGCAAGTCGTCCATGCGAAGGGAGACCCTTGGTCCCTCCCCGCCGCTCCCCTATCCGGAAGGGAGGGCGGGGAAGCTGTTTCTCAGGCCCAGCGGTCGAACCAGTTGGGAACGTAGGCGGCGGGCTCGCCGCGGGCGGCGTTCTGGGAAAGCCAGGACAGGATCACCAGCACGAACAGGACGATGGCCATCTCCAACCCGGGAATGCCGGCGGCGATATGGGCGCTTGCGGCCAGGATCAGGTGATAGAAAAAGCCGGCATAAGCCAGTTGCGCCAGCCAGACCGGCTTGCGGACCAGCACGGCGAGGATGCCGGCGATCTTCACGAAGATCATCATCTGCACCAGATAGGCCGGATAGCCGATGCCGACATACTGCTCGGCGGAACCGGCGGGATTGGTGATGTAGGTATACACGCTGAAGGCGTAGACCGCGGTGAACAACACCGTGCTGACCCAATAGACGATCCTGGCAACCATGTGAGTCTCCCTCTGTGACCTCGGCCGAGATGCTAGACCTGCCCAGGATTTAAGCAAGTCTGGCGAGGCGTGGAGCGGAGCCAACTGAGGCTAGTTGCGCGTGAGCAGGTCGATCAGGGGATCGCGCGTCGGCGGCGGATCGATCCGGCGGGCGGACCACAGATGCATGTCGAGGAAGTGGCCGGTGAGGCGGAAGGCGGCGCGCAGATCGTCCGGCGAGGCGTTGCCGCGAGCTGCGAGGAAGCTGGGGAGCGGCAGGAGGCGATCCTTGTAGGGCTCGGCGGCGGCGCGGGAGACGGCGCGGCCGGATTTGGGCGAGACATGGGTGAGATCGGCGGTGACGCCGGTGGCGGCGCAGCTTGCGAGATCGAGGCCGAATCCGAGCTCGTCGAGCAGGGCCAGCTCGAAACGGGCGAGCGCGGCGCCATCGGGATTGCGGTCGATGAGATCGAGCGCCATGGCGAGCAGGCGGTCGTGCGGGTCGCGCTCGGGCAGCAGGTGCAGATGCTCACAGACGAGCTGGGCGAGATAGAGCCGGCCACGGTCGGCGATGAGGCCGGCGGCGCGCGGCTGGAGCAGCTCCACCGCGAAGGTGCCAAGATGATCTTCGAGACGGGCGCGCCAGGTGAGCTGGACGGTGTTGCCGGGCTGGAGCGCGGCGGCGAGCTTGCTCGAGCGCCCGCCGCGCACCAGGCCGAGATGGCGGCCGCGGCCGGCCACCATGGCCTCGGCGATGAGGCTGGACTCGCCGTGACGGCGGACGCCTATAAGCAGGGCTTCACCGGTCCATTCCATCGTTCTTCCTTCCCTTCTCCCCCTGCGGGAGAAGGTGGATCGGCCGCAGGTCGAGACGGATGAGGGGAGAAGGGAAGACGGAGCGGCTAGTTCTTGCCATGCGGATAGTCAAGCCCCATCTCGCGGTAGCGCTCCGGGTCATCCGCCCATTTCTCGCGCACCTTGACGAAGAGGAAGAGATGGATGGGCACCTCGTACATCTCCATCAGCTCCTTGCGGGCCTCGGCCCCGATGGCCTTGATGGTCTGGCCGCCGGCGCCGAGCACGATCTTCTTGTGGCTGTCGCGGGTGACGTAGACGACCTGGTCGATCTTGTAGGAGCCGTCCTTCTGGATCTTGAAACTCTCGGTCTCGACCGTGGCGTTGTAGGGAATCTCGTCGTGGACGCGCAGGAACAGCTTCTCGCGGGTGATCTCGGCGGCGGTGATCGCCATGGTGAGATCGGTCAGGTGATCCTCGGGGAAATGCCAGGGGCCCGGTGGGACGTGCCTGACGCACCAGTCGATGAAATCGGTGACGCCGTCGCCCTTGAGGGCGGAAAGCATGAAGGTGGCCTCGAAGCGCATGCGCTCGTTGAGCTCCTGGGACAGGGCAAGCAGCTTCTCGCGCTTGACCTGATCGATCTTGTTGAGGATCAGCACCTTGGGCTGGCGGACGTTTTCGAGACCGGCGATCAGCGGCTCGATATCGGCGGCGATGCCGCGCTCGGCATCCACGATGAAGGCAACGATGTCGGCATCCCCTGCCCTGCCCCAGGCGCTGTCGACCATTGCGCGGTCGAGCCGGCGCTTGGGCGCGAAGATGCCGGGCGTATCGACGAAGACGAGCTGGGCCCGATCGAGGGTCAGGACGCCGCGGACCTGGCTGCGCGTGGTCTGGGCCTTGTGGGTGACGATGGACACCTTGGTGCCGACCAGGGAATTGAGCAGGGTCGACTTGCCGGCATTGGGGGCGCCGACAAGGGCGATGAAGCCGCAAGCGGTATCGGCCAGCTCGGTGGGCGTGCTCATTCCGGTTCCTTCCACACCTTCTGGCGGACGAGGAAAAGCTCAGCCGCCTTGTGCTCGGCCAGCCTCTTGGAGGGGCCGATGGCCTCGACGCGCTCGAAGCCGGCGAGATCGACGGCGATGGTGAATTCGGGCGCGTGATCGGGACCGGTCCGCTCGACCTGAACATAGGCGGGCGGCTCGAGCCCGCGGGCCTGGGCCCATTCCTGCAGGGTAGTCTTGGCGTCGGCCCGGTGGGCCTGCCCGTCGGCCAGGAATTGCTCGAACCGGGGCTCGACGAAGGCATAGGCCTGGTCCAGCCCGCCATCGAGATAGATGGCGCCGATGATGGCCTCGGTGACGTCGCCCAGGATGGCTTCCTTGTCGCCGCCGCCGGAGCGGGCCTCGCTGTCGCCCAGGTTGAGCTCCCGGCCCAGATCGAGCTGCCGGGCAATGACGGCGCAGGTTTCCTTGCGCACAAGGGTGTTGAGCGTGCGGCTCAATTCGCCCTCGTTGGATCTGGGATAGCGCCTGTAGAGCATGTCGGCGACGACGAGGCCGAGCACGCGGTCGCCCAGGAATTCGAGGCGCTGATAGGAATGCTCGACGCGGCGGCCCGGCGAGATGGCGCTGGAATGGGTGAGCGCCCGATCCAGAAGCGCGGGATCGGCGAAGCGGTAGCCGAGGCGGAGCTGGAGCTTTTCGTGGGTCTTGTCGCGGCGGCTCATTGATAGACGGACTGGAACATGCGGTCCCACCGCACATTGGCCGGCCACTGCCAGATCTGCCAGGGCGGAATGTTGTCCCTGATGGAGAAGAAGCGCGCCTCGGCCTTGGCGATGAGGTTGACCGCGGGAACATAGCCCACCTGGGAGAGCACGCGGCTGTCGGCGGAGCGGTCGCGGTTGTCGCCCATCATGAAGTAGTGGCCGGCGGGCACGATATATTCGGGCGTGTTGTCGAGCGGCAGGTTGTCGGCGATCTCCTGGATGAGATGGCTGGTGCCCTCGGGGAAGGTCTCGCGATAGACGATGACCTCGCGGGTGTCGCCGTTGCTGTCGGTGTCGAGCGCGGTGCCGACCTGCTCGCGCTCCACCATGGTGCCGTTGATGTAGAGGCGGCCATCGGTCACCCTGATGGTGTCGCCCGGCAGGCCGACGATGCGCTTGATGTATTCGATGTCCTGCGGGACGGGGCGGAACACGGCGATGTCGCCGCGGTTGGGCTCGCGGCCGAAGATGCGGTTGGCGATGGGCAGCTCGAAATCGAGCATGGCGAAATCGCCGTAGCGGCCGAGCGAGAAGGAATGCTTGCCGTAGCCCCAGACGAACTTGTTGGCGACGAAGTAGTCGCCGATCATCAGCGTCTGCTGCATGGACGCCGTCGGGATGGAGAAGGGCTGATAGAGGAAGAAGCGCAGCACGATGGCGATCAGCAGCGCCTCGACGATGACCACCAGCGTATCCCACCACTCGCTGGCGGCGGACTTCTTGGCGGGCTTTTCGGCAGGCTGGGTCATGGACGGTTCCGGTATGGCGGTGCCGAAGGGTTAGCCAGTTGCCGGGGCCGGGTCAACGGGCAGCGGGACCGACGGGCAGCGCTTCGATGATGACGAAGGCCTGGGCCAGGCCGGCATCGTCGGTGATGGTGAGGTGGATATGGGGCTCGTGGCCGGGCGGTACAAGGCGCGCCAAGGCCCGCGCGGCCCCGTTGGTGAGATGCATGGTGGGCTTGCCGGAGGGCAGGTTCACCACCCCCATGTCGCGCCAATACACGCCGAAACTGAGGCCGGTGCCGAGCGCCTTGGAGCAGGCCTCCTTGGCCGCGAAGCGCTTGGCATAGGAAGCGGCACGCTGCGCGCGGCGGTCGGATTTCCGCCGCTCGATCTCGGTGAAGCAGCGATTGGTGAAGCGCTCGCCGTAGCGGTCGAGCACCTCGGAAACACGGTGAATCTGGATGAGGTCGGAGCCGAGACCGATGATCATGGATGGGCTCCTTCTTCCCGCTCCCAACAGAACGCCTCGCGCCCGAGGGCAGGCTCAAGGGCGAATGAGGGGTCTGCGATATCGTCGCCTGAACCAATTGTGGAGAGAGAACCCTTCACCCTGATTTTCGACTGAACGCAGAAAATCTGTCCCTCTCCCGCAAGGGGCAAGAGGAAGGTCGGAGCGAGGGGTGGCATATTACTTCACGCCCTGAATGCCGCGGCTGCCCGGCTTCACCGCCGGAATGGCAGCGAGTTCGGGCGGCAATTGATCGGCGGGATAGGCCGGGACCTTGTATTGGATCAGCGAGACCAACGGCACGCCGACATCGGCCTCGCCAGCGGAGCGGTCGATGAGGCAGGCGGCGGCAACGACATTGGCGCCGAGGCGCTGCAGGGCCTCGACGCATTCGCGGATGGACAGGCCCGTCGAGACGATGTCCTCCACCACGACGACCTTGTCGTCCGGGGAAATCTCGAAGCCGCGGCGCAGCTCGAAGCGGCCATCGACGCGCTCGGTATAGAGGGCGGGAACGCCGAGATGGCGCGAGGTCTCGTAACCCGGGATGATGCCGCCGATGGCGGGCGAGACGACCTTGGTGACGCCGGGCACCTCGGCGCGGATACGCGCGGCCAGCGCCTTGCAGAGCCTTTCGGTCTCGGCGGCATACTGGAAGACCTTGGCCTTCTGCAGGAAAACCGGCGAGCGCAGGCCCGAGGACAGGATGAAATGGCCTTCCAGCATGGCGCCGCAATTGCGGAAGATGGCCAGCACTTCGTCCTTAGTCATCGCGCATTCTCCTGTCGACCTTGCCGTCCCATTCGAGCGTCGAGATCATCCCAGCCTCGCGGATGCCGGCCCGCTGGACGGCGGAAAGGCCCGGGCTGCGCTTGAGCGTTGCCAGAACATCGGTCAGTTGCGCAAGGTCGCGGACCTCGATTTCAAAGATCATCTGGTGGAAGTCGGGCGAAATCATCCGCATCACCAGATTGTTGATATTGGCGTCGCAGGCGGCGATGGCCGAGGAAATCTCCGCGAGCGAGCCGGGCCTGTTGACCGATTCCATGGAGATGACGGCGGGATAGAGCCTTTCCTCGCCGGCCTTTGGGTTCCAGCGCACATCGACCCAGGCCACGTCGCTGTCATGCAGCGACATCAGAGCATCGGAGTGGATGGGATAGACGGTAAGCGGCCGGTCGGGCTCGAGAATGCCCACCAGCCGGTCGCCCGGCACCACGCCTTCGCCCGACAGGGTGACCGGCGTATGGAAATCGAGCTGGGCCAGAGCCGCCTTGGCGCGGGGGCCGGAGCGCTGGCCGCCGGGAACCCGGAAACGGAACTGATCGGTGGCGCGCAGGGCAAACCAGCCATCGGCGGTGTCGGCCACCGGCAGGTCGAGCTTCTTGCGACGCTGCTTGCGGAGGCCCTTGACCTGGGCCAGGGCATTGCCGAGCGGATCGCTGCCGATCTTGCCCTCGCCCACCGCGATCAGCAGGTCGCGCTTGGAGGACTGGTCGAGCGCCTCGGCCAAGGCCTTGCTCTCGGCTTCGTCGAGCATGACGCCTTCGCGCTCCAGCATCATGTTGAGCACATGCTCGCCCAGGGCATAGGCACGCTGGGCGGCAGCCTGGCGGACGGCGCGGCGGATGGCGGCGCGGGCCTTGCCGGTAGCGGCGATGCCGATCCAGTTGGAAGGCGGGCGGTGGTTCTGATCGCGCAGGATCTCCACCTCGTCGCCGGAGCGCAGCTGGGTGACGAGGGGCAGGATCAGCCCGTTGATCTTGGCGCCGACGCAAGTGTCGCCGATGTCGGTATGCAGGGCATAGGCGAAATCGATGGGCGTGGCGCCGCGCGGCAAGGCGATGAGGCGCCCGCGCGGGGTGAAGCAGAAGACCTGGTCCTGGAACAGCTCGAGCTTGGTGTATTCGAGGAAATCCTCGGTGGAGATGCCCGAGGTCAGGTGGCTGATGGTCTGGCGCAGGGAACCATAGGCCTGCGACTCGGCCTCGATGCGGCCGAGATTGGCGGAGGCGCCGTCCTTGTAGAGGGCATGGGCCGCGATGCCGAACTCGGCCACCTGGTCCATATCCTCGGTCCTGATCTGCAGTTCGACGCGCTGGCGGCCCGGGCCGACGATGGTGGTATGGATGGACTGGTAGTCGTTGTGCTTGGGGACCGAGATATAGTCCTTGAAGCGGCCCGGCACGACCTTCCAGCGGGTGTGGATGAGCCCGACCGTGCGGTAGCACTGCTCGATGGAAGCGACGATGACGCGGAAGCCGATCATGTCGGAGAGCTGCTCGAGCGCGATGGATTTGCGCTCGATCTTGGAAAAGATCGAATAAGGCGACTTGACCCGCGCCTTGACGCGGGCGGTGATGCCGGCCTCGGCCAGCCGCTCGGTCAATTCGTCGGTGATGGCGGCGATGGTTTCGCGGTTGTCGGCCTGCATCTGCTCCAGGCGGGCGGTGATGGCCTTGTAGTGCTCGGGCTGGAGGATGCGGAAGGACAGGTCCTCCAGCTCGTTGCGCATGTCCTGCATGCCCATGCGGCCGGCCAGCGGCGCATAGATGTCCATGGTCTCCTGCGCGATACGGCGCTGCTTTTCCGGCGGCATGTATTGCAGGGTGCGCATATTGTGCAGCCGGTCGGCGAGCTTGACCAGCAGCACGCGCACATCCTGGCTGATGGCCAGGAGCAGCTTGCGCAGGTTCTCGGCCTGGGCCTCCTCGCGGCTGACCAGGTTGAGGCGCTCGATCTTGGTGAGGCCATCGACGATGGTGCCGATCTCGCCGCCGAAGAGCTGATCGATCTCGGCGCGGGTGGCGTCGGTATCCTCGATGGTGTCGTGCAGCAGGCCGACGGCAATGGAGGCGTCGTCCAGCTTGAGCTCGGTGAGTATGGCCGCGACCTCGAGGGGGTGATTGAAATAAGGGTCGCCGGATGCGCGCTTCTGCGAGCCATGCTTCTGCATGGCGTAGACATAGGCCTTGTTCAACAATTGCTCGTCGGCGTTCGGGTTGTATGCCTGAACGCGCTCGACAAGCTCGTACTGACGCATCATGGAGTTAGCCGCCCGCTCGCGATGATGAGCTTAGCGCCTGATGAGAAAATGAAAAGAGCGCCCGACGCAGGTCGGATGCTCCTGATATGGCACCGATGGGGCGAAGATCAACCACCTGTCCTCATATCGAAGGCTTCGTGGCGGCGTCCCGCAAAAACAACACCCCCGGCGAGGCCGGGGGTGCCGATATCTTGCCTGCCGTAAGGGCCGGACGTCAGTCGTCCCGGCGTTCCGGAGGAGCCAGGCTTTCGATGCCGCGCAGCAGCTCTTCCTCGCTGATGGTGTCGAAATTGATCGAGTCGTCGTCGCCGGCGCTCTCGATGAGCGGGGCGGCGCTGGTCTCGGGCTCGTCCACTTCCACGTATTTCTGCAGGGAATGGATCAGATCCTCGCGCAGATCCTCGGGCGAAATGGTGGCATCGCCGATCTCGCGCAGCGCAACGACCGGATTCTTGTCATTATCGCGGGGGACCGTGATGGGGGCACCGGAGGAAATCATGCGCGCGCGATGGGCAGCCATGAGGACGAGGTCGAAGCGGTTCTCGACCTTTTCAATGCAGTCTTCAACGGTGACGCGGGCCACGAACGTCTCCACTCTGTTGGTGAATGAAGGCTGGCCTTACACGATAGAATGGCCAATGGCAAGGTTTACCATGCCGCGGTCGCGCCAAGCCCGGTCTGCTTGCCGGACCCGACAAAATGTGCGAATAGCGAAGTTAAGTTAATTTTCACTGCGGAACTTATTGTCCGACCCGCCTAACCCGGCGGCATTGCACGGCAGGCTTTACTGCCCTTTCAGGAGATTTCATCCATGGCCATCGACCCCCGCGAAAAGATCGCCCTGTTCATTGACGGCGCCAATCTCTACGCCACCTCGAAAGCTGTCGGCATCGATATAGATTATCGCAAGCTACTGGCCGAATTCGGCGCCAAGGCCTATCTGCTGCGCGCCAACTACTACACCGCGCTGGTGGAGGAGCAGGAATACTCCTCCATCCGGCCGCTGATCGACTGGCTGGATTACAACGGCTACACGGTGGTGACCAAGCCGGCCAAGGAATTCACCGACGCCATGGGACGCCGCAAGGTGAAGGGCAACATGGATATCGAGCTCACCGTGGACGCGCTCGAATTGGCGCCCTATTACGACCACATGGTGCTGTTCTCGGGCGACGGGGATTTCACCGCGCTGGTGGCCTCGCTGCAGCGGCGGGGCAAACGGGTGACCGTGGTGTCGACGCTGACCACCGCCACGCCGATGATCTCCGACGAATTGCGGCGGCAGGCCGACTTCTTCCTCGATGTGGCGGAACTGGCCAAGACCGTGGGCCGGCCGCAGGCGCAGAGGCCGGTGGAGGCTTAGCCCCTGCCGCCTTCCTTGAGAATGCGGGCCTTGTCGCGGTTCCAGTCGCGATTGCGGCTGGTTTCGCGCTTGTCGTAGTTCTTCTTGCCCTTGCCCAGGCCGATCAGCAGCTTGGCCCGGCCCTGATCGTTGAAATAGAGCTTGAGCGGCACGATGGTGTTGCCGGCACGAGCCACCTCGGCATCGAGGCGGGCGAGCTGCTTCTTGGAGACCAGCAGCTTGCGCGGCCGGCGCTCGGCATGGTTGAAGCGGTTGGCCTGGAGATATTCGGGAATATGCGAATTGATCAGCCAGAGCTCGCCCTTCTCCGGGGAGGCATAGGATTCGGCGATCTGCGCCTTGCCGAGACGCAGGGACTTGACCTCGGTGCCGGTGAGCACGATGCCCGCCTCCAGGGTGTCGCCGATCTCGTAGTCGAAGCGCGCGCGGCGGTTCTCGGCCACGAGACCGTGGCTGATCCACCCTGCCTTGTTCTTGTCGTTCTTCTTGCCTGCCATCGACCGCGCTACTCAAATATCCGATTGCCCAGGCAGACCGGCAATGCCGGCCGGCACGGAGCGTTTCTTGCCGTCTCCTAGATAAGGCCCGCCTGGACCAATGCAAAGTCCACCGCCTCCTGGGTGGGCTTCGATGCCGGCACGAGCGGCAGGCGCAGCTCGTTGGCGCAGAGGCCGAGGCGGCTGGCGGCGTATTTCACGGCCGTGGGATTGGGCTCGAGGAACAGGTTCCTGTGCAGATGCACCAGCTGGTCCTGAATGGCGAGCGCACCTCTGAAGTCGCCGGCGAGGGATTTTTCCTGCATCTGCGAGCAGAGCTTGGGGGCTACGTTGGAGGTGACGGAGATGCAGCCATGCCCGCCATGGGCATTGAAGCCCAGCGCCGTCATGTCCTCGCCCGAGAGCAGGGTGAAATCGGGCCCCAGCTTGGCACGCTGCAGGCTGGCCCGACCCATGTCGGCGGTGGCGTCCTTGACGCCGACGATATTGGCATGCGCCTCGTGCAACCGGGCGATGGTATCGACGGTGAGATCGACCACGGTGCGGCCCGGCACCGAATAGAGGATGACCGGAATGCCGACCGAGCTGGCCACGGCGGAGAAGTGCTGGAACAGGCCTTCCTGGTTCGGCCGATTGTAATAGGGCACGACCGAGAGCACGGCGTCGGCGCCGGACTTCTCGGCATGCCGGGCGAGGGAGACGGCTTCGGCGGTCGAGTTCGACCCGGCACCGGCAATGACCGGCACGCGCCGGTTGGCGACCTCGATGCAGATCTCGACCACGCGGTGATGCTCTTCGTGGCTGACCGTGGGGCTTTCGCCGGTGGTGCCCACCGGCACCAGGCCATGCGTGCCCTCGGCGATCTGCCAATCGACAAAGCTGGCGAAGGCTTTCTCATCCACGGCCCCGTCGCGCATGGGGGTGATGAGTGCCGTAATAGAACCTCGCAGCATTTTGTCGGTATTCCTCAATTGGCCGCCGGCGCGACGGACCGGCGCTTTCGCTTGTGTGATTGGCCCGGCGCGACGCGGCGCCGAACGAGGCGCACCATACTTTCAACCGGCCAAGGCCACAAGCGCGGGCCTGCGCCCTGCCGATCGGCCTTGCGGGGTGGACTGCAGGCCCGGTAAATGGACCGAGGAGACAGGAATGCGCCGCCGCCGAACCGTACCCGACGACCATCCGGCCTTTGCCGGCCTGCCGGTGACCCATATCGCACTGGCCGATGCCGGGGTGCGGGCGGCGGTGCATGTGAGCGGAACGCTGGGCGGGCGCCGCCTGCCGGTGGTCTGCCTGGCCGGCTACCATCGCAATATGAGCGATTTCACCGATTTCGCCAGCTATTTCAAGCGATTGGGACCGGACACCTGGCCGCTGGTGATGATCGACCTGCCGGGGCGCGGACGCGCCGACGACAGACGGCGCGCCGAGGACTACAGCTCGCTGTCCGATGCGCGGGATGTGGCCGATGTGCTGACGGCGCTGGGTATCGGCCGGGCCATCGTGCTGGGACAGGGGCACGGTGGGCAGGTGGCCATGGCGCTGGCGGCGGCCCGGCCGCTGCTCGTCGTCGGAGCGGTGCTGCTGGATGCCGGGCCGGTGACCGATTCCCGCGGCATCGTGCGGCTGCGCAACAATCTGGCGCATGTGGAGGGGCTGCGGGGCGGTAAGGCGATCGCCGCCGGCTTCCGGCGGATGCTGGGCGGGGACTATCCCGGTCTGGGCGAAGAGCGGCTGGACGCGCTGGCTCGGCGCAGCCACTGGTTCGACAAGCGCGGCCGGGCACGCCCCCTGTTCGACCAGCGGCTGATCGCGGCCCTGTCGACGTTCAGCTTCGATGACGTGCTGGTGGCGCAATGGCCGCTGTTCGACGCGCTGAGCCATGTGCCGCTGATGCTGCTGCGCACGCAACTGACCGACCAGTTGCGCCGGGAAACCTATGAGGAGATGGTGCGCCGCCGCCCCGATGCGGTGGCGCTGACCATTGCCGGCCAGGGCTCCCCTGCCCTGTTCGACCAGCACGAGGAAATCGAGGCCGTGGCGGAATTCGTGTTCCGCACCAATGACAGGGTGCTGGGCCGCGCCGCGTGACGGCTCGCGCTAGCTTCCCGCCGGGTCGGTCGCCAGCAGCGTCGCCTGCTCGACCCATTGCTCGCGTCGGATACGGCCCTTGATGGCGATGCGGCCTTCGAGCCATTCGATATTGGCTGGCGTCCAGGCGGCAATCTGGCTGAAGTGATAGATTCCCAAATTATTGAGCGCCGATTCCGTCTTTGCGCCTATGCCCTTGATCCTGTGGAGATCGTCCGCCTTGCCGCCGCGCGGCCCGGACAGTTCCGCCGGACGCTGCGACGGCGCCGGTGGCTGAACCGCTTCCTGCTCGTCCCTGGCGGCGGCGCGGGCCAGGCGCCGGGCGGGAGAGGACGACGCGATAGGGACCGGGGCCGATGTCGGCATGGTCGCCACCTGTCCGGTTTCGAGGCGCCGGACCAGGCGATGGGCGGCATAGCCGAGCACGCAGCCGAGGAGGTAGGACGCCAGCAGCAGCAGCGCCACTTCGACCGCATGCGAAAGGCTGGTGACCATGGCCCTGGCTCACCGGGACCGGCCGGAAAGACTGAGCCAACCGGCGGCCACGCCGACCAGCGCCGCACCCACTGCATAGGGCCAGTAGTGGCCGAGCAGGAAGGCGATGCCGTCCCACCCGATCATGTCGCGAGTCCCCGGGGCTTCACGGCGTCAGCCGCCGGCACCGACGGTGACGACGATGCGGCGGTTCTGCCGTTTGCCGTCGGCCGTGGCGTTGTCGGCCACCGGACGGGATTCGCCATAGCCGATGGCATAGAGACGGGCCGGTGAAACCCCGCGCGCAATCAGCGCCTCCACCACCGCCTCGGCACGGGCGACCGACAGGGCCAGGTTGAGCTGATCGTCGCCATCGGAATCGGTGTGGCCCTCCACATGCACTTCGGCATCGGGGCAGAGCGCCAGCGCCGCCGCGAAGGCATCCAGAACCGGTCCCGCGCCGTCGGCGATCAAGGCCGCGCCGGACTGGAACAGGATGGCGTTCTGCGCCGAAAGGGCCGCCACCTGGTCGCGGCAGAGATCGATGGCGGGAGGCACTTCGATATTTGTGGACCACGGCCTGCCGAGGCCGGCAAGGGTGGCCTCTACCTCGCCGCGTTGCGCGGCTCCGGCAGCACGGCCGGTGAGCGACCATTGCCCGCTGGCCAAGCGCAATTCGCCTTGTTCCAGCAGCAGCAGGGCGCGCAACCCGGCCTCGGCATCGGCCAGGAAAGTTTGAGGCGCGCCGGGCGCTATGGAGAGCCCGGAGGGATCGGCCTTGGCGATGGAGCCGAAATAGCGCGCCGTCGCGGCTGCCGGCACCTGGCCGGACAGGGAGACCGTCCCGGCCGCGTCGCGCAGTGCCAGAAAGGCATAGGCGGGATCGACCGCCTGGGCCGGAGTTTCGGGTGCAGCCGCCTCCGCGGTCCGTACCGGCTCGGCCTCGGCAACCGGAGCGACGGGCTCGGCGATGGCGAGCTGCCATTCGGCCCCGGTATCGCCGAGCAGTCCTGCCGCCGCCGTGGCCGCGCCGGGCGCACCGCCCTGCCCCGTCGCCGTCCAGCCTTCCCCGTCGAAGGCAATCGTCCCCTCGGAGAGGAGCGCCAGGATATCGAGCGCGCGCAAGACCTGGTCTTCGAAACCGGCCGGCGCGTCGGGATCGATGGCGGTCTGATCGGTCACGCGGTCGCCGGCCCGCATGGCGACGAAGCGCTGCACCGTCTCCGCCGGCACGGAACCGGTGAGCCGCACCGTGCCATCGCCGGATTTCTCGGCCGACCAAAGATAGGGATCGGGGACCAGAACCTGGGCGCCGTCGACCGTGATTTCGGCCTGGGCCAGCGCCGCGAGGCTGGCATTGCGCGCGGCATCGTCGGCGGCCTGTCCGGCAAGCGACCAGGCGGCGCCGTCGAACGCGACCCGTCCCGTTTCCAGCGCCAGCAACGCATCCAGCGCGGCGGTGGCCTGGGTTGCGAAACCCTCGGGCGCGCCGCCGGCCAGCACGGTGTTGTCGGAGACGCGACCGCCAGCATGGACGGCGAGATAGGCTTTGAGCGCTTCGGCGGGTGCGTGACCTTCGAACAGCATGCTGCCGTCGGCCAGGCGCTCGGCCGACCACAGATAGGGATCGGCCGGCGGCGGCCCGTCCGTCGGATCGGCAAGCGCCAGCGACCAGCCGGCCTGCGCCAGATTGTTGACGGCGAACTCGGTTTCAATGGCGCCTTTGTCGATGCTGGAGGCAGGAGTGCCCCGAACCTGCCAACCCACGCCGTCATAGCGCACCTCGCCTGAGGTCAGCCAAGGCAGGAAGGCCAAGGCCTGTTCGACCGCAGCGAGGAAATTGGGGGGCTCGCCGGAGGCATAGGTCAGCGCGGAAGTGGCACCGCTGCCCGCTTCGGCCAGCAGCATCGTCTCGATATCGGGCGAAGGAACCATGCCCGAGAGCACGATATTGCCGCCGTCGCGACGGGAGGCGACGAATTGATAGCTTGCCGCGCGCGGCGCCTGCACCTCTGCCATGACGACCACCAGCCCTTGGGGGGCCGCTGTGCGCAATGCCGTCGAGACCGCGCGGTAGTCGGCCGGGCTGGCGGCGATCCCGGACAGGGTGACGACATTGCCCCGCAAGGCAAAGCGCCCCTCCGACAGGCGACCAAGCAGATCCAGACCGAAATCGACCGCCGCACGATAGCCCGCCGGCGCGCCGGAGCCGAGCTTGAGCCAGCTCACATCGGCCTCGGATACTGCGGCGAAGGCATCGCGGGTCGCCCTGTCGGGTGCATAGCCGTCGAAAACCAGCGTGCCGCCGGGCTGGCGGGAGATGCTGACCCAGTAGTCGGGAATGGTCGGCGGGCTGAGCTCGACGATCGAACCCGTGCCGGACAGGGTCTCGGTCACCGTCTGGGCGATCTCGATGCTGGGCGGCGTGCCGGTGAGGCGGCTTTCACCGTCGATGATGGTGGCCCGGCCGTTCTCCAGCCGCGCCAATTGCTCGAGCAGGAGCCGGGAACGTTCGGCGAAGCCCTCCGGCGCCCCCGACGCCAGGGTGAGACCGGTGGCTACCGGCACGCCGGAAACATCGGCCAGGCGCAGGCGCTCGGCCAGCCGCGCCTCGGGAACGTGACCGGACACGGCAATGCGCTCGCCATCGAACTCCGCCGTCCAGGTATAGGGCGCGGCCCGGACGGGCTCGACGGCCACTTGACCGAGCGCGATCCCGGCCGGGGGTTCGGCCAGCGCCATCTGCAACGCGCCGAGCGCCCGCTCCGATATGGCGCGGCCCTCAAGGCTCAGCGTAAGGCCGGACAGCTCGAAGCGCCCCTCCTCGACCAGGGAAGCCTGTTCGAGCGCGAAGAGCAGCCCGGCCTGCCAGAGGTTTTCATCCGGCTGGCCGGCACGAATATCGAGTTGAGCAACGGCAAGGCCGGGCCAGCCTTGCAGCCTCGCCTTCAGTTCTTCATTCGGGACGCTTCCCGAAAGGGTTAGCGTGCTATCTTCAACCGATAGCTCAACAATATAGGGATCGGCCAGGGGAGCAATCACGACCATATGGTCGACGGCACCAATGCCGGGAACATTTCTCAGCTGCATCAAGGCAAGGTCACGCTCGCCGCCGGACACGACCGTCCCCGAGAGATTGACGTTGCGGCCATCGAAGGCGAGGCGGGCCCAGCCGAGGTCGGCTTGGCTCAATACCGCCTGACTGCGGGACGACAGGTCTGCCATCGCACCGGGCGCAGTGGTGGCCAGGGCAGCAGCCGTTCCGCCGAACACTACGACAAGGCCCGGCGCCACCCATTTGAGGAGGTCCCTGATCATCCCGAATCCGTTGAAAAACCGCAATTTTCCGGAGGGTAGATGATTTGCGCGGCATGAAAAAGCGAAATGCATGCTCGCGGTGCGGCAGAGGCTGGGGCGCCTCGTGCATGTGCGAATACGACTAGGCATCAACGCCGGGACAGTCCAGCGATGGTGCGGCATCCCTTCGTGCCCGGGACAAGCTCCGTGATTATACTGGAAGGAGGAGCAGCTCGCCCTCTCGGCGGAAGGCCGAAGACCCGCAGTTCAAGGCGGCTACACAAAGGCAGAATGCAAAAAGGCCCGGCTTGCGCCGGGCCTTTCCGTATCGAGTTGCAAGCCGAGGCTTACTCGAAGGTCTTGGCAGCCTTGAAGGTGACCTTGTAGGCGCCGTTCTGGTGAGCTTCGCCCTTGATGGACGAGGTGAAACCACCGCCCGGAGCCCAGGCCAGCTCGGCAGCGCCGTAGAAGTCGGTGGTAGCGGCAGTGATGTTGCCATTCACGCCGACTTCGCCGGTGAGCTTGACGGTCTCGGTGACAGCGGCCACGAGCTGGGCAGCGATCTGGTAGCCGTCGGAACCGCCGTTGTTGTCGTCGAAGTAACGACCGCCGAGGTTGAAGGTCACGCCGTCGGTGACGGTGGCGCCGATGGACGCACCGAAGCCGAAGTCGGTGTTGAGGCCGGTCTGGCCGAGAGCTTCACCCGACAGAGCGAGGGTGAAGATGTCGAAGGTGGCCTGGCCGGTCAGGGCAGCGTGCCAAGCGGTGGCAGCGAGAGCCACATTGTGCTGGGCAGCCACGGCACCGCGGACCTTGAAGTTGTCGAAGGTGCCGGTGAAGCCGGCATGGAGGGCCCAGTTGTCGACGGTGCCGTCCAGGATGCCGCCGACGAGGCCGGTGACATGGGCAGTGATGCCGTCGCCGGCATATTCGAGAACGCCGACCAGCGTACCGGCATGGACCGGCAGACCGTCGTTCAGGTTTTCAAGACCGGCCTTGGCGGTGATGCCGTTGCCCAGATCGGAAACGACCTGGATGACATGGCCGCCGACATCGAGGTTGCCGTCGAGGATATCCCACTTCACGCCCGAATCGGCCCAGGAGGAACCGAACAGGCCGGTGAAGTTGAACGGCTCGTCATCGCCGAAGTTGGCGACCGAACCCTTGCGGCCGGCCAGCAGCACGGTGCTGTCGCCCACGGAGACATACATCTCCTGGAACTGCAGGCCACCGGTGTCGTCATCGGTGGCGATGACGGCTTCGTTCTGGACACGAATTTCTTCGATGTCGCGAATCTTCAGGACCACCGAAGCGGGACCGAAGTCGGAGTCGGCGGTGCCGACGAACTTCAGCCAGGCGGTGATCTGCGATTCCCAGTCGAGCTCGGCCGGAGCAACACCGTCATTGTCCATGACGTTGCGGACGCCCATGATGCCGCCGCCGGCGACAGGCCAGTTGCCGCGGTAATCACCCCATTCGAACAGGTATTCGACACCGCCCGAGATCTGCAGGCAGTTGGTGTCGGAAGAAATCGTCAGGCCGGAGAGGCCGAGAGCATCGCAGACGTCCAGCGAGGTGAGGACGCCGAGGTCGGCAGCGTAGCCAGCGGTCGAGAGACCAGCGGCCGCAACAGAACCGAGGATAAGGCTCTTGAGTTTCATTAAGTGACCTCCAAAGTCAGTCATTTTGGTGCCGGTTACCCAGCGGTTTGTCGAAACGCGACCACACTATTCGTGGTGCTGTGTGTTGCCGTCGCGTTGCGACCGACAAACGATCCCATGCATGGATTCGCAGAACCCACTCTACGCATGCGAAAATCGGACGCAATCGCGCAGAGCCGCTTTTGGGCCTGCCACAATATGGTTGCGAACCGGATGTTGCAGATTCAGCACACAGATGGAAACGGACTGTTAAGCGGCCTGAAGAAAGCGTTAAAATTCCGGGGTTTCGGACTGGAAATAGCTCGATGCGTGTCGGATGGTGCTTCCCGTCCGTCGCCTCGGACGGGCCAAGAAGACGCCACAATGGGAGGGTGCGCATGGCTAAGGCAGGATACGCGCTGGTCACCGGGGGAACCTCCGGCATCGGCCGGGCCGTGGCGATCGGGCTGGCGGCGCGCGGCTGGGATGTGACCATATGCGGCCGGCGGGCCGACCTCATCGAGGCGGTGGGGCGGGAGGCCGGCATCGCCGGCGCGGTGTGCGACGTGACGGACGCGGACGCGGTGGCAAGGCTGTTCGCCGGCATCCGTGAACGGCAGGGCCGCCTCGACCTGGTGTTCAACAATGCCGGCCGGTTCGCGCCGGCCCGGCCTTTCGGCGACATCGACGTGGACACCTGGCACGAAATGGTCGACACCAATCTCAACGGCGCCTTCCATGTGGCACGGGAAGCCTTCCGGCTGATGCGGGAACAGCAGCCGCAGGGCGGCCGCATCATCAACAACGGCTCGATCTCGGCCTATACGCCGCGGCCGCAGGCGGCGTCCTACACCACGACCAAGCATGCCATCACCGGGCTGACCAAGGCGATCTCGCTCGACGGGCGCGCCTACAACATCGCCTGCGGACAGATCGACATCGGCAATGCGGCGACCGACATGACCAGCCACATGAATGCCGGCTCGCTGCAAGCCAATGGCACGATGATGCCCGAGCCGACCTTCGACGTCGCCCATGTGGTGGATGCCGTGGCCTACATGGCAGGGCTGCCGCTCTCGGCCAATGTGCAGTTCATGACGGTGATGGCGACGACCATGCCCTATATCGGGCGGGGGTGAGGAACCCAGCTCACGTTTATTCGCCTTTCTGCCAGACCTTCTCGCCACCGATCCAGGTGGAGCCCACCTGACGGTCGCCGGTGAGATGGACGAAACTGGCCAGGGCACCGCTGCGCAGATGGCCATAGGTCTCAGAGATGCCCATGGCTTCCGCCGGGTAGAGCGAGGCCATACGGAGCGCTTCGTCCAGGTCCAGCCCGATGGTGTCGACCATGAAATTGACCGCGTCGATCATGTCGAGATCGGCGCCGGCCAGCGTGCCGTCGGCAAGGCGCAGGGCGCCGTCGGCGCGGGTGATGGTGCGGCCGTTGAGGGTCAGGGTCCGTATATCGGTGCCGGTCTGCGACATGGCGTCGGTGACGAGGAAAATGCGCCCGTGCCCCCGTTTGGCGCGCAGGGCGACACCGATGCTGGCCGGATGCACGTGAATGCCGTCGGCGATGAGGCCGGCAAAGACCTCCGGCCGGTCGAGCGCTGCGCCGACAATGCCGGGCTCGCGATTGCCCAACTGGCTCATGGCGTTGAACAAATGCGTCGCCATGCTCGCGCCGGCATCGAAGGCGGCGGTGGCCGCAGCGTAACCGGCATCGGAATGGCCGATGCTGACGACCGCTCCGGCGCCGGCAAGCGCCGCGATCTGTTGCGGCGTCACCGTCTCGGCGGCAATTGTGCACAGCAGGTTCGGCAGGGTTGCGGCGGCTTCGACCAGGCGAGCGAGGTCCGCGTCGTCCATGGGACGGATCAGGTTCGGGTCATGGGTGCCCTTGCGGGCCAGGGACAGGTGCGGGCCTTCGAGATGCAGACCCAGGAAGCCGGGCACCCGCTCGGCCTGGGCGGCAAGGCCGGCGGCAATGGCCGCGACATTGACCGCGGCAGTATCGGTGATCAGCGTCGGCAGCAGCGCGGTGGTGCCGAACTGGACATGGGCCGCGCAGATGGTGCGGATCGCCGCCACCGAGGGATCGTTGTTGAAGAGCACGCCGCCGCCGCCATTGACCTGCAGATCGATGAAGCCGGGCACCAGCATGCCGCCGCCGAGATCCACCCGTTCGGCATTGGCGGGAATGGCATCGGGCGCGACGATGCCCGCGACATAGCCGAATTCGACGAGCAGCGCCGCGTCGTCGTGCCAATGCTGGCTGTCGAAGATGCGGGCGCCGGTGACGGCAAGAAGATCGCTCATACGGTTTCCGTCACCTTCTTGAGCATGCGCGGCTCATCCGGATTGAGGCCGCGGTGGCGGGCCAGGGCTTCGACGAAACCGTAGAAGGAGACGATGAGCGCCAGCGGATCGGTGATGGGGTGGCCGGTGGCGGCGAAGGGCAGCCGCGCGGCAGGCCCCGGCCGGTCGCTGGTGAGGAAGGCCTTGGCCCCCTGCCCCGCCAGCTTGTGCGCCATGTCGGCCACCGAGGCTTCTGCCGCATCGCGTGCAGCCAGCCCCAGCACCGGATAGCCCGGGGTGACGATGGAAACCGGCCCGTGCATGACCTCGGCGGCGCTGTAGGATTCGCCCTGGATGCTGCAGGTCTCCTTGAACTTGAGGGCGGCCTCGTTGGCAATGGCGAAGCCGGGGCCCCGGCCCAGCACGTAAAGCGCGTTGTGCCCGTCGAGCGCGCCGATCATGTCGGACCAGTCGCAGGCGACGGCCCGGCCGAGGCTTTCGGGCAGCGCGGCGACGGCGCGCTCGAGATCGGCATCGCCGCTCCAGCGGGCCAGAAGCGCCAGCCCGGCGACGACCGAGGTGACGAAGGTCTTGGTGGCGGCGACGCTCTTCTCGACGCCGGCATGCAGGTCGATCGTGTAGTCGCTGGCTTCGGCCAGAGGCGATCCGGGCGTGTTGGTGATGGCGACGGTGATGGCGCCGCTGCGGCGGGCCGACTGGGCCATGCCGACAATATCCGGGCTCTTGCCGGACTGGGAAATGGCGATGGCCATGGCGCGGCCGAGACGCAGATCCTTGCCGTAGATGGAGGCGATGGAGGGGCCGATGGAGGCGACGGGCAGGCCCAAAGTCAGCTCGATGGCATATTTGAGATAGGCCGAGGCATGATCGGACGAGCCGCGCGCCACGGTGACCACCAGGGCCGGATCGAGATCGCGCAGCCGGGCCGCGGCGGCATCGAGCACCGGGGCCGAGGCCGTGAGGAAACGGGCGACGACCTCGGGGATCTCCCCGACTTCGCGGCGCATGTGGGTCTCGGCGGTCACGGTTTGCTGGCTCCATTGGTTGAGGCGTCGCCCAGGCGCAGCTCGGCGACGAAGTCATAGGTATCGCCCCGGTAGATGGAGCGGGTGAATTCGATCACCCTGCCGGACGGCAGGTAGGAGGTGCGCTCTATATTGAGGCCGGCCGACCCGACGGGCACCTGCAGCAGATGCGCGTCATCCTCGCTGAGATTGGCGGCGCGGATGCGCTGAATGGCGCGAACCGGCCGATTGCCGAACTTCTCGAGGTAGCGATAGAGCGAGTCCCCGATGGCGAAGGGGTCGGGCAGCACGCTGGAGGAGAGGCTGGCACGCTCGATGGCCAGCGGAGTATCGCCGGTGAGGCGCAGACGCGCGATGCGGGCGGCCTGCTCGCCCGAGGAGAGGCCGAGAATGACGGTCTCCTCGGGGGAGGGCGCATAAAGGCCGCGGTCGAGCCATTCCGCACGTACCGACATGCCGCGCCTGGCCATATCCTCGGTGAAGGAAGTGAGCTGGGAAAGGGATTGCTCCACCCGCTGGGTCTGAGGGGCGACGAAGGTGCCCGAGCCGTGACGCTGCACCAGAACGCCATCCTCGACGAGCTGATGCACGGCCTTGCGGACGGTGACGCGGGAGACGTCGGCGCGCAGCGCCAAGTCCCGCTCGGAGGGCAGCGCATCGCCTGGGTTGATCGCCCCGCGCTTTATGGCATCTTCTATCCAGCGCTTGAGTTGCAGATAGAGCGGCCCACCCGGCGGCAGGACGACCGGACCTTCGGCGAAGAAATTTCCGGACGGTTCAGCCAACTTCTCTCCTCACCGGCTTGCTCTTGCCGCCGCACTCCAGGGCAGACCGGCAGGTTCCGAAAGAGCACGGCGCCGGATGCGGCGAGCATAATACCAATAAAATACCATTTACCAAGTCCCAATTCGCCTCGATGAGCCTCCAGCGCATATCGCTGGTGTTTCAAAGGGTTTTATTGGATACGGCGGTTTCGCTCCCCCTACTCCCCTGGGCGAAACTGGACAAGTGGTATTTTTTTGGCATTATCCTTGCGAGCGGAGGCGGACATGGCCGAAAAGCAGACGGAGATGACCCACGCCCAGGCCAAGGGGCTGGATCTGCGACCCGCCGAAGAGGTGCTGGCGCTGCTTGCCGCCGGCCAGATCGAGGCGGCGCAGAGCGTGGCCAGCGCGATCCCCGCGCTGGCTGCGGCAGCACGGCTGGCGGCCGACTGCCTGCGCGCCGGCGGGCGGCTGATCTATGCGGCGGCGGGCAGCTCGGGGCTGATGGCCCTGGCCGATGCGCTGGAACTGCCCGGCACCTATGGCATTGCCCGCGAGCAGGTCGCGGTGCTGCTGGCCGGGGGCATGGCGGCACTGACCGACATGCGCGGCGGACCGGAAGACGACGAGGAGGCTGCCCGGCAGGGGCTCAAGGCGCTGCGGCCCGGTCCCGGGGATTGCCTGATCGCCATCACCGCCAGCGGCCAGACCCCCTACCCGCTGGCGGCGGTCATCGCCGCCAGGCAGGCCGGCGCCGGAACCATCGGGATCGCCAACAATGCCGGCGCCGCACTGTTCGGACAGGTCGATGTGGCCGTATGCCTGCCGACACCGCCGGAGGTGGTGGCCGGATCGACGCGCATGGGCGCCGGGACCGCCCAGAAGATCGCCCTCAACATGCTCTCGACCATGATGGCGGTTCATCTCGGCCATGTTCATGACGGATTCATGGTCAATGTGGTGGCCGACAACATCAAGTTGCGGCGGCGCGCCCAGGGAATCGTCGCGGCGATCGCCGGGGTGGAAGACGAAACCGCGGCCGGGGCGCTGGAAAGCAGCGGCGGCGCGGTGAAGCCGGCGGTGCTGATCGCGGCCGGCGCCAGCGGCATGGACGCGGCGCAGCGGCTGCTCGCGGCGCATGGCGGGCGCTTGCGGCCGGCGCTGGCCGCGCTGCGCACATAAGGGTTGCACAAATGGCGGGTAGGAACGCCTAGCAGCGATTGGTTGAATGGAACCATGCCGCACCGACGGAGGAGGTTCCCATGTCGTGGTTCACCTTCAAGACCCGGAATGGGCTGCTGAAGATCAAGCCGCGCTGGCAGATGCGCTGGGCGGAGACGACCCGCAAGGTACGGGTCTTCGATCTCGGGATCATCGTCATCACCTGGTGGTCGAACGAGGATCTGCAGAACCCGCCCTAGCTTGCAGCCGACGGGCTGGCGCAGCACAGGACGGGCGGCTCCGCGACGATCTCGGATCGCGCGGCTCGGCTCGTCACCTCGGCGCAGAAAAGAAATGCGAGATTTTTGTGAAAACCGTGTCGAAGACGCGTCCGGTCGGCCGTCGCCCTGGCATAGCAACCGATCACACAGGAGATCGCCATGACCGCCCAAGCTGCCAACAAGACCACCGACGCCAATCGCGACCTGGTGCTGACCCGCCTGCTCGACGCCTCGCCCGAGGCCGTCTATCGCTGCTGGACCGATCCGGAGCTGATCGTCAGATGGTTTGCCCCCAAGCCCTGGAGCACGCCGCGCGCCACGCTGGACGTGCGCCCCGGCGGCACCTGCGACGTGGTGATGGCCGACGAGAACGGCACCGAATATCCGAGCCCCGGGCAGTATCTGGAAGTGGTCCCCAACCGCAAGCTGGTGTTCACCGACGCCTATACAGGCGACTGGGTGCCTTCGGAAAAGCCCTTCTTCACCGCCGTGCTGACCTTCGAGCCGGAGAACGGCAAGACGCGCTACACCGCCGTGGCCCGCCACTGGACCGCCGAGGACCGCGAAGCGCACGAGAAGATGGGCTTTCACGAAGGCTGGGGCCTGTGCGCCACCCAGCTCGAGGAAGTGGCAAAGGGGCTTTAGCCCCACACCACGACAATTCGGCCGGTCTCGGATGGGAAGGATCATGCTTTGCGATCCGCCGAGACCTGGCCCTCCCTTCCTGGTCAGTTTCTGTCACCGATCGCCGGCCAATCCAAAGGCTCTTCGGATCGGCGATCCTTGGTTCTTTCTGCCTCTCCGTCATAACCTTGATAGCTATCCGCTCCGCGGGACCGCGAACAATGAATGGCGCCGAAATGATAGTGCTTCTCCTGTTCAGCGTATTGGATCCAGTCTGGTGCAAACCAGTCTCCGCGCCCAATCCGTGTTCAGGATGCATTTCCGGGGATTTTGTCCTCTGGCGTCGCGCAGTGGACGCGCGTGTTGAACGAACAGTGGCCTGAT
>ENA-UOVV01001077-UOVV01001077.1-compost-metagenome-genome-assembly--contig:-NODE-1077-length-23695-cov-6.371320_pt1 | contig 23695 bp, 23 predicted proteins | sample MGYA00238155_ERZ761577 | MGnify/ENA primary metagenome ERZ761577 (study PRJEB28898, sample SAMN06268775) | compost metagenome | isolation source: Emeryville, CA | place: USA:Emeryville, CA | collected...
TCCATCCTTCCGGGGGTGAAGTGCATGATGGTGTCCTGCGGCGGGGCCCAGTTGATCACCTCGATGATCGGGGCCCGCTCGATCAGCACGCGCAGGGTGCGCGCGATGCCGCCATGGGCGACGATGACCGAGGGTCCGCCGAGCACGGCGGCGAACTCGCTGAGCCGCGCCTCGACGTCGCGATAGTTCTCCCCGTTCTCGGGGCGGTAGTCCCAATAGGTCTCGTCGCGCTTGCCCGGCGCCAGCGCCATGTTGGCCGGCAGCTCCTCGAACAGGGAGCCCTCCAGCACGCCGAAGCTGATCTCCATCAGCCGCACGTCGTATTTCACCTCGGGCAGGTGCCGGTCGAAGCCCATGCGCACGCGCTCCATGGTCTCGCGCGTGCGGCCCAGCGGGGAGGCGTGCCACTCGAAGCCCGCGGGGTCGAGGCCCCGCGCCGCGAACAGGGCGGCCAGGGTCCGGCCGTTCTGGTTGGCCTGGCCCCGGCCCTTGTCGTTGAGCGGAATGTCCTTGCGGCCCTGATAGCGGCGCTCCGCGTTCCAGGGGGTTTCGCCATGCCGGATGAAGTAGATTTCCGGCCAGACAAGGGCGGTCATGGCTGTTTCCGCGCCGGGCGGCGCGTCCTTCGGGAGAGAGGGAGAAACGGGCGGCTATTCGCCCGCTTCCGGCGCGTCGTCGAGCAGCTTCATGCCGACGACGTTGAAGCCGGCATCAACGTAGTGGATTTCCCCGGTGACACCACCCGCCAGATCGGAAAGCAGGTATGTGGCAGCGCCACCCACATCGTCGATATCGACATTCTTGCGCAGGGCGGAATTGGCTTCCTGCCAGTGCAGCATGTCCCTGAGGCCGGAAATGCCCGAGGCCGCCAGCGTCTTGATGGCGCCCGCCGAGATGGCGTTGACGCGGATGCCCTTTTTGCCGAGGTCGACGGCGAGGTAGCGCACCGAAGCCTCAAGCGCCGCCTTGGCCACGCCCATGACGTTGTAGTTGGGCACATATTTCACCGCGCCGTAATAGGTCAGCGTCAGCAGCGCGCCGCCCGGATTCATCAGCGCCTCGGCCCGCCTGGCCACGGCGGTGAAGGAATAGACCGAGATGTCCATGGTCAGCGCGAAGTTGTCGCGGCTGGTCTCGATATAGCGGCCCTCGAGCTCGTCCTTGTTGGAGAAGCCGATGGCATGGACGACGAAATCGAGGCTGCCCCACTTGTCCTTGATCTGGCGGAAGGTTTCGTCCATCGCCGCCTCGTCGGTCACGTCGCATTCCACCAGGAAATCCGAGCCCACTTCGGCCGCCAGCGGCTCGACGCGGCGCTTCAGCGCCTCGCCCTGGTAGGAAAAGGCCATCTGGGCGCCTTGGGCATGCAACTGCTTGGCGATGCCCCAGGCGATCGAGCGGTTGTTGGCGAGGCCCATGATCAGCCCGCGCTTGCCTGCCATCAATCCAGTGGCCATTTCTGCTCTTCCCTTGTCTGGAGTCGTTTGCCCGGTTGTGGCACATGGTGACCGGGGCGGGCAAGGTTGCCGCTCCGCTCGCCATTCCAGTTCCGCGGGGTTTTCCATGTCCCTTTCCGCCGCCGAGATCGCCGCCGCCCTTGCCGGGATCGTGGGGAGCGACGCCGTGATCGCGGATGCCGGCCGCATGGGCCCCTTCCTCAACGAGCCGCGCCGGCGCTTCCACCGGAGCGCCGCCGCCGTGGCCGTCCCGCCCGATGTCGCGGCCGTGCAGGCCGTGATGCGCTGGGCGCACGCGAACCGGGTCGGCATCGTCCCCCAGGGCGGCAATACCGGGCTGGTCGGCGCCCAGGTGCCCCTCACCGGCGACGAGGTCATCCTCAGCCTCGCCCGGCTCGACCGGATCCGCTCCATCGACGCCGCCGCCGGGGTGATGACGGCGGAGGCCGGCGTCATCCTCGAGAACGTCCACCGGGCGGCCGAGGCGGCGGGCGCCATGTTCCCGCTGTGGCTCGCCTCCCAGGGCTCCGCGCGCATCGGGGGCGTGCTCTCCTCCAATGCCGGCGGGGTCAACGTGCTCGCCTACGGCAATGCGCGCGAGCTGACCATGGGCGTCGAGGCGGTGCTGGCCGACGGCCGGCTCTACAACGGCCTCAACGCCCTCAAGAAGGACAATACCGGCTACGACCTCAAGGACCTGATGGTCGGGGCGGAAGGCACGCTGGGCATCATCACCGCCGCGACCTTGAAGCTCCATCCCCTGCCCGAGGACTACGAGACCGCCCTGGTCAGCATCGCCTCGCCCGAGGCGGCGCTCGATCTGTTCCAGCTCATGCGCCAGCGCGCCGGCGGCCGCCTCAACGCCTTCGAGCTCATCCCCCATATCGGGCTCGACATCCAGCTCCGGCACGGCATGCTCGATGCCGATCCCACCGCCGGCCCCTCGCCCTGGTACGCGCTGATCGAGATGTCCCGCATGGCCGGCACCGAGCCGGGTAGCCTGCAGGCGGCGCTGGAGGCGGCCTTCGAGGAAAGCCTCGTCGCCGATGCGGTGCTGGCCGAATCCCTTGCAGACCGCACCCGCATGTGGGCCTTCCGCGAGCAGATGAGCGAATGCCAGAGCCGCGAGGGCGCCTCGATCAAGCATGACGTCTCGGTGCCGGTGGCCGCCATTCCCGCGCTGATCGCCGAGGGCTCGGCGGCGGCGGAACGGCTGGTGCCCGGCATCCGCCCCGTGCCCTTCGGCCATATGGGCGACGGCAACATCCACTTCAATTTCAGCCAGCCGGCCGGCGCCGACCCCAAGGACTTCATGGCGCAGTATGACGAGGCCGTGCACGCGGCGATCTATGCGGTGGTGCTGAAGCTGGGCGGCTCGGTATCGGCCGAGCACGGCATCGGCCAGCTCAAGGTGGAGCTGCTCAAGCAGGTGAAGGACCCGGTGGCGCTGGAGATGATGCGCGCCATCAAGGCCGCCCTCGATCCGCGGGGCATCCTCAATCCCGGCAAGATGCTGGGCTGAGGTGGCCGGTTCCTCCGCTGTGCCTGCTTGCGCCGGGCCCGTCCCCGTCCCATCTGTCGGCCATGCTCAAGGACATCCAGTTTCTCGACGACGCCACGCGCCCGCCCATTCCCCGGCTCGAGGGCGTGACCGAGGCGCAGCGCCTGCCCGGCCGGCATCTCAGGCTGATCCACGATCATCTGCGCGAGAACATGGCCGTGCTCGGCCGGCTCATCGAGCGCGCCGCCGCGGGCAAGGCCAGCCCCGAACAGGTGCGGGCCGAGACCGCCGATCTCGTCATGGTCTCCAACTATCGCCGCTTCGGCACGCTGTGCGGGCAGTATTGCCAGTTCGTGCACGGCCACCACTCGATCGAGGACCGGATGATCTTCCCGTCCCTGGCCGAGCAGGGCCCGGCCTTCAGGGCCATCGCCGAACGGCTCGCGGCCGAGCATGTGGTGGTGCACCAGTTGCTCGAACGCCTCATCGACGCGCTGATCGCCCTGGCCGACGCACCGGAGCGGGAGAATTTCGACACCGCCGTCGCGGTCTTCCGTGCCCTTGAAAAGGTGCTGCTCTCCCATCTCGGCTACGAGGAGGAAGCCATCGGCGACGCGCTCGGCTATTTCGAGATCGGCGGCTAGGCACGGCGCCGGACCATTCTCCCCGCAGGGAGAAGCGTCTGTCCCTGCGAGGGTAGGGGAACCGAGCCAGGCCTCGGCGTCATTCCCGCGCCAGCGGTAACCCCTGTTGGCGATCCCGGCCATAACCCTCGCCCCGCAGACCCTAGAACAGATCCATCTGCCCGCCGTCCCCCGACGCCTTCCCGCTCTTTTTGGGCGCCACCGGCTCCTCCGCCAGCGTCACTTCCTCGATCAGCCCCGGATCGTCGTCGCGCGCGGCGTTCACCCGCGTCGAGACCGGATGGAACCTCAGCAGCCCGTCCTCCAGCGGCAGCGCCAGCTGCGCGGACTCCCGCGCCCGCACATTGCGCACGTCGAGCCAGGCGTCCTGCGCCGCCTCGGTCGTCAGGATGGCCGGCATGCGGTCATGGATTGGCGAAAGCTGCGCATTGGCCGGTACGGTGATGGTGGCGGCGCTGTCGATCTCCTCGCCATCGGGACCCATCCAGCTCGCGTGCAGCCCCGCCAGCGCCAGCGGCTGCCCGTCGGCGCGGGTGATGTAATAGGGCTGCTTCCGCCCGCCGGGGCCGGCATGCCATTCGTAGTAGCCGCTGGCCGGCACGATGCAGCGGCCATGCTTCAGCGGATCGCGGAAGGCCGGCTTGTCGGCCATGGATTCGGCCCGCGCATTGACCAGCAGCGGAAAGTCGCGCGGGTCCTTCACCCAGCCGGGCACCAGCCCCCAGCGGGCGAAATGCGCCTGGCGCCTTCCCTCGACCTGCCGGATCACGACGATCGGCTGGGTGGGCGCGATATTGTAGCGGGGCAGCACCTCGATCCCGTTCAGCAGCTTGAACAGCGCGGCCAGCGACTGGCGGGGCGACAGGATCAGGGCATAGCGTCCGCACATGGGCAGTCTCCGGGCCGGTGCCGCCTTCCGGCGCCATCCGCGAATGACGCTGGGCCGGCGGCGTTTTCAGGGTAGAACTAGTCGTCAAATGCACGAATCGCAAACCGGCTTCCGGCCATGACCGATCTTCCCAACGCCGCCAGCGTCGCCCTCGTCCGCGACGGCAGGGTGCTGCTCATCAAGCGCGCCTACGCCCCCTATCAGCATCTGTGGACCTTTCCGGGCGGCCGCATGGATCCCGGCGAGACGGTCGAGCAATGCGCCATCCGCGAGGTGCAGGAGGAGCTGGGGGTGGTCATCCGCAATCCGCGGCTGGCGCTGGTGCAGTCGCTCGGCCGCGACGGCGCCTATCGCCTGGCGGTCTTCGCCACCACCGATTTCACCGGCCGCATCGCGCCCTCCGACGAGATCGGCGACCACAAATGGGTCGATCCCGGCATGCTGCCGGCGCTGCGCACCACCTCCCGGCTCGACGACGTGATCAGAGAATGCTTCGCCGTGCTGGGGCAAAGCTGGTAAAAGGCGGCAAATGCACCACCTGGCCCTACCTCACCGTCCCGCCCGCCCCTATCCTTTCCCGCCGAACCCGCAGACGCGGCGCAATGGCGGCTTTCTACTCCCCTCCTCCTTGAGGGGTGGGGTCGGGGGTGGGGGTGTCGGACCATCCACGACGCCAAACCTTCGAGGCGTCCGCTGTGAACGCCTCCCCCCGGGACGGGGGAGGCCGGAAGGAGGCGGAGCCCCGATGACGATGCTTCGTTTCCTGCGCCCGCTCCTGCTCGTCCTCGCCCTCTCAGCCCCCGCCTTCGCCATCGACCCGCCCTATCAGCGGCAGATGGAGCGGCTGGCCGAGATCATGGGCAGCCTCTATTTCCTGCAGCCCCTCTGCCGCGCCGGCAACGAGGACTGGCGGGCGCAGATGGCCGAGCTGATCGCGCTGGACGAGCCCGACGAGGACCGGCGGCAGCGCCTGGCCGGCGCCTTCAACGGCGGCTACCCCGCCTTTTCGCGCTTCCACCGCCAATGCACGCCCGCCTCGCGCGAGGCGCTGACCCGGCTGCTGCTGGAGGCCCAGCGGCTGGCGCGGGAAATTCATACGCGCTTCGCCGAATAGGGGCGGCCCCACCTCCGCGCAATTGCCTACGCGTCGTTAACCTTCGGGTTACTTCCCCCGCGCGGCGGCGCGGCGCGCGTGTTAAGCCCGGACCATGAGCACCACCAAGTCTCTCTTTTCGCCGGTCTCCGGCATGGGGCCCTTCGACCGCGGCCAGGCGGAGCGCCAGCTGGCGCTCGAATATCTGGCCGAGGCATGGAACAGCGCCGAGGAAGACGGGCTGGAAGCCGCCGCCCTGGCCCATGCCTCGCTGTTCGCCGCCCTCGCCACCTTCGTGCGCCTGCATGGCGACGAGGCCACCGCCGAGCTGGTGGCGCAACTGCCCGACCGCATCCGCAACGGCGAATACAATCTCGAGCGGATTTTGCAGTAGGCCCGCCTTGCCAGGCGCCGCCCGATCCGCCTCAATGGCTGGAGGAGGACCGCCATGCACCGCTTAGCCGCTTTCGCCGCCGCCGCCGCTTTCCTCGCGCTCGCCCCTGCCGCGGCCCAGGACGATTATGTCTGGCCGGTGCCCGAGATCAGCGCCGATCTCTCCGTGCTGCCCGAGCCCGTCCGCGCCACCCGCCAGGCGCTGATCGAAGCCGCCCGCAGCGGCGACATCGAGGCGCTGCGCCCGATCATGGAAGCACAGGACTTTCCGCCCACCGTCAGCTACGGCGATCCGGAGGACGGGGTGGCCTATCTCCGGCAGGTCTCCGAGGACGCGGAGGGCCGGCAGATTCTCGGCCTGCTGCTCGACCTCTTCGACCAGCCCTTCGCCTGGCACCCGGGCCGCGACGGGGAGACCTACTATGTCTGGCCCTATCTGGCCGAGCTCGATCCCAACGCCCTCACCCCCGAGCAGACGGTGGACGCCTACCGCCTGCTGAACGCCGAGCAGCTCGGCCAATTGCAGCAGATCGGCGCCTGGTATCACTGGCGGGTGTTCATCAGCGAAACCGGCGAATGGTCGGCTTTCGTGGCCGGGGATTGAGGCCGCCCATCGTCCGCTCTCCCCCACGAGGGAGAGGGGTCGGGGCGCCTTCACGCCGCCGGAAGCGCTTCCAGGAACCGCATCGGCTGGCCCTGCCCCGGCGTCACCAGCTCGCCCTGCCACATCACCGTGCGCCCGCGCACCACGGTGCCCACCGGCCAGCCGGTGACCGTCACCCCGTCATAGGGCGTCCACCCCGCCCGGCTCCTGATCCAGCCATTGGTGATGGTCTCGCGGCGCTTGAGGTCGACGATGGTCAGGTCCGCGTCGTAGCCCACCGCGATCCGGCCCTTGCCCGCGATGCCGAACAGCCGGTTGGGTCCGTGGCTGGTCATGTCCACGAAGCGCTGCAGGCTCAGCCGTCCGGCGTTGACGTGGTCCAGCATGATCGGCACCAGCGTCTGCACGCCGGTCATGCCGGAATGGCTGGCCGGATAGGCGTGGTCCTTCTCCTCGCGGGTGTGCGGGGCGTGGTCCGAGCCCAGTATGTCGGCGACGCCGTTGGCCACGCCCTGCCAGATGCCCTCGCGATGCGCCCGGTCGCGCACCGGCGGGTTCATCTGGGCATAGGTGCCCAGCCGCTGGTAGGCGGTCTCGTCCAGCGTCAGATGGTGCGGCGTCACCTCGACGCTGGCCACGTCCTTGTGGTCGGCCAGGTAGGCGATCTCCTCGGCGGTCGAGATGTGCAGCACATGGATGCGCTTGCCGGTCTTGCGGGCGAGGCCGACCAGCCGCTTCGTGCAGCTGAGCGCCACGTCCGGCGAGCGCCAGACCGGGTGGCTCGACGGATCGCCCGGCACCCGCAGGTGCTTGCGCGCCTCCAGCATGTATTCGTCTTCCGAGTGGAAGGCGGCGCGGCGGGAGATGGCGCGCAGGATGGCCTCCCCCCCCGCATCGTCCTGCACCAGCAGCGAGCCGGTGGAGGAACCCATGAACACCTTGATGCCGGCGCAGCCCGGCAGCTTTTCCAGCGCGGCCAGCTCGCCCACATTCTCGTGCGTGCCGCCGATATAGAAGGCGAAGTCGCAATGCATGCGGTTGGTGCCGAGGCGGATCTTCTCCTCGAAGGTCGCGCGGCTGGTGGTCAGCGGGTCGGTATTGGGCATCTCGAACACGCCCGTCCCCCCGCCCATCCCCGCGGGGAGCGAGCCGGTCTCGAGGTCCTCCTTGTGCGTCAGGCCGGGCTCGCGGAAATGCACCTGGGTGTCGATGACGCCGGGCAGGATATGCAGGCCCCTGCACTCCACCGTTTCGGCGGCGGAACCCTCGATCGTGCCCAGCGCGGCGATGCGGCCGCCGCTGACGGCGATGTCCGCCTGGCCTTCCCCGTCCTGGTTGACCAGCGTGGCGTTCTTGAAAATCGTGTCGTACTGCGCCATCTCTCGGGTCCCGGTCTGGTTGAATGGGTCCGGTTCTAGAAGGTCCCGGACCTGCCTGTCCATCCCGCCGCCGGGTCATTCCCGCGAAAGCGGGAACCTCTGTTTGGAGTGCCCGATGGCCGTCACCCTGCGCGCCGACCGTGTCCCGTTCCGCTTTTCCGGCCCCGATGCCCACAAGCTGCTCAACGATGTGGTGACCGGCCATGTCCCGGCCGCCGACGACGGCACCGCCGCCTGGTGGGCCCTGCTGTCGCCGCAGGGCAAGATCCTGGCCGAGGGCCTGGCCGGCTGGCACGACGAGGCGCTGTGGCTCGACGTCCACCAGTCGGCGGCCGACGATTTCTTCAAGCGCATGCGCATGTACCGCCTGCGCGCCAGGGTCGAGATCGAGGACCTGCGGGACAGCCATCGCGTCGGCTTTTCCGCCGAGGCCCCCGGTGAAGGCATCCCCCACCGCGACCGGCTCGGCCCGGTGCAGCTGGGCTGGCGGGTCGTGGCCCCGGTGGCGGCCGCCGCCGGCTGGGCGGCCGACGATGCCGCCTATCACGCCGTGCGCATCGCCGCCGGCATGCTGCACCAGGGTAACGACTTTCCCGCCAATGACGCCTTCGCCCATGACATCGGCATGGACATGCTCGAGGGCATCGACTTCCAGAAGGGCTGCTATGTCGGCCAGGAGGTCGTCAGCCGGATGAAGCATCGCGGCACCGCCCGCCGCCGCCCGGTCATCGTGTCGGGCATCGAGGCGCCAGCAGGGTCGGCCGTCATGGCGGGCGGGCGCGAAGCCGGCACCATCGGCCGGGTGGTCGACGGCAAGGCGGTCGCCATCCTGCGGCTCGACCGCATCGCCGATCCGGCCGCCGTCACCGTGGACGGCAGGCCGGTGACGCTCACCCTGCCCGCATGGGCGAGCTATCGGTTCGGCGAGGCCCCGGACGACGCGGACTAGGTTCAGGCCGCCGGTGCGCGTTCACCGAACATTCTCGAATCGGCTGCATCTGCTATGCCTCGTGCGAACAGTCCGCTAACCAAGTCGTCACCAATGGCCCGCCAAAGCGCCCGTGCCTGGCAGCGCATGCTGTCGGGCCGCCGCCTCGACATCCTCGATCCCTCCCCGGTCGATGTGGAGCTGTCCGACATCGCGCACGGGCTGGCCCGCGTCGCCCGCTGGAACGGGCAAACCATCGGCGATTATCCCTTTTCCGTCGCCCAGCATTCGGTGCTGGTGCTGGAGCTGTTCCGCACCGCCAATCCCGATGCCGATCCGGTGGCGCAGTTGCAGACCCTGCTGCACGACGCCCCGGAATATGTCATGGGCGACATCATCTCGCCCTTCAAGGCGGCGATGGGCGGCAACTACAAGGACGTGGAAAATCGCCTGCTGTCCGCGATCTACCTGCGGTTCTCCCTGCCCGCAACCGCGCCGGCGGCGCTGGTCAGGCTCATCAAGCAGGCCGACCGGGAAGCCGCCTTCTTCGAGGCCACCCACCTGGCCGGCTTCGAGGCCGCGGAGGCCCGGCGCTTCTTCGGGGAGCCGACGCGGCCGGCCTTCGATGTCGATGCCTTCGACCGGCTGATCCGCCCCTGGCCGACCCATCAGGCCCATGGCCGGTTCATCGAGGCGTTCGAGACCATCAGCCGCCTGATCCCCGGCGCCTGAGGGGCTGTTGACATTAACCTTACGGCGACTTAGCAGTCGCAGACCCGCAGCTTCATGGTTACTGATCCGTTAAGGCCCATGTGCCGAATTGGAACAGAACGGGATATCCGCCATGAACCTGCCGGATCGCCGCATGCTGCTGGGCATGAGCCTGGGCGCCATCTGTGCCACCGCGCTTTCGGCCATCGGACCGGGCTGGGTGTTCGACGCCTTCGCCGACGAGATGCCGGCGGGGTTCGACACCGGCAACCTGGTCAAGTTCGACGACCGCTTCTTCACCGTGGAGTATGAGGACTGGGTGGCCACCGAGCCGCTTTCGGTCCAGACCGTGAAGAAGATCGAAGCGGGCGCGGTCAGCTATGTCACCATCACCCGCACCGAGACCGGCACCTATTCCACCGACGGCCTCACCTCCCGCCATGTCGAATATCCCGGCATCGAGGTGAACGAGGTCTATCCGCGGCCCTGGCTCTACTGGCGCGGCGGCAAATGGCTCTCGTTCAGCAGCTACAACGGCAACTCGTTCGTCTATCTGCGCAGCGGCAACGTCTCGGTGTCCACCGCCGGCAACGGCACGCGCACCTGCGTGTCGGGGCCGAGCTACCGGGTCTGCTGAGGCGGCTAGCCGAACAGCCAGCCGCGCTTGAACTTGTAGAAGACGTGCAGGCCGATCTGGGTCACCTTGGTCATGCGCGGGGCCCAGGCGGGGCGCACGTAGGTGGCGTGGTAGTGCGTCGCATCGCCCACCTCGGTCAGGTAGAGCTCGCCGCGCGTCACCCGGTTCGAGATGTCCTCGGCCTGCTCCCAGGCCTTGCGCTCGGTGACGACCTCGGGAATGCCGTCGCAGGCAAAGGAGAACTGGCAGGCATTGCGCCGGTGCTGGTTCTGGAACACCACGCCGCAGATGGTGTCGGGATAGCGGTGGTCCTTGACGCGGTTGAGCACCACCTGGGCGACCGCCACCTGGCCGCGATAGCTCTCGCCCCGCGCCTCGAAATAGATGGCGGTGGCCAGGCACCACATCTCCTTGTCGGAGACTTCCATGGCCTTGCCGCTCGCGAAGCCGCCGGTGACCGGGGCGTTGGCGCGGGCATAGGCGAGCTGCTCGGACGCCATGGCGGGAACCGGCGTCGTGGACAGGCTGGCAAGGGCCGGGTCGGCGGAGGGCGCGATGCCGGCGATGGCGTCGAGCGCGGCCGCCGTGGCCGGGTTGATCGCGGCCACCGACATGCGCGGCCCCTCGCCCGCGGGCTCGGCCGGACGGCCGATATCGGCGATGCGGGTCTGGCCGGGATCGGCCGGGTCGGCCGGCGGGGCGCGCAGGGCGGCGAGGCGCAGGCGCACCTCCTCGAAGCCGCGGGACAGGGCCAGCGCATCGACGGCGGGACGATAGCGGTCGGATTTGTCGGCCCGGTTGGGGCCGTTGAAGGCGGCGGTGTCGAAAAGGTGATCGACCGAGCCGGTGATGACGGGATCGACGCCCGAATAGGTCAGGCTGGCCAGGGCCACGTCATCGGCGGGCTTGCCGGCGAGCCCCAGCGGCTCCGAAGCGGGGCCGAAGGCGGCGCCGACCAGGCCCGCATAGGTCAGGGATGCGACCATGCCCGCCAGCAGGGTCCTGGCAAAGGGCAATCCCCGGCGAACCGCTCTGACCGGGCGCTTGCGCACCGCCGGCCGGTGTGGATGGGCCATCAACGCTACTCGACACAACAGAACACAACTCAGGCCCGGCAAATGTGACGCTCAAATGCCGACGGTCGCGATCATCTCTCATTAGGGTTAGCAGCGCGTAAATGCACAGTTGGGCGGCGTCGGGACGCGCGCGCGGCCTGGCGGCGGCAAGAATGTGGCGGGCTCGGTTCGGGATCGTCCGGGGCGCTCCCGCGGGCCGTATCATCCAGGAGCCAGCGGCATCCGGGGGCCGGTCGCCTACGAGCAGGCCGCGACCACCGGAGCCACGGCCTCGTCGAACTCGTCGACGCGGAAGCGCACCGACAGCGACCGCGTGCTGGCAGGGGTGACGCGCACCGTCAGGTTGGTGGCGCCGGTCAGCCCCTCGATGAAGGTCAGGGAATCGCGGGTGTTGTCGATGACGATGGCGGTGTTGTCCTCGTTGACCGGCAGGGTGCTGCTGCGGGCGCGCTGCAGGTCGTATTGCAGGGTGATGCCGGTGTCGCTGCCCAGGGCCGACATGGTGTTGCCGGCGAAGCCGAACAGCACCTGCAGGGTGCCCGCCTCGCAGGACACGGTGATGGTGGCCGGGGCACGGCCGCTGGGACGGGCGGGAATCAGCTGCTCGGATTCGAGCGTCACGCTGGTGCCGCCGGCCTCCGCGCCGCCGGCGGGGCGGAAGACGCCGTCATAGCAGGCCAGCCGCTCGCCGTCGTCGGCGACGGCCGCGCATTGCGCACCGGACTGGGCATTGGCGGGAATGGCGCTCAGCGCAAGGAGCAGCGGAACTAGCAGAGCCGGCAGTCTGGTCACGTGTGTCGGTTTCCCTTCCCTGGCGTCCGGCAATTCTCGCGTCCGGATCGAGTGTCGCTCCTCATATGGGGACGACACCGCTTTAGTTTAAGCAGAAGCCTGCGCCAAGGTCAGCCGGGCGACGGGCACACGATAGGGTGAGCAGCTGACATAGTCGACGCCCAGGCCGGAGAAGAAGCGCAGCGACACCGGATCGCCCGCATGCTCCCCGCAAATGCCGATCTTGAGCCGGGGATTGGCCGCCCTGCCCCGCTCGATGGCGATGGCGATCATCTCCCCCACCCCCTTCTCGTCGATGTTGACGAAGGGGTCGCGCTCATAGACCCCCTTGCGCTGATAGGCCGCAAGGAAGGTGGGCGCGTCGTCGCGCGAGATGCCGAAGGTGGTCTGCGTCAGATCGTTGGTGCCGAAGGAGATGAAATCCACCATGCCGGCGATGTCGCCGGCCCTCAGGCACGCCCGCGGCAGCTCGATCATGGTGCCGAAGGCGAATTTCACCTGCTCGGAGCGCAGCAGCCCGGAATTGTCGACGATCGCCATGGCGCGCTCGCGCACCCAGGCCACCTCGGTGGCGGTGGACACGAAGGGAACCATCACCTCGACGCAGACCGGCGCGCTCTGCCGCTCGCTGGCGGCGCGGGCGCCGGCCATGACCGCCTGCATCTGCATCTGCAGGATTTCCGGATAGGTGATGGCCAGCCGCACGCCCCGGTGCCCCAGCATGGGGTTGACCTCGGCGATGCGCTCGAGCCGCAGGCGCAGGGCGCGCACGGCGAGGCCGAGCGAGGCGGCCGTCTCCTCGATCTCCTCGTCGGTGCGCGGCAGGAACTCGTGCAGCGGCGGATCGAACAGGCGCACGGTGACCGGCAGCCCCTTCATCGCCGAGAACAGCGCCGAATAGTCGCCGGTCTGGAAATCCACCAGCCCGTTGATGGCCCGGCTGCGGTCGTCCTCGTCTTCGGAGAGGATCATGCGGCGGAGCGCCACCATGCGCTCGGGCGAGAAGAACATGTGCTCGGACCGGGCGAGGCCGATGCCCTCGGCGCCGAAGCTCAGCGCCGTGGCCGCCGATTCCACGGTTTCCGCATTGGTGCGCACGGCAATGGCGCGGCTGGCGTCGGACCAGCCGAGCAGCGTGCCGATGGCCCCGCCGATCTGCGGCTGCGCCAGCGGCAGGGCCCCGAGATAGACGGCGCCGTCCGAGCCGTCGATGGTCAGCCGGTCGCCGGCGCGGAATTCGCGCGTCCCGATGCGGCAGACCATTTCGGTGGTATCCACCGACAGGGTGCGCACGCCCGCCACGCACGGCTTGCCGGTGATGCGGGCGATGACGCCGGCATGGCTCGACATGCCGCCCCGGGCGGTGAGGATGCCGGTGGCCGCCTTCATGCCCTCGATATCGGCGGGGCCGGTCTCGTTGACCACGAGGATGCAGTGCTTGCCCCGGGCCCTGAGGCGGGCCGCGTCCTCGGCGTTGAAGGTAATGATGCCGCTGGCCGCGCCGGGGGAGACGCCCAGCCCCATGGCGATGGGCGCCACATCCTCCACGGATTTCAGCCGCGGATGCAGCATCTGCGCCAGCCGGTTCGGATCGACCCGGCTGACCGCGTTGTGCGGCGTCCACACCTTGCGGCGCACCCGGTCGACCGCCGCTTCCAGCTCGGCGCCGGCCGAGGCCTGCACCGGGCGGGCGGACAGGAACTGCACCCGGCCGCGGTCGATGGCGACCAAGCACGCCATGTGCCGTCCCGCCTTGGCGTCGAGCAGGGCGATCAGGGCGCCTACGGTATCGGGCAGCCGGGGCAGCGGGCTGCCGTCGAGCGGCGCGGGGCCGAGGGCGCCGGTCGTGGCGTTGCGGGTCAGGAACTGCTCGATCTCGCCTTCGGCCACGGCCTGCACCAGCACGATCTGGCGGGCCCGGTCGTCGTCCTGCCGCAGCCCGCCCCAGCCGCGGTCGGAAAAGCCGTAGCTCTCGAAGGCCTGCTTGATGGCGCGCGCCAGCGGCCGGGCGGGATCGACAGAATCCTCGGGGGCGGCCGGCGCCGCGATGCCGATGCGCGCCGGCATCAGCCCGCCATTGTGGGCCGAGGCCGAGGTGCGCACCACCAGCGCCGGCGGCCGCGCATCCTTGCCCACCAGCTTGAACAGGCAGGCGACCCAGTGGGTCCTCAGCTTGGTGTCCTGGCGGACGCGCTCGGCCTGCAGCGCCTCCCAGGCAGCGCGGGTCAGGGCGATGGTGGGGATGGTGGGAAAGCCCGCCTCGCAGACGCGGAAGATCCAGCGCGCCTTGCCGGTCAGCAGCTTGAGCTGGGCAGCGCTCAGGTTCGCCTTCCCCGTCGCCGGGGCAATCGCAAACATTTCCTGCGCCAAACTCACCGAGGCCGTCCCTGCGCTCACCGAAACCGCATATTGCCCATGCCCCGGGCCGGCTGCAACAGCACTTGACTTGCCGCGGCCCGGAAAGCATCTGATCTCATATGGAAAAGCGGCGACAACTCGACATTCTGCTCTGCGCCCCGCGCGGATTCTGCGCGGGCGTGGACCGGGCGATCCAGATCGTGGAGCTGGCCCTCGAGAAATACGGCGCGCCGGTCTATGTGCGCCACGCCATCGTACACAACAAATATGTGGTCGAAGGCCTCAAGGCCAAGGGCGCCGTGTTCGTCGAGGAGCTGGACGAGATTCCCGACACCGGGGCGCCGGTGGTGTTCTCGGCCCATGGCGTGCCCAAGAGCGTGCCGGCCGAGGCGCGGACGCGCAACATGTTCTTCCTCGATGCCACCTGCCCCCTGGTCTCCAAGGTGCATGTGGAGGCCCAGCGCCATCACGAGGAAGGCCACGAGATCGTCTTGATCGGCCATGCCGGCCATCCCGAGGTGGTGGGCACGATGGGGCAATTGCCCGAGGGCGCCGTGACGCTGATCGAGACGGTGGCGGATGCCGATGCCTTCACCCCGCGGAATCCCGAGACGCTGGCCTTCGTGACGCAGACCACGCTCAGCGTCGACGACACCCGCGAGATCGTGGCGGCGCTCAAGGCGCGGTTTCCCGCCATCAACGGGCCGCACAAGGAAGACATCTGCTATGCCACCACCAACCGGCAGGAGGCCATCAAGGCGGTGGCGCCGCTGGTGGATGCGATGATCGTGGTGGGCTCGCCCCATTCCTCCAACTCGCAGCGGCTGGTCGAGGTGGCGCTGCGGGCGGGCTGCCGGCATGCCACCCTGGTGGACCGGGCCAGCGAGATCGACTGGTCGGTCTATGGCGACATCGCCTCGCTGGGCGTCAGCGCCGGCGCCTCGGCCCCCGAAAGCCTGGTCGAGGAGGTCATCGACGCCTTCGCGGAACGCTACGACGTCAAGGTCGAGACCAGGACGACGGCGGAAGAGCATATCGCCTTCAACATCCCCAAGGTGCTGCGCAACCTCGAAGCGGCTTCCGGCCGATGATCCTGGCGCAGGCGAAGGGCAATTCCGGTGGCCCCACGCGGCTCGACGGATGGCGGCGGCATGGCTGACCGGGTCATCATTCACACCGACGGGGCCTGCTCGGGCAATCCGGGCCCGGGCGGCTGGGGCGCGATCCTGCAATTCGGGGCGCACCGCAAGGAGCTCAAGGGCGGCGAGGCGCTGACCACCAACAACAAGATGGAGCTGACGGCCGCCATCGAGGCGCTCAACGCCCTCACCCGGCCGTGCAAGGTCGACCTGCACACCGACAGCCAATACGTCAAGAACGGGGTGCAGAGCTGGATCCACGGCTGGAAGCGCAACGGCTGGAAGACCGCCGACAGGAAGCCGGTGAAGAATGTCGAGCTCTGGCAGGCGCTGGACGAAGCCACCCGGCGCCACGAGATCGTCTGGCACTGGGTGCGGGGCCATGCGGGCGACGCGCTCAACGAGCGGGCGGACGAGCTGGCCCGCGAGGGCATGGCGCCGTTCAAGCCGAAGCGGGCCGAGAGCTTCACCCCGCCGTTCTGAGGCGTGGCGGCGTCACGGCTCGGCGATGAAGTCGTGCGGCCTGTCCTCGCCCAGTTCGGTGAGCCCGGAAATCACCGCCTTGCGCACGCCTGCCGCGTGCTCCGGGGCGAGCGCGCCCAGCCCGGCCTGCAGGGCGGCCTGCCAGTGCGGACCGCGCTCCCAGGCCTCCACATAGGCTTCGGCGAGCTCCGGCAGGCGGCGGGTGACCGAGAGGGCCTCGACCAGCAGCCGCGCCTGATACAGGTCCTTCTCCCGCTTGGCCGCGTCGCCGGCCGCCCGGCGCCGGCTCGCCACGATCAGCTTGTGCACGGCGTAGCGCTCGGGCGACGGCACCGTAACCGGTATCCCGCCGCGATGCAGCAGCACGGCGCGGATCGGCTCGTGCAGCAGGAAATCGAGAAAGCGCAGGGGCTGCGCCGCGGCGCCGCCCAGAGCCGGCATCGGCGCCGGCGCGTCGTCATGCTCGCCGCTGCCGCGATTGGGGGTCAGGAACTCGACCTTGTAGTTGTGGGCATTGGCGAATTGCGTGCTGCGGCGGCCGTCCTGCCGGTGCGGGATGGCGCGGAAGCTCGGATCGACCTCGCGCAGCACGTCGAGGATGGGCGGCAGGCTGTCCTCGACTTCCGCCGAGATGGAATGGAACTGCGCGAAATCGGCATCGCCGGTCTGCAAGGCCGCGCCGGGCAGCCGGACGCCCAGATGGGCCGCATAGGCCTGGAAGGCCACCGTGCCCACCAGGACGCCGCGCAGCCGGAAGAAGCCGGCCCGTTCCATGGCGGCGACGATGTCGCCGGTGAAGCGGTCGGGAGCGCTCAATCCCGCCTCGCGCGTCAGCGTGGAGACGAGCTTGCGCCGCCCCCGGAAATCGTCCTTGACCCGGCGGAACTCCGCCACCCGCCGGTCGATCTCGGCATCGCCCGCCGGCCCCACATAGCGCCGCTTCGGCTCGGCCTGCGTATCCTCGAAATACCAGTAGCTGCGGCCTTTCACCGGCACGGAAAGGAAATTCCCCGTCACCGGGAAATCGGCGTCGAAGGCGGCGTCCAGGCAACGCTGGGCCAGCTCGGCATAGATCGTGCGGTAGACCAGGTCGATCGGCTTCATCGCGTCGGCTATAAGTTTCACGCATTTTTCTTATAACCGGCGTGGCAGGAAAAGCCAAGACTGTTATAAGGAAATCGCACATTCCTTATAACCGACCGCGTTTCGGGGTTTTCAGGCCGCGCGCCTCGGCAGCAGCCTTCTCAGCGCTTTCCAGGCCGGGGCGATCGCATAGCCCACCACCGGGATCATCAGCGCGCCGAAGATCAGCCCGCCGATGCCGTCGATCAGCGCCGTCATCGCCCAGCCGGCGAAGCCGCCGATGGCCGGCAGCGCGTGGGCGGCCCATGCGGCGGCCGCCTCGACGACATGCTCGGGGCCGGTGACGCCGAAGCCGGCCAGCCCGTGGGCGAGGATGCCGCCGCCGACCCAGATCATCGCCGCGGTGCCGACCACGCCCAGGATCTGCATCAGCACCGGCATGGCGCGCACCAGCCCGCGCCCGAAGGCGCGGGTGAGGCGGGCATGGCCGCGCCGGGCCAGCAGCACGCCGAAATCGTCCGCCTTCACGATCAGCGCCACCGCCCCGTAGACGAGGGCGGTGATGCCCACGCCCACCAGCGCCAGGATGGCGGCACGCATCCAGAAATCGTCGACCTCGATGGCGGCCAGCGCGATGGTCATGATCTCGGCGGAGAGGATGAAATCGGTCTGGATGGCGCCGGCGACCCTGGCGTCCTCCAGCGTGCGGGGGTCCAGCGCCACCGGCTCCAGCCCGGCCTCGTGCGCCGCCGCCTCGTGCGGCATCAGGGCATGGAAGATCTTCTCGGCCCCCTCATAGCAGAGATAGGCGCCGCCCAGCATCAATAGCGGCGTGATGATCCATGGCGCGACGAGGCTGAGGACCAGCGCCGCCGGCAGCAGGAAGACCAGCTTGTTGCGCACCGATCCCCAGGCGATCCGGCCGACGATGGGCAGCTCCCGGTCGGCGGTGAAGCCGTCGACATAGCGCGGGGTGACCGCGGCGTCGTCCACCACGGCGCCCGCCGCCTTGATCCCGGCCTTGGTGGCCTGGCCGGCGATGTCGTCCAGCGAGGCGGCGGCCACCTTGGCCAGGCCGGCCACGTCGTCGAGCAGGGCGAGCAGGCCGACGCTCATGGTCCGGGCGCCCCGCCCTAGCCCGCGACCTTGGAGAAGTCGGCCACCAGATGCATGGTGTCGCGCAGGCGCGCCAGCAGGTTCAGCCGGTTGGCGCGCACGGCCGGATCGGCGTCGTTGACCAGCACGGCCTCGAAGAAGGCGTCCACCGGCGGGCGCAGCGTCGCCAGCTCGGCCATGGCGCCCTTGTAGTCGCCGGCCCGCACCAGGCCGGCGACGGCAGCCGAGACCTGCTCCACCGCCCCGGCCAAGGCGGTCTCCTCGGCCAGGCGCAGCGCGGCGCGGTCCACCGGGCCGGCATAGCTCCTGGCGTCCTTCTTCTCCTCGGCGGCGAGGATGTTGGCGGCGCGGCGATAGCCGGCGAGCAGGTTCGCGCCGTCCTCCGTGGCGAGCAGCGTCGAGAGGGCCTCGACCCGCTGGGTGATCTGGAGGATGTCGTTGCTGTCGGCGGAAATCACCGCGTCCACCAGGTCGTGGCGGGCGCCGGCATCGCGCAGCGACACCTTGAGCCGGTCATGGAAGAAGGCCAGCAGGTCCGGCTCCACCTCCAGGGGGAATTCGAGCCCGTTCTCGGTGATGATGCGGATGATGCCCAGCGCGGCGCGGCGCAGGGCGAAGGGGTCGCGCGAGCCGGTGGGCTTCTCGTCGATCGCCCAGAAGCCGGTGAGCAGGTCGAGCTTGTCGGCCAGCGCCACGGCGATGGAGACCGGCTCGGTCGGCACGCGGTCGGATGGGCCGAGCGGCTTGTAGTGCATCTCTATGGCGTCGGCGATCTCGGCCGGCTCGCGCTGCGCTGTGGCATAATAGCGGCCCATCAGGCCCTGCAGCTCGGGGAACTCGCCGACCATGCCGGTCACCAGGTCCGCCTTGGCCAGCATGGCCGCGCGCTTGGCCTTTTCGATGTCGGCGCCGACCCTGGGGGCGATCTCGCCCGCCAGCTTCACCAGCCGTTCCACCCTGGCGAACTGGGTGCCCAGCCTGGCATGGAACACCATGTCCTCCAGCTTGGGCAGGCCGTGCTCGAGCGGAATGGCGAGGTCGCCCCGGTAGAAGAAGGCGGCATCCGACAGGCGGGCGCGGATGACGCGCTCATTGCCGGCCACGATGGTGGCCCCGCCATCGGCGGCGGCGGTGTTGGCGGTGATGATGAAGTTGGGCGCCAGCCTGCCGGAGGCGTCGCGCAGGCAGAAGCATTTCTGGTTGGCGCGGATGGTGGCGATGATGACTTCCTCGGGCAGTTCGAGGAAGGCCGGATCGAAGGCGCCCATCATCACCACCGGCCATTCCACCAGCCCGGCCACCTCTTCCAGCAGCCCCTCGTCCTCGATGACGCTGAGCCCCCGCGCGAAGGCGAGATTGTCGGCATCGGCGCGGATGATCTGCTTGCGGCGGTCGATGTCGAGCACCACCCTGGCCCGCTCCAGCGCCGTCACGTAGTCGTCGAAGCGCTTCACGCGGATGGCGTCGGGCGCGAGGAAGCGGTGCCCGAACGTGGTCTGGCCGGATTCGAGCCCCGCCGCGGCGAAGGGCACGACCACGGGCTCGTCGTTCTCGGTGCCGAAGGTGGCGGTGATGGCGCGCAGCGGGCGCACCCAGCTGAAGCTGCCCGAGCCCCAGCGCATGGACTTGGCCCAGGGGAAATCCGCCAGCACTTTCGGCAGGATGCCGGTCAGCAGATCCACCGCGTCGGCGCCGGGCCGTTCGATCAGCGCCACGTAGAAATCGCCCTTCTTCGGATCGCTCTCCACCTTGGCCTGCGCGATGGAGCTCAGCCCGGCCGAGCGCAGGAAGCCGTCGATGGCCGGCTGCGGCGCGCCGACCTTGGGGCCCTTCTTCTCCTCCCGCGTATCGGGCGAGCGGGGCGGCAGGCCGGTCACCGTCAGCGCCAGGCGGCGCGGCGTGACGAAGGCCTTGGCGCCCTCATAGACCAGGCCGGCATCGACCAGGGCATTGGTCACGGCTTTCCTGAGATCCTCGGCCGCCCGGCGCTGGAAGCGGGCGGGGATTTCCTCGGAGAAGAGTTCGAGCAGCAGTTCGGGCATGGTCGGCAACCGGTTCCAGAGTCCGATCCGGCGGCGTTGAATCCGGATCAAACCCTAACGCATTGATTCGTCGTGCGGCCGAGCCGGAAAAGTCCGCAACTTTTCCCGGCCGCACGCTAGACGCGGGTCTGATTAGCTTGCAGGCACGGCGATGTCCATCGCCGCGCGGCGGAAACGCTACCAGCCCCCGCCGCCCCCACCGCCCCCGCCGCCGCCCGAGAAGCCGCCGCCACCGCCGCCGGAGCTGCTGGCCTGCACCGGCTGGGCGGCGATCATGGCGGCGGCCATGCCGGAAGAGGCGGTGCTGACGGCCCGCGCGAGATTGCCCGGCGAAAAGGCGCCGCTGCCGGAATACCAGCGGGGGCTGTAGCTGCCCTCCCGCGCGTCGGGCACGGCGTTGCGGGCCAGTTCGGCCTCGAAATGCTCCGACCACGGCTTCTCGACGCCCAGCGCGATGGCATAGGGCAGGATGCGCTCGAAGCGCTCCACCGTCATCGGCGGCTCGCCGTTGATGTTCAGCCGGTTCTTCTCGGCGGTCTCGAGATAGAGCTTGAAGCCCTCGATCTCGTCCATGACCTTGCGGCCCTGCACCGTGGGCGCCCGCATCAGCACCGCGAAGACGACGCTGATGAGGATGAGCGAGCCGGCGGCGATGGCCGCGCTGTTGATGGTGAGCGCGGTGAAGGATTCCAGAAATCCCCCGCCCATGTTGAAGCCGAAGACGACGATCCAGATCAGGACGATGAAGCGGCTGACCCAGTTGCCGCTGCGGATGGTGCTGAACACCGCCGAGCCGATGATGCCGACAAGCACCCCGCCCGCCGCGGCGGCGAACAGCCAGATGGGCTCGAGCACGTCGAACACCACCATGGCCGCGAGCATGGCGAAGGCCAGCACGAAGCTGAAGATGGCGAAGCCGGCATTGTGGTTGAACCAGACCTTGCGGTTCTCCCGCTCGATGGTGCCGGTGAACTCGGTGCGCTTCGTCCCCAGCTCCTTGCCGTTGGCCTTGTCGAAGGTGACGCTGCCTTGCCTGGAGAAATAATCGAACAAGACCTGCTCGCCCACCGGCAGCGGCGCATCGGGCGTCTTGCCGGTGGCGGTCACGGTCAGGGTCTTGGCGATGTTCCTGACCGTCACCAGCCCCTTCACCCCGAGGTCGAAGATGGCGGCGGTCATGGCGGTCCATCCGGAATTGGCGAAGCCCCAGCGGTGGACGTAGTGGGTCAGCGCCGGCGAGAAATCCCTGGGCGGATGGAACAGGGGAATGACGGTGCCCTTGGGCGGATCGCGCCCCACCCGCAGCCAGGCGGTGAAATTGTAGAGCAGCAGCAGGACGACCGAGCCGATGGACAGCCAGACCTCGCGCCGGTCCGACAGCCAGATCCAGAACGACTCCACCCCCTGGGGATAGGCGATGATGCCCTTCTGGAACGACACGGAGAAGGTCATGCCCTCCCCCGCCGCCAGCACGCGCTCGGCGCGGAACAGGGCGGTGTCGTCGGATTGCCGGGTGATGGTCACGGCCTGCTCGGTGGAGCCGACATCGCCGGTATAGGCGGACAGGTCGCTGATGACCGCGCCGGCCGGCAGCCGCACGCGCGCCACCGCGGCGAGGATGGGGAAATCCCAGTAATTGCCGGTGGCGTTCCAGTAGAGCTCGTCGTGGTCGGGGAAGGAGCGGGCCATGCGCTCCATGGTGTAGGTGATGGTGTAGCGGTGCTCGCCGCGCGCCAGCAGCACGTCCGGATCGCCGATCCAGATGCGCTGGAAATCGCCCATGCGCTCGACCCGGTAGGGCTCGGCGCGGCCGGCGCGGGTGACCGCCTCGACCGCGAGGCCGATGCGGATCTTGTGGCCCTCGGGCGCCAGCAGCGTGATGGGGATGTCGCGGTAGATGCCCCGCCTGATCTGGTTGCCCTCGGCATTGACGTCCACGGTCTCCACCACCCGCACGGACCCGTCGGTGCGCAGGGTGACATCGGTGGCGAAGGCGCGGATTTCCTCCCGCGCCAGGCCCGGAACGGCCAGCGCCAGCGCCAGGCCGAGGACGAGCAGCAGGCGGGCGAGCAGCGGCATCGGATCAGGTGAACTTGACGTTCGGCACGGCCCGGTCGGCTTCGTTCTCCAGCTCGAAATACTCGGCGGTCTCGAACTTGAAGGCATTGGCGACCAGGTTCGAGGGGAAGGATTCGACCTGGATGTTGAGGTTGCGCACCGCGCCGTTGTAGTAGCGCCGCGCCATCTGGATCTCGTCCTCGACGGTGCGCAGCGCGTCCTGGAATTCGAGGAAGGTGGTGTTGGCTTTGAGGTCGGGATAGGCCTCGGCCACCGCGAGCAGGCGGCCCAGCGCGGCCGAGAGCATGCCCTCGGCCCTGGCCCGCTCCTCGGGCCCGGCGCCGGCCGCGCCCGTGGCCGCCGCGCGCGCCTGCACCACCGCTTCCAGCGTCTCGCGCTCATGGGCCATGTAGCCCTTCACCGTTTCCATCAGGTTGGGGATGAGATCGGTGCGGCGCTTGAGCTGCACGTCGATGCCCGACCAGCCTTCCTTGACCATCTGCCGGTTGGACACCAGGCCGTTGTAGATGACGATGGCATAGCCGGCGATGCCGACCACGACCGCGAGAATGACCCATTCCATGGAGCGCGCTCCTCAAGCGTTTGCGGGCGGAGACTGGCAGGTTAGCCGCAGCGATGCAACGGTGCGGGGCGGTGCGCACTTGACTTCGGCCGGGCAATCCCTAGCTTTCAGGACATGAACACGCGCCTCACCCATCGCTGCACGATCCTGCTCGCAGGATAGATGCCCTAGGCATGCTCGCGCCGGAGCCTGTTTAGGGCGAAGGCACACCGCACCCTGACCGGCGCCCCGTTCCCGACCATTCAACCCGACGCCCCCGGCCGCTGCGCCCCCGCGCGCGCCCCGGGCTCCACAGGATTCGATCCATGACCGAAATTCACAACGATCTTTCGCCCGAAATCGTGTTGAGCGAGGCCGATCACGCCATGCTCAACCGGCTGGCCATGGCCGGGCTCGACCACACGCCCGAACTCTCCGACCAGTTGCTCCACGAGCTGGACCGCGCCCGCGTGGTGGCCGACGACGACGTGCCGGGCGACGTCGCCCGCATGGGCTCGCGCATCCGCTACCGCACCGGCGACGGCCACGAGCAGCAGGTGACGCTGGTCTACCCCGCCGAGGCCGACATCGCCCTCGGCCGCGTCTCGGTGATGACGCCGGTGGGCACCGCCCTGATCGGGCTGCGCCAGGGCCAGTCCATCACCTGGCGCGACCGCGCCAACAAGCGCCACATGCTGACCGTGCTGGAGGTGAAGGCGCCGGTGGGGGCCTAGGGTCTGGCCCAAGGCC
>ENA-UOVV01001080-UOVV01001080.1-compost-metagenome-genome-assembly--contig:-NODE-1080-length-23606-cov-6.982506_pt1 | contig 23606 bp, 21 predicted proteins | sample MGYA00238155_ERZ761577 | MGnify/ENA primary metagenome ERZ761577 (study PRJEB28898, sample SAMN06268775) | compost metagenome | isolation source: Emeryville, CA | place: USA:Emeryville, CA | collected...
GTTGTCAAAGACCTAAGCTACAGAAAAGATTGAAAGCAAATCACAACTGAGAACTTTCAGGAAGTTGCTCACTTGGCGTTGTCAAAGACCTAAGCTACAGAAAAGATTGAAAGCAAATCACAACAATTGGTTAAAGATTTTCTTTTCCCACGCTGTTGTCAAAGACCTAAGCTACAGAAAAGATTGAAAGCAAATCACAACTAGTGCCGTAAGCTTTAACTTAAGGTAGTAGTTGTCAAAGACCTAAGCTACAGAAAAGATTGAAAGCAAATCACAACAGCCTACCACCAACAGACCAGATAGAAACCGTTGTCAAAGACCTAAGCTACAGAAAAGATTGAAAGCAAATCACAACTAATCGGGAACATATTCGATCGTCCCAACTGTTGTCAAAGACCTAAGCTACAGAAAAGATTGAAAGCAAATCACAACAGTATGACATCAAGTGAAATTCAGCGCCACGTTGTCAAAGACCTAAGCTACAGAAAAGATTGAAAGCAAATCACAACGAGAGAGCGTTGGATATGAGCCATGAGCCGGTTGTCAAAGACCTAAGCTACAGAAAAGATTGAAAGCAAATCACAACAAGGAAGAGTCAGCCACCGGAACGGCAACCGTTGTCAAAGACCTAAGCTACAGAAAAGATTGAAAGCAAATCACAACGAGAGAGCGTTGGATATGAGCCATGAGCCGGTTGTCAAAGACCTAAGCTACAGAAAAGATTGAAAGCAAATCACAACAAGGAAGAGTCAGCCACCGGAACGGCAACCGTTGTCAAAGACCTAAGCTACAGAAAAGATTGAAAGCAAATCACAACACCGTAGAGGTTGACGATTTTGAAACAATAGTTGTCAAAGACCTAAGCTACAGAAAAGATTGAAAGCAAATCACAACACCGCAAAACAAAAGTAGTACGCTAATGCGTTGTCAAAGACCTAAGCTACAGAAAAGATTGAAAGCAAATCACAACTTCCAATTTCGCATACCAGCAGCCGGTACGTTGTCAAAGACCTAAGCTACAGAAAAGATTGAAAGCAAATCACAACATTAAGTGTAAAAGCCATTTAAACCTCAATGTTGTCAAAGACCTAAGCTACAGAAAAGATTGAAAGCAAATCACAACGCCGTCTGCCAGGGCTGCACGTCGTTTCCGGTTGTCAAAGACCTAAGCTACAGAAAAGATTGAAAGCAAATCACAACCGATTCACGCCCGCTGTTGCTGCGGTGATGGTTGTCAAAGACCTAAGCTACAGAAAAGATTGAAAGCAAATCACAACCCTATCAGATGCAGACAACTTCGACCAAGAGTTGTCAAAGACCTAAGCTACAGAAAAGATTGAAAGCAAATCACAACCAGACTGTGCACGTCTGTGCTATTCGGGTGTTGTCAAAGACCTAAGCTACAGAAAAGATTGAAAGCAAATCACAACTCCAGCGCATTGACCTTATTCAGGTGAAAGTTGTCAAAGACCTAAGCTACAGAAAAGATTGAAAGCAAATCACAACTCCTGCGCTTCTACTGATACGCTTTCTACGTTGTCAAAGACCTAAGCTACAGAAAAGATTGAAAGCAAATCACAACGTAAGTCTTTGTTCGCGCGCAGGTACGCGGTTGTCAAAGACCTAAGCTACAGAAAAGATTGAAAGCAAATCACAACAGTAGTTACGAAGATTGTTATAACTCGGAAGTTGTCAAAGACCTAAGCTACAGAAAAGATTGAAAGCAAATCACAACTGCACTTACACCTGCGCTTATCAGCGCGCGGTTGTCAAAGACCTAAGCTACAGAAAAGATTGAAAGCAAATCACAACCGTTTCTTTGAAGTTCCCATTGATAAAAAGTTGTCAAAGACCTAAGCTACAGAAAAGATTGAAAGCAAATCACAACAGACCCGCACACGCATGGCTTACACACCCGGTTGTCAAAGACCTAAGCTACAGAAAAGATTGAAAGCAAATCACAACAAAGTTTTTTTTTGACTGAAAAAAATGACTGTTGTCAAAGACCTAAGCTACAGAAAAGATTGAAAGCAAATCACAACACAAACAAGGCGAGAACAACCAGTTCGAGTGTTGTCAAAGACCTAAGCTACAGAAAAGATTGAAAGCAAATCACAACGCCCTCCATACATATCTCAAACTTGGTAGTGTTGTCAAAGACCTAAGCTACAGAAAAGATTGAAAGCAAATCACAACACCACTACAGGTTTACACCGTTTTAGCTCAGTTGTCAAAGACCTAAGCTACAGAAAAGATTGAAAGCAAATCACAACCTTCGTGCATGGCGGACGGCTTGCGATCGAGTTGTCAAAGACCTAAGCTACAGAAAAGATTGAAAGCAAATCACAACTTACGGCGTTGTTACTAGTCAGTGAGCTGGGTTGTCAAAGACCTAAGCTACAGAAAAGATTGAAAGCAAATCACAACCCTATCAGATGCAGACAACTTCGACCAAGAGTTGTCAAAGACCTAAGCTACAGAAAAGATTGAAAGCAAATCACAACGTCTTTCGAAAAAAAGTCGAAAATCGATGCGTTGTCAAAGACCTAAGCTACAGAAAAGATTGAAAGCAAATCACAACATCTGTGGCTACGCCACTTTGAGCGGCGCGGTTGTCAAAGACCTAAGCTACAGAAAAGATTGAAAGCAAATCACAACAGAATTGCAGAGTACGTGGGCGCATTCCTGTTGTCAAAGACCTAAGCTACAGAAAAGATTGAAAGCAAATCACAACATCTGCCGCTAAACGAAAATACCCGCGCGGGTTGTCAAAGACCTAAGCTACAGAAAAGATTGAAAGCAAATCACAACTAGGCAGTAACAGCCCTTTGCCTTATTTGTGTTGTCAAAGACCTAAGCTACAGAAAAGATTGAAAGCAAATCACAACCTTTACCGCAGTTTAACTCACTGCTAACAGGTTGTCAAAGACCTAAGCTACAGAAAAGATTGAAAGCAAATCACAACTTCTTTCAAAATTTATTCGTTTGACAAAGCGTTGTCAAAGACCTAAGCTACAGAAAAGATTGAAAGCAAATCACAACTTTAAAAAAGAAGTGTCCCTTTAACTTCTGTTGTCAAAGACCTAAGCTACAGAAAAGATTGAAAGCAAATCACAACTATAATATGATAGGGATTTGATCGTCTTCTGTTGTCAAAGACCTAAGCTACAGAAAAGATTGAAAGCAAATCACAACTCACGCTTTTTCTGTACCGCGTCTAAACGGTTGTCAAAGACCTAAGCTACAGAAAAGATTGAAAGCAAATCACAACGTATTGACCTGAGCACTGTCCACCGTACATGTTGTCAAAGACCTAAGCTACAGAAAAGATTGAAAGCAAATCACAACTCATCTTCACCGGCTTTGAAGATACTCCTAGTTGTCAAAGACCTAAGCTACAGAAAAGATTGAAAGCAAATCACAACAGCCTGTAGATAAGTTCATCAAGTGTAGTAGTTGTCAAAGACCTAAGCTACAGAAAAGATTGAAAGCAAATCACAACTGAGTGGTATAAAGAATGCTTTAATATAAGTTGTCAAAGACCTAAGCTACAGAAAAGATTGAAAGCAAATCACAACGATATGACCATCGGAATTATTCAGGAAGCTGTTGTCAAAGACCTAAGCTACAGAAAAGATTGAAAGCAAATCACAACCCGAACACGTTAGTAGGCGTTAAGGCATCTGTTGTCAAAGACCTAAGCTACAGAAAAGATTGAAAGCAAATCACAACCATTGATTATTGTACAATGTTCATACATATGTTGTCAAAGACCTAAGCTACAGAAAAGATTGAAAGCAAATCACAACTAGTTTTCGCTTAAGAATTCGTATTGTAGGTTGTCAAAGACCTAAGCTACAGAAAAGATTGAAAGCAAATCACAACCCGATTATGCTTAGGTAAGCATTGTAAGTAGTTGTCAAAGACCTAAGCTACAGAAAAGATTGAAAGCAAATCACAACATTGCAGTAATCCGCGAAATGTTGGTGTCAGTTGTCAAAGACCTAAGCTACAGAAAAGATTGAAAGCAAATCACAACGGTTCGCGATACCCTGCAAAGCAGGCTATTGTTGTCAAAGACCTAAGCTACAGAAAAGATTGAAAGCAAATCACAACCGCCTCCCAACTTGGTTTAACTATAAAACTGTTGTCAAAGACCTAAGCTACAGAAAAGATTGAAAGCAAATCACAACGACGGTTCTAACACAGACTACGCAGACACCGTTGTCAAAGACCTAAGCTACAGAAAAGATTGAAAGCAAATCACAACAAACAATGTTTTCATGTGAAACTTTACTGAGTTGTCAAAGACCTAAGCTACAGAAAAGATTGAAAGCAAATCACAACAGTGCTACACTGGCGTGCATCTATGTAGAGTTGTCAAAGACCTAAGCTACAGAAAAGATTGAAAGCAAATCACAACGGAAGTTCACGAGCTGCAATGCGTACACGGGTTGTCAAAGACCTAAGCTACAGAAAAGATTGAAAGCAAATCACAACAGAGTAATTAAAATTATAGATTATGACAAAGTTGTCAAAGACCTAAGCTACAGAAAAGATTGAAAGCAAATCACAACTATGGCAGAGCAGGTGGTTGACATAATTAGTTGTCAAAGACCTAAGCTACAGAAAAGATTGAAAGCAAATCACAACGGAACTCCGTTACCTCCGATAGTAAAACTTGTTGTCAAAGACCTAAGCTACAGAAAAGATTGAAAGCAAATCACAACTGAAGACAATACGCACGGTCAATGTATTCGGTTGTCAAAGACCTAAGCTACAGAAAAGATTGAAAGCAAATCACAACCTGAAACAGCTGGTGTAGCCTGAATCACCAGTTGTCAAAGACCTAAGCTACAGAAAAAATTAACTGATATCTCGTCCCAAAGGATATTATCCGGCATATCAATTTTCAGTCGTTTATGGTCTTTTTCAGTCTGCTCCAGCAATGGGAATATCTTATCCCCGATATTTAAAAAGATGGTACGAAGATCCTGGGCGTATTCGTCATGCTTCGCAGTATATAGCTGGTAAAGTTCCTGTCCTGTTTTCATATTCTATTAAGATCAGGTAATTTACGATACTCAAACTGTTCTCCGGTGATCTTGAACTCTTCCGTCGCCGTTCTTCGCTGATGATTCCCATGTTCACAAACCATTGTGCAGTCCAGACGGATACTTTCGTCGCTTCTTCAAGATTGAACTCCTGCACAACTCTTAAAAGTAGTCCCCAGCTTACTTCGCCGGTTGCTTAGGCTGCTGATTCGACTTTCCGGGATTGTGGCCCTTCTGAGGGTTTGGAGTTGGTTTGGGCTTGGGTCTCCGCTGTTGATTCTGCTGGGGCTGAACTGGTTTTGCCGACTGTTGTTGTCCCTGCTTTTGCTGGTTAGTCGGGCGCTGCGATGGCTTTTGCTGCTGCACACTTCTCCCCTGTGGTCCCTGCTTTTGCTGCCCTTCCCCACGCTGACGGTTTCCGCTCTTCTTCTTGTTGTTTCGCTCCAGTGCCTTCAGCGAAATCTGACCCACATCATTCACAAAGCCCATTTCCACTTTGATTCCTGCCTTATTGGCATTGGTCTCCAACTCTACCGGCTGCAATTCATCAGGTTTAATACCGTCCTTATTCTGCTTCAGTATTTCCTTAACACGTGCTATCGTAAGGGGATATTGCTTGCTGCTTCCCTTGTAGCCATACCACATCAGATTCCTGAAAATATCTTTCTTCAGCAAAAATGCATCTCCCTGGGTAGTTTGAAGGGTTTCAGCATGATCCGGAAACACCCGGAGCGCATCCATATAGGTGTCCAGTTCGTAGTTCAGGCAGCATTTCAGCCTTCCACACTGACCGGATAATTTGGTCTGATTGATCGAAAGATTCTGATAACGGGCAGCGTTGGTATTCACCGACTTGAAATCGGTAAGCCAGGTACTACAGCAAAGCTCACGTCCGCAGGAGCCTATTCCCCCCACTTTCCCACTCTCCTGACGAGCACCAATCTGACGCATTTCCACCTTTAGCTTAAACTCCGACGCATAAACTTTTATCAGCTCACGAAAATCTACTCTGCCGTCAGCAGTATAAAAGAAGGTAGCTTTTTTACCGTCAGCCTGGACTTCCACTTCACAAATCTTCATCTCCAGCTTTAGCTGTCGGGCTATGGCACGGCTCCGTATCATTACATCCTGTTCCCGGTCTTTCTGCTTGTAGTAGAGATTCAGATCTTCCTCGGTGGCAAGTCTTAACACCCGCTTCATCTGCGGATCTTCCTTTACACCATATTTCTTCATTTGCAGCTTTACCAGCTCGCCTGTCAGGCTCACCATTCCCACATCAAAGCCACTAACTCCTTCTACCGATATCATCTGTCCTTTTTCAAGAATCAGATAAGTAGAATTTCGGTAGAATTCCTTTCTGCTGCCTTTATTGAAAGAGACTTCTATTATCGGGTAAGGTTTCGCACTATCGTGCAGGGGCAGAGCGCTCAGCCAGTCGAAAACATTCATGCGGTTACAACCACCGGTACTACACCCTCCGTTGCTTTTGCACCCTGCCGGTTTTCCGCTCGCGCCAGTCCCACAATTGCCACATCCCATTGAGTTATCAAATTTATATTTGACAGCCTCCGGGCAATCTCAAACATTTATTTATAAAAAAAGAACTCCAAAACACTTTGGGGTCATCTTGTTCTACCACTCACACTGATTGCCTTTACAGCCGATTGACGAAAAATAATAAAATAATTCGCAAATTTAGGCTTTATAGACCGATTAATGTCAATTTGCGATTGCTATGTTTAGGATTTCGACACTTATCTGCCTGTCGGCTCTCTGTTTTCTTTCCTGCCAAAAAGAGGATAAACCCACCTGCGACTATAAAGCCACCGTCGTATTCTTTTGCTCAGAACATGCCACCGATCGCTACACAGGCAAGGTAGATGGAAACCCAATCGGAGATTTCACAGCCGGCGGTGCCGCTCCTATTAGTGTCGATACCGGTTGCCATATGCTCAGCGCCGGTGCGAAAAATGATTACATCTGCCTAAAACCCTGCGAAACAGCTTATTTTTTCTTTCCCTGATTTAGATAGAAACGACCGGTCTTCCCTGAATAGTATGCACCATTTTGATGGATAGGGCATGCAACTGGGTTTTGCCATGCGCATTGCGTTCTATATGATAGGCAGTTTCCGAAAGTAGCTGAACCATGGTGCCAAATGCTTCGTGTCCAATCGGTTGCCCTGCCAGTTTTTTGACAAACTGTGCCTCCTCTTCAGGGAGTGTGGGAGGGATCTGGGGAAGGTAACGGGTCCGGAGTGTCTGTTCCAAAAGGCGCACTACATATTGCAGAAAATTTTTCTGTTGTTCGCGACCCGACTTACTCCACTCTTCCACAAATTTGGAAATTTCGATACCGTTGTTGGTAAACAGAGCATTGAACCAACGTCTCACTTCCGGAAACAAATCGTTATCCGTATGCCTTACCAGCCGCAGAGCTTCAGTAAAGCTCCCGTTCGCCAGATGCGCTATTTGAGCTGCCTTCCTGGAATCGGCAAGCGAACGATCAGTAAGCCCCTGTGCAATTTCTGCAGGAGCCACCGGTGAAAGGCGAACCATCTGCGTGCGGGACAGGATGGTGGGAAGGATATCTTCCGTCTCTTCCGCTACGAGCAGCAGCAAGGTATCTGCTGGCGGCTCCTCGATAAGTTTCAGCAATATATTACCTTCTTTCCCCAAATATTCTGCCCTCCAGATGATCTGAATCTTTGTTCCGCCTTCATAGGATTTGAGGTTGAGTGTGTCAATGATTTCGCGGCATTCTTCTGCTGTAATGTTGCCCTGCTTATTTTCGGCATTGATGAATTGAAGCCAGTCGAAGGTAGAACCATAAGGTGTCTGAGCTACAAATTCACGAAACTCCTGAATGAAATGACGACTCATTGCCTTGGTTCCTGGTTTGGGCGCTATTGAGGGAAAGCTGATATGAAGATCTGCATGTTCCAGACGCGAGACTTTACTGCAGGAAGAGCAGGATCCGCATGAATCCGTTTCTGTACGATGAAGACAGAAAATATATTGAGCAAATGCAAGAGCAATGGGCAAACCTCCTGTTCCTTCTGCACCGGCAATCAGCAACGCGTGAGGAAGGTGCCCTGTATGCACCATTTTAAGCAAACCTTTCTTTACAGACTCCTGTCCTACTACCTTTGAAAACAACATAGTCCAAAATTGATTTTTAATAGCGAGAAGACAAAATCCTGAAAAAGTACATAAAAAATATATTTGATAAGAAAATATGAGACAACCTCTGTTCAATTACCTAACATTAGGTAATATTGCGCCACTATCGGTTCGTCAGCAGAAATTGCACTTGGGTAAATGGAGATAAATACGACGCAAATTTCCGGAGAACCCTCTGTTCCTGTCTACCGCTTTATGGTAAGTGGGGAAAGAGGTGCCTACGAGGTTTCTTTTATAGCGCATGAAAATATGTTGAAAGCACATTGCACATGCGGTCTGACAATGTCTCCCTGCTGGCATATTGAATATGTGATAGCCGGAAAAACCTCCCGTATCGTCAAAGGAGACCCTTCCCTGCAAAACGAAGTAATTTCTCTTGCAGAAAGTTTTCCCGAAAGCCGGGGGCTTTTACGGAAAGCCCGGAAAAAATATGCAGGGGAAACTCACTGTCGCCGATGCAGCAGTTCGAAGATCGCAAAGTTAGAATCCTCACTGACTGCACGGCTCGCTACTCTTTTTCGCGAAACGAAAAATCACAATTATTACTGTCGCAAATGCGGATGGACCTGGTAAGTTGTATAGAAATTGGAAACAAAAGTTATTGATGAGCGCATTTTGAAGACATATAATTTTCACATAAACGCCGAAAAAGGAATATATCAGCTGGCATTCGCCGTAGACGAAGATAATATTGAATCTGCCTGTGATTGCAACTACAAGTCAGAAAAAAAACTGTGCTGGCACCGACAATATGTGCTTGCGGGCAAGCAACAGCGTATCCCAACTGCCGAATATGAACAGCAACAGGAACTTTTGTCCCTGCTTTCAAAGACTCGCGGCGGCCGGGAACTGATGAGTACCGCCCGGACAACCTTTGGAGAAAAAGAGACTTGTCGCCGGTGTAACAAATCAAAAGTCATAGAACTCGATAAGAGCTTATATGGAAAAATCCTGCGCATTTTCCTGCCCTCAGGCAGAAAATATTTTTGCCGCTCCTGCAGATGGTCCTGGTAGTGGGCAGCAAAAAAGCTGCGACGTTTCTGTCGCAGCTTCCTTTACCTATTCGCCTATCGTCCGTTCTTTTTATCGATAATCGCTCCGATACCGGTACCGGTACCGGCACCGGCACCCAATACGCCTCCAATCACAGCACCGGCGGTACGGTTACGTTTATTAATAATAGCTCCTGCAGCAGCACCGGCAGTCGTACCGATCACGGCACCTTTTGCTTTCGCACTCCATCCTCGTTTTTCAGGAACTGCCACCGGAGCTTCCTGATACACTACTGGCGCAGTGTTGCCGGCATAGCTCTGCACAGAATTCTGAGCATAGGATGTCTGAGTCCTTACCGGGCTCTTCTTCGGCTTTTTTGCTATAGCAGTTGTCCTCGTAGAGGTTTGTACAGCCGCAACTTTTTTCTCTGCAACCGCATTCATCGAATCGATCACCTGCTGGCGTACCAAAGCCATTTTCAAAGAGTCTATGGTCTGCGCCTGCGCCTGTAAAGCTGTTTGGGCCTGCTCAGTTGCAGATTTCGTACACGATCCGAAGATCGTTATCGCACCTATTGCCAATATTGAAAGTACCTGTTTCATAGTAGTTCGGTTTAATGGTTTTACAATTACAGCGAGTATATTGCGAACGCCGTGCCAGTTGGCAGGTCTTTAACAACCAAAACCTGTTAAAGTAATCAGAACAAAAACCGGATTTCTATGACAATTGAAAGACTCAGGGAATGTTGTCTTTCGTTTCCGGGTGTCACAGAAGGCATCAAATGGGAAGATCATCTCTGCTTTATGGTTGCAGAAAAAATGTTTCTGATCACCGGTATGAGCGATGAGGACCAGGTTTCCATAAAAGTATCCGACGAGGACTTCGATCAGCTTACCGAACGACCGGGCATTATACAGGCGCCGTATATGGCCAGACATAAATGGGTCTCCATTACACGCCGTAGCGCTCTGAAACGGGAGGAATGGGAGCATTATGTCCGCCAGTCTTATGAACTGGTGAAAGCCAGGTTGCCTAAGAAAATCCGTGAGGAAATAGGCTAGGTCTTCCTTGGCTTTTTCTTAGCAGCCGGAAAAAGAACGTTGTTAAGAATAAGGCGATACCCTGGCGAGGTAGGATGATTTATCAGTTCGGTTTTAGGGTCTCCGATCATGTGCTGATAATCTTCAGGATCATGCCCTCCGTAAAAAGTCCAGGTGCCTTTACCATATTCACCGTGTATATAACGCGCCTCGTTCACAGGCTTATATTCTCCCATTACCAGCACACTCGACTTTAGTACCTCTTTGCGAAAAGCGGTCGTGAGCCCCATAAAACCTTTTATGGTCGTCGTATGGTTCTGACAAAGCATCGTAGGTACAGGGTCGAACTTGGCAGAAAAAGTAAACAAGGTAAAATAATCCGCCGTCATAGGCACTTTGCCGTTACGATAGAGGGTATTGTCTATGTTTGAAAATTCTCCGTCGTAAGGATTCAGTGAAACGGCAAAATCTTTAAATGCAAACCCCTGCGTAAAGTCGAGTTTTGACTGCGCCTGCGGATCTGCGGGATCGCCATCATAGGGCACATCAGCAATATCGGTATTCTGTGCGTCTAGCGCTATGTCATAGCTATCGGTTGCCGAGCACATGGCAAACATATATCCTCCGCCCGCTACAAACTCTCTGATCTTTTTGGCTACCGCAAGTTTCAGGTGAGATACTTTTTTAAATCCATGTTTTGTTGCGAGCGCTTCCTGTATCCGTACGTCTTCCTGATACCAGGGCTGATGACGATACATCAGAAATTTGCTGTACTGCCCGGTAAAATCCTCATGATGCAGATGAAGCCAGTCGTACTCAGGAAGTTTTCCTTCCAATACTTCATCGTCATAAACTTTATCGTAAGGTATTTCGGCAAATTCAAGTACCAGCGTTACCGCATCGTCCCAGGGCATTTTGTTGCTGGGCGTGTAAACAGCTATTTTCGGTGGCTTCTCAAGCTTTATTACATCGGCATTGACATCGGGGTTTGCTATTTCAGATACGATAGAAGCGTAAGCAGCATCGCTGATCACTTCATAATCTACCCCTCTTAACTTACACATACGCTCCACCACCTCCGCATGTTCCGTTGCGAAGCTCCCTCCCCGGTAGTTCAGCAACCAGTCTACTTCAATTCCTAGTTTAAGCGTTGCATAGGCCACGCCATAAGCTTTCAAATGATTTTTCTGTCCGTCCGCATCCATCGGAATAAATATCCTCGAAGCCTGGGCAGACAGAGAAAAAATAAAAATCAGGGCAAATAAAAAAATGCTTTTCATGAGCTATACTGAACACCTAAATTACGGTATTCCCCGACGCGCTCCGGCAGGCAAAGTTCTTTTAACGTTATCTACATCATTCAGTCATTTCCCGAGATGGAATTTCGGTAAGCACCGAACCTGAAGATCCACCTGATCGTACGAATCGTCATTTTCACGAGGAAATTAATAAGGAAGGCGACGACAAAACCTGTTCCGAAGGCAGCAAGGAGCACTTCGAGAAAAGACGGACCACCGGATGTGAGCATCCACAACGTGCACAACAGGCTTGCAGAAATAAAGCATATCCAAAAGGTTATCTTATAAAACATCTGATACGGAATTACCCTAAATATATAAATCCGTCTGCAACAATAAAAGTCTGTATTCAGGAAAATGAAGAGTATCGTCAGAAATAGGAAAAATTACCTACATAGTAGCCAGCCAATATCGTGTTGCACCATCGCGACCTGACTTCCCCGGAATCACATTATCGAATCAGGGTAAACGCTCCTTTCTGTGTTTCGGCGCGTCCCGCAACGCACTGAGCCTTTAGAATATAGAAATAAGTACCCATTTCCTGCGCTACGCCCTGATAACTTCCATCCCAGCCTTCATTGGCGATAAAAGAATGGAAAAGGCGAATGCCCCAACGATTGTATATACTCAGCTCATAGCTCTGCTGATTACCATAGGTTAGCGGACGCCACTTGTCGTTATGTCCATCATTGTTGGGTGTAAACGCATTGGGATACGAAAAGTTGCAGCAGGGTTCGATGGTATGGTAGCCAAAAGACAGTGTATCGGCACAACCAGTCTCATTTTTCCCAATGACCGTAAAGAAACCCGGCTCGTATACATGGATAAAGGCGGTTTGATCAGGCTCGTAGCTAATCTGCTCCTCCGGCAACCAGATAAAGCTGCTGGCACCTTCTGCTTTTAATAACACTTTTTCGCCGATACATACCACTCCGGTATCGAAATGAAGGCGTATAGAAGGTTTGGGCGCAACCAGAACCTCTATTCTTCTGCGCTCAGATTCACACACCTTATATTTCTGTGATAAAAGCCAAAATTGAGTGCTTACGTTGTCAGTGCTCGGTATGGGAGCTCCAGGTAATCCGTTCCCTTCGGAATCATACCATAAGAGCGAAGCACCGGGAAAAGCAATGGCCCTCAAAGGGGTAGGCGTTTCACCGAGACAAACAATATTGTTGGTAAACTGAGGTGCCAGAGGGAAAACACCACTGTCCACTACCTGAAAATCATAAGTGGTAGAGCAAAGCAGGCTGGGCGAAGATATCTCAAGACTATAATTGCCTGCATAAAAACTATCGACAAATACAGTTGCGGTATCGGTGTAGGATGTGAGGATATTACCACCCTGCCTGATTGTGAAAGTACGGGGAGAAATCCCCTTTTCTACGTTAAAACGCAGCACAGCTTTGTGATAGCAATCGGTCGGCTCGGTGACCAAATGACTTACTTCATAAGGTTCTACCACCCTCACAGTAAAGCCTCTGGTTTGCGAGCTGCCAATGGGGCAATGGCGATCTTTGGCCGTAACGTAAAATGTATAGTTGCCCGCTGCCAGTCCGGTTCCGCTCCAGCTAAACTCAAAATAAGGAGTAGTCGTTCCATTGTCATGTATTGTGAGATTGGCACCTGCCGGCAGTCCCGCAACACTGACATCTACCGTATCACCATCAGGATCGGAAAGATCGTAGCGAAAGTCTATGGCAGCCGTTCCCAAACAAACATTGAGAATATTTCCTGCACTCCATAGTCCTCCTACAGTTTGTGAACTGTCCAACTTTCCCGATACGGGAAAATTGCTGCAGTTGTCCAATACAATGAAGGTCATCTCCCGCATACAACTTCCTACCAGTTTGCCATTGCGGTATTCTTCCACCTTGTTGACCACTACACCTTTTTGCGTAGCATCGGGAATAAACCTGATCTGACCATTGATATTATTAAACTCAAAGCCTGTCTGTGTGCTCAGAGGAGCCCCAGCCGAATAACCCGGACTGTACAGTACAGGGCTGCCGCCGTCTAGTGCCGGAGACAGGATAAATGCAAGAGAATCGTTTTCTGCGTCCACCGCACCCTGATTATATTCCTGCAAAATATTGATGCAGTAAAATGGTGTGGGTATGGAAGTAAACTGCGGAGAAGAGTTGATACCATCAACATTGTTTAAACGAGCTTCCAGATACAGCGTATATACCCCTCCGCCCGGAATTTTTGATATATTGGTAATGCTGGTAGTTCGCCCTGCATAAGTATTGTTGTTTAGTTCTCCGTTGAACGCAAAGACCCATTCGTCCGAAACACCCGGGACCGGGTAAGTACGGGAATACACATATTTCTTTATGCCGGGAAGCATACTTGTCGGATTGGAACAAAGGGTATTATTCGCTTCGGCACCGCATACAGGAGTGATCTCAAGATCGGTAAGCTCGGGATAAAGATGCACCGTATCAATCTGAATCAACCCCTGCCTGATCACCACCGTAGGCGTAGCAGAAGTAAGAGCTGCAAAAGCAGAACTGGCACTGGCACAATCACCATAAAGCGCCAGAGAGATTTTGTAGGTATTTCCCGCAACGTGAGTATAATAAAGTTCACCACCGAAAAGATGGTCGGCTCGCGAACTTAAGCTCATCATCAGACAGACAACTGCAAGCAGAAAATTCCTCATATCCCGACAAAATTGAGAAATGAATTTCAGACCTTTCTACCCTTTATGTAATATCATTGTCATCTGTTTAATATTCTGCGATAATAATCTGCTGGCATTTGCCGTTCAGCTATTTACAGGCGAAACAATTATTCGTAAAGATTGAAGCTTTTGTGACAAATAATCAAGGGCGCGACAGAGGATTAACAACGCGCTATGAAGGAAAGGCTTTACCTTTGCAACGCGCTGATTCAGCGCCTGCTAACTCCATTAAATTCCTGAGAAGAGCGATTCATGAGAAAATTGAAGTTCCTTACCGTGCTTTCGGTATGCTGCCTTGGGCTGTTTGGATGCCCTTACGAAAGCCAGGTTCCCATCACACACCCTACGATTCCCGTCGATACCCGAATGCTCGGCAAGTGGTCCAGCAAAGACGAAGTGTACAATACCTACACTGTCACCAAAGCTTCGCCTGTAGAATATCATATTGTGCAGCAAAATATCAGCAACACCTCGCGATACAAGGGACATCTTTCTGAGATAAAAGGCAGCTATTTTATGAACCTTTACTCAGACAGCACTAAAAGCTATTACCTGTATCGCGTTAAAATGGATACTACAGCCAGAAGGTTCACCCTGATCCCGATTTCGAATAATTTGCCCGATCATTTTGGCAGTGTGGAAGGCTTACGCAACTATGTTGAAAAGAACATGAACTTCCAGAGCTTTTACAACGAAAACGATAAGGCTGAATACGAAAAACTGGATGGCAGTAAACCTACAGCCCTCAACTGATCTTTTGCGGTCAGGAAAATGCCCTTTTATAAAACTTCTCCGGTGAGACCGATCGTACCAAAGCTATGGCGAAACCGTACCAAAGCCGTACCAAAGCCGTACCAAAGCCGTTGAAGCCGTTACAAAGCCGTCGAAGCCGTTACAAACTACTTTTTTGGGGGAGACTTTTTGAGCAGATTAGTTATACCCAATGTACATCTTCACTGTCTTCTTCCAGATCAAGGGAGTCTTCCCACTCGTCGTTGTCTGAAACAAATATATCGCTGATCTCCTCCTCTTCAACCGCTTCATCTGCAGAAACGATAGTTAGCTTCATGTCGGCATCGCACATAAACAGCAGCTTGCTCAGGCTGCGAAAACTGATGGAATCAGGCTGTTTCAGAAACTGTGAAACTTCGGGCTTGGAGAGACCTGCTTTGTGCAACAGTTGATCAATGCTGGCATAGGGATTGTTTTGCTGAAGAAACCGAAGAATAGACGAGGGTTTCTGTGCCGCAGGCTGGTAAACTTTTTCGAGTGTCATAACTGTCTTTCGTTTTTGTAGTAAACAATGTGTTTTTAGGTTACTACAAAGCTTAAAAGCAGCAAATACATTGCAAAGTTATCCATGCGCCTTTAACATCTGATTTACACACTATATGAGCACAGCCATGTGCTTCTATTTTGCAACAGATATCTTACGAAGTTGTATCGCTGCATCACCGCAGAGTTTTAACAGATAAACGCCCGCAGGAAGTTGTGAAACAGAGATCGAAACAGCATCTGCAGCTATTTTCCCCGCCGCTACTTTTCGTCCATCTGCCGAATACAATTCGTAGTCTGATAAGCCGGAAGAGATGTTGGAAATGTTCAGGGTCTCCTTTGCAGGAACCGGATAGATCCTTGTCTGGCGCAGCGTTCCGGCAGTTGCCACATGCGTAGGATCGTCCATCACATATTTTGTAAGCACCGGATAATGATCCGATACATCCGACAAGTAGCCCTGCACCCAGGTTGTTACTTTATCGCGCAGCATTTCCGCGCTGCCATGCACATAAAAAGGAACCACTTCGTTGCTCACAACTACATGATCAATAAAACTGGGGTACCCTGAAATAGTTGACACACCCGCCTGCGAAAGAGGAAGCGTCAGCGCCTTATAGCTATTGGCATCTACACTATCGGCAACCAGATCGGCATAGGTGCTCGAAAGAAACGACGGACAGATAGATTCATCCAGATCGTCGTTGAAGTCGCCGAGAATAACAATACGATCATCGGAATAGTAGGTATCAAGGGTATCCTTCATTTCAAGCGCACCTGCATAACGACGGAAACAGGAACTATAATCGCTGTTTGCCTTTGCATGGATGATCACGAACCGGAAAAGCCTCCACTGATTGTCTTTGCCCAATACTTCTGCCGTCACCAGATAAGGGAAACGGCCGCTCGCCCAATAATCATAAGCCGTGGCACTGGTTTTCATCATAGCTCTTCCGCTTACATTTCTCACCATACTGCTTCGGTAGACAAAGGCAAGTTTCTGCGCAAAACGATACTGACTGCTGGAAGGCCCTGCTGCAAAACTCCCAAAGGGACTCACGATGTAGTTAAACCCGCCTTGCAGCGACTGCACCAGACTATGAAGCGAATCGGTATTGACGATTTCTGTAAGGGCATATATATCTGCATCCAGATTATTCATAATCGTGCGGGTCTTCCACATCTCTTCCGGCAAATCTGAAGCGCGGTCACCAAAAAATTCGAGATTCCAGTTTACCACCTCCAGGGTATCCTGAGAAGATTGCCCCTTCGTGACTACACCGAAGGTCAGCATGATACCCACCAATAAACACACAAGTTTCATACATTTTAATGTTGGCTTTTCATCAGCCATAGAAAAGAATTTACAAAACTACGCTATTTGCTAGCGGCATGGGATGGTCACTATCAGGAATGCATTTGACTTCTACCTTTGCAGGCAAAGCCGGTACGATGTACATAAAGAACGAACGTTTCAGCGATGAAGAAACCTTAATGGAAATGCTTTTCGATTTTTCTCTGGGCGACCCACAGCCAATGATCCTGGAACTGCAGCAGCAAATAGAGAAAGATCTTGCTGCCAATGAAGCATATCAGACTTACCATGCATCGCTGACGGACGAAGAAGACCGGCTGGAACTGGAGACAGAAGAGCGACTGATCAGGCTGGCAGAGGCACTCATGGAGCGCTTCGATCGCTTCGAAACAAAACAACAAAGCTTATACGGATGGAAGGGAAACGAACAAACACTTTTATACTCCATTGATATGGTGTGAGTTCCCCCTCAGTTTCCCCTTGCGCAAACAGTCAACTCAACCGGGTTTTGGGTATATTCGCTGCTTTATTAATCACGTACTTCAACAATTGAAATGAAACGATTACTGCTATCAATGATTGTCGCGTTGCCCTTTTGTGCAATGGCTCAGGACGATCTCGTTAAAAAACTCGATGCTAACAAAAGCGATAGTTCGAAGAAAAAATTCCAGTTCACCCCCATTATTAATCTGGAGACCACCAGTGTAAAAAATCAGGGAAGCAGCGGCACCTGCTGGAGCTACTCTACCAATTCTTTTCTCGAAAGTGAAATGATCCGGATGGGTAAAAAGCCTGTTGACATTGCAGAGATCTACACGGCAAGAAATGTGTATATCGAAAAAGCACAGAACTACATTCGGATGCATGGAGCAGTTGCCTGGGGCGACGGCGGTGCATGTCATGATGTGATCAACATGTACGCCAAATACGGAGCAGTTCCTCAGGAAGTGTACTCAGGTCTGAACTACGGAACGACCAAAAACAAGTTTGCCGAAATGCAGGCTGTGCTGAAGGGAATGCTCGATGCACTGGTAAAGAACCCTAATGGTAAACTTACGCCCAACTGGAAAAAAGCTTTTACCGCCGTGCTTGATACTTATCTGGGCGAAGTACCGGAAACTTTTACCTACAAAGGCAAAAAGTACACTCCGAAAACCTTCGCCGATGAGGTAGTGGGTATCAATCCCAATGACTATGTAGAGCTGGCTTCTTTTACAGACCAGCCTTACTATAAAAAAGCACTCTTTCTGGTTCCTGACAACTGGAGCTTCGACAGGGTGTATAATGTAAAGATGAACGATATCACCGATGCTATCGACCATGCGTTGAAAAAAGGATATACTGTTACCTGGGCAACAGACGTGAGCGAGAAGTATTTTAGCTGGAAGAATGGTGTGGCTTTCGTTCCTGAAAAAGATTGGGAGGACATGAGCGAAGAAGAACAAAAAGATCTCTTCAACGGACCAAAGCCTGATCGTAAGATCACTCCGGAAATGCGCCAGGCTGCATATGAAAACTATACAACCACCGACGACCACGGAATGCATATCGTAGGGCTCGCAAAAGACCAGACAGGAAAAGAATACTACATCGTAAAAAATAGCTGGGGCGAAAAGAATGACTATAAAGGCTATCTCTATGTTACAAAACCCTATGTGCAGTACAAAACCACGGCCTTCCTGCTGCATAAAGATGCTTTGCCTGCTGGTCTGAAAGAAAAACTGAGACTCAAATAATGAAGACAGTGATAGCCTGTCCTAACAGGATACTAAAACAAGCTAAAAAGAGGTTTCAACAAGAACCTCTTTTTTTGGCGTAGTTTTTAAGCCCAATTCGATTATAAAAAAAAGCTATCTCAAAATTAAATGTACATACATACATTTACTGCGTGAAACTTCAGGATGCTCTAAAAACAGAAAATTTCAGGGATGAGCAGCACAAAGCCTCTCTGAATGTGATCTACACTGCATATTGGATGCGGTCGCATCTCAATACGGTTTTTAAAGAACATAATCTCACCGAGGAACAGTTCAATGTGCTGCGAATACTGAAAGGTAAGTATCCTGAAGCAATGTGCGTGCGCGATATCGCTTCCCGAATGCTCGAAAAAAATTCTAATGTGCCCCGTATCATAGACAGGCTCGTCATCAAAGATCTGGTACAGCGCGCTACATCGAGGGAGGACAAAAGGGAAACACTTATCACTTTAACGCCGAAAGGCATTAGTCATCTTGCAGAAGCCAGCACTGCGGTGGAAAAGAAAAGCAAGGAGATCATTGATCTAACCAATGAAGAAGCAACACAACTTCATTTGCTGCTGGAAAAGCTACGAAAAGTCGATTAAATAATTCGTTCACCAATAAAAACGCAAACTCATGGCAGTTACAAAATGGCAAATTGATTCTACGCACAGTGAAGTGCAGTTTAAGGTAAAGCACATGATGATCTCCACCGTTACCGGTTATTTCAGCAACTTCAATGCGACCGTCGAAACCGAAGGTGAGGATTTCACAACAGCAAAAGCCGAATTTACGGCAGACCTCAGCTCCATCTCTACCAACAACGAACAGCGCGATGCGCACCTGAAATCGGCTGATTTCTTCGATGCAGAAAATCATCCTCAGGTGACTTTCAAAAGCTCGCGCCTGGAAAAAGTAGATGATGAAAACTACACTTTGCATGGAGATCTTACCATTCGCGGTACTACCAAACCTGTAACGCTGAAAGTGGAATTTGGTGGGATTGCAGTAGATCCATGGGGAAATACCCGCGTAGGTTTCACTATAGATGGAAAGATCAATCGCAAGGATTACGGACTGAACTGGAGCGCTGTAACCGAAGCGGGTGGCATCGTGGTAAGCGATGAAGTACGTCTGCACATCAACGCGGAATTCATCAAGGAACAGGCTGCTTAGTTTTTCTTACAAAATTTGAGACATCATCGAAAGCTGCTCCGTCGGGGCAGCTTTCGTCTTGTAGAGCCTCTTTTACAGCTTCTTTTTATCGCAGTACATTCTGTTTTTTATCCGTAACTTTTTCCATTTACCACCGATATATCATTATGGGCTTTGAAGGAAAATGTTTTTTTATCACAGGGGCCAGCCGCGGCATAGGAAAGGCGATCGCGCTGCGTCTCGCCGCCGAAGGCGCCAATATTGTTATAGCTGCCAAGTCGATCAAGGAAGATCCGAGGCTTGAAGGAACTATCTACTCTGCAGCAGAAGAGGTGGAACGCGCCGGAGGAAAAGCGCTGCCGGTTGTTTGTGATATTCGCGACGAAGAACAGATCTTGCGAGCGGTGCAGCAGGCGATCAGCATCTTTGGGGGCATAGATGGATTGATCAACAATGCATCTGCCATCAGCCTTACGGGCACAGAACAAACAGAAGCCAAACGTTTCGACCTGATGTACCAGATCAATGTGCGGGGTACTTTTCTGGTGACCAAACATTGCATTGCCTTTCTGAAACATGCAGCTAATCCGCATATCCTTACCCTTTCTCCCCCACCCGACCTAAATCCCATGTGGTTCCGTAATCATGCGGCTTACACAATTACGAAATATGGCATGAGTATGCTTACAGCAGGCTGGGCAGAAGAACTGCGCCCATCCAACATCGCAGCCAATGCGCTCTGGCCAAAGACCACCATTGCTACCGCTGCGGTTAAAAACCTGCTGGGAGGAGAAATGCTCTGGAACAGAAGTCGTCATCCGCAGATCGTGGCAGACGCTGCTCATGCTATTCTTAAAAGATCATCGAAAGATTGTACCGGAAATTTCTTTATTGACGAGGATGTATTGCGAACGGAAGGAATTACAGACTTTGAGCACTATGCTGTAAACCGCGGAAGCGATCTTCAGAAAGATCTATTTATCAACTAAACACTTTGTCAGCTTTCCTAACATTCCTTAAAAACAACAACTTTGGAAACAATTCTCTCCATCCGCAATCTTTCAAAATCCTACGGTGCGATACAGGCATTGAAAGATGTATCCTTCGAAGTGCCTGCAGGCAGCGTTTTCGGCATACTCGGCCCCAATGGAAGCGGAAAAACAACGCTACTGGGTATCATCCTCGAAGTGTTGAATGCAGACGCAGGCAATGGTGCCTGGTTTGGCGGTATGCCCGGCGAACAGGCACGTAAACAAATCGGCTCTCTGCTGGAAACGCCCAATTTCTACCATTACCTCTCAGCAATGGACAACCTGGAAATTGCCGCCAGCATCAAACAGAGAGGAATGGACGATAGGGAAAGGGTGTTGCAATTACTGGGACTCTATGAAAGAAGAAACAGCAAGTTCCAGACCTACTCGCTGGGGATGAAGCAAAGGCTGGCACTGGCTTCCGCATTGTTGGGCAACCCCAAAGTGCTGGTTCTCGACGAACCAACCAACGGACTGGACCCTGCAGGGATCGCTGAGATCCGTGAACTGATTCGCGATTTGAACCAACAGGGAATTACCATCATCATGGCAAGTCACCTGCTGGATGAGGTGGAGAAGGTCTGCACGCATGTCGCCATTCTGAAAAAGGGCGATCTGCTGCTTACCGGACCGGTAGAAGATGTGCTTCGACATGAGGATCAGATAGAAGTAAAATCAAGAGACTTAACGAGGCTGCAAACAATATTGCAACAAATGAACGGAGTGCATAAAATTCAGCCTGTAAACGGTGGACTGCTCCTGTCCTGCGAAACTACACTACTTCCGGAACAGGTGAATGAATATTGTATGCAGCACGGCATAGTATTATCTCATCTGACATTGAAAAAGAAAAGCCTCGAAACAAAATTCATGGAACTCACCGGCTAGTTCATTCACCGTTAATTCGATTTACAAACTTCTTCTCAGCAGCATCTCTTCATAACAATTCCCGCAAATGAAAAATCTTCTTGCCGTCGAATGGCTCAAAATGAAAAACTTCCGGACGTTCTGGATTCTTACCGGTTTCTTTGCATTGTTGCTTCCGCTCTGGAACTATGGTATCAGCAATGGTATCGTAAAAATGGGCGGTGGTGAAATCAACCTGATCAGTCAGGCTTATGGCTTTGGTTACGTTTGGCAAAATCTCGGTTTCTGGACCAGCATCTTTGTGGTCTTCCTTTCCATACTTACCATCATCCTTACCACCAATGAATATCAGTTCCGCACCAACCGCCAGAATGTAATTGACGGGTGGACACGCATGAATTTCTACCATGCAAAATGGCTTGTGGTATTGCTACTTAGCATGTTCACCACAGTATATGTCTTTATTGTCGGTGTAGGTTTTGGAGCCGGTTACGGTTCCGTCAACGATTTCCCGGGCAGTATCGCACATCTGTTCTACGTGTGGGTACTTTCACTCAACTATTATGCATTCAGTCTTTTGCTTTCCATCTTTTTCAAAAGAAGTGGTATTACGATTGGAATTTTCTTTCTCTACTGTATGATACTCGAGGCATTGGTAAGCAAGTTTATCAACTGGTGGCTCGACACAAAAGCGGGTAACTTTATGCCGCTACAGTGCAGCGACGAACTCCTGCCCTTCCCTGTTCTCGATGTGCTGAAAGCCATGACCGGCGCACAGGACACTGTACAACCCGTGTACTATGTCGTATGCTCTTTCGCATGGATAGGAATTTATTATCTCTTAGGCAGACAAAAACTACTGCGGAGTGATTGGTAAATTTACCGCATGAATCTTGACAAACCCGTAATCCTTGTCACAAACGACGACGGTATTACTGCACCGGGTATCCGCAATCTGGTAGAGGCTGTAAAATCTTTGGGACATGTGGTAGTAGTGGCTCCCGATAGCCCTCAGTCGGGCATGGGCCACGCGATCACCATCGGAAAACCGCTGCGGTTGCATAAGGTAGATGCCATAGAAGGTGTTGAATGCTGGCAGACCAGCGGAACTCCGGTAGATTGTGTAAAGCTTGCCCGCGACAAAGTCCTTCATCGTAAACCGGACATCTGTGTCAGCGGTATTAACCACGGCGCCAACCATTCCATCAACGTCATTTATTCCGGCACTATGTCGGCGGCTATGGAAGCTGCCATCGAAGGCATTCCTTCCGTGGGATTTTCTCTGCTCGATTACAATTTCGATGCAGACTTTACCATCGCCCGCCAGGTAGCACATGCTATCACCAAAAAAGTACTGACGGACAGGATGCCTGCACATACTTTGCTGAATGTAAACATTCCCGGCATGGACGCTGCTGCTTTTAAAGGGGTCAAACTCTGTCGCCAGGCTTATGCCAAATGGGAAGAAGAATTTGATGAAAGAGTGGATCCCAGAGGTGAAAAATACTACTGGATGATCGGCCGCTTCCTCAATATGGACGAGGGTAATGACACCGACGTTGTAGCACTCAAAGAAGGCTACGCTTCGGTAGTGCCCGTAAAATTCGACCTGACGGATTATACCCTGAAGCAAAAACTGGAAAACGACTGGTCTTCCGTTATTGTTATCCATCCCTTGTCATAGTCAGATGTCTGAACCATCGGGCTGCGACGAGCTCAGCCTACAGACTTTATATGACCAGATCGTAGCGAGCTCAGATCTTTGACCGCTACAGAATTACCATATCTGTTACGAATTCTGTGTTGGCTGTTCTCTGAATAATCACCACAACAATGTAGTCCGGAGATATTCCGGACGAAGACTCTTTTTTACACTACTCGCCCTTTGTCCTTTTTGAAGGAGATCTAAACAGTATATAAACCAGCCTTGCCTGTTAGCGCAGATCTTTGCATCGAATACCGTTTATTCAA
>ENA-UOVV01001083-UOVV01001083.1-compost-metagenome-genome-assembly--contig:-NODE-1083-length-23510-cov-6.482797_pt1 | contig 23510 bp, 22 predicted proteins | sample MGYA00238155_ERZ761577 | MGnify/ENA primary metagenome ERZ761577 (study PRJEB28898, sample SAMN06268775) | compost metagenome | isolation source: Emeryville, CA | place: USA:Emeryville, CA | collected...
GTGATCGGGCCCGACGAGTTCCACTCCGGCTATCCCGACCGCCCGTACGACGGCATCGACAACAACGCCTACACCAACGTGATGGCGGTCTGGGTCATCCTGCGGGCCATCGATGCGCTGGTGCTGATGCCGCTGCCGAACCGGCTGGACCTGCGCGAGAAACTCGCGCTCACCACCGAGGAACTCGAGCACTGGGAACACATCAGCCGCCGGATGTACGTCCCGTTCCACGACGGGATGATCAGCCAGTTTGAGGGTTATCACGAACTGGCGGAACTGAATTGGGATGCCTACCGGGCGCGCTATGGCGACATCCACCGGCTGGACCGCATTCTGGAGGCCGAGGACGACGACGTCAACCGTTATCAGGCCGCCAAACAGGCCGATGTGCTGATGCTGCTCTACCTGCTGTCGTCGGACGAGTTGCGCGAGTTGCTGGCCCGGCTGGATTACCGACTGGACCCCGAGCAGATCCCGAAGATGGTCGACTACTACCTGGCGCGGACGTCGCACGGATCGACGCTGTCCGCCGTCGTGCACACCTGGGTGCTGGCCCGGGCGAACCGGAACCGAGCCGCTGAGTTCTTCGAGCAGGTGCTCAAGTCCGATGTCGCCGACATCCAGGGCGGCACCACCTCGGAGGGTATCCACCTCGCCGCGATGGCAGGCAGCGTCGACCTCATGCAGCGCTGCTTCACCGGCCTGGAAACCCGCGGTGACCGCCTGGTGCTTGCGCCAAATTGGCCGGAATCGCTGGGTGCCCTGCGGTTTACGCTGCACTATCGCGGTCGCCATGTGCATGTACGGGTCAGCGGCAAGGGTGCCGAGGTCAGTGTCGATCCCTCCGAGACGGCGCCGGTGATCATCGAGTGCCGCGGCCGCGTCGAACACCTGGCACCCGGCGCCACGATCCGGCTGTCCGGTGGTGCTACTGCTGGGCCCGCGCCGTGACGTCGTCGGCGGCCGCGCTGGACTCCTGTGCCTTTCGCTTGATGTCCAGCAAGAGTCGGCGCACCGCCAGCGCGGTCATCGGCCCGGCCAACTCAGAGAACACCACGTTGCGGGGATGCATCAGCCGCGCCCGGGAGCGTGCCAGCAGTCGGCAGCGGTCCTCCCAGTGCGGCTGCACGTGGAACGACCACACGGCGTCCCACGGGAACGCCGGCGGACTGCCGCGCAGGACGACGTCCTCGCCGTCGTTGACGGACACCACGGACATGGACAGCCCGTCGTGTCGGCCCAGCCAGCCCTTCGGGGCGAGGCGGACCACGACACCGGGCGCGAGTCGGCCCTCGTCGCTCATCTCGGCCAGGCATGCCCACACGATGGACGCCGGTGCGTCGATCCACACCCCCTCGGTGGACTGGACGGCCGGCCGGCCCACCAGTTCGTCACCGGGCAGTGTCGAGGAGCACTCGGCCTTGGTGGTGTTCCAGTTGCGGTAGTAGCGCCGCGCGGCGTACAGCAGCGCCAGTCCGGCGCCCAACCGCACAAGGCCAATGCTCATGACCGCACCCTGACATCGGGGTGCGCCACCCGCCTAGGGCCGAAGGTCCCATGCACCGCGCGACCTTTGGCCGCTGTGGTGTCGGGCACCGGGCCGTAGCGTCTGCGCCATGTCCGCGGCGCCGATGTCGATTCTGTCCGTAAGCCAATGCTGGGAACTGCTGTCCGGTGTGGCACTGGGCAGGCTCGTCACGAGCGTCGACGGTGTGCCCGAGATCTTCCCGGTCAACTTCGCCGTCCAGGACCGCACGGTGCTGTTCCGCACCGCCGAGGGCACCAAGCTGGTCAGCACCGCGATCAACGACAGGGTGCTGTTCGAGGCCGACGGGTACAGCGAGTCGGAGGGCTGGAGCGTGATCGTCAAGGGCTACGCCCGCATCCTGCGCACCGACGACGACATCGAGGTGGCGGAGCGGGCCGGACTCCTGCCGTGGACCGCGACGGAGAAACGGCACTACGTCCGGATCCGTCCGCTCAGCGTCACCGGCAGGCGCTTTGTCTTCGGGGAACCGGAGGCGAGTGGAGTTGCTTGACAAATGTCCTGTGCCACAAAGGACTTCGGTCCCTATCGGCACCCGTGGATGCGGTGGTCGGATGGAATCCGTAACCGTCAAGTCCGACGAAGGAGGAAACGATGTCCAAGCTCGCGGTCCAAAATCGCCCGCGGTTGTTCTGGCCGGAGCTGTCCGAGCTCTTCGAGGGCTTCCCGACCTGGGCAAGTCTGCGACCGATGCTCGGTGACCACATCATCCGCGTCGAGGACGAGCTGAAGGACGACAGCTACGAGCTGCGCGCCGAACTGCCCGGTGTGGACCCGGACAAGGACGTCGAGATCACGGTGCGCGACGGTGTGCTGTCGATCAAGGCCGAGCGTTCGGAGAAGAAGGAGACCAACGGACGCTCCGAATTCCTGTACGGCTCTTACTCTCGCTCGGTCACGTTGCCGCTGGGCGCGGACGAGGACGCCATCAAGGCCAGCTACGACAAGGGCATCCTGACCGTCACGGTGCCGGTGACCAAGCCGGTCGAGCCGGCCGAGAAGCGCGTGGCGGTCGAATCCGCCAAGTGACCCGTTGGGAAAAGCCGCGGCGGTCCCGCCTGTCGACCCCGGGACCGCCGCGGCGCTAACGAAAAGCGACGACATGACACCCACCCGCGCAGCCACTCGACACGCGCCCCGGCGGATCTTCCGCACGCGCCGGGAGGCCGGCCGGGCGCTGGCCGAACTCCTCGGCGCCTACCGCAACCGCGAGGACGTCATCGTGCTGGGCCTGGCGCGCGGCGGGGTGCCCGTGGCGTGGGAGGTGGCCGCGGCGCTCAACGCCCCGCTCGACACGTTCATCGTCCGCAAACTCGGCGCGCCGGGGCACGAGGAGTTCGCGGTCGGGGCACTGGCCAGCGGTGGCCGGGTGGTGCTCAACGACGACGTGGTGCGCGCGCTGCGGATCACCCCGCAACAGCTGCGTGAGATCGCCGAACGCGAAGGCCGAGAACTGATTCGACGCGAAGCCGGTTATCGCGCCGGCCGTCCGCCGCTGGACGTGACCGGCAAGACGGTGATCCTCGTCGACGACGGGCTGGCCACGGGGGCCAGCATGTCCGCGGCGGTGCAGGCGCTGCGTGACGCCGCCCCGGCGGCGATCGTGATGGCGGTGCCTGCCGCCCCGGAGTCGACGTGCCGGCAGTTCGCCGACGTGGTCGACGACGTGGTGTGCGCGACGATGCCCACGCCGTTCGTCGCTGTCGGCGAGTCGTACTGGGACTTCCGTCAAGTCAGCGACGACGAGGTGCGCGACCTGCTGGCCACCCCGACCACCGGGGTGGTGACCGCCGCGCCGATCACCGCCGCCGACATCATCGCCCGTGTCGCGGTCGACGCGCCCGCGGGTGTCCCGGCCAGGGAGGTCATCGACCGGATCGTCGGCTCGGCCCGGATCGTGATGGTCGGCGAGAGCACCCACGGCACCCACGAGTTCTACGCGGCGCGCGCCGAGATCACCAAGTATCTGATCGAGCAGAAGGGCTTCTGCGCGGTCGCCGTCGAGGGTGACTGGCCGGACGCGTACCGGGTGAACCGCTACGTGCGCGGGTTGGGCGAGGACACCTCGGCCGACAGCGCGCTGCGCGGCTTTCAGCGCTTTCCGACCTGGATGTGGCGCAACGTCGTGGTGCGCGATTTCGTGGAATGGTTGCGCGACCACAACGAGCGCCGCCGGGCCGACGGCCAACGGCAGGCGGGGTTCTACGGGCTCGACCTCTACAGCCTGCACCGCTCGATGCAGGAGGTCATCTGCTACCTCGACAAGGTCGACAAGGCCGCGGCGGCGCGGGCCCGGGAACGCTATGCGTGCTTCGACCACACGTCCGCCGACGACGGACAGGCCTATGGGTACGCCGCCGCGTTCGGCGCGGGCCCGTCATGTGAGCGCCAAGCCATCGCACAGCTGGTCGAGATACAGCGCAACATCGTTGAATACGTGCGGCTGGATGGACCGCTCGCCGAGGACGAGGCGTTCCACGCCGCGCAGAACGCGCAGACCGTCCGCGACGCCGAGGCGTACTACCGCGGCATGTTCGGCAGCCGGGTCACCTCGTGGAATATGCGCGACCAGCACATGGCCAACACGCTGCACGCGCTGCTGGCCCATCTCGATCGCCACCGGGATAACGGCGCGCGCGCACGAATCGTGGTGTGGGCACACAACTCCCACATCGGAGATGCCAGGGCAACCGAAGTCGGCGGGGACGGTCAGCTGACACTGGGGCAACTGGTCCGGGAACGGTATGGCGACGACTGCCGGTTGATCGGGTTGACCACCTACGCCGGCACCGTCACCGCCGCCAGTGACTGGGGCGGCGTCGCCGAGTGCAAGGTGGTGCGGCCCGCGCTCGACGGCAGTGTCGAAGAACTGTTCCACGAGACCGGTAGGCCGGCCTTTCTGGTGTCGGAACTGATCGACCGGCGGGCGGTGCAACCGCTGGACGCCGTCCGCCTGAGCCGTGCCATCGGCGTGATCTACCTGCCCGCAACGGAACGGCACAGCCATTACTACCACGTCCGGCCGTCCGAACAGTACGACGCGATCATCCACATCGACCGCACCCGAGCACTGGAACCGCTCGAGGTCGACAGTGTGTGGATTGAAGGTCAGACGCCCGAAACGTATCCGACCGGGCTGTAACCACAACGGAAGTCAGCACCATGACCAAACCCGTCCGGCGCACGACGATCGTGACGATGGCGATGAACCCGGCCCTCGACGTCGCGGTGGACGCCGACGTCGTTCGTCCGGTGCACAAGATCCGTTGTAGTGAAGCCCGATTCGATCCCGGCGGTGGCGGCATCAACGTCGCGCGGGTCGCGCATGCCCTGGGCGCGTCGGTGTCGGCGGTGTTTCCGATCGGCGGTCCGATGGGCGGCATGGTTGCCGACCTGCTCGACAAGGAGGGCGTGCCGTACTTCGCTGTCGACATCGCCGGTGCGACGCGGGAGAGCTTCACCGTCAACGAGCGAAGCAGCGGTCAGCAGTTCCGGTTCATCCTGCCCGGCCCGCGGCTGAGCACCGTCGAAGAGAACCGCTGCCTGGACGAGTTGCGTTGGGTCGCGGCGTCGGCCGAATTCGTCGTCGCCAGCGGCAGTCTGCCGCCGGGCGTGCGCCCGGATTTCTACCAGCGGGTCGTCGACGTGTGCCGTGAGCTGGGGGCGCTGCCGATCCTGGACGCCTCCGGCCTCGGGTTGGCCAACGTCCGTTCCGGGGCCTTCCTGCTCAAGCCGAGCCTGCGGGAACTGCGCGAGCACACCGGCAAAGACCTGCACACCGAGGCGGAGCAGTGCGCGGCCGCCGCCGAGCTCGTCGAGAGCGGCGTGGCGCAGGCCGTGGTGCTCTCGCTCGGCGAGCAGGGCGCGCTGTTGGTAACACCCCATGAGCGACAACGCTTTTCGTCGCCAGATGTACCGGTGGTGAGCGGTGTGGGCGCGGGTGACGCCATGGTTGCGGCGATCACGGTGGGGCTGTCGCGGGGACTGTCGATGAGCGAATCGGTGCGGTTCGGCATCGCCGCCAGCGCGGCCATGGTCACCACGCCGGGCACGCAGGCGCCCACCAACTTTGACGTCGAACGACTCCTGAAATCGGTGCCGGCGCCGATCGATATCGGGTCGGCCTGCCGCTGATCCGGATTCCCAACTACCCCAACGCTTGCTCAGCAGGCGTTTGCGCTGTCCAACCGCATGAAAACGCTTCGCTGTGGGCGTAATGCGTAGCGCCCCGGGAAGTCGAATCGACTAACTCGTTGTACATGGGAACATGGAGAGGTCGACTCACGGGGTAGAGGGAGTGTCTTGACGGAGGAAGGGAGCGTGTCGACGCAGGAAGCGGCGCCGAAACGCTCAGTCAGCGCGCCACCTGCGACCGGGGGGCCGCCACGCAACCGCTGGTTGACGGCCGCCGGTGTCATCTGCGCCGCGGTGCTGCTGCTCGCGTCGAGCTGTTCATGGCGGCTGGGCACCCCGATCCCCGAGGGCGTGCCCCCGCCCACCGGCGACCCGGTGCCGAAGATCGACACCTACGCCAAGGGCAGACCAGCCGACCAGTTGCGCGAGTGGGCCGCCGAGCGGGCCCCGGCGCTGAACATCCCGCCCGCCGCGCTGGAGGCCTACGCCTACGCCGCCCGGGTCGCCGAGGTGGAGAACCCGGACTGCCGGCTGGACTGGACCACGCTGGCCGGCATCGGACAGGTGGAGAGCCACCACGGCACCTACCGCGGCGCCCAGATCCAGCCCAACGGTGACGTCACCCCGCCGATCCGCGGGGTCCGGCTGGACGGCAGCGGCGGCAACCTCGAGATCATCGACAATGACGCCGACGAGGACGGCGACCCGGTGTACGCCCGCGCGATGGGGCCCATGCAGTTCATCCCGGAGACCTGGCGGCTGTACGGGGTGGACGCCAACAACGACGACGTCATCAGCCCCGACAACATCGACGACGCCGCGCTGAGTGCCGCGGGCTACCTGTGCTGGACCGGCAAGGATCTGTCCACCCCACGGGGCTGGATCACCGCCCTGCGGGCCTACAACCACTCCGACAGCTACGCTCGCACCGTGCGCGACTGGGCGACCGCGTACGCCAACGGACACCCCCTCTGATCACGCCGCGAGCCCGGGCAACCTTTAGGCTCAGTCCGACCACTCACCTCAGAACGAAGTCCAGGAGGCGCAAGTGTCCGTCATCGAGCAGGTCGGAGCCCGCGAGATCCTCGATTCCCGCGGCAACCCGACGGTCGAGGTCGAGGTGGCCCTTTCGGACAACACCTTTGCCCGCGCTGCCGTGCCGTCCGGTGCCTCGACCGGCGAACACGAGGCCGTGGAGCTGCGCGACGGCGGTGCCCGCTACGGCGGCAAGGGCGTCGAGAAGGCCGTGCAGGCGGTCCTCGACGAGATCGCCCCGGCGGTGATCGGGCTCAGTGCCGACGACCAGCGCCTGGTTGATCAGGCGCTGCTGGACCTCGACGGCACCCCGGACAAGTCGCGGCTGGGCGCCAACGCCATCCTCGGCGTGTCGTTGGCGGTGGCCAAGGCCGCGGCGGACTCGGCGGACCTGCCGCTGTTCCGCTACATCGGCGGGCCCAACGCCCACATCCTGCCGGTGCCGATGATGAACATCCTCAACGGCGGCGCGCACGCCGATACCGGCGTGGACGTCCAGGAGTTCATGATTGCGCCGATCGGGGCGCCGTCGTTCAAGGAGGCGCTGCGGATCGGCGCGGAGGTGTACCACTCGCTCAAGTCGGTGCTCAAGAAGCAGGGCCTGGCCACCGGGCTCGGCGACGAGGGCGGGTTCGCGCCCGATGTCGCGGGCACCACGGCGGCACTGGACCTGATCTTGTCGGCGATCGAATCCGCCGGGTTCAAGCCGGGCACCGACGTGGCGCTGGCACTTGACGTTGCCGCGACCGAGTTCTTCACCGCCGGTGAGGGTTACCAGTTCGAGAAGCAGACCCGCACCGCCGAGCAGATGTCGGAGTTCTACGCCGGCCTGCTCGACTCCTACCCACTGGTGTCGATCGAGGATCCGCTCTCCGAGGATGACTGGGACGGTTGGGTGGCGCTGACGTCGTCGATCGGCGACCGCGTCCAGTTGGTCGGCGACGATCTGTTCGTCACCAACCCCGAGCGCCTCGAGGAGGGCATCCAAAAGGGCGCCGCCAACGCGCTTCTGGTGAAGGTGAACCAGATCGGCACGCTGACCGAGACGCTCGACGCGGTCGCATTGGCGCACAACAGCGGCTACCGGACGATGATGAGCCACCGCAGCGGTGAGACGGAGGACACCACGATCGCCGACCTGGCCGTGGCGGTCAGCAGCGGCCAGATCAAGACCGGCGCGCCGGCGCGCAGCGAGCGGGTGGCGAAGTACAACCAGCTGCTGCGCATCGAGGAACATCTCGGCGACGCCGCCCGCTACGCCGCCGACCTGGCATTCCCGCGGTTCGCGCCCGGCGACGGACGACAGCCGGAGGCCTAGCCGCCCGTGCCCGACGCCAAACGGCCCGACCCCAAGCGTCGCCCGACTTCCCGGCCAGGCAAGTCGGCGAAGCCGGGTGACTCGGGCCGGGGCCGTCCGCGCGGGGCGTCACCGGCCCGCCGCGAGCCGCGTGCGAAGGACGCGCAGCAGAAGGCCGAGCCCAAGGTCGCCACCGCGTCGGTGCGCCAGGCGATCGCGGAGTCCGCGGAGCAGCAGTCCGAGCAGCGGTTCGGGTCGGCCGCGCGGCGCGCGGCGATCCTGGCCGCCGTGGTGTGCGTGCTGACGTTGACCATCGCCGGACCCGTACGCACCTATTTCGGGCAGCGCACCGAGATGAAGCAGCTCAAGGCGACCGAGGAGCATTTGCGCGCGCAGATCGCCGAACTCGAGCAACAGAAGGTTAAACTCGCCGATCCGGTGTACATCGCCGCGCAGGCACGCGAGCGGCTCGGCTTTGTGATGCCCGGCGAGATCCCGTACCAGGTGCAGCTGCCCGAGGGCATCGCGACGCCGGGCGCCCCCGGCGACGAGCCCGCGGCCGCGAATCCCGATCAGCCCTGGTACACCGCGCTGTGGCACACCATCGCAGATGAGCCACACGGTCCTCCGCCCGCCCAGCCCGACGCGCCGGCGCCACCGCCGCCCGGGTTGCCGCCTCCGCCCCCCGCTCCCGGTGGTTGACCCCGCAGACCTGGACGTCGTCGCCCGCCAGCTCGGCCGGGAACCGCGCGGCGTCCTCGAGATCGCCTACCGCTGCCCCAACGGGGAACCAGCGGTGGTCAAGACCGCGCCGAGACTGCCCGACGGGACGCCGTTTCCGACGTTGTACTACCTGACCCATCCGGTGTTGACGGCCGCCGCGAGCCGACTGGAGGCGTCGGGGCTGATGAAGGAGATGACCGAGCGGTTGCGCCAAGATCCCGAGCTGGCGGCGAGGTACCGGCGCGCGCACGAGCTTTATCTTCAAGAGCGCGACGCGATAGAACCTTTGGGCACAACGTTTTCCGGCGGCGGTATGCCGGACCGGGTCAAGTGCCTGCACGTGCTCATCGCCCACTCGTTGGCCAAGGGGCCCGGAGTGAACCCGCTCGGCGACGAGGCGTTGGCGATGCTGGCGGACGACCCAGCGATGGCGGGGATTCTGGAGAAGGGGAAGTGGACGTGAGGGTCGGCGCGATCGACTGCGGCACCAACTCGATACGCCTGTTGATCGCCGAACCGGGCGCCGACGGAGCACTGCGGGACCTGCATCGCGAGATGCGTATCGTCAGGCTGGGCCAGGGGGTCGACGCCACAGGCGAATTCGCGCCCGAGGCACTGGCGCGTACCCGCGAGGCGCTGGTCGCGTATGCCGAGTTGCTGCGCGCCCACGAGGTGTCCGCGGTGCGGATGGTGGCCACGTCGGCGGCCCGCGACGTGGCCAACCGGGACGACTTCTTCGCGATGACCGCCGATGTGCTCGGCGCGGTGGTGCCGGGCGCCGTCGCGGAGGTGATCACCGGGGTGGAGGAGGCGGCGCTGTCATTCCGCGGCGCGGTGGCCGAACTCAACTCGGCGGCAGCCCCTTTCGTTGTCGTCGACCTCGGTGGGGGTTCGACTGAGGTGGTGCTCGGCACCGATGACGTCGAGGCCAGCCACTCCGCGGACATCGGGTGCGTCCGGATCACCGAGCGCTGCCTGCATTCCGATCCGCCGACCGCAGACGAGATCGCGGCGGCGCGCGAGGTGGTGCGGGAGGCGCTGGGAGAGGCGTTGCGCAAGGTGCCCGTCGAGCGGGCGCGCACCTGGGTCGGCGTGGCGGGCACGATGACGACGCTGTCGGCGCTGGCGCACGAGATGCCGGTGTACGACTCGGACAAGATTCACCTGTCGCGGGTGAATTTCCCTCGGCTGCTTCAGGTCTGCGAGGACCTGATCGCGATGCCGCGGGCGAGGCGGGCCGCGCTGGGTCCGATGCACGAGGGCCGCGTCGACGTGATCGGCGGTGGGGCGCTGATCGTCGAGGAGCTCGCGCGGGTACTCGGCGACAACGCGGGCATCGACGAGTTGGTGGTCAGCGAGCACGACATCCTCGACGGCATCGCGCTGTCGATCATCTAGCCGGCCAGCGACAGCCCGGCGGCGACGGCGAAACCGAGCACCGCGGCCAGGCCGGCCTTCTCACCGGCCTTTTCGCGCGCCTCGGGAATCATGTTGGCGACCAGCATCACCAGCAGGGCGCCGGCCGCGAAACCGTTGATGCCGCCGCGTAATGCGGCGCCCGCGACCTGCTGCAGCGCGCAGCCCGTCGCCGTGGCCGCGACACACGACACTGCGACCGCCGTCCAACGCGCCACGATTTCGACGGGCCGCCGGTGCGGTTTCATGTCCGCGGCCGAGCCGATCGCCTCGGGCAGGTTGGACACGAAGATCGCGATCAGCAGCGCGGGGCTGACCGAGCCGCCGTCGGCGATGCCGATGCCGAGCACGGCCTGCTCGGGGATCCCGTCCAGCAGCGCGCCCAGCAGCAGCGGCCAACCCGAGGCGGCCGCGTCGCGTCCACCGATCCGTTCGATGGCGCCGTCGGCGGCGTAGAACGCCAGGGCACCGGCGGCCAGGCCGACCGACACCGGGATGGCGCCGCCGACGTGGAAGCCCTCTTCGGCCAGTTCAAACGAGATGCCGGCAACCAGCGCGCCCGCGCCGAAGCCGAGCACCAGCCCGACCGGGCGCATGTCCCAGTCTCGAATGACACCCGCGACGGCGCCGAGAATCAACGACGACGCTGCGATCGCACCCCAGAACAGCGCGCTGAGCACAGCGTCGGGCCTAAACGGCCGTCACCGGCCGCGAATGATTACTGGCGACTGTTAACGCCGAACGTGGCAGTTCGGGGGATTGCCGCAGTGATGGCCGCTGTCGCAGGCGTTGCAATGGCAGCTACAGCCGGAGCCTGCCCTGGTTTCGGATCGCATCGTAATCACTCCTGATCGCCGAAATATGCAAACCTCACCATACGCCGGGCGGACCGGAAAGTAGGGCGTTATCGCACAGCCGCCAGCCGTTGATCGAGAACGGCGTGAAAATGTCCGAGCGCGCTTTCGTGCCTGCCGAACTCGACGAACTCATTCGCCCCGGCGTGCAGCCCGCGCTGCACGCCCTCCGACATCTCGTTGTCCTCCACGCCGCCCTCGTTGAGCAGATCTCGCGCATTCGCCGCGGCGTCGGGGTCGGCGGATACCCGTTCGGCGACCGTCGGCGAAACCAGCGCGTAGATCGTCACCGTGGTGTGGTCGATGTCGACGGGGTCGATCGTGATCACCAGCCGCTGGTTCGGGAATGTCGCGAAAATGACGTTCGGGAACAGGTGGTAGACGTAGGTCACCCGGTGATCGACCGACCACGTCGACTCCGGGCGGTCTCGCAATCGCTCGATATTCCGGTACGGGAACGTGATTCGGCTGTTGGGGCCGAACCGCTCGACGACGTTGAGATCGTCGTACTGCAGCGGGTAGAAGGTGTCCTTGTGCGTGGTGCGGATGTGATAGCCCTCGAGAAACTGTTCGACGAGCACCTTCCAGTTCATCGCGCGCGGCGCCGGTCGCACCGCGACCAGCCCGGTGGCGGGCAGCAGCTTGTCACGCCACGGCGCACCGTCGCTCAGCGCCGCCATCGCGGCGTCGGCCGTCGGCGCCGGTGAGTCCAGCGGGCCGATCACGATCAGCCCGTCCACTTCGCGGCTGTCGACCTCCACCAGTCCGCGCGCAGACAAGTCCAGGTCGGGAAACGCCTCGGCGTGCGGTACGTGCGACAGCGTGCCGTCCAGCCGATAGGTCCAGCCGTGGTAGCGGCACACCAGCGCGTGGGCGCAGCCGGGCCCCTCGACCAGCGCCATGCCGCGGTGCCGGCACGCGTTGCGGAAGACGCGGGCGCGTCCGTCGCGATCACGCACGGCGAACAGCGGCACGCCGAAACACATCCGTTCGGTGTGATCGCCGGGGTTCGGTATGGCCGCCGACGGCAGGTACACGCTGGGATGGGATCGCAGCAGCGCCATTTCGTCAGCGAATCTGCCTGGGCTCAAATAGTTTTCGGCAGGCTCGCGCCAAGCGTCGCCCTCGTCGGTGGTGCCCGCGTCGATGTGCGCGAGGATGCGGCGGACGATGTCCGCATCGTCGGCCACCGACGTCCTCGCCGGAGTGCCCATTGCCGAAGTATCACACTTATTTTGTTATGCAGCAACGATATCGTGAGATAGGGATAGCATCGTTGCCATGACAACGGACAATCCGATGCAGTTAGGCATGGTGGGGCTCGGCCGGATGGGGGCCAATCTGACGCGGCGGTTAATGCGCGACGGGCATCGCTGCGTGGTCTTCGACATGAACGCCGCGGCGGTGGCCGAACTCGCGGGCGAGGGTGCGACCGGCGCCGATTCGCTGGCTGATCTGGTAGCGAAACTGGAACCGCCGCGCGCGGTCTGGTTGATGCTGCCCGCGGCGGTTGTGGACTCGACGCTGAGCGAACTCGAGGGCCTGTTGCAGGCGGGCGACACCGTGATCGACGGCGGCAACTCGTACTACCGCGACGACATCACCAGGGCCAAACACCTGTCGACCAAGAACATTCACTACGTTGACTGCGGCACCAGCGGCGGTGTCTGGGGTCTGGAGCGCGGCTACTGCCTGATGATCGGCGGCGAAACCGAGGTGGTGTCGCGACTGGACCCGATCTTCGCGACGATCGCCCCCGGCGAGGGTGGAGTGGAACCGACGCCGGGCCGGACCCGCGCCGACGGCACCGCGCAGCTCGGCTATCTGCACTGTGGGCCAAGCGGCGCAGGGCATTTCGTGAAGATGGTGCACAACGGCGTCGAGTACGGGATGATGGCCGCCATCGCCGAGGGGCTCAGCATCATCAAGCACGCCGACGCGGGCACCGTCGAACGCACCGCCGACGCGGAGACCACGCCGCTGCGCGATCCGTGGGCCTATCAGTACAAGATCGACGTCGCCGAGGTCGCCGAGGTGTGGCGCCGGGGTTCGGTGGTGTCCTCGTGGCTCGTCGACCTGATCGCCGACGCGTTGGCGCGCTCACCGGAACTCGACGACTTCGGTGGCCGGGTGTCGGATTCCGGCGAGGGGCGCTGGACGGTGCTGGCCGCGGTGGACGAGGGCGTGCCGGCCCCGGTGATCACCACGTCGCTGTACGAGCGGTTCGAGTCGCGTCAACTCGGCGAGTTCACCGACAAGGTGCTGTCGGCGATGCGCAGCGAATTCGGCGGTCACGCCGAGAAGAAGCAATAGGCATGGCTTCTGCAACGGCGGCGCCGGCCGACGTGCTGGTGGTCTTCGGCATCACCGGCGATCTGGCCCGAAAGATGACGTTCCGGTCGCTGTACCGGTTGGAACGCCGTGGCTTGCTGAACTGCCCGGTCGTCGGCGTCGCGATCGACGACTGGTCCGCCGCCGCGCTGCACGACCACGCGCGCAGTGCGATCGAGACGGCCGGCGAGACCATCGACGAGCAGGTGTTCGCCCGGTTGGCGGCGCGGCTGTCGATGGTGTCCGGTGACTTCAAGGATCCGACGACCTATGACCGGTTGGCCCGTGCCATCGAGGGCAGACACACGCCGGTGTTCTACCTCGAGATCCCGCCGTCGCTGTTCGGGGTCGTCGTCGAGCACCTCGGCCGCGCCAACCTCACCTCGCGTGCGCGCGTTGTCGTCGAGAAGCCGTTCGGCCACGATCTGGCGTCGGCCCGCGCGCTGAACGAGCAACTGCGCGGAGTGCTCGAGGAGTGGCAGATCTATCGGATCGACCACTTCCTGGGTAAGGAACCGGCGATGGACATCATGTTCCTGCGGTTCGCGAACTCGGTGTTCGAGCCGTTGTGGAACCGCGACCGGATCCAGTGTGTGCAGCTCACGATGGCCGAGAACTTCGGGGTGGAGGACCGCGGCAGCTTCTACGATCCGGTCGGCGCGCTGCGCGACGTGGTGCAGAACCACCTGCTGCAGCTGATCGGGCTGTTCGCGGCCGAGCCGCCGAGCGTCTCCGACGCCGACGGACTGCGCGACAAGCGGGTGGAGGTGTTCCGCGCGATTCCGCCCATCGATCCGGCGCATTACGTGCGAGGCCAGTACGAGGGCTACCGCTCGATCAAAGGGGTGCAACCGGATTCACAGACCGAGACGTTCGCGGCGCTTCGGCTGGAGATCGACAACTGGCGGTGGGCCGGGGTGCCGTTCTTCATCCGCGCGGGCAAGGCGCTTCCGGTGCGCGCCACCGAGATCCGGGTGATCTTCAAGCGCCCGCCCAAACTCGCGGTGATGCCCCAGCATCCGCAGCCCAACGAGTTCGTGCTGCGCATCGACCCGAATCCCGGCGCCGACCTGATCGTGCAGGCGAAGGCGCCGGGCAGCAACGACACCAGGTCGGTGGACCTGTCGCTGATCTTCGCCAAGGAACTCGGCGAGGCGCCCGAACCGTACGAGCGGTTGCTCAGCGACGCGATGAAGGGGGACTCCAGCCAGTTCGCCCGCGAGGACGGCGTCGAGCAGACCTGGCGCATCGTGCAGCCGCTGATCGACAACCCGCCCGAGGTGCACACCTATCCGGTCGGGTCCTGGGGGCCGCCGGCCGCTGCGAAACTCGTTGCCGGACATCCACAGTGGCGCGAGCCATGGATGGGGTCGTAGGTGCGGACCGCGTCACGTGACCGGGTGGCCGACCTGGTCGGCAACCGCGCGCTGAGCGCGCGGTCGGTGCTGGCGTCGGCGCTGCTCGGCGCCGACGAGCCGCGGTTGCCCGTCGGTTCGCTGGTGGCGATCGGCTCGCTGTTCGGGATCAGCGACGGCGCCACCCGCACCTGCCTGTGGCGGATGGTCAGCAACGGCGAACTGACCAGTGACGACGGCACTTACGCGCTCGCGGGCCCGCTGCTGGAACGCCGCCGCCGTGTCGACGCGGCCGCGCACGCCGTCGACGACGCGCCGAAGTGGGACGGGACGTGGGAACTGGCGATCGTGTCGATGGACCGGCGCTCGCCCGCCGATCGACTCACGCTGCGCAAGGCCGCGACCGCGCTCCATCTGGCCGAGCTGCGGGAGGGGGTGTGGATTCGGCCCGACAACCTCGACCCCGACCGGCTGCCGGGGATGCGCGCCGTGCTGGACCGCCAGTGCGTGCACTTCCACCACGCGGCAACCGATGTACCGGTCCAACTCGCCAGAGACCTGTTCCGCCTGCCGGATTGGGCCGCCGATGCGCGTCGGCTCACGGAGGCCCTCACGGATGAGATGGACGTCGATGCCGTCGACGCCACCGGCTTCACCTACCAGTTCGCGTTGTCCATCGCCGTCGTGCGCCATCTGCAGTTCGACCCGCTGCTGCCCGCCGAGCTTGCGCCCGACGACTGGCCGGGCCCCGCGCTGCGCGCGGCCTACCGGTCCTTCGAGGAGACGTTCAAGCGGCGGCTGTACAACGCGTTTCGCTGAGTCAGGGCGACAGAATCGGCTTGAGCGCGTCGAGCACGCCGGGATCCTCGATGGTCGACGGCACCGGCTCATCCTTGCCCTGCGCGATGCCGCGCATGGTCTTGCGCAGAATCTTGCCCGACCGGGTCTTGGGCAGCGCGGCGACGACGTCGACCTGATGCAGGCAGGCGATCGCGCCGATCTCGTCGCGCACCAGCTGCACCAGCTCGGCGGGTAGACCCTCGGCGGACGCGCCGGCCTTGAGGACCACGAATCCGCGCGGCACCTGACCCTTGATCTCGTCGACGACGCCGATCACCGCGCACTCGGCGACCGCGGGGTGCGTGGCCAGCACCGCCTCGATCGACCCGGTCGAAAGCCGGTGTCCGGCAACGTTGATCACGTCGTCGATGCGGCCCATCACGAACAGGTAGCTGTCCTCGTCAAGGTAGCCACCGTCGCCGGTGAGGTAGTAGCCGGGATATTCGGTGAGATACGAGTGCTGGTAACGCTCGTCGTCACCCCACAGGGTGGGCAGCGTGCCGGGCGGCAGCGGCAGCTTGATCGCGATCGCGCCGTCCTCGTTGGGCTCGCACTCGGAGCCGTCGGGACGCAGAATCCGCACGTCGTAGCCGGGCATCGGGACCGTCGGCGAACCGGCCTTGATCGGCATCGGTTCGACGCCCATCGGATTGGCGGCGATCGCCCAGCCGGTCTCGGTCTGCCACCAGTGGTCCACGACGGGGATCGCCAGCTTGTCCGCGGCCCACGCGTAGGTGTCAGGGTCGAGCCGTTCGCCGGCCTGGTACAGATACTTCAGCGAAGACAGGTCGTATTGGTCGATGAACGAGCCGTCGGGATCCTCCTTGCGGATGGCCCGCAACGCCGTCGGCGCCGAAAACAGCGCCTTCACACCGTATTCCGACACCACGCGCCAGAATGCCCCGGCGTCGGGCGTGCCGATCGGCTTGCCCTCGTAGAGCACCGTGGCGGCGCCCAGCAGCAGCGGCCCGTACACGATGTAGGAGTGGCCGACCACCCAGCCCACATCGGAGGCGGCCCAGAACACCTCGCCGGGGTTGATGTCGTAGAGGTTGCGCATGCTCCACAACATCGCGACCGCATGGCCGCCGTTGTCGCGGACGATGCCCTTGGGCTTGCCGGTGGTGCCGGAGGTGTAGAGCACGTACAGCGGGTCGGTCGCGGCGACGGGCACCGGGTCCACGGGGTCGGCGTCGGTCAGGTCGTCCCAGTCGACATCGCGGCCGGAGGTCAGCTCGCAGCGTTGGTGCTCACGCTGCACGATGACGCAGCGCTGCGGCGGGTGTTCGGCCATCTCCAGCGCCGCGTCCAGCATCGGTTTGTAGGCCACGGTGCGGCTTGGTTCGATGCCGCACGACGCGGACACCACCACCGTCGGGCGGGCGTCGTCGATGCGCGTCGCCAACTCGTGGGCGGCGAACCCGCCGAACACCACCGAGTGCACGGCGCCGAGTCGCGCGCAGGCCAGCATCGCGATCACGGCCTCGGGGATCATCGGCATGTAGATCACCACGCGATCGCCCTTGTCGACACCCAGCGAGCGCAGCGCCCCGGCGAACCGGGCCGTGCGGTCGAGCAATTCGCGGTAGGTGAAGGTGCGCTTGGTCCCGGTCACCGGACTGTCGTAGATCAGCGCCGCCGTTTCGCCGCGACCCGCGTCGACGTGGCGGTCCAGCGCGTTGGCGCAGGTGTTGAGCTCCGCGTCGGGAAACCACCGATAGAACGGCGGATTGGCGTCGTCAAGGATGCGCTGCGGCGCGCGGGTCCAGGTGACCGCGCCGGCTGCCTCGGACCAGAACGCGGTGGGATCGGCCAGGCTGGCCTCGAACAGCTCCCGGTATCGGCGCATGCGGACACGCTCCTTTCGTGCGTGTCACGCTACCGCTGACCAGCGGCTGCGATTGGTGACTTCAGTCATTCCGCGGTGGGGTCTAACGTCCTTTTCATGACCGGACAACCGCCCGCCATCGACGGGGTGCGCCGCAGTTTCGTCGAGGCCAACGACGTGCGCTTCCACGTCACCGAGGCCGGGCCCGCCGACGGGCGCCCGGTGCTGGCCCTGCACGGCTGGCCGCAGCATCACTGGGAGTACCGCGACCTGCTGGCCGACCCGCCGGAAGGCCTGCGGATCATCGCGCCCGACCTGCCCGGCTACGGCTGGTCGGGACCGCCGCGGCACAGGTGGGCCAAAGAAGATGTCGCGACCGACGTGCTGGCGCTGCTCGACGCGCTGGGGTTGGAGCGGGTGCTGCTGGTCGCCCACGACTGGGGCGCCTACGTCGGCTACCGGATGATCCTGCGGGCGCCCGAGCGGTTCGACGGCTACCTGCCGATGAACATGGCCCACCCGTGGCAGCAGCCGAAGAGCGCGCTGCCCGGGTTGTGGCGGCTGTACTACCAGGTGCCGCTGGCGACCATCGGCGTCCCGTTGATGCGGCGCACGAAGGTGGTCAAGCGGTTGCTGGCGATCGGGTCGGAGATGGACCGGGCCGACGCGCGGGTCTTCGCCGAGAGTTTCCGCGATCCGGTGTGTGCGCGCGCCGCCCGGGACACGTATCGGACGTTCTTGTTGCGCGAACTGCCCGCGGGGGTGCGCAATCCCGAGACGCGGCGGGCGACGGTGCCGATCCGCGCCCTGTTCGGCCTGCGCGACAAGGCGCTGTCGGTGGCCATGGTGGCGCCCGAGACCGCCAACGCCGACGACTACACGCTGGAGACCGCCGACGCCACGCACTTCATCGTCGACGAACGGCCCGACCTGGTGCGCAAGAAGCTGTTGGCGTTGGCCGAGGAGACGGCGCGGACCTGAACGACGCGTTTGACCGGGCCGCCCCCGGGTAAGCCCGCAGGCATGGCAGTACGAGAACTCGCCGGGGGCCGGCGATGACCGGCCCGGCAGCCGTCGACAGTTCGTTGACGGTCAAGCGTGACACCACCGCGACCCGCAAGCAGGTGTGGGACGTCATCGCCGATGGCTGGACCTATTCGCAGTGGGTCGTCGGCAACAGCCGGATGCGGGCGGTCGACCGCAGTTGGCCGGCGCCGGGCAGCAAGATCCACCACACCATCGGGGTCTGGCCGTTGATCATCAACGACGAGACCGTCGTCGAGTCGTGCACGCCGGAGGAGGAGTTGGTGCTGCACGCGCGCGGTCGCCCGTTCGGTGGTGCCCGAATCACGTTGCGGCTCCACGACATCGACGACGGATGCCGCATCGAGATGGCCGAGACGCCGATCGGTGGCCCACTCAACCTGATACCGCGCCGGCTGGCGCTGCTGGCCGCGTTCCCGCGCAACCGCGAGTGCACCTACCGGCTGGCCGCGCTGGCCGAGCGGCGCGTGGAACCCGAGTGAGCTAGCGGCGGCCGAAGCGCTTCTTGGACTTCTTCGGCGCCGCGTAGGAGTCGTGGTGCCACGTCTCCCACATCGTCGCGACTTCCTCCTGGACGGGGCTGTTGCTCACCTGGTGGCCGCGTGCCTCGAGCTCGGCGGTCGACCAGCGGATCAGCGAGCCGTGGGCGCCGATCTCCTCCGCGAGCAGCACCCGCTCGTCGCTGCCGAGGCCGTCGCTGAAGGCCTGCATGGCGCTCTTGAGGCGATAGAAGGGGATGGCGCCCTCGAACTGCCGGCAGAGGTCGGTGAGCTCGCGTTGGGCCCGGCCGAGCAGGGTGGTCGGCTCGGGTTCGTCGTGAGCGGGCTCGGCGGGCCCGGGGGCGGGGGCCTCGCCGTACTTGGCGCGCAGCTTCTCCAGTTCGGCGGTCGCGGTCAGGGCCTGCTCGCGCCACCACTGCAGGTGGTAGTGGACGAGCCGGCTCTCGCACTCGGGGCAGACGGGGTCGGCGCCGAGGTGCAGCAGCGTTACCGGCGACTCGAGGTGGGCGCCGCAAAGGGCGTGGTCAGCGCGGTGGTCGAGGTAGTCGGCGTGGTGGACCACCGGGGCAGAAGTCGAGCGTAGGTAGGTGTGGGGCGGCTCCACATGTGCGAACGTTAGTTGACAGGTCTAACTAGAGTCTGCGGATCGGAGAAGTCCGTTTCAGCTGGTATCAGTGGCCTGTGGGCCACGCGGTACCGTGCTCAGCGACGGCGAGCCCCCATAGCCCAATTGGCAGAGGCAGCGGACTTAAAATCCGCCCAGTGTCGGTTCGAGTCCGACTGGGGGCACTGGATTCACGGCGCTGGGAAGCGCCGCCAGAGATTCTTCTTGGGTCCGGAGATTGACGAGCTTCATTGACGGCTTCGTCTAAAACGGCGCAAGAATCACGCAAGATTCCGGCAAGGTGCCGATTCCAGTGTGGTGTCAACCGCGGGCGACCGCCCGCCTGACGAAGGAGACGACACCACATGGCCGAGCAACTGCGACTTCCGTTCGACGTGCAGGTCGACGTACAGGACACTGCGAGCGACGCCACGCCCCCCGCCCAGGTTCTCATCACCGCGGGGGAGGTCGCGTTCGCCACCGCGGCCGCCAAGTCCGGCAGGGGCGGCTGGCGCACGCGCGCCGCGCGCCTGTTCGGATCCGCCGGCGAACGTCGGGTTCCGCAGCGTCGTGCCCGGCGCATGCGCTATCTGGAGAACGCGCTGCTGTCGCGCGAGATGGATCGGTTGTGAGTCACGACCCGGCCGCACGGTGCTGCTGCGGGGGCGGCTCCTCGGGATCCCACGACGAGTAGGTGTACCGCTCGTCGGGGCGGTCCGACGCGCCGAGCATGAATGCCCGGTGGTAGCGGCCTGCCCTCGCGATCGACGCCAACCACGTTGCGACCGTGCTGATCCGGTTGCTCACACCGGTCAGGAACGCGATGTGGATCAGCCCCCACGCCATCCAGCCCAGATAACCCGACAGCCGAACCCGGCCCACCTGCAACAGCGCGTTGCCCGAGCTGATGTAGGCCGCTGAGCCGAGATCGCGATAGCGGTACGGCTTGCGTGGCTTGCCCGCAAGGTCGCGGCGGATGCAGGCGGCCGCGTGCATCCCGCCCTGCATCGCGTTCTCCGCCACACCCGGCAGCTTGTCGAGGCCGGCGAGGTCGCCGATGACGAAGACGTCCGGATGACCTGGCACCGTCAGGTCCGGCTCCACCTGAATCCGCCCGGCGCGATCCGTCTGCGCCCCAAGCACTTCCGCGACATGCCGGGCGAACTCGACGGCCTCGACACCCGCTGTCCACAGCACCGTCCGCGCGGCGAAGTCCTCGGCCGCGCCGCCGTTCTTCGGGGTGACCGTGACACCGTCGCGGCGCACATCGGTGACATGCACGCCGAAGTGCATCTCGACGCCGAGCTTCTCCAGCCCGTGCTGCGCCTTCGCCGACAGATCCGGTGCGAAGCTCTTCAACACGCGGTCGCCGCCGTCGAAGAGCAGCACCCGCGCCTCCTCCGGCTGGATACTGTGGAACTCGTTGGCCAGTGTCCGGGTGGCCATCTCCCGGATCTGCCCGGCCAGTTCGACCCCGGTCGGTCCGCCGCCGGCCACCGCGAACGTCAGCCAGCTCGTCCGCTCCGGACCGGGCGGCAGCGTCTCGGCGATCTCGAACGCCGTGAAGATGCGCTGCCGGATCTCGAGCGCGTCGTCGAGCGTCTTCATCCCCGGCGCCCAGTGCGCGAACTTTTCATTGCCCAGATACGACTGCCGCATGCCGGCCGCCAGCACGAGCACGTCGTACTCGACGACGAACGTGGTCTCGTCCGGTCGCAGCGCGGTGACCGAGCGCGCGACCGGGTCGAGTTCGACCGCCTCGCCGAGCAGTGTACGGACGTTCTTGTACCGGGCGAACTCCTCGCGCAGCGGACGGCTGATGTGGCCGATGCTCAGCTTGCCCGTCGCGCACTGGTACAGCAGCGGCTGGAACAGGTGCCCGGCCGAGCGGTCGAGCACCGTGATGTCGACGTCGGCCCTCGCCAGCCGCTTCGTGCAGAACAACCCGCCGAATCCGCCGCCGATGATCAGTACCCTGAGTCGCTGGCTCATTACGCCCACCGTATTACCCGCCGGTTTGCGCGCAATGTCCGGCCGGGTGGCGGGCCGTTCACACCTGCAGTGCGCGCAGGCCCTGCAGGGTTCTCGAGATGAGTTCCCGACGCTCGTCGAGCGTGATCGGGTCCGAATGCGGCGCGCGCACCCGCAGATACCCCTGTGTGATCAGTTCGCCGACCAGGAATCGGGTGGCGCCGAGTGGCAGGGACACCCGTGCGGCGATCTCGGCGACGGACGGCCCGTGGGCGCAGACCATCAGGATATGTTGCCGCACATCGCTTCTCGGCCAGCGCGCGGGCTTGGTCGCGCGGGTCGCCACTTCGATCGGGGCCTCCAGCGGCAGGTCCACGTCGGTGTCGGTGTGGCCCGAGGTCAACGTGTACGGCCGCACCAGGCTCGGCTTCGGTTCGGTGAACAGATCGTCGTCCGGCTCGTCGCGCGCGGGTGTGTCAAGGCTCGCCTGGCGGCGACGCAACACCGCCAGCGCGCGGTCGGCGTGCACCGAGGCGCGCAGCTCGCTGGAGATGACCTCGAGGATGGTGCGGTCGGCGTCGATGACGAAGGTGGCCCGTCGGACCGGCAGCACCCAGGAGAAAAGACCGCGCCGCCGGATGTGGCGGCCGTGCTTCTTCGGCGTGGCAACGGGGTGGCGGAGCTTGGCGAGCCGGCCCCGGCGCACCCCGAACAGCTCGGACACCACGCCGTCGGCGTCCGAAAGCAGCGGGTAGTCGAAGGAGCGCTGCTGGGCGAAGTGGGCCTGCCGGTCAACGGCGTCGGTGCTGATGCCCAGGCGCTGCGCGCCCACCGCGGCGAACTCACTGGCCAGGTCGCGGAAATGGCATGCCTGCGCGGTACAGATCGGTGACGACGCCAACGGAAAGAAGAAGAGGGCGACCGGCCCGCGCGCAAGGAACTCGGACAGCGTCCGCGGCCGGCCGAGATGATCGAGCAGCGTGAAGTCAGGCGCTTTGTCGCCCGCGATCATCGGCAAAGACTAACGCGGGACCGAACCGACCCGGGGTCAAACCGCCAGCGTGACGGCCGATCAGGACGGTCCGGAGATGCGCTCAATCTCGACGGGCACCGCCGTGACGCTCGGCTGCCCGGTGAGGGGGTCGGCGGCGGGATCGGTCAGGAGGTTGACGTTGCGGTTGTGCCAACCGTGCGCCACCCACACGGTCTGGTGGCTCATCAACGGATCGACGAGCACCTCGCCGGTCACCTCGCCGCGCTTGGTGTACACCCGCACGCGATCTCCGGTCTCGATCCCGCGATCGCGCGCGAGGTCGGTGCTGATGCGGATGCGGGGGCCGTCATCCCCGGGAGTCACGCCGTAGTGCGAGCTGTTCACACTCTCGATCGTCCGGCCGCTCACCAGTCGGGGACCGGTGGCATCGGCGCGCAGCAACAAGTCGGGCAGGCGGTCGGTCAGCACGCGGGGCGCCAGCCTCCACTTCCCGTCGGGCAGCGCCTTGTCGTGGAACCAGCCGTACCGGAACTCAATATCGCGGCCGTCGACCCCCGCCTCGAGTACGGCTTCGGCGTCCTCGGTAGTGAGGTGCGCGACGGCCTCCAGCACCTGTCGGTCGGTCACTGTCTCGGGATCGATGCCAGGCAGGATGGACAGGATGTCAAAACCCATGCGGGAGCCCAACTCGGCGAGGAACTGCCATACGTGCCGGCATTGTGCGGCGGGCTTTACGATCGCGGTGGACACGTAGGCGCGCTCGAATCCGTGCTGCGGCAGGAAGCGCATGTCATTGCGCTCGGTCATCCACGTGCACGGAACTACGTGGGTCGCCATCTCGGTCAACCCCGACTCGAGCACGTCGACAACGACCAGAACCTCGAGCGAGGCCAGCGCCGTGGCCACACGCTCGGCATCCGGCGCAGCCCCCAATGGGTCCGCGCCCACCACCATCAACGCACGGATGTTGCCCGCCTCGATCTCATCAACCAGGGCGACGGACGGCCGCTCGGTAAAGATTTCACCGAGGTCGGGACG
>ENA-UOVV01001084-UOVV01001084.1-compost-metagenome-genome-assembly--contig:-NODE-1084-length-23504-cov-22.510811_pt1 | contig 23504 bp, 15 predicted proteins | sample MGYA00238155_ERZ761577 | MGnify/ENA primary metagenome ERZ761577 (study PRJEB28898, sample SAMN06268775) | compost metagenome | isolation source: Emeryville, CA | place: USA:Emeryville, CA | collected...
CCCGCCCGATGCCCGACGTTGCACCGGTAACCAGTGCGACCTTTGGTTCTGTCATTTTTCTGTTATCCGCCCTTGTTTGCGACCATATGCAGGGCTACTTGCGGCATAGGCAAGGCAGCCTTCCGTCCATCCTCCCGGCACCTTTTACTATGCCCAAACCGCCTCAGCAGCTTCCCCGATCCGGGAGGCTTCAGGTCATATCCGACTTGCTGCAGAAGGGGTTAGCCCTACATCAGTCGGGCAGGGCCGGCGAGGCAGCGCCGCTTTACGAGCAGGTTCTGCGGTTCGACAGCGAGCAGCCGGCGGCCAATCACCTGCTCGGCCTGGTGCGGCTCTCGCAGGGAAACGCCGACGAAGCGGTCGCCCTCATAACCCGCGCCGTGAAGTCCAATCCCGGCGATCCGCAGTATCTCTGTAATCTCGGGGTCGCACTCAACGCCGCCGGCCAGCACGACAAGGCACTGGCCGCGCTTGAGCGAGCCATTGCGCACAAGCCAGACTATGCCGAGGCTTACTCCAACAAGGGTATGGTGCTGCGCGCGCTGAAGCGCTTCCCCGAGGCGGTGGACACCTACCGCCAGGCAGTGCGGCTGAAGCCATCGGAAGCGGGCTTCCACTTCAACCTCGCAAACTCCCTGCGCGACGCCGGTTACCTGTTCGATGCCGAGTCGGCCTATCGCCGCGCCGTCCACCTCCGCCCGCGCTATGGCGCAGCGATAAACGGCCTTGCCGCCGCCCTCGACAACGAGGGGCGCGCTCCTGAGGTGCTGGAGCTGCTCGAGCGGGCGCTCAAGGAGCTGCCCAACGATCCGAAGCTGCACCTGCGGCGCGGCCGCGCGCTCTACCATCTCGAGCGTCTCGCCGATGCCGCGGCTGCTTATCGCCGCGCCATCGAGCTCGATCCTCGCTTCGGAGAAGCCCATCTCCACCTCTCCTATATGACCCGCCACGAAAACAGGGACGCCGAGGTGGAGCTGGCCGCCAGGCTGTTCGAAGACGAGTCCGCACCGGTGGAGGAGCGAGTCTACGCCGGCTTCGCCGTTGGCAAGGCGCTTGCCGACATCGACGACCACGAAGGCGCGATTGCCGCCTATATGGCTGCCAACACGCTCAACCGGCGCGCCGTTGTGAGTTCGCCCCAGCGCGCAATAGCGGAACTGGCCCGAGATGCCGCACGCTTCGAGGGGGTGTCGGCACCGCGCTCCGATGGTGGATTCTACGAGGCGACGCCGATTTTCGTCGTCGGTCTGCCGCGTTCGGGCAAGACCACGGTGGAGAAGATTCTCTCGCGTCACCCCGCCATCGAAGGCGTAGGCGAGCTGCCGACGCTCGGCCGTCTCGTCAGCGAATTGAAGAGCGAGATCGGCGATACGCCCATCTCCGAGGTGCCGTCCGACCGCTTCACCGAACTGGGGCGAGCTTATATGCGTGAGGCGCAGAGCCTGGCGAGCGCAGGCATGCGCATCGTCGACACCATGCCGGCCAACTTCAGGCATGTCGGCTTCATCCGGCTCGCGCTTCCCAATGCCCGCATCGTCCGCTCGCTGCGCCCGGCACCCGAGCACATGATCGCCATCTACGAGAAGTATTTCACCGCGAACGGCTATGAGTGGTCGAACGATCTGGACGAACTCAAGGCCTATTACGCGGCGTTCGAGGGCGTGATGGCCCAATGGCATCGGTTCTTCCCAGGCCGAATCTACGAGATCGACCTGATGAAGTTGCGGCACGACCGCAAAGGCGAGATCATCCGGCTGCTCGACTTCTGTGGACTCGGCTGGTCGGAGGCGTGCCTTGCCGAGGCTCGCTCGGAGCCACAGCTCGGCGACTGGCCCGTGGAGCGCATCATCCGCAATCGCCAGGCACACTATGCCGCATGGCGTGCCGTTCGCCCGGATCTCTGGGGGTGACGAGGGAGCGGCGGTTACGCGTCTTACAAGAACAGAACGGACGCCAGTCCGTCCCTTGCGGGCGTCCCCCTCTCATTTTCCGCTTGCTACCTTGCTTGTAGGAAATGGTGTCGTTACTGGCTGCCCGGCGGAGGCTCGTTGATATACGGCTTGAGGGGAAATCATGACGTCCCGGCGCAGGGTTGCCGGTGGCAGCCCGTCGAATGCTGCTGCAGCACTGGTGCAGCAAGGATTGAAGCATCATCAGGCAGGCGACGCAGAGGCTGCGGCGTCCCTCTACAACCAGGCGCTTGCCGTGGACGCGATGCATGCGGAGGCGAACCACCTCCTTGGCGTCGTTCGCCTAGGTCAGCAGCGTCTGGATGAGGCGCTGTCCCTGTTGGCAAAGGCCGTCTCCTGCGATGGCAAGAACCCCCAGTATCTCGCCAATATGGGGGTCGCCCTGAATGCAGCGGGGCGTTACGAGGCTGCGGTGGTAGCGCTGGACCGGGCGATCGAAAATCGGCCGGATTTTGCGGAGGCTTACTCGAACCGGGGCATCGCCTATCGCGCGCTGGGCAGGTTCGACGACGCGGTCCATAGCTATGAGCAGGCCATACGGCTGAAGCCTGTGGAAGCCGGTTTCTACTTCAACCTGGCCAACGCGCTGGAAGAAGCTGGACGGCCCCACGAGGCGCTGACCGCGCTGGACATGGCCTTGTCAATCAAGCCCCTCCATGCCGGGGCACTCGCGGCCAAGGTCCGGTTGCTTCAGGAGCTCCGACGATTCGACGAAGCCTCGGAGATGGCGGAGGCGGCCGTCTCACGCGCGCCGAACAGCCCGGAGGTTCGTGCTTCGCTGGCCAGTATCCTGCGCCGGATGGGCAGGCTCAACGAGGCAATGCAGGAATACCGGCGTGTCATCGAGTTGAAACCGACTTCCGGCATCGCTCACTACAATCTCTCCTATGGAGTGGTGCACGAGCGACGGGACGCGGACTTTGACGCGATGGAGAGCGTCTTTCGGAACGAGGCACTGTCCCTTGAAGATCGTGCTCCTGCCGGCTTTGCTCTCGGCAAGGCTCTCGCCGACATCGGCGAGCATCAGCAGTCTCACGACGTCTATCTGGAGGCCAATACGTTACGGCGGCAGAGCCGGCCATACTCGCTGTCCGACGCGCTGCATCAGATGGACCGTATCCTGAACGACTTCGCCAACGTTCCACAGCCTCTCGTTGGAGCCGGCTATATGGACGCAACGCCCACCTTCGTTGTTGGTCTTCCGCGAGCCGGCAAGTCGACCGTCGAGGGGATCCTTGCGAAATCGCCCTCGGCCTGGGCGGGTGGTGAGTTGGGCCAGTTGCGGCGCGTCGTCCTCGAGCTTGGCGTGGATCCCGGCACGCGGGGACTCAGTGCCGTCGGCAAACAGAGCCTTGCGCGCCTGACGCCCCACGACCTTTACGAGGGGGGCAGGAAATACGCCGACTACGTGAACTCCATTGGGCCCGCGGGAAGGATGGTGATCGACACCATGCCCACGAACTTCTTCCTCATCGGCTACATCCGGCTGATGCTCCCCAATGCCAGGATCATTCATCCTGTCCGCGACCCGCTGGATCACGCCGTCGCCCTTTTCGAGAAGTGCTTCGCCCGTCCGGTCTATGGCTACACATACCGACTCGAGGACCTCGTTGCATATTACTCGGCATACCGGCGCATGATGGCCTTCTGGGAAGCACAGGCTCCTGGCCAGATTCTGACCGTGCAGGTTCCCGAGCTCAGGGCAGACGCCTCGGCCGTACGCCACCTCTATGACTTCTGCGGTCTCGACTGGCACGACGGTGCCGAGTTGGTGGCTGAATCGGAGCCGGAACTCGGCGCACGAGCCCCGGCAGCCACTCGCGCCGACAGGCTTCAGCACCTCGAATGCTACCGCGGCGAGCTGGCGAAGCTCCTGTAACAGCCGTCCCGCTAACCGCCTGTTCACCCGTATTAACAGTCCGTTTCAACCCCTGTGCTGAATCTGCAACAGCTCCATCGCAACCACCTTGATGATGCCCCAATTCAGCCATTCTGCGATTGCGCCCGGAACCGACCTGCGTAGAGTGGGTCTTGCGAATCCATGCATGGGATCGTTTGTCGGTCGCAAACGCGACGGCAACACACACAGACAAGTGTGGTCGCGTTTCGGCAAACCGCTGGGTCACACCGGCACCAACGAATGACTGACTTTGGAGGTCAATAATGAAAATCCGGAACCTTCTCCTTGGTTCTCTCGCGGTGGCTGGTCTGTCGACCACCGGCGCCTACGCCGCTGATCTCGGCGTTCTGACGTCGCTCGACGTTTGCGACTCTCTCGGCCTGTCGGGTCTGACGATCTCGTCCGACACCAACTGCCTCCAGATCACCGGTGAAGTGAAGTACAAGTTCACCTGGGGTGATTACGACGGTTCCGTCGTCCCGACTTCTACCTTCTCTGGCACCCAGTCCTTCATCAGCGGTGACGGCGACAACGACTGGAATTCGCGTTACGACACGTGGATTAAGTTCGTTGCGACCGCCGACTCGGACTTTGGTCCGGCCAAGGCCGTCCTGAAGCTCAAGGACGTCAACCACGCTGAGACCGTCGATGAGTCGACTGTCGGCGTTGGTAGCTCGGACACCGGCGGCATCATCGTCGACGAGGCTTACGTTTCGATCGGCGACTCGACCGTGATCATGGCCGGTAAGAAGGGCTCGATCATGAACAAGGGCGACGACGAGCCCTTGACCTGGATCAACCTGTACAACGCTGAGAAGGTCGACAACGGCGTGTCGTGGGGTCCGTACGCCAATCTTCCCGATGGCGGCCATGTGATCCAGGTGACGTCGGATCTCGGCAACGGCATCTCGGTGAGCGCCGGCCTCGAGAACCTGAACGGCGACAATGAAGCCTCCTGGTCCAGCGACTGGGGTTCCGCTGGTACCGCCGTTGGCGTGGTTGCCTACAAGGGTGACGGCATCTCCGCTCACGCTACCTTTGCCGCTGCCGGCGTTCTCGATGGCGAAATCGAGGACTGGGGCGTCCATGCTGGCTTCGCCGGCACCTTCGACAACTTCAAGGTTGTCCTGGCGGGCGCGTTCGGCCACGATGAGGATGGCCCGGGCACCGACGTCGACTACTGGAACGTTCTGGCGTCGGCTTCGGCTACCTTCGACATGTTCACCCTCGCCGGTGCCGTCGAAGCTGCTTCGGACGGCACGACGGACCAGTGGGGTGCCGCTGGCTCGGTGGGGTTCGCGGTCTCCGATGGCGTGACCCTCAACCTTGGCGGTCGCTACTACGACAACGGCTCGACCGAGAGCTTCCAGGTCGCGGCTGCTGTGTCGGCTGAAGTCACCGAGACCATCACCCTCACCGGTGAAGTTGGTTACGCTGACAACAGCATCGACGACGTGTTCTACGGCTCGGCCAAGCTGGCTTGGGCTCCGGGCGGCGACGCCTTCACCTCGTCGATCAAGGGCACCGTCACTTCGGCTGACGGCTACAAGATCGAGTCCGAGTTCAAGAAGACCTTCCAGTAAGGTTCTCTGTCTCGAACAGATTGGAAAGGCCCGGCTCTGCCGGGCCTTTCTCTTTTTCGCGGCGCTACTTTGAAGAACACGCGAAAATGCACAGCCGACAAACAGTTGGCGTACTTTTCCGATTCAAGGATTGCGGCTATGGCTCGTCACGGGGCGCGCCACAGAACTGATCCGGGGACACAATGAGCGGCACTATCCTCAAGTGGGGCATTCCGGCACTTCTCACGGTTATCGGCGGCACCGCTGCCGCTGTGCTGACATCGGGAGCTGCCATCCCCACCGATCTCGAGGCGCGCAGCCGGCCGTTGCTCGAGAGCGCCGGCCATAGCTGGGCATCCGTAACCTTCGACGCCCAGGATGCGACGCTCCACGGCACCGCCACCACGCAGGAAATGATCGACGATGCCACGGCGAGGCTTGCGGCTGTGCATGGCGTCCGTACCGTGATCTCCAGGGTGGTGCTGGCCGAGTATGTCAGCCCCTTTCCATTCGTTGCCACCGTCTCGAATGGTCGACTGACGCTGTCCGGTGGTCTCCCCGACGAGGCGGCCCGTGCCGAGATCATGGCCGAGGCCGGGGAGGGCACCGTTGACTCCCTGCGTCTGATGTCCGGCGCCCCGGATCGCGCCATCTGGCTCGCTGCCGCGCGCTACGTGGTCGCGAAAGCAAGGCAGCTGAACGAAGGCGAGGTCGCTCTGGCTGATCTGAACCTGACCATGTCGGGTCGGGCCAGCACCAGTGAGGCTTACGAGCTCCTGAGCAAACCCTCCGCGGCGCCCGAGGGCGTGAAGGTCGGGTTCAGCGAGGTGCAGCCGCCGCTGGCTTCGCCCTTCGAATGGCACGCCGAGTTCGACGGCAGCCGGCTGAGCCTTTCGGGTGTGACCCCGTCGGAGCAGCTTGTCGCGGAGATGACGGCTCTCGCGCCGGAGAGCATCGTGGTCGCCACCAGCATGACCCTCGCCTCCGGGGCGCCCGCCGGCTTTGATCGCAGCGCCAAACTGCTGGTCGAAAATCTGCTGAAACTGGAAAGCGGTAGCGCCACCATCTCGGACGCCGCGTTAAGCCTCGATGGCGCTCCCGCCGATCCGCAGGTGGCCGAAAGCGTGCGGGTCGCGATGACTCCGCTGGGGGCCAATGTAACCCTGGGGCCGCCGCGTATCTCGGAATACTGGCTGAGCGCCGAACGGGGTGCGTCCGGCATCGTCCTCGATGGCTTCGTGCCCGATGGCGCCACCCTCGACCGCCTCGCGGCCAAGGCTGGCGTGGATGCTTCCGGCCTCGAGTTTGGCCGCGGAGCACCCGACCGCTTCGAGTCTGCCGTCGACTACATCATCGATGCGCTCGGGCGGATGAGCGAAGGTCATGCCACCATCCAGGGCACCGTGATCACCATCGAGGGGCGCGCTGCCACCCTGCCGGACTACCAGGCGATCCAGACGACGCTGCAGCTTGGTGCGCCGCAGGGCCTGATCCTCGGCGCAGTGACCTTGAAGCCGCCGATGGCGACCACGTTCACCTTCGTGGCCGAGAAGGCGGCGGATCGCCGTTATAGCCTTTCCGGCTACGTGCCGAGCGCGGAGACTCACGAAGCCTTGCTCGCGGCCGTGCCGGCAGACGCGATGGACACCCTGGTGCTGGCCGATGGCGGTCCCGATGACTTCGCCCGCCGGGCCGAACAGGCAATCGGCGTGCTTGCCCTGCTCGACAGCGGCAGGGTGACCTATGACGGCACCGGCTGGTCGATCAGCGGCACGGTGGATACGCCGCCCGAGGCGCTTGCCGCCCGGCAGGCGTTCGACGCGGCAGGCCTGCGTGCTGCCGGGTGGGGCTACGACGTAGAGCTGCCCCGGCCGAGGGAACAGGTGGCCCTGCCGATCATCGATCCCTATGCTTGGCGCGCGCAGAAATCGGCGGACGGTTCCCTTCTGGTCTCCGGCTTCGCGCCTACAGAGCAGTTCAAGCGCTATGTCGAGGTCCATGTCGGCGGCAAGATCGTGGACAGCAGCAGCCTTGGCGCTGGTGCACCCGAAGGCTTCGTGCGCGACGCGATTGCCGGTCTCGATGCCCTGATGGGCATGGAACAGGGGGCGATCAGCCTTGCGGCCGGCAACTGGACGCTGACGGGCAATGTCGCCGCCGCTGCCGACCGCCATGCCATCGAAACGCGCCTCGCCGCCGCAACCGACACGTCTTCCTGGCACGTTGCGATCCAGGCTGCGGATGCGGCGCCCGTGGTGTCGCCCTTCACCTGGTCAGCCAGCAAGTCGGCGGATGGTGGCTATACGCTGTCGGGCTACGTCCCCACTGCCGAACTGCGTAGCGCCATGGCCGAAAGGGCCGGTGCGGTGGCGTCGGACACCACTCTCGTCGGTTCGGGCGAGCCCAACGGCTTTGCCACCGATGCGGTGGCGGGTCTCGATGCGCTCGCGAGGCTTCAGAGCGGACAGGTGAGCTATGACGGCCGTGCCTGGTCGATCACCGGGCAGCCTCTCACGCCGGCGGATGCCGAAACGGTAATGAGCGCGCTGGGTGGCAGGGCAGGGGAATGGACCGTCGCGCTCGCCGAGCCGCTCGAAGCTGCGCCGGTTGAACCCGAGGTCGAAATCGCCGCCCCGGAGAACCCGGAAGAGTCGGTGGTCGAGGAAACCGCTCCGGCCGTCGCCGAGGCAGTGCCTGAGGAGCCGACCCCGGCGGATGAAGAGGTGGCTGCGGTGGAACCCGCACCTGCCGAGGAGCCGGCGGTGGACGAACCCGCGCCGGTCGAGATGGCCGAAGTTACGCCTCAGCCTGAAACACCGGCGGCACCGGTGGTGCGGAACTATGTCTTCGAGGCGAGGAAGAGCCTCGACGCTCCGGTCATGTTGCAGGGCAGCGTTCCGGCCGATCCGATGCGCCGGTTCCTGGCGGTGATCACGGGCACCGAGCCGAGCGATGACCTGCAAGTCGCCGACAACCTTCCGGCCGACTTCATCCCCAATGCCGAGGCGGGAGCGCGGGCCCTCATGCTGCTCGCCGATGGCGAGTTCGGCCTCGATGGCGACACGTGGGTACTGGCGGGCCGCGCCGAAACCGAGGCCGACAGGCAGGCTGTGCTGACGGCACTGGCGGCAGTGCCGGCGCTCGACAAGTGGCAGACCGACGTCACCTTGCTGCCGCCGCTGCTGATCTGCGAACAGAAGCTGGGCGCCTTCCAGGCCCGTAACGCCATCCTGTTCGAGTCGGGCAGCGCCCGGATCGCCGATACGTCCAGCGCCGCCATCGACGAACTGGTCGGCTACCTGGCCCTCTGCCCCGAGGTGAATGTCAGCGTCGAGGGACACACCGACTCCGATGGTGACGCCGAGGCGAACCTGGCGCTCTCCGTCATGCGCGCTGAGGCCGTGGTCGATGCACTAATCCAGCGGGGCGTGTCGCCCGACCGGCTCTACGCTGTCGGCTATGGTGAGAGCCTGCCGATCGCCAGCAACGAAACCCGGGCCGGCAAGCAGGCCAACCGGCGCATCGCCTTCACTCTTGCGGATGACTAGTGGGGCGGCATGACGCTGGATTCGCTCACTTATCTTGTGGAAGTGTACTGGCCGTTCATGGCCGGCGCGCTGGTGGTCGGCCTCGCTACGGGCTGGTTCTCGATCTCGAAACCGAAGGGCTGAGCCATGACCAACCCGGTGCATCTGCTCAGCGTTGCCTGCCTGTTACTGGCCGCCTTCCTCGTCGGCGCGATTATCGGCACCGTCGCCCGCATGACCGCGCTGCGGCTCGGGCGCAGGCCGGTGGCGGCCGTGGCGGCGCCCGCCGAGACCGCGCCCGCCTCGGCGCCGCTAGTCGCGGCCCCGGTGATCGCGCCTCTACCCGTCACCCCGGCACCCGAGCCGCCGCCACCGGCCGAAGTGCCGGTACCGGACTTCGCCCAGACGCTGGTCGCGCTTGCCAACGAGTCGTCCCCGCCTGCGGCCAACGAGGCGGCCAAGCCGAGTGCCAAACCGGTTACAGCCGAGGCTGCCGAGCCCGGCCCGGCTCCTGCGGCTTCAGGCATGCAGCCGGCCCATGTCGCGGGGGAAGCGACTTCCGGCGTGGCTGTGGCGCCGCCGCTGAACGAGCCTCCTCGGCCCGTTGCCGACGCCAAGTCCGAGCCGGCCGACAAGCACACGGCCGAGGTCATCCGTTTCCCCTCCGCGGGCGCCGAACCTGCGGCCGAGCAGCCGGCGGATATCGTCGTCGGCGGCGAAGCTGTTGCCGTCGTCGATCGGCCGGATCTGGCGCCGGCCGAGCCGGAGCCGGCGCTGCCGGAGGCCGGGGCTGCCATGGGCGACACCGCCGTGGACCAACAAGCCGCCGGTACGCTGGCGCATGAGGACAACTTCGTCTTCGTCGGCATGCCGGCGTCGTCTGTGAGCGGGAAGGCCGCGGCGGTTGGGGACAAGCCCGGGACGGAGATTGCTCCGGTCCCGGCGGCTGCCGCCGATGCCCCGGGCGATGCCGGTATCGCTGCGAACTTGCCCGCCGGCGAGAGCATGGGACCGCAGTCGGTCGAGGTCGAGGCACCGGTCGTCGCCGCCAACGAGGAGCCGGTGGCACTCGCGCCGGTCCCGGCGGAGGCTGAAGAGGCGCCTGTTGCCGCTGAGCTCGAAGTCCCCGCCAGTGCACCTGTCGCGGCCACCACCGAGCCGGCGCAGGAGCCGGATGCGGAAGCGGTCGTGCCACCGGAAGCGGTCGTGCCACCAGAAGCGGTCGCTCCCGCGTCCGAGCCGCAGGCGGAACAGTCCGCACCGGAGGCGGCGGCCGAAGCCGCAACGGGCATCGGGTCCTTCGAGGAACTCGATGAGGACGCGGCGATGCGCGCCATCGAGGGCAACTGGTCGCCTGGACGCGCCGCACCCCGCGCGCCGGTGCGTCCGGTGCCCGAACCCGACGGCGTCAACCAAGCTGTCGCTGCCGCGGCGCGTGCCGTGATTGCGGCTCGCCGCACCGCTGAGGCCGTCATCGCCGAAGTGGCAGAGGTGAAGGTGGAGGCCGGCCGGCCCCTCGGCCTCGATGCCCCGCGCGACGGCCGCAAGGACGACCTGACCCACATCATCGGCGTCCTGCCGGTCATCGAGACGGCGCTCAACCAGCTGGGCATCTACCATTTCGACCAGATGGCGGACCTGACCGATGAGAATATCGGCTGGATCGAGGGGCATCTCGGCATTCCGGGACGCATCAGCCGCGAGCTGTGGCGCGAACAGGCCCGTGAGCTATCGGCGGTGCTGAAACCCAAACGGGCGGCGGAGAGCTGAGGGCGGCAGCGTTCAGGCGGCGCGCGGCGCCTTGCGCCTTGCCAGCTTGCGCACGAACTCGGCGATGGGCTCCACGTCTTCCTGCGTGTTGAGAAGCGCAGGGGAGCCCTGTCCCTCGATGATGTAGCCCTCAGCGTCGCGGCGGCGTCTCATCATTTCCTCGAAGGTTTCGCGCCGCAGCTGCTCGGTAAGTTGCGTGCGCATCAGCATCAGCGGGGCGGTGCGCAGCGCGTCGTACATCGGCCATTGCGGCACCAGCACGTCGTCGTATTCGAAGCTCTCCAGCATCTTCGTCAGGTGCGGGTCGAACAGGCCGCGGACCCGACCGCGCTTGTCAAGGAAATGCGTCCGGGCGGCGAGAGCATCGAGCATGCTTTCAGGCACGGCCGGATAGTCGGTCGCGAGCATGCGGCGCAGCATCGTGCGAAACCCGGCCTCGCTACGCGGGCCTTCGAGGTCCTTGAGGTTGTTGCGCAGCCGCACCAGCCCGCGCGGGTCGGATACCGGACCGGCGTCGATCAGAACCGCTCCTGCCACGAGGTTCGGCTTGTCGGAGGCGAGTGCCATTCCCACCTGCCCGCCATAGCCCTGGCCGACAAGGATCACGCCCTCAAGCGCCAGCGCGGCGATGATCTGCACGAGGTCGGCCGCATCGATGGTCGAGACATAGAGCGACTTGTCGGCGCGGTCCGACGAGCGCCCGCGGCCCTTGAGATCCACCAGCACCACCGGCCAGTCCTCACCGATGCGGCGGCGAAAATGCTGCGCGAACTCGTCGAAATCGGCCATGTTGCGCTGGTAGCCGGGGATGCAGAGCAGCGGCGTGCGGCCGCCCCCCAACTGCCCCGCCACGTGCACGGCCATGCTCTCGCCCGCTGGCCCCACGCTGTAGCGGGTCACCGGCAGGGTGGCGAAGGCCCGGTAGTCGTCGGGCACGCTGCGCTCTTGCGAAAGGCCGAACATGCTTCAGCAGTTACCAGAGCGGCAGCCGAGGGCAAGCGACAAGCGCTCGCCTCACCCCGGAATCCGCCGCAGCACCTCGGAAATGCTGAGATGCTCGTTGCCCATGCGGGCACGGTAGACGAGATAGTTGCCGACGACGCGCTTCACGTAGGTCCGGGTTTCGAGCACCGGGATCAGTTCCACCCACACCACCGGGTCGATCTTTTCCGAGCGGGGGTCGCCGAACAGCCTGATCCACTTGTTGGCGTTGCCGCCGCCGGCATTGTAGGCGGCCGCGGCCAGCACCAGCGAGCCGTCATAGCGTTCGAGCTGCGCCTTGAGATAGGTCGAGCCGAGCAGCGCGTTGTATTCGGCGTCGCTGGTCAGCCGGCTCTGCGAGTAACCGATGCCGATCTTGCCGGCGGTCTCCTTGGCGGTGGCCGGCATCAGCTGCATCAGGCCGCGCGCGCCCGCCGACGACACGGCGTCGATCTGGAAGCGGCTCTCCTGCCGGGCGACGGCGTAGACCGCTGCAACGTCGATCGAGGCGATCTTGGTGTGGGGCAGGGCGTTGTCGGGGAAGTTGAACAGGTCGAGCGGAATGCCACGCTTCTCGGCGGCATCGGCGATGACGATGGTCAGGTGGTGGTCCTCGAGCGACTGCGCCAGCCGGGCGGCCAGAAGCAGCTCGGGGCCGGTCTCGAGCTCGGTGGCAAAGCTGTCGAGGAGGCGGGTCGCCATCCTCTTGTGACCGTTGGCCGCCAGCATGCGAACGACCTTGACGCGCTCGTCGGCTTCGAAAGCCGGTTCGGCCGCTTCCCATTCCGGCATGTCGCGGATTTCGGTGCTGGTCAGGCCGAGGGCCTCGCGTGCCAGTTGCCCGTAATAGACGGTACCGAACCGGGTGGCCTCCTTGTAGGCAGCGGTTGCACCTTCCGTGTCGCCGAGAGCAGTTCGGGCCCGGCCGAGCCAGTAATTGGCCTGGGTGATGGTGTCGGGCAGCGTCGTGTGCTTCGTCATCTCCTCGAAATGGGAGACGGCCGCCTTGGCGTCCTTGAGGAAGCTGAGCGCAATCCAGCCGGCATGGAAGTGGGCATCGACCAGACGGCCCTCCGGGCCGTCGCGATAGCCGTCGGCGGCACGGTAGGCGCGCTTGATGTCGCCCAGGGCCAGCAACTGCCGGGTGAGGGCCCGGCGCTCGTACCAGATCTGGTCGGAGCCGATCGGGTTGCCCTTGATCTTGTCGAGATAGTCGAGCGCATCGTCCCACAGCTCGAACTGCCGCGCCCGCTGGGCCCGGCTGAACAGGTAGACCGGGTTGGCGTGCATCGAGGGATCGACCGCGTCGAGCAGCTTCTTGGCGTTCTTCGCCTTGCGCGAGGTAGCGTTGCGGGCGGTGAGCAGCGACTTCTGGGCCGGCGAGAGGTACTTTTCCAGCCGCTCGGCGCCGGTCGCCCGGTCGTGCATCATCAGATACTGGGCGCGGGCCCAGTGGGCGTCCCGGTTCAACAGGTCGCCAAAGCGGCTGAGCACCACGCTCTCGGTGGTCCGGTCGAGGAAGTTCTCGGTCCAGATCGTGCGGGCGATGGCAGCCGCCCGTTTCTTGTCGCCGTCGGCGAGATAGGCCTGGGCGAGGGCGATCTGGCCGTAGATCGTGCTGGGGGGAGCGTCGCCGAGCAACTCGATCACCCTGCTGCTGCCGAGGTTCTCCCGGGTCACCGCCTGCTCGATTCGCGTCTTGAAGAGGCCGCTGTTGGCGAAGCTGGGCGAGTCCTCCGCGAAGGCCATGAGCGCGGCATAGGGCACCTGGCCGTTGCCATAGGCGATGGCCGCCCATTGCACGGCGCGCCGGCGGGTGTCGTCTTCGAAGTTCGTGGCAAGCTGGTAGGCGGCGGCCGCATCGCCGGCCGTGATCATGTCGAGCGCGGTCTTGAGTTCTGGATCGGGGACCTTCACCGGCGGGGCCGGCAGTTCGATCCATGAGGGCCGGATGGCGACGGCAGGCAGGTCGTCAGTTACCGGCTCTGCGACGTCCTTGGCGGCTGGTTCGGGCGCGGTGGGCAGCGTCACCGAAACGGGCAGCTGCGGCTTGGGAACGGGGGCGGCGACGTCAGCCGGAATCGCGCCGGTGACCACCTCGTCTACCGGCTCGTTGGCATGCAGGAACCCGCCCGCGTAGGACGCGGCGAGAATGGTCAGTGCGGCGGCCGAGACACCGGCCAGCAGGACTTTAGTCCTGGTCGCAGAGATCATGGTAACCGTCCTGTTGGTCCTCGAAACAGCTCCAACAAGGTGCCCCCACCCCTTGCGGCTGGCCGGATTGTGCGCGTCGGCCACTAACTTTCCGTTAGCCACTCGGTCCTTGTGGGTGTGCGCCGCGCCCTATGCTCGACAGTTGCTTGTCGCGTCGCACGGCGCAGACTATGTTGCGCGACTGTGGCGAGCCGATGACCGGCCGCAACCAACAACCCCGGCGCCCGCGTAGGCGCCTTTTTTCACGAGGAACACCCCCCGAAATGCTGCGAGGCTCCATTACAGCGCTGATCACTCCGTTCGCGAACGGGGCGCTGGATGAGAAAGCCTTCGAGCGTCTCGTCGACTGGCAGATCACCGAAGGCACGCATGGGCTCGTTCCCGTGGGCACCACGGGCGAAAGCCCGACGGTGACGCACGAGGAGCACCGCCGCGTCATCGAAATGTGCGTCAAGGTGGCCAACAAGCGCGTACCGGTGATCGCCGGCGCCGGCTCCAACTCCACCGACGAGGCCGTGGCGCTCACCCGCTTTGCCGAGGAAATCGGCGCCGATGCCGTGCTGTCGGTCGTGCCCTACTACAACAAGCCGACGCAGGAGGGGATGTTCCAGCACTTCTCCGCCGTGGCCAGCGCGACGAGCCTGCCCATCGTCCTCTACTCGGTGCCCGGCCGCACCGTGGTGGACCTGACGGTAGACACCATTGCCCGCCTGCGCGAGGCGCATTCCAACGTCATCGCCGTCAAGGACGCAACGGCGAACATGGAGCGCGCGAGCGCCCAGCGCGCCAAGCTCGGTCCCGACTTCATCCTGCTCTCGGGCGAGGATGTGACGGCGCTCGGCTTCAACGCCCATGGCGGCCATGGCTGCATCTCGGTGACTTCGAACGTGGCGCCGAAGCTTCTGTCGCGCTTCCAGGATGCGTCGCTGCAGGGCAATTACGGCGAGGCCATTGCCATCCAGGACAAGCTCTACCCGCTTCACAAGGCGCTGTTCCTCGAGAACAACCCCGGCGGCGTGAAATATGCCGCCTCGCGCCTCGGCCTCTGCAACAACGAGTTCCGCCTGCCGGTGGTGCCCGTGAGCAAGGCCAACGAGCAGGCGATCGACGCGGCCTTGTCGCATGCGGGGCTGCTCCCCAACTAAGCGGAGCGCGCTCGGCAAGAGTGGCAACGGTTTTGCGGTTCGAGCGCGCGACCAAAAAGAAGTCTTATGGCGAAAGCACCAAACAAGCCCGCAATGATCGTGACTGGCCCGGTGGCGGAGAACCGCCGGGCCCGCTTCGACTATGAGATCACCGACACCCTCGAGGCCGGCATCGTGCTGACCGGCACCGAGGTGAAGTCGCTGCGGCAGGGCAAGGCCCAGATCACTGAAAGCTACGCCTCGCCGGAGCGCGGTGAACTGTGGCTCATCAACAGCTTCATTCCCGAGTACCTGCAGGCAAATCGCTTCAACCACGAGGAAAAGCGGCCGCGCAAGTTGCTGGTGAAGAAGAAGGAACTCGCGCGCCTGAGCCAGGACGTCGAGCGCGCCGGCAACACCATCGTGCCGCTCAAGCTCTACTTCAACGAGCAGGGCAGGGCGAAGGTGCTGATCGGCGTCGGCAAGGGCAAAAAGAGCTACGACAAGCGCGAGACCGAGAAGAACCGCGACTGGAACCGCGAGAAGGCCCGGCTGCTCAAGCATAACTGAGCCCTCCAACTGAAAGTCTGACGGACGTACATCACCCTTGGCTGGACAGGGCCGGAACTGGCGGGTTAGGTAGCGCTCCAAAACATGGGGGAGTGTTATGGCCAGTCCGATCGTACCGAGCGAGGGTGTTCTTCTGGGCCGGGCCCGGGTACCGGGCTTCGAGCATCCCCGTATCGTGACCGTACGGGGCGACGAGGTTGTCGACATCACCTCGAAGGCCGCGCCGACGTCGCGTGACGTGGCCGAGCAGGCCGACCCCGCCGCCTATGTCGCGAACGCTCCGGGCAAGGCGATCGGCAGTATCCATCTGCTGCTCGCCAACTCGTGGTCGGGCAAGACCAACCCCGCCGAGCCCTCGCTGCTCTCGCCCATCGACCTGCAGGCGGTGAAGGCCGCCGGCGTGACCTTCGTGGTCTCGCTGCTCGAGCGCGTGATCGAGGAGCAGGCGCGCGGCGACAAGGCCAAGGCTGACAGCCTGCGCAAGGACATCCTGACCCTCGTCGGCACCGACCTCAGCCAGCTCGAGCCCGGCTCGCCCGCCGCCATGGAGGTCAAGAAAACGCTGATCGACCGCGGCGTGTGGAGCCAGTATCTCGAGGTGGGCATCGGCCCCGACGCCGAGATCTTCACCAAGTGCCAGCCCATGGCCTCGGTGGGTTACGGCGCCGATGTCGGCATCCTGCCCATTTCCGAGTGGAACAACCCCGAGCCCGAAGTGGCGATGGTGGTGAACTCCAAAGGTACCATCGTCGGCGCGACGCTGGGCAACGACGTGAACCTGCGCGACGTCGAGGGCCGCTCGGCCCTGCTGCTCGGCAAGGCCAAGGACAACAACGCGTCCGCCTCGCTCGGGCCCTTCATCCGCCTGTTCGACGGCCAGTTCACCATCGAGACGGTGAAGCAGGCCGACATCGCCCTCTCGGTCACCGGCGAGGACGGGTTCGAGCTCAGCGGCATCTCCAGCATGAGCCAGATTTCGCGCTCGCCGGAGGCGCTGGTTGCCTCGGCCATCGGCCGCCACCACCAGTACCCCGACGGCTTCGTGCTCTACCTGGGCACCATGTTCGCTCCGGTGAAGGATCGCGGCGGCGCCGGCAAGGGCTTCACCCACAGGACCGGAGACGTGGTATCGATCTCGACCCCGGCGCTCGGCACGCTCTCCAATACCGTCCGCCTCGCCACCGAAGCCGCGCCGTGGACCTACGGCGTCAGTCACCTGATGCGCGACCTGGCCAAGGCCGGCCTCTTGTAAGGAGAATGGCCACCACCAAGATCAGGGAGATACTGGCGCTACTTGAAGCCGACGGCTGGTATGTCGTGACCATCCGCGGTAGCCATCGGCAGTTCAAGCACCCCACCAAGCCCGGGCGCGTGACGGTCGCGGGAAAGCCGAGCGACGATGTGGCCCCGGGAACACTGAACAGCATCCTGAAGCAGGCCGGCCTGAAGGAAATCCGCTGATGCGCTATGCAGTTGTGATCGAACGAGCAAACGAGAACTACTCGGCATATGTGCCGGACCTGCCCGGCTGCATTGCGACGGCAGCGACCGTGAAAGAGGTCGAGACCGAAATAGGGGAGGCCATCCGACTGCACGTCGAAGGGCTTCGGGAAGACGGAATTGCGGTGCCCGCGCCAAGCGCCATCGCCGAATACATCGAGGCATAGGAAAGCGACCATGACCGAACTGCACCAGAACCTCATCAACGGCGAGTGGGTCGGCGCTGATGCGTCGGAGAACATCAACCCGTCGAACACCAACGAGGTGATCGGGCTTTACGCCCGCGCCAGCCAGCAGGACACGCTTGACGCCATCGCGGCGGCCAAGGCGGCGTTCCCGGCCTGGTCGCGCTCCGGCATCCTGCAGCGCTGGGAAATCCTCTCCAAGACCGCGCACGAAATCTTCGCCCGCAAGGCCGAGCTCGGCGAGCTGCTGAGCCGCGAAGAGGGCAAGACCCTCGCCGAGGGCATCGGCGAAGTGACCCGTGCGGGGCAGATCTTCGAATTCTTTGCCGGCGAGGCGCTGCGCCTGACGGGCGAGAGCGTGCCGTCGGTGCGCCCCGGCGTCGGTGTCGAGATGACGCGCGAGCCGATGGGCGTGGTGGGCATCATCACGCCATGGAACTTCCCCATCGCCATTCCGGCCTGGAAGATCGCCCCGGCCCTCTGCTACGGCAATACCGTGGTGTTCAAGCCGGCCGACCTGGTGCCGGGTTGCTCTTGGGCCATTGTCGAAATCCTGCACCGCAACGGCCTGCCCAAGGGCGTGTTGAACCTGGTGATGGGCCGCGGCTCGGTGGTCGGCCAGACCATGCTCGACAGCAAGGACATCGCGGCGCAGACCTTCACCGGCTCGGTGAACACCGGCCGCCGCGTGGCCGAGGCCAGCGTCAAACACATGCGCAAGTTCCAGCTCGAGATGGGCGGCAAGAACCCCACCATCGTGCTCGATGACGCCGACCTCGCCGTGGCCGTGGAAACCACGGCGCAGAGCGCCTTCTACTCCACCGGCCAGCGCTGCACCGCGTCGTCGCGCCTGATCGTCACCGAGGGCATCCACGACAAGTTCGTGGCCGCCCTGACCGAGCGCGTCCGCGCCATCAATGTCGGCGACGCGCTGCACAAGGACACCCATGTCGGCCCGGTGGTGGACCCCAGCCAGCTCAAGCAGGACACCGACTATATCGAGATCGGCAAGAGCGAGGGCGCCAGGCTGGTGGTGGGCGGCGAGCTGCTGAAGCGCGACAACCCGGGCTACTTCCTGCAGCCGGCGCTGTTCACCGAGGCCAACAACCAGATGCGCATCGCCCGCGAGGAAATCTTCGGGCCGGTGGCGGCGGTGATCCGCGTCAAGGACTACGAGGAAGCCCTCGCCGTCGCCAATGACACCGATTTCGGCCTCTCGGCCGGCATCGTCACCACCTCGCTCAAATACGCCACGCACTTCAAGCGCAACGCCGAGGCGGGCATGGTGATGGTCAACGTGCCGACCGCAGGCGTCGACTTCCACGTGCCGTTCGGTGGCCGTAAGGGCTCGAGCTACGGCCCGCGCGAGCAGGGCAAGTATGCCCAGGAGTTCTTCACCCAGGTGAAGACCGCCTACACCGCCGCCGGCTGATAAGCAAACGGTGGTTCACTTATTCATCGAACCACCTTCTCGCACTGTCTATCCCTCGCGCGTTTCGACCGGCACAGCATAGGCTGGCCGGCGGGCGCGGGGGATAAATTCCAAGAGCCCTGTTTTATCACGGCTTTTTGCGGGCCTGGGTCGGGCCTGGCGAAACGGACCGCCCGTCCGTGGGCCGCGAGCCCGGCCTTTCTGAACGGCTTCCGACCGGGTTCTGAACGGTTTCCAACCAATTCTGAACAGCGCGCGCCCGACGAAGAAAACCCTGCACCTTCTCCTCGAAGCGCTCTAGGGTGGCGGCGGAGGAGGGGGGCGGTGCTCCCAATTGCGAAGTCGCGCTTTCGGGGTGGAAGAGTCACAATTCCCCTCGAGGCTGACCGGGAGGAGACGTGCCGTGGAGGCTGGGTTCAGTCCGCCGCTGATGGGCGCCGTGCGCGACCCGGAGGCGGCGGTGGCGCGGCGGCGCCATATCGTGAGCCGCATCGCCATCTATGGCGTGCTCGTCGTCTTCGCGCTGATCTATGCCTTTCCGGCCTATCTGGTGATCTCGGGCGCCTTCCGAACGCCGGCCGACGTGGCGCTGCGTGGCCGCATCTCGTGGCCAACGAGCTTTTCCTTCGAGCCCTTTGTCCGCGCCTGGACCTCGGCCTGCGTTACCGGCCGCTGCCAGGGCATCCAGCAGAACTTCTACAACTCGCTGATGATGGTGATCCCCGCGACCATCATCTCCACCCTGATGGGCGCCATGGCGGGTTATGTGCTGTCGAAATGGCGCTTCCGCGGCTCGGAGCTGATCTACCTGATGATCGTCGCCGGGGTGTTCATTCCCGCGCAGACGACGCTGCTGCCCTGGGCCTGGATCGTGGGACAGGTGGGCCTCGCCAACAACGTGCTGGCGCTCATCGTCATCCACTCGGTGCAGACCCTGTGCTTTTCCACCCTGTTCTGCCGCAACTTCTACGTCGGGGTGCCCGATGAACTGATCAAGGCAGGGCAGGTGGATGGCGCGGGCTTCTGGCGCATTTACTTCAAGATCATCCTGCCGCTCTCGCCGCCCATCCTGATCGTGACGGTGATCTGGCAGTTCACCACCATCTGGAACGAGTACCTGTTCGGCATGGTGTTTACTTCGGGCAGCCAGCAGCCGATCACGGCGGCGGTGATGGGCGTGGGCACCGGCTCGTCTGCGGCGGCGGTGCTGATCGCCGCCGGCCCGCCGCTCCTCATCTACCTGTTCGGCGGCCGCTTCTTCATCCGCGGCCTGACCCAGGGCGCCATCAAGTAGGAGCAACCGCGCGGCAACGCATCGACCCGGATCTTGAGGATTATCACCGATGACTATCCAGCTGCACCCGTCGATCCGCGTTCAGAACCTGAGCCATTGACTGCACGGGCACACGGCCTCGCCGGCAAGACCCTGCTCGAGGAAGTGCGTCACGGCGTTTCGGGCACCATGCCGGCCTGGGAGATTGCCGACGTGCATGTAGCGCCGCTGCTCGACATGGAGAGCGGCTACGGCATGCCGCTGATGAAGAAGGTGCTGAAGGCGCGGCGTTATCGGCAGTGCCGCTGTGCGCCAGCCCGGCCTCCGCGTGCTCGACGACCACGCGCGCGAGGAGATGGCCCAGATCACGGACACATTCGCCGATCTCATGCTGCCGGCCTACTCTCACCGCCACTGATGGCGCTCCCAATCAGACAAATTGGGAAACGAATGCTGACTCCCAAAAAAGTGATGTGGTCAACCTAATCTGCCCAGCCTACTTTGTTCGGGCTGAGATTTTTTAGAAAGATCAGTAGGTTGCCGAATATCTCAGCGCGGGGAACCAATGGCGGCGCCTGCGGCCATGTGCGCAGTGTCCCGTTACTCCGCGTCGACAATCGTCTAACGGAAGCGAGACGGGAAAAGACTTATGGAGGGTTTCTCGCCACCAACGGCCCTGCGGGGAAGGCGGCACACATACGCCACCCGCTGTGTGAGTGAGGAAGCTGTCCATGGACTCGCTGCGGCGTGAGTTCTCAGAATCGGAAACGCATGGCTTCCTGGAAGCCGGAAACATCGAGATACGAAGTACGAGTGCAGGCCTGGGGTGGAAACGGGCCTACATGTCCGTGCAGGAGGAGGGGCCGTATCGCCGGTTCTTCAAGGCTGGCCGCGACATTCTGCTCAACGTCATGCACTACGGATGGGCCGAGGCAACGATCACCGTCGACGGCCAGGATCACGAGATCGACAGCGGCCCGGGCACCATTACCATCGTTCCCGACGGGGTGTCGTTCGGGCTCGACCTGCGCCGCACGGTGGGCACGACGCATCTGTATATCCGGCGCCGCGTGTTCGACCATGTCGTGCGCAGTCTCTATGGCGACGATGCCCCCAACGTACGGCTGAAGTTCTGCGCAGCGGTCTACGATCCGGTGCTGGAGCAGATGTGCAACGCCATGCGGGGCGCCCTGCATGAGCCGAGCGCCACCTCGGCCACCTATGTCGAGCACATCCTTCAGGGCACCGTGGCCTATCTCGCCCGCAACCACACCTCCACCACGAGGACAAGCGAGGCCTCGGCGGGCCCGAGCTGCCTGACCGAGCGGCAGCTGCAGCGCACCCGGGAACTCATCGAGGAGCTGCTGAGCGACCGCATCGTGCTGGCCGACATCGCCCGCGAGTTCAATCTCGGCGCCGACCATTTCGGCCGCCTGTTCAAGCGCGCCACCGGCGTAACGCTCTACCAGTACATCATCCGTTGCCGCATCGAGCGCGCCCGCCGCTTGCTGGCGGAGACGACCACACCGATCATCGAGATCGCCCCCGAATGCGGCTTTGCCGACCAGGTGCACCTGACCCGGGCCTTCCGGCGCATGGTCGGAACCACGCCCGCCGCCTTCCGCCGCGCGCGCCGCTGACGTTAACGGATCGTTCACACTTAAGGAACTTCGCACGCCCGTCGTCGGGTTTGTGCTAATCGGGGCGCCAATAGAAAAGACGAAACCGACAGTACCGTGGTCATATGGCCCTCTGCTTTCTTGGCAAAGTGGGGTGCCTTCAAGTCAGGTAGTCGAGCTGGTTCAGTATTAACCCGTAGAGGGTGTCGGCGTTGCTGCGGCGGTACATCACGGTGTGCCGATCCGAGGGGCCGGAGCTGGAACAGGCAATATCGAATGTGATCGGTGATCGGCAGTGGACGGCCGGCGCAGCATCACCCCGTGACGGCATCTTGCCGTGCGGGCGATGTTGGCGACGTCTGCTGAGGGTTTGGCCACTCTTGCCACTTTCAAAAGGGGTGAGACGTTGTCGGCAACTGTTACGGAGAAGGCAAGCGGACAGGAGAGTTCTGTCGGGCTCGACCATATCGAGCTGCACGCGCCCAGTGTCGTGACCCTGCCGCTCTCCCCTGCGGAGCTTCAGTCGGTTCGCCGCGACGGCAATGACCTGGTCCTGACGCTGAAGGGCGGCCGCCAGATCCGTATCGGGGGCTTCTACCAGGACGATTCGGCCACCCCGAGCGAACTCCTGCTCGAGGACGCCCAGGGCCAGCTTTGGCTCGTGCGACCGCACGCCGACGGCACGTTTGAACTGATCCCGATCGGCGAGGTCGACGAGATGGTCGGCGGCGGCGTGGCCGGCGCCCTCCTGGGCCTCGGCCTGCTCGGCGCCGGCGGCGCGGCCTTGGCCGCATCGGGCGGCAAGGACAGCGCGAACGGCGATGACTCCGACGCTGACGCGGACGCTGACGCTGATGCCGATGCAGACGCTGACGCCGACGCTGACGCTGATGCCGATGCAGACGCAGACGCCGACGCGGACGCGGACGCCGATGCTGATGCTGACGCCGACGCGGATGCTGATGCTGATGCTGATGCTGACGCGGATGCGGACGCTGACGCTGACGCCGATGCCGACGCTGATGCCGACGCTGATGCCGATGCCGATGCGGATGCCGACGCCGATGCTGACGCAGATGCCGACGCAGACGCGGATGCGGATGCGGATGCGGACGCTGACGCGGATGCAGACGCTGATGCTGACGCCGACGCGGACGCGGACGCCGATGCTGATGCTGACGCCGACGCGGATGCTGATGCTGATGCTGATGCTGACGCGGATGCGGACGCTGACGCTGACGCCGATGCCGACGCTGATGCCGACGCTGATGCCGATGCCGATGCGGATGCCGACGCCGATGCTGACGCAGATGCCGACGCAGACGCGGATGCGGATGCGGATGCGGACGCTGACGCGGATGCAGACGCTGATGCTGACGCCGACGCGGATGCGGACGCTGACGCTGACGCAGATGCCGACGCTGACGCAGACGCTGATGCTGACGCGGATGCCGATGCCGATGCTGACTCGGATTCAGACGCGGACTCGGATGCCGATGCCGACTCAGACTCGGACTCGGATGCGGATGACGACGTCCCCCCCGAGGCGCCTTTGGTCATGGTGCGCCCGGACGGCGTGACGCTCGATATTGAGGGCGAGCCGAATACGACGGCCACGGCCTACGGGCCGGGCGACACTGTCCTGGGCACGACCCAGCTCGATGACGCTGGCAAGGGCGTGATCGTCGTGCCGCCAAGCAACGGGGGCGAAGTCATCGTTACCCTTACGGACGCAGCCGACAACGTATCGCCCGAAGCGACGGTGACGGTGCCGGATACGGCGGCGCCGGCTGCACCGGGTGTGTCGGTGGGCGATGATGGCGTGACGCTCACCATCTCCGGTGAGCCCGGGGCTGAGGCCACGGCTTACGACGAGG
>ENA-UOVV01001085-UOVV01001085.1-compost-metagenome-genome-assembly--contig:-NODE-1085-length-23489-cov-12.397030_pt1 | contig 23489 bp, 23 predicted proteins | sample MGYA00238155_ERZ761577 | MGnify/ENA primary metagenome ERZ761577 (study PRJEB28898, sample SAMN06268775) | compost metagenome | isolation source: Emeryville, CA | place: USA:Emeryville, CA | collected...
TGATGCTGAGAGGGAGTCCATTGGGTTTGATCTTTAAAAAGTAGATACCGGCTGCAGGCCAGTACCTGTATGAGTATGAGTTTCTTTTAAAATAGCCCCAAACTCTTTGATGAGTCGAGTGCCTTCGGCTACTTAAGACCACTCATGATAAATGTTCTTACCTAGGTCATGGCGACGCTTGAGATGAAGATAGCAGGCTTTACCTCGAAGAGGAAAGTCGCGAATGACAACTGAATCGAAAAAAACTTTGGATTCCAATTTATGTCCCTCTGCCCACGCAGGAGGAACGTTTTTTTGAGAAAGAAATAAATGGTGACCGTCTGATAATGGCTCTACCTTCTCCAGATCAAACTTTCCCACCAGTCCAACGGGTAGCCATAAAGAGAGTAATTCCTTTTCCAAAACTTTTTTTCCACAAAACTAACTCCCTTTTTTATCCTCCCAACTTTTCGGATTGATCCGATTTCACCGGACACTCCAAAAGTTATTTTCCCCGACAGGTTTATTGAGATTTTCGGAATGGTATTTGAGGAGCATGAAGGTGAGGAAGAAATATCCCTGGTGAGGTTGCAACTTGCTGACTTAGAGTTAAAAGTTATAGCCAAGGATGTCTATGATAACAAAATAACAGCAAAGAGAAACATTGGATGGTTTGGCAGACACGCCAGTCGTAAAGCAGCATAGAGGATATTGGTTGACAAAGGTGTCATTTCTACCATGAGCGAGCTTATTCATTAAATATACTTCAAAAAGTAAATTTTAAGTATGCAAAAATGGTTATTTTTAATGAATATACGAGAGGAGGTATTGACTAACATTAAAAATAGTTATATAAGCAAACTATGGATTTACAAAAAAATATAAAAATAAAGAATCTCCTGGAGAGCTGGCCGGCTGGTTACGTTGCTACCTCAGCATGGCTCAAAGAGATGGGCATATCCAGGCAGTTAACCCATCGTTATCAAAAAAGCGGCTGGATAGAACCGCTCGGTGCGGGCGCGTATAAGCGACCAAAAGAAACTACGGAATGGTATGGAGGCGTTGCCAGCCTTCAAAGCCAGCTTTCACTGGATATACATGTGGGAGGCCCAACCGCCTTTTCGATCAGAGGAGCGTCGCATTATATACGGCTGGGTAAAGAAAAAATATTCCTGTTTTCCTCTCTCAATGAAAAGCTACCCAAATGGTTTGCAGAATATGACTGGGGGCATCCGATACACCACGTCAAAACATCCATATTGCCTAAGGGGCTGGGTGTTGGTACATATCGGCATAATGGCATAGAAATAAAAACTTCTGTTTCTGAAAGAGCAATTCTTGAATGCTTGCACATAAGCCCAAAGACATTTGACTTGCTGGAGTGCTATCAAATACTGGAAGGACAACTAACGCTAAGACCCGATATGATGCAAAAACTCCTAGTTGCGTGTAGTTCAGTGCGTGTGAAAAGATTGTTCTTATACATGGCAGACAAAGCTAACCTGCCAGTTATGGAGTATCTGGATGTAAAAAGTATCGACCTTGGCGCAGGTGACCGGAGCATCGTAAAAGGTGGCGTTTATAATGCAAAGTTCAAGATAAGTGTTCCGAAAGAGTTGGTAGATTATGTTTGAAACGTACCGGAGAAAAGTAGACCTTTTGATCAAAGTTATTCCTTTTGTAAAGGAAGCAGGGTGTTTTGCATTGCACGGCGGAACAGCCATTAATCTATTTGTCCGGGACATGCCGCGACTCTCAGTGGACATTGACCTGACTTACATGCCGATAGAAGACAGGGAAACCTCCCTACGTAAAATCGAAGAAGCCCTTAATGCAATCAAGACTAGGATTGAATCCTTGATTCCCGGCGTACAAGTTCAACACAAACAAGACATTGGCAAGCTTCTGATCCTGTTCCAGGAACTTGATGTCAAGTTGGAAGTCAACCTGGTAGGGCGAGGGGTAATAGGGGATGTACAGGATCGTGCCTTATGCCAAAAGGCGCAATCCGATTTCGAAGCTTTTACCACCATACCAGTCGTTCCGCTGGCGCAGCTCTACGGCGGAAAAATTTGTGCAGCGTTAGACCGCCAGCACCCGCGTGATCTTTTTGATGTAAAATACCTGTTGGAGAATGAAGGGTTCTCGGATGATATCCGAAAAGGCTTCATCTACTGCTTATTGGGAAGCGACAGACCTATTCACGAAGTGATTTTTCCGAATTTTCAAGACCAACGTTCCGCACTGGCGACGCAGTTTTCCGGAATGAGTGATGAGGAATTCACTTATGAAGTGTATGAAACGGTAAGAGAACGTTTGATCAAGGTTGTCAATGAGCAGTTGACTGCCAGCGATAAGGCTTTTCTTCTGAGCTTCAAAAATGCTGAACCCGACTGGACTATCTATGATTTTGAGAGATTCCCTTCGATTCAGTGGAAACTAAGAAATCTGAATACCCTTAAAAAGAACAACCCGTCGAAACATCAACAGCAATATGATCAGTTAAAGGAAAAGCTGGGCATTTAGTAAAACGGATACTAGTCCCGGAAGGTGGGATGCTGTGGAGTGGATATTTCCTCTGCTGGCTGTGCTGGCGACTTTGTTTGGTTTTTACCTTCAGCGCAAAGAGAGTTAAAAGTCTCAAAAACCTATTCAACAAATTATCCTAGGTGATACGGAGCGGCAGCTTTTTGTACGGGTCCAAAATAATGGTGTCAGGCCGTTGGTCGTTGAACGCCTCCAATGTGCCGCGTAAGTCCAGTGCGACATTCTTATCTGCACGACGAGTTCCAATACCGAAAGTAAAATCTGTTCACAATTTCCACGAGCTTTGCGGGCAAGCTCATGTGCTCCCCGGGGCTTCCATTTTTCTTATGGTGTTAAGAAGCATGACGGGGGAGATTGTACGGACGGGTAAGTTGCCCAAGTCTTTGTATATATCTTTCTCTAAAAGGTAGAGAATCGAGTCTGCATGTTTCTCGCTCCATTTTGCTTTGTTTTTACTTTGCCATTCGCTGGCTAAGCACTCGAACGTGTTTTGGCTTTCCTCCAAAAGCGACTGCTGTGCTTCTTTCTTAATCGCGGAAGGGTCGTAGCCCGATGCTAGCTGCTTTCGGGGTATCTCACGTTTTTCTCGTGCATCCTTAAGGGTGACGCCTGGATACACTCCCAACGCCAATAGCTTTTGTTTTTTGTGCCAGCGGTATTTCAAACGCCAGTATTTTGATCCGTTCGGGGTGATTTCAAGATACATTCCACCACCGTCGAATTTTCTATATGGTTTAAGAAGGGGCTTGAGTGTTCGACATTCTGTATCGGTTAGGGCTATGGTGGTATCTCCATTTCTCTAGTCTTTCAGATACCCCCAAAAATACCACCACTCTTTTCGGCTGTGGGAGTATGTTCAGGGACGGACAATCACATAGGCGAACGGAAAACCTTTTCATTTCGAAGGTTTAGCGTATGCTAGTGAACATCAACGATCATGGGATAATAAAGAAGTGGTGCCCGAGGGGAGAATTGAATTTATCGCCTAAGGCTCTGAACCTAATCGGAGTTTTTCGCCTCGAATCCTTAACTTACCACCAATGGTACCACCAAATTTAGTCTCTTAGTAATTGCTGATGTATCGGAGAGATTAGGTGAAATTCAAAAAGAGTGCAAGAGCGAAAACAGAACGAGTGCGACTCATTTCCCACCCCATAATGTCTAGGTCAAAGGCCTTTGAGCTAAACTGGTCAAATGTTAGAAACGGTTGAATGTCAATTATTTCATATTCTATCTGTAGGCTATCACGCCGTCTTCCTATTCTACGTATTACTCCAAACTTAGGGGCTTCTTGATGGACTGCTTCGTAGGCGAAGATGCAGGGGAGGTTTTTTAAGGCTGTAATAGCATCATCATCAAATTGGTCAAATTTTTTTCTGATTTCATTATCTGTGTATTCTCGAACCCAACGCTGTCTGTCCTAAACAAAAGGTTGACCGTCCCAAGCTTCTGTATCATATGCGACGAATAGATTATACATATTTTTAGTTTGAATTGCCTGTTGAGGGTGGTTTGGCCATAACTTTCACTTTTGGCTTCCAGAATACCGATACGAAGTACTAATTGAAATTCTTATTTGAAAAAGAAAGCGTCGGCAATGGTCTGGGGCGACCCGACAAAATGTTTACGAATAGTTTACGAATAAAAAAAGCCAGTCACAATTTTCATCGTAACTGGCTGATTCTGAGGTGGTGATGGACGGAATCGAACCGCCGACACAAGGATTTTCAGTCCTTTGCTCTACCGACTGAGCTACATCACCTCACTTACTACCCCGCGTTTGGGACTGCAAATCTAGGAAACGATTTTTCTATTTCAAATACTCCACCCAAAAAATCGCAAATAATTTTAGACAACTAATTGTTATGCTTGCATAATATTTAACACGAATCTATATTTACCCCTTGGTCCGTTGCTCAAAAAGATAAGGTTTACTACCTTGTTCCACGCCTTTACAAACTGTATACCATGCACGTACTTCAACAGCTACTCTTTATCATTGCCCTAGGCCTCGCAGGAAACCTGATCCTAAGAAGGGCTATCCTGATTCGGGATACCATTCGATTAGGACGGGCAGAAAAACTGACCGACCAGCCAGGTACTCGTTTCAAAACCATGATGCGTATTGCCTTCGCGCAAAAGAAAATGTTTGACCGACCCCTTGCCGGGATTTTACATTTCGTGGTATACGCCGGATTTATCTTGATCAACATTGAAGTCCTGGAAATTGTACTTGACGGTCTATTCGGAACTCACCGCATGTTCGCGCCCCATTTGGGCAGTTTCTATACCTTTCTGATCGGATTCTATGAACTACTTGCTATAGGGGTCATCTTGGCTTGTATCGCCTTCCTTTTTCGTAGAAACGACAGGGTCCCAAGGCTTACCCCCGTGCTTCATCGCGAATTGCGCGGTTGGCCAGCCTTAGATGGGAAGCTGATTTTAACCTTTGAAATTATACTCATGTTGGCCGTTCTCTTCATGAATGCGGCCGACCTAGCCCTGCAACGGCAGGAGCATTTTGCCTATCCCCAGACCGGCAACTTTATTATCAGCGGCACGTTGGCGAATTTTATAGATAGCTGGGATACCACTCCCCTATTAATACTCGAAAGATTTGCATGGTGGGTGCATATCCTCGGAATTTTAGCCTTCGCCGTCTATATCACCTATTCGAAGCATCTCCACATCCTTTTGGCTTTTCCAAATACCTATTTTACACCGTTACGTCCTAGGGGAAAAATGGAAAACATGCCGGAAATAACAAAAGAGGTAAAAATAATGCTCGGCTTAGAGCAAGACAGTGGTTCGACCTCGCCGACCGAAATCGGCAGATTCGGGGCCAAGGACGTAACCGATCTCAGTTGGAAAAACCTACTAGACGCCTACTCCTGTACCGAATGCGGACGTTGCACATCGGTATGTCCTGCCAACCTTACGGGAAAACTCCTCTCGCCCAGAAAAATTATGATGGATACCAGAGACCGCCTGGAAGAACTAGGGGAAAATATCCGAATAAATGGGAAACATATAAAAGAAGATGGCAAGAGCTTGTTGGGCGATTATATTCTAGAGGAAGAAATATTAGCTTGTACCACTTGTAATGCCTGTGTGGAAGCGTGCCCCATCCTCATTAATCCGTTGGATATCATTCTTCAGCTTCGGCGATACAAAATTATGGATGAGGCCAAAGCTCCGGGTTCATGGAATATGATGTTCCAAAACCTAGAGACCAATCAAGCCCCCTGGAAATTCGCTCCTAGCGATCGCTTCAATTGGGCAAACGATCTAAACAAAGACGACGATCAATAAAAAACAAACGATTGAATTATGTCAGAAAGGGTAAAGACCATGGCCGAGATGGCAGCCGCCGGTGAAACACCTGAAGTATTATTTTGGGTGGGTTGTGCAGGAGCATTTGATGACCGCTATAAGAGGGTGACAGCCACCTTTGCCAACCTTCTACAGAAAGCGGGTGTATCATTTGCCGTATTAGGCACTGAAGAAGCCTGCACGGGAGATCCGGCACGTCGGGCGGGAAATGAATTTCTATTTCAGATGCAAGCGATGACTAACATCCAAGTATTAAATGGGTATGAAGTCAAAAAAATTGTAACTGCTTGCCCCCACTGTTTCAATACCCTGAAAAACGAATATCCAGATTTGGGTGGCCATTATCAAGTGATGCACCACTCGCAATTTCTGCAGAGCCTCATAAGTGAAGGACGCCTGAAAATAAAAGAAGATGTAGAGGTAGGGAAAGTCACCTATCATGACTCCTGTTACCTAGGACGTGCTAACGACATTTATGAAGCCCCTCGCACGGTAATTGAGGCCTTGAAAGTAGAATTGACAGAAATGAAACGGAGTCGGGCAAAAGGACTATGCTGTGGAGCAGGTGGCGCTCAAATGTTTAAAGAGCCAGAAAAAGGTAGAAAGGACGTAAATGTGGAGCGTGCGGAAGAAGCGATAGCCACAGGCGCTTCAACAATTGCCGTTGCTTGCCCATTTTGCATGGTCATGATGAAGGACGGTCTAAAAAGTAAAGAAAAAGAAGACCAAATCGATGTCCTTGATATCGCTGAGTTGATTTATAAAGCGATTTAATCCTTTCCTGGCTCCCTACGATTCTTATCCAGAGGATTTTTACAGCCTAAATATTTTTGATAAAAAGATTCTTTCGCCGAAACATATTGCCTCGCTTCGATAATCCCGGAATGGGTGTCCGTCAAAGCCGATTGGTAAATATTAGGGTGCATGTCATAAGCGAACGGGGTATGTGGATACCTTCCAGGAAACAATTGGGCGGTAATCACATTATATTTCATCGATTTCACGATATGGCTAACGGGCAATATTACACTCAACCCCACCATCACTAAAAAAATAGAAAGTGCCCAGGTATGTTTTTTTTGCTTGGTAGCATAAACTGTGAAAATTCTTCTGACCAGACCCACCAATACAATATAAAAAAGTGGATTATAGCCTCTGATGAACCAATCATTCCAATAGCCCAAGCGATAAAAAGAGATAGCAACTAGTAAAATCAGGGCTGTTAGTACGGTTTGATACGAAATACGGTCATCTACACCCTTTAACGCACGTAATAGCACATAAAGCAGCACTACATCGATACAAACCCCGACGAAATACTCCAATAGAATGGGTATCAACGGATCGAATGACCAAATAAAACCATGTATCGGTGTATTATCAGTTGAACTTAAGAAAAAGAAGGTCGGAAGAAATGCAATTCCAGCTAAAACGATGGGGAGAATCTTCTTAAAATCTAATTTTTCTACTTTGTCTATGAAGAAATGTTTGATTCCTAAAATCCCGTAGAGAATGACTAAAACCATACTTGGGAAAATGGCCCAAAGAAAGCCCAGCGTTATGGGGAAGAACGTGTAAATGGGGGTTCGAGAATAATAAAAATCATAGAGCAACATCCCCGAAACCAACATGATTGGGATGATCTGATTCGTAACCCATCTCGATTGGTCAAACAAAGACCAAATTTCCAAATAAAAAGGTGGGTTATGATAGGTATAATTCGTGAATATCAGATAGAAAATAACCTTTAGCAAATGCCCAATCCCTCCTAAAAAAAGAACGAGTAATACGCCGATAAGCTTTTTTTTCACGAGGAAAAAGAGCCAAAGCAAGGCTAACCAGTAACCTGTAGTTGTCCAAAAAATTAAGACTGTTTCCGACAGGTCTCCTAGAATTTTAGACACCGTTGCCGGCAGGATATAATAGCCAAAGTAGTAACACGCATATTGTTGTATTTCCGGGAAGTAGGTAGGCCAAGGATTTTGATACAGGTCAAATAATTTGGCATTGTGGTTCCGGTAATCAATAATTTGAAAACTCAATCCCGCCGTCCCACTGCAGAAAGTCCAAAAGAATGCAATCCCAAGGAATAGAGCTAGTTCTTTAAAACTTAGGTCATCCTCAAAGGCCGTATGGGTATACTTTTTTGCCTGCAACGCGAATAAGGTTAACATAATCAACCCAACAGGAATTGCGTAGACAGGTCTAAACCAGCCTACTACAAAAATTAAATTAGGCGCCAATAAATAGGCTATGCTTAGTGTTCTTAGGGTGGAAATTTGCATGGTCGCTATACTGGGTGGGTATGAGAATAACTTCCAAATTATAAGTATATTGAAGGATAGTGATGTGTAAAGCGCAATTGTCTTATTCTAAGTTCGAATAAATCTTTCAATTATAAAAATTTCGACGTTCTGTCAATTAGTAAACGGTTTCAAATATCAGTGAAACATTCCCCTATAATCCACAAATCTGTCATCCATTTTAGCGATCTTTGTTATGTCCCCTGATGAGGGTAGTAAACGACAAGTTTCAAACAAATTTAAAACCGACTGGACGATGAGGAACCTTCTAACGTTACTGTTACTTACCTTTTTTTACATCGGAAAAATACAGGCACAAAACCCTGAAACCAAAGTGTTTATAGCTGGAGAGGAAGGGCATAAAAGTTATCGAATTCCTGCGATTATTCAGCTACCACAAGGCGACCTACTAGCTTTTGCGGAGGGACGGGTATTGGGTTCGGGCGATTTCGGGGATATAAATATCGTTTTGAAAAGAAGTACCGACAACGGCAAAACCTGGTCACCGCTACAAGTGGTTGTCGATTACGAAAATTTACAAGCAGGGAACCCTGCTCCCGTGGTTGACAAGATGGATCCCGCCTACCCTCAAGGAAGGATTTTTCTGTTTTATAATACCGGAAATAATCATGAATACGAGGTACGCATGAAAAAAGGATATCGCGAAGTATGGTATATAACGTCGCTAGATGGTGGACAAACTTGGAGTACACCGGTAAACATTACTGCACAAACCCACAAGATTCAACAACCCGATGTAAATCCCGCCTACAATTTTCCCGAAGATTGGCGCACCTATGCCAATACACCTGGGCACGCAATGCAAATTGAAAATGGTCCCTATAAAGGGCGTATTTTCGTCGCCGCTAACCACTCGGAAGGGGATGCTAAGAAAGATTTCACCGATTATGTAGCCCATGGCTATTACACCGACGATCATGGTAAAACCTTTAAAATCAGTGAAAATGTACCATTATGGGGCAGTAATGAATCGACTGCGGCCGAAATTTCGGGGGGAAGGCTCATGATGAACAGCCGGGATCAAAACGGCGAAAAACGCTATCGAATCGTCTCTATCAGTGAGGATGGTGGATCGACCTGGTCGAAAAGTGATCATGATACCAATTTGCCCGACCCCGTAAACCAGGGTAGTCTGCTGTATTTAGGTCGGTTGAAAGGCAAGGATCACATCGCATTTTGTAACGCCAACCACCAGACTCGTCGCGATAACCTCACCGTCCGGATTAGTAACGATGATGGCAAAAGCTGGTTTAAAAATTTAGTCATCGCCAAGAGTCCGGAAGGGTACAAAGGATCCGCTTTTTCTGCCTATTCCGATCTGGTGAAAATCGACTCTAAACGCATCGGTGTCCTTTATGAAAAAGACAATTATCAGTCAATCGTTTTCACCACGGTTAAATGGCGTTAAGGCTATTTTTTAAAGATCAGTGCCTTTACAGGCTGAATTCTCGAAATGATGGAGGTAGGAATTAAAATTATTAGCCCTACGATGACGATAGTCGCTAAATTTATCCAAGCTATAGTTGGCCAATCGATCAAAATAGGTACGGTATCCACAAAATAATTCACGGGATCAAGAGGCACAATTTTCAAGTATTTTTGAATCAAACAAAGAGAGATTCCAATCAAATTTCCGTAAAGCAAACCTTTCCATAGGATATGTAACCCAACGTTGAAAAAAATTTGTCGGATTTGTTGGTTGGAACTTCCGAGTGTTTTTAATAATCCGATCATGGGCGTTCTTTCCATAATCATGATCAACAAAACCGATATCATATTGAAGCAGGCTACAATGAGTACTAAGGTAATGAGTACCGTAGTATTTGTATCCATCAATTTAAGCCATTCGAATAACAGTCTTTGTAAATCCGTAATTTTTACTAAAAATAAATCGGGAGGCATCTCATCATAGACCTTTCGATAAACGTTGTCAAGATCGGCGAAATCGCGAATATAGAGCTCATAACTTCCCACGGTACTGGGATCCCAATTGTTAATCCGTTGTAATAAACCGATATCACCGATGAGCATCTTGTCGTCAAACTCCTCCACCAATCCCGTTTCATAAATCCCCACTACGGTGAGATTCCTAACTCGCGGTGGTGATTGCACAAAATACATTAACACCTTGTCACCTACCGACAACATGAGTTCCCTTGAAATCTTACTGCTGATAACGACCTCCGTAGTATAGGATGTATCCTGAACCGAACGAACCAAGTCGGGCAAATCCCCATCCACCAAACAACTTCGGAACCGTTCCCAATCATAATCTTTCCCGACCCCTTTGAAAATAACCCCTTTCATCTCCGATGGGGTTTTTAATACACCCGATTTATGGATAATACCCTGCCAACGAGTAAGTTCCGGTATTTCTGCGAAGGTTCGATTGAGATATTCCGTCTCGGCAATAGGGGCTTCATCATATAAACTATTGCCCGATATCAATTTCGTCAGGCGCATATGAGAACCGAAAAGGAACACCTTTTGCTGTATCGCGTCTTTGTAGCCAAATAGAACCGCAAATGTTAGAATGGCCACAATAATGCCAATGGCAACCCCCGCCACTCCGATCACATAAACCGTTGCGGAAAACGAACCTGAAGGGTTATGGCGAACACGCCTGGATATAAATAAGGAGAATCGCAAAAGGAAAACTATATTTACAGAGAGAAATTTCCCAGTTAGCAAAATTAATAAAACATTTATCGTCTTCGCTTAAAATGGCACGCAAGTCTCGACAACCGGAAAGTTTATTTCATAAATTAGGCTATAAAGGCAAAAACACCCTCGCAATCCTACTCTATACGTGCCTCTTGTTTAGCTGCCAAGCACGCCCAACGTCTGAGCAAGAACACCAAGCCGCAGGAGCTACCGACGATAACTCGATAAAGGAGCTCGTATTGGGGATTGAACGAATGGATCAATATCTCGATCTACTAAAAAACAAAAACGTAGGTTTAGTAGTCAACCACACCACCCTATTTCCCAATTCAACCCATTTGGCTGACTCTTTGTTGAGTTTGGGAATAAATGTGACTACCATTTTCGGTCCGGAGCACGGTTTTCGAGGGGACGCAGATGCAGGCGCTAAAATTACCGACGGTAAAGATGCAAAAACGGGTGTACCCGTCATCTCCCTATATGGTGCGAACTACAAACCTACTCCCGAACAAATTAAAAACCTTGACATCGTATTATTCGACATACAAGACGTAGGGGTTCGCTATTATACCTATCCGAGTACCCTCCATTACGTGATGGAAGCTTGTGCTGAAAATGGCAAGCCGGTCCTGGTACTCGATCGCCCCAACCCCAACGGAGACTACGTTGCTGGTCCAGTTCTTGATCGAAAATTCGCTTCCTTCGTCGGGCTCAATCCAGTCCCCGTCGTTCACGGTCTCACGATTGGAGAATTAGCGGCTATGATCAACGGGGAAGGTTGGTTAAAAAATGGAGTTAAATGTGACTTAACCATTATCCCATGCGAAAATTACAACCATAATATGCCTTACGACTTGCCGGTCCCGCCCTCTCCTAACCTCCCAAATCGACAATCGATTAGGCTATATCCTTCCATTTGTCTCTTTGAACCCACTATTGTCAGTGTAGGAAGAGGAACGGATTTACAATTTCAGGTCATCGGAGCTCCCGGAAATAGCGCGTATGGACCCTATTCGTTTACACCGGTGCCTAAACCGGGCGCCCAAAACCCAGTCAATAAAGACAAATTATGCTACGGATATGATTTATCTAAGATTGATGCTGAAAATCTGGGGTTTACGCTACGCTATGTAATCGAGTTTTACAATAAGACGAAGGATAAGTCTAAGTTTTTCACCAGTACCTCATTCTTCGACAAACTAGCCGGAACGGATCAGGTCCGAAAAATGATCGTAGATGGGAAATCGGAGGAGGAAATCCTGGCAAGCTTTGAAGCAGATCTTGACAACTTCAAAGCGAAAAGAAAAACCTACCTCCTTTACCCCGATTGATTTTATTTACCCTTCATAACAACAAAGGGGATGATCATTTCTTCCATCGAAACCCCGCCGTGCTGAAAGGTATCACGGTATAAATTAACATACTGATTGTAATTATTGGGGTAGGCAAAGAAATAATCCTCTTCTGCAAACACATAGGCAGTAGAAACATGCGGTTTGGGTAACATAAACCGTTCAGGTTTACGACAAACAAATACGTGGCCATCGTCAAAACCCAAGTTTTTACCATGTTTATACCTCAAATTCGTATTGGTTTCGCGGTAGCCTACAATTTTAACAGGCTTCTGAACACGAATCATACCGTGGTCGGTGGTTATTACTACCCGTGCTTTTTTTTCAGACAACTTTTTTAGCAAGTCCAAAAGAGGGGAATGCATCAACCAGCTTCGGGTCAAGGAGCGGTACCCGGCATCGTCAGGAGCGAGTTCCTTAATCATCTGCATGTCGGTCCGAGCATGACTCAACATATCCACGAAATTGTAAACAACCACATTAAACGGATTGCCCAGAAGGTTCGAAACATTGTCGACCAACGATTTACCCTGGTTGCTATTAAGTATCTTGTGATAGGAGAACTTGATATTCCCCATTTGATTCCTTTCCAACAATTTTTTAAGGAATTCATGCTCGTAGTTATTCAATCCCTCCTCTCCGTCTGGCGTGTTCTCGTCGCTTACCCACCATTGCGGAAACATTCTTTCCATTTCTGAGGGCATCAAACCCGAAAAAATGGCGTTCCGAGAGTAACCGGTCGTGGTAGGCAGAATAGAATAATAGGTACTGTCTTCCTCCAACGACAAAAATTCTTCGAGTAAGGGTTGAATCACTTTCCATTGATCATAACGGAAGTTATCGATAAGAATGAAAAACAGGGGTGCGTCAGCGGTTTTCAATAAGGGGAATACCTTCTGTTTCATTAGTTGATGCGACATCAAAGGCTTTTCCGCTCTCGGATCATTCAACCAATCTTCGTACGATTCACGGATGAACTTGGCATAATTGGCATTGGCCTCACTTTTTTGCATCACAAAGACTTCCGACATGCCCTCATCGTCTGACTTCTCTAATTCCAGTTCCCAGTAAACCAATTTTTTATAAATGTCTGCCCACTCTTGATGACCCAGCCTATCCTGGTATTGCATCGCAAGATTCCGGAATTGCTGTTGGTAACTCAAAGTGGTTTTTTCGGTTATCAACCGTTTGTTCTCCAGAATTTTCTTTAGGGACAACAAAATTTGATTCGGATTCAATGGCTTAATTAGATAGTCATCAATTTTCGAACCAATGGCATCTTCCATTATGTACTCCTCTTCACTTTTGGTTATCATAACTACCGGTAAAGAGGGATAGGACTGTTTGATCTGAGCCAGTGTTTCCAAACCCGTCATGCCCGGCATCATTTCGTCTAGAAATACGATATCATAGTCTTTCTTTCCGACTTCTTCCAACGCATCGGATCCGCTATTGACGGGTGTGACCTGAAAACCTTTATTGGTTAAAAACATAATGTGCGGCTTGAGGAGGTCAATTTCGTCATCCGCCCATAAAATATGATACGACATAGATTTTTTCAATAAAATTTGGGACTACCCCGATGCCGGCTACTTTGCCTGAGCAAGCAAGTTGCCTTGGGGATACATACAAGATAATGGTTAAAGATTAATTTACGCTCGTTGATAGTAACGTAACAAAATGAAGAGAAATTTCATTCCCTTGGGAAAATCGCCTATTTAGATCCTCAAAGAAATTTACGTGCAACCGTCTCCAAGTCTGCCGGGGTATCTACCCCATAAGAATCATACGAGGTAACAACCGCGCGGATTTTATACCCATTCTCAATCCAGCGAAGTTGTTCCAAAGCCTCTGCTTTCTCAAGGGGTGACACATCGAGCCGGGTGATTTCAGCCAACACATCGGTGCGGTAGGCATAAATTCCGATGTGCTTGTAATATTTATGCTGATTTAACCATTGGTCAGACGGTATGCCTCGAAAAAAGGGAATGGTTTGTCGGCTGAAATAAACGACATCGTTAGCTACATTGAGGATGGCTTTGGGAACATTTTCATTAAACAATACTTTCACATCGTCGATGACCTTTACCATAGTCCCGAGCTGCACCTCCCCGTCCAAAATAGACGCCAGTTCATCGATTTGCCCCGGTTGAATAAAGGGCTCATCGCCCTGAATATTGATGACGTAATCAAAGGAGCGACCGCTAAGTGTATAGGCTTCATAACAACGATCGGTTCCACTCCGATGGTCGGGAGAGGTCATAACGACGTTCCCTCCAAAACCAAGTACATGCTCTTCAATTCGGGAATCATCCGTTGCAACGACAATTTCGCTGATCCTTCCTGCTTTTTTGACCTGCTCATAGACCCGACGAATCATGCTTTTCCCACCTATATCAACCAATGCTTTAGCTGGAAATCGAACCGAAGCGTAGCGAGCCGGGATAACACCGAGTATTTTTGCGTTTGCCAATGTAGTTTGTTCTCGTTTTGATGAATAACGGGCAAATTTAGGGGAATGCATTTACAAAAGTGAGTTATAGAGCTTTAAAAAACAGTACTTCCTTTTTTAAGACTGCTAGGACTGGCTACCTTTGTAGGAACAAAACAAAATGGCTGCACCGCTTAAAACATTTTCGATTCGTCTTCCCGGACAAATTTGGCAGGCAATTCCCGCCATCGATGATCGATGGGTTCTGGAATGGAGAGATCCGGAACATAAAACCGTAAACTTTACCGTCTTACAACCCACATCCGATGGCCGAGCGTCCATCCTTGCAGAAGTCAATCAGCAGGAGACTGACTGGTGGATGACCTTGGCGGGCGTAGGAAGTCATGCCTTTTGGATACACACGTATCGAAATCCCGATATTCCGGAACCTTCAGATTTGATTGGGTTCAGCTTGAATTCGGGCAGTAATTGGTGGTCCATTCCCAATCGTCATTTTGTAGGATGGGCTGATAACCGCCCCCTCATTGCTACGAAAAGCGTGACCCCCACCGTATACCAAATGGATGAATTAACAGGTTTGAAATTTGCTGATTTCAGCGGAAATGAGTTGACGTTTCAACCCAGATGGACCGTTGCGCAATCCTATAAAAAAAATGATCCCTACTATACGAATTTGGTCCAATTTATTGAGAAGTATTTAAAGTTAACCCCTTCTGGCACCATTGAATACCTCGACTATGCCGATCGAATGGCGTTTTCTTTTTACCTTTATGACATCGGTCGTTTGACGCAATACGTAACAATCGTTAATCGTTTCAAAGAAATAGAATACCAGGAGGTAATTGAACAAAATTTGGAAAAAGAAGGGCAAAATACCCTTCTGGAAAAAGATGGTTGGCTCTTCTTTATCAAACAAAAAAATAATTTTATTGGAATTAATCTAGCGGTTTGAATGAGGATCCTGGCAATTGGGCTTACGATTTTAATGTCCTTCCCACTATTGGCGAAAGCAGATTTTTCATTTCCACTCGACTCGGTGGGGCATAAATGGGAAGGCGGCAAACTTTATGTACTTCATCAGGTCGAAAAAGGCCAAACCACCTTTGCCATTTCGAAGCGTTATGGGACTACGGTCGACGCCATTAAACAGGCTAACGGGGGAACTATCGACGTAAAAGTAGGGCAAATTATAAAGGTCCCTTACTCACGATATCGGCAGACCGGTACGACAGCAGCTGCTAAAACCCCCGCTTCAGAGACTAAACCCACCGAAAATACCCTCCCAATACACAACGCCGGTACCCATACGGTGGAAGTAGGAAATACCCTGTTTAATATTGCCGGACGATACGGCGTGAGCGTTGCCGATCTTAAGACATGGAACGGACTTACTTCTGATCATGTTACACTGGGACAGGTACTGATCGTTTCTAAAGAGAAATTTTCTGAAAGCAACGCACCGATCAAGGTAAACGTTACGCCCGATGATACGGCCAAGTTGGTTACTCCGGTAAAGGAATATAAACCATCTCCCGTTTCGACGCCGAGTGTGAAAATGCGAACCGTTACCCAACAAGGATTGGCGGAGAAAATAGATGCGGGTGGAAGAAACTCCCCTAAGTATTTAGCATTACACCGGGATGCACCTATCGGAACCTTAGTGCAAGTAACCAACCAGGCTAACCAGGAAGTAATTTGGGTGAAGGTAATTGGAAGAATTCCCGAAACCGCTAATAATGACGACATTGTCATTAAACTTTCGAGTAATGCATTCGACAAAATATCGCCACAAACACGACGTTTTAGGGCAGAAATAAGTTATAGTGACAAAGCAACCGAATAAATTGAAACCAAATCGTCAATTCAGATCCCGCCGAGAACAAGAAAGGCATGAAGCAAAAAAAACACTCGGCTACCGTGTGTGGATGGTTATGTTTACCATACTCTATCCTTTCATTGCCGTATTTACGTTTATCTTCTCTACGCTATTAATGTTTTTTTCATCGTTGTCGCGAGTGTTTGTCTACGTATTGAGTAAAATATATGCCCGAAATTGAAGGTGAACTTGTACCTTTTCGGTCCGATGTCATCGATTTGCTCGAGGAGAAATACCTGCAATTTAACGCTCCTGGATTTATTCCGAACGACCCCATCAGCATTCCCCATCATTTTTCTAAAAAACAGGATATCGAAATTGCGGCTTTGTTTGCTGCGATCCTGGCATGGGGCTTACGAAAGACCATAATTAGCAAATGTCACCAACTTATAGAATGGATGGACTATGCACCCCATGATTTTATCGTTCACCATGAATCCAAGGATCTGCGCAAGTTGGAAGAATTTAGGCATCGAACCTTTAATGCTACCGACCTACTGTATTTTATCCACTTTTTAAGAACACATTATTCCCAACACGATAGCCTAGAGGACGCATTTCTTCCCGGTTCTCTAATTGAAGATAATACCATTGAACATTCCTTGATTCATTTCCATCAATACTTCTGCAACTCAGAATTTTTCCCCGAACGTACCCGTAAGCATATTGCCACACCGGCACGCCATTCAACTTGTAAACGACTTAATATGTTTTTAAGATGGATGGTTCGGAAAGACCCTAAAGGGGTAGATTTTGGAATATGGCATCGTATTTCCCCTGCGCAGCTGGTCTGCCCTTGTGATGTACACGTGGTACGTGTAGCGCGAGCATTAGGCCTTATTCAACGTCCTTCTACCGACTGGCAAACTGCATTAGAGCTGACCTACACCCTCCGTCTTCTCGATCCCCAAGACCCTGTAAAATACGATTTCGCTTTATTTGGCTTAGGGGTTGAAGGATTTGCACGGGAAAAATAAAACATGAATTTATTTTTTTACCATTAAGTAGGCAAGACTACTAGTGCTGTTTCATGAAGAAGATTGCCTATGAAAGCCCAAAACTTGGGCCGCATAGCATTTAAACTCCCATAGGGGCGAACAATCCAATTGTCGCTCCTTCAACACCCACATCCATAATCATCGCAAACTGAACAATGGACAACGCTAGCGCTTTCGACCCACAGACATCCATTAGTATTGTGGCCAGACAGAAGTGCCGGTTGAATCATTCAGTATCTCCGGCACTCCTTATCTGAGGGAGGTCCTCACCGTAACTCAGGTATTGAGTTAACTGTGAGGCGACACCACCTGTAGGTTATATAGTATGTATAGTTTTGGTATGAACATATGGATAAAATGCATAAACAAAAGATTATTTAGCCAATAAAATCCCTGTCCAATCATTTTAATGATTGTTGCATCATGCTGTTAGAAAGAATGAAATTTCCAGTACTAAACCCTTGAAAATTCCTTCAAAACAAACATAAATCATAAAAATGACAGGTTCTTCATTACTTGCACCTCAATATTTTGAGGTAAATTATACCCATTAGAATGAACCCCTTAGACTATACTAAGTAACCGTTAACCCGAGTCGGTAAAAGACTGCCTTCAATTTTTCGTTGTGGGTCTTATTTTCGAGCACTTTATACCAATACTTCAGGGCTCTTTTATTATTTGCGGCGAAGGTATTCAGCGAACGATAGCCTTTAATAGACAGCTTTCGACTGATTCGATTTTTGTTGTTGTGTAGACTTTTTACGGTAATGAAAATACGTTCGGCTATTTCGGCGTTCGATTTACCTTCGGTAAGCAGCAGTAACACTTCCCACTCACGGGACGAAAGGGTCGCAAGGGCTATTTCCTTACTACGTGCGGGGTGATTTTCAGCTAGTTTTCTCATAGGATGAAATTATTATATCGTCCGTTTAAGATTTAATCGTTTGAAATACGCAACTGATTTGGACGTAAGCCGAATGGGCTTTTTTTTAAGCCTGGTAGGTCAGCTGAAAAAGTCGAGAACACTGGCATGTAACCTTTCTTAATTTCCTCATAGCAAACCACCAGTTATTGGTTTAACATCTTGATTTTTCTTTTATCAAGCGTTTTTCAGATGGTTGAGCTGTGGATTTTAAGGGTTTGTACAAACTAAAAAATTGGTCTGAGTCAGAAACTCAGACCAATTTCTCGATACATTATGACATGCTATGCTCATGTCTATGTACGCTTTAGGTGTTTGCACTCTCGCTCTTTGATCTTTGAGACTGTATGCTAATTTCTTAGCTAAGGCCCCCCAATACAGTCTCTATGATCTAGCGTAATAACATTTGGTAATTAACAAAAACATATATTAATCTAAGTCGAAAGCGAAAAGGTAACAACATTTTTCAATTTTATTTTTTAAAAGGACAAAATAAGTAGGCACATGAAAACATTTTAAATAAAATGGGTTTGTTCAGTCAAAACCTTTTCCATTCAAAGGGATTTCACTTTTTGTGATTTTTCCGTTCATACAGTTCCAGGGGTAATGCTGAAACCAACTCAGCCATAAGGACTTCCTGTATTTTCTCTGCAAAAATTTTGTCACCTGCCAGGCATTGCTGAAAATATTGGTACTCTTCTTTGCTGAAATAACCCGTATCAGCATACCTGATTAGTTTTTCATCCGATATTTTTTTCATTTAACAAATAAGTCATAGTATCCGCTGGTCACCAAAAGGTCTTTTAGCTTGGCCAGGCAAGGGGAGGATATGGTTCGGAGATCGGTTTGGTTCAGCGGTTCCCCACATTCGGTACGCGATCCAAAGTATTCCCAATTAAAGTAAGTTTTACAGGTTGTATCGAGTTTACTAATATATTTTCGTAGGAGTCTATCTCGTTCCGAAGGTACCGAGATGGGTTCATAGCGTTCGGTTACTTCATGAAATTTGGGCCTAGCTGTAATCCGGTCATCGAGATAGTCATCTACCCCATCGGCATCTTCCTGATTACGATAGGCTTCTAAGCGTCGTCTTTTTTCCCAGAATCGTTGTATTCTTTTACTGGCTAGTATGTTGCCGATAAAATAGGTATCCAAACTGGTATCGATCCAGATCGAATCCTGATTTTCACTGTAACAGTCACGCCTCCGAATGAGGTAGTCAAACGTTTCACCAACGATCACTTCGGCCAGGTCCAGGTGCCCCTCAGGGAGTCTAGCTGCCACGAAATTGATCAATTGTTGTCGGTGTTCTATAAAGAAATGGGCTTCTTCTGGGTTTCTAAATAGATAAATAAATAGGCAGAGTTGTTCGTATAAATACTTGTTGATGGTTCGCCCCCAAAGTGACAATCGGAGGTCGGGGGTGAATTTAAAAACCAGTTCACCCTTAGGTTTCTTGCTAATTCGATAAGTAATAAAGCAGCGGAGCGCTCGTATCAAAACCGCACGTGCATCGCCCTCTTGGAAGGGAGGTTCCAGGTATTTTCGAACGAGTGCCTTCCGGGTACTTGGTTTTCGGTCGTTGCTATAAAGTAATAAATAGTCTGATAATCCTTCCAGCAGCTCGAGCCCTTCCTCTGCATAGCGGTGGACAATGTCTCTAAAATAGCTTTGTTCAGTGAGTATATTGTTTCGCCAAATACAGGCATTTACCAGGTTGGGTATTGCTTTTTCAACGAGCTCTACTGTCCAGAACTTCCAATAATTTCGGGAGGTATTGAGGATATTCGTGAGTTCTTCGAGTACCTGCCACTCGACCGGATTTACCGTACAAATATGGTGCCGATCAGGAAATGCAAATAAAACATGTTTAGAAATGGTACCGCCAAAAACTTCATTAACACGGGCAATCCAGTTTTGAGAATTCCACCGCTGGGAGTCAGCAAAAACTTGCGTCAAGCTCGGGGATTTTACAATCCTAGGATACTGCATAACTCTCTTCTTGTTTCCTCACCAATTAAGTCATCCCCCGACACCACCCTTCTTTTAAGGCTGATCGCCTTCATCCCAAAGGGGGATGAAGCGTGCTCGTCCAATGAGAAACCCTAAATGACTCACTCCCCTCTTCCCAATCCCTGCGGGGTCAGGATTTCGATCGGGCGTAGTTGATTTGAAGCCAAATCTTAAACCGGTTCAACCCAGATACATGATATACACACGATTCGCAGTTTTTAAATTGCGTGTAGATACTATCGGCTTTCTTGATATTTCCGCTTTTTAAGTAGGCAATAGCCAAGTGCCATTGCGCTGCTTCTCGGAAGTAAGGACGTAAATCCTCCTCTTCCAGTACATTTTCAAAATTTCTAACCGCCAAAGCATACTCGCCCTCCGCAAGATGGGCTTGACCCGCAAAGAAATGGTCAAAAACCAACCTCCTCTCGGGTTGAATAACACTCTCGTCGGCACTCCGAATTACGGTAAAGTCATTTTCCGAATCAGGAAATACAGGGTTACTGTTAACCAAAATGGTCAAAGCACAGATAACCAGTATGCTGGCGGCAGCGACGTATCTACCCATACGCTGGAATACTTGAATGCGACGATCTTTTCTTTGCATCGTTTTGATTTGATCCCGCAATCGTTCCTCCATGAATAACTTATCCAGCATTTCCCTTGCTTGAATCTGTTCTTCCAGTTGTAAGGCTAGGTGGTAATCTTCTAATAAAGCGGCCTCAAAATGATCGCGCTCTATCGAATTCATCTTTCCAGAAATGTAGCGGTCAATCCATTCGGTAATTTCACCAGGATTTTGTGGTTTGTTCATTTCAAGTAAAATATAGGGGATAGTTGTTCTTAAATAGTTCCAAGGTGTTGTTTGATAAGTCTTCTTAGCTTTTGCATAGTGCGATGCTTCATCATTTTAGCAGCATCTACACTCTTCAGGTTCAACATAACAGTTATTTGTTCGAGGGTTTTCTTTTTATCGTAGTATTGTCTAAGTAATTCTTGTTCGATCGGGTTTAATTTGGAAAAAACACCTTTATATACGGTGGTTTCTTCCTTGTCCTCAAAAATTGCCAACGGATCTCGATCCTGGTTTTGCAGACTCTCGTGGAATTCCATGATTCGACGGATGTCTGCGTTTTTTCTGCTTAAGACTGTAATCCACTGGTTTACAGCCATTCTGTAGATATATGTCGAAATTCTAACATTCTCACGATACTCGAATTTTCCCGAAATCAACTGCGCTCTAAAGTTCAACAGTACTTCCTGTACCAAATCTTCAGCATCCTGCAAATTTCCACCATTGGTGCAAACGATCCGTGTGATCATTTGACTGCACGACTTATACAAGTGCTTTATCGCTCGGCTCACAACGCGCTCATCTTCCGACAGCATCCCTTCAATGATCTGGCTGTCCGAAATTCCATTCATAAAAAAATGAGCTCTTTCTCCCATTTATCTAACCTAACATGACGAACGTAACGTCTTTTCTGAAAAAAATCATCTTAAAATTAGAACATAAAAGGCACTCGTAAAAAAAAGATGCCACTTAATACCATAAACAGCTCTCAATATTTCATAACCAAGTAACTTTTTCACACTTAAAATTATAGATCATGAAAAAGGTATTTATACTCATAGCGTCTTTGCTGATGCTGAATGCCTGCAGCCAACCCGATATTAATCCGGCTACTGAAGATGCCAAACCACCTAAAACCAATTGTGGTGGAATCGAATGCGCCGGGGCAACCTAATCGACCAACCGTTAATTTAACTACACCGCTGGTCATAAATTCAATGTGTTAAACTTAAAATTGACATGAAAAAAATTTTCTTTCTCCTTACTGTACTCGCTCTACCCCTACTCAATGCCTGCAGCCAGCCCGACATTGACCCGGCTACTGAGAATGCCAAACCACCTAAAACCAACTGCGGTGGAATCGAATGCGCTGGAGCAACCTAGTAGAACCTTTGAAAATCACCTATTTAACTTTTTCTATACTATTTTTAGTCGGAGACTATAAACCTATTTCCAAAATGAAAAAATTACTCTTCTTCTTATCTATCATCGGTCTGTCCCTGCTGAACGCTTGCAGTCAACCCGATATCGACCCCGTTACAGACACCACTAAACCGCCAAAAACCAATTGCGGTGGAATTGAGTGCGCTGGAGCAACCTAATCCTCCGCCAAATATAAAAACGATTCTTAGTTTTCCCTATGCTCCAGCCGGTGCATCGCTCGTATTTTTCTTCGAGGAATGTAAATTACTTTATGTTTTCGAGTAGATTATTCCTATATTGACCACTTAAGAGCCAATGCCAACAATCGAGAGATGCCTGCAATTTGAGGTTGTGTAAGACCTTAAAATGAACGCAACAAGCTATATATGAGCGACTTACATCACAAATGTGAGCATATAATGGTAAAACCCTTTTACTCGTACCTTAAATTATTCAACGGTTTGTAATAACACGCTAATTACCATATTCATGAGAAAAATCATTTTCATCTTTACCATACTGGCCATCCCCTTTTTAAAAGCTTGCAGCCAACCGGACATTGATCCCGTAACTGATACCACTAAACCTCCCAAAACTAACTGTGGTGGAATCGAATGCGCAGGTAATTATTGACGCATCGAAACATCCTTTTTTTTCCTCCCCCAGAGTATCATCACTATCGTTAGCAGTACGAGGGCGGTTGTATAACCATATTTCACAATGGAACTTTGGGGTTCGTAAACAGGAGAATGGTTCCCCAACAGACTTAAATTAGCCCAAAAATAAGGGTGATTATACTTTTGATAGCTTCGGTGGGAGCGTAATGCCTGACGAGCTTTCTGTAATGCCTCATCAAGCGGTAATCCCTGTTCTAGATAAGACGAAATCGTACGGGTTAAAAAACCGGTTGTGTTTTCATTAGCCTCCCACGAAGTGGTGAGTAACGATGGGCTACCGGCTCGCGCAAACGCATAGGCGAGTGATATAACCCCTTCGCCTGCATACTCAACCCCCTCGTTACCGAAACAACTACTTA
>ENA-UOVV01001088-UOVV01001088.1-compost-metagenome-genome-assembly--contig:-NODE-1088-length-23458-cov-24.788788_pt1 | contig 23458 bp, 24 predicted proteins | sample MGYA00238155_ERZ761577 | MGnify/ENA primary metagenome ERZ761577 (study PRJEB28898, sample SAMN06268775) | compost metagenome | isolation source: Emeryville, CA | place: USA:Emeryville, CA | collected...
CGACGCTCCTCAACTGCCTCACCGGCTTCATCGAGAAGGACGAGCGCGTCATCACCTGCGAGGACTCGGCCGAGCTGCAGCTGCAGCAGCCGCACGTGGTGCGCCTCGAAACCCGCCCGCCCAACCTCGAGGGCGAGGGCGAGATTACCATGCGCGATCTGGTCAAGAACTGCCTGCGCATGCGTCCCGAACGCATCATCGTGGGCGAAGTGCGCGGACCCGAGGCCTTCGACCTTCTCCAGGCCATGAACACCGGCCACGACGGCTCGATGGGCACGCTCCACGCCAACAGCCCGCGCGAGGCGCTCAGCCGCCTCGAGTCCATGATCACCATGGGCGGCTATTCGCTGCCCAGCCGCACCATCCGCGAGATGATCGTCTCGTCGATCGACGTCATCGTCCAGGCCGCCCGCCTGCGGGATGGCTCGCGCCGTATCACCCACATCTCCGAGGTGCTGGGCATGGAGGGTGACGTCATCGTCACCCAGGACATCTTCCTCTACGACATCCTGGGCGAGGACGGGAACGGCAACCTTATCGGGCGCCACCGCTCCACCGGCATCACCAAGCCGCAGTTCAGCGAGCGGGCCAGGTATTTCAACGAAGAGGCCAACCTGATCGACGCGCTCGAAAAGGCCAATGTCGAGCAGCACGAGATCCTTGGTGCGTAAGGCGATCCGATGAGCCCGTTTATCATCATGGCGTTGATCGCGATCTGCGTGGGGGCCGCCGGCTTCGCGCTGATGCCCTCGCTGTCGGGGGGTGATCGCGTCGACAAGCGCATCAAGGCCCTGCAGGGCGACATTCAGGCCAACCGCCGCGAGGCGAGCGCCAGCCGCTCGCGCGAAGCGCGCCGCAAGGAGATCCAGCAGACCCTTCGGGCCCAGACTGACACCCTGCAGAAGCGCAAGAAGCGCGTGCCGCTGCAGGACCAGCTCTACCAGGCGGGCATGAAGATCAGGCGCGGTGTCTTCATCCGCAACTCGATCATCTTGGGGGGCGTGCTCTTCGTCCTCACCCTGCTGCTTCAGGTCGATCTGCTCTACTGCATCGTCTTCGGCGTCGCCGGCGGCTACCTGCTGCCGCGCATGTATCTCGGCCACCGGCGCAACAAGTACCAGAACGCCTTCCTCGACGAGCTGCCCAACGCGGTGGAAGCCATCGTGCGAGGCGTGAAATCCGGCCTGCCGCTCAACGATTCCATGCGCCTTGTGGCCAGGGAGGCCAGGGAGCCGATCAAGTCCGACTTCCAGCGCGTGCTGGACCAGCAGTCGCTCGGCAAGTCGATGACCGAAGCGGTGCAGACCCTCTACGACCGCGTGCCCCTGCCCGAAGTGAACTTCTTCGTCGTCGTCATCTCGGTGCAGCAGCAGGCGGGCGGCAACCTCTCCGAGGCCTTGGGCAACCTCGCCAAGGTGCTGCGCAACCGTAAGAAGATGAAACAGAAGATCAAGGCCATGTCGTCCGAAGCCAAGGCCTCGGCCGGCATCATCGGCTCGCTTCCCTTCATCGTCGCGCTGCTCGTTACCCTCACCACGCCCAGCTACATGCTGCCGCTGTTCGAGACCAGCATCGGGCTGGTCATGCTCGGCATCGCCGCGATCCTCATGTCGATCGGCATCTTCATCATGGCTAAGATGGTCCAGTTCGACATCTGAGGGGCAAGCCGATGGAAAATCTCGCAAACACCCTCACCGATCCCAAGTTCCTCACCGCTGCCTTCGCCGCCATCGCGGCCGCGGCAGTGGTGTTCTCGCTGGGCGCGACCTTCCTCAGCTCGGGCAGCAACATCAAGCAACGCATCCGCCGCGTCGCCCTCGAGCGCGAGAAGATGCGGGCCGAGGAAATGGCCCGCCTGCGCGGCAGCGGCAGCAACCCGGACCAGCCGGTCCGTACCATCCGGCAGGCGCCCGGCCGCGACTATATGAAGAACGTGGTCGAGCGCTTCTCGCTCGAAAAGGCCTTCGCCGACGAGAACACTGCCGATGCCCTGGCCCGCGCCGGCTATCGCGGTCCGGCGGCGATGACCACCTTCCTCTTTGCGCGCTTCGTCACGCCCTTCATCCTCTTCGTCCTCGTCTTCGCCTACCTGGCGCTGACGGTGCTGAAGGACAGCCCCATCTACATGAGTGCCATCTACGCGCTCTTCCTCGGCCTTGTCGGTGCCTACCTGCCGACCCTGTTCCTGCGCAACCAGACGCAGAAGCGCCAGGCGTCGATCAGGCGGGCCTGGCCCGATGCCCTCGACCTGATACTGCTCTGCGTCGAGTCCGGCATGTCGATAGAGCACGCCTTCAAGCGCGTCGCCAAGGAGATCGGCATGCAGTCCGTGCCACTCGCCGAGGAACTGACGCTCACCACGGCCGAGCTCAGCTTCCTCGAGGACCGCACTCGCGCCTACGACAATCTCGGCCGCCGCACCGGTCTCGACATCGTCAAGTCGGTGATGCAGGCGCTGATCCAAGCCGAACGCTACGGTACCTCGGTGGGCACGTCGCTGCGCGTCATGGCCGAGGAGGGTCGCGAGTCGCGCATGATGGAAGCTGAAAAGAAGGCAGCCGCCCTGCCACCCAAGCTCACCGTGCCGCTCATCGTATTCTTCCTGCCGGTGCTCTTCATCGTCATCATCTCCCCGGCCGTCATCAAGGTGATGCAGAGCAACGTCAATCTGGGCTGACGTAACGCGAAGTCGCATACGAAGAGGGCGCCTCACGGGCGCCCCTTGTGTTCCACGATACGGAGAAGCGCGGCCTACGCCGCTCCCTTGATCCGGTCCCAACGGTTCTGCTGGGTGAGCAAGGCGCGGATATAGGCCATGTTGGCCTCCACCTTCTGCGGCGGCAGTTCGGCGGCAAACAGCCTCTGCGCTTCGTCGAAGCGGCCCTGAAGTCCCACGATGAGTGCCAGGTTCTGCCGCACCTGCGAGTTGGCCCCGCGCAGCGACACGGCATGCCGCAGGTGCTTCTCTGCCGCATCGAGGTCGTTGGTCATGGCGTAGGAGAGGCCGAGATTGGCGTAGATGGAAGGCTGCTCGGGCGCCACCTTCAGCGCCGTCTGGTAGACCTTGCGCGCCTCGGCGTTCTGCCCCTTCTGGTCGAGGATGGCGCCCTTGACCAGCAGCGCATTCCAGTTGGGCGCGGTGGGGTCGATGGCACGCTCCACCACCGTCAGCGCTTGGTCGAAGCGGCCGGCCGCCGACAGCGCCTTGGCATATTCGACGGCAACTTCGGGGTCGCGCGGCAGCTTGGAGACGGTCGTTTCCAGAACGGAGACCGCCTGGTCGGCCTGTCCGTTGGTGCGCAAGGCCGCGGCGTAATAGAGCGAGGTGTTGCGATCGCCCGGGTTCTGCTTGTAGCGTTGGGCGAGTTGACCGATCACCGCCGCGCGCTGTTCAGCCGGTGCGGCGCTGGGATCGCGCGATCCGATCGATCCGGTCGTGGTCGGGTTGACGGCACAGGCGCTCAGCGCCGCCACGGCAACACCGGCGCACAGCAGCGAGACCAACGGCTTCAACGAAAATCGACGCAACACTTACAAAGTCCTCCGGGCTACGGCCTTCTGGCCGTCCCGAGCCCATGTCGAGCAATAATTGATTAACCCTAACAGCGGGTTAAACTGCGTGAGGACTGACGTTGCGCCCGGCTGATCCCAGGCGTAATTCTCCTTGCCCCTAGCGAAAACCGGACCCCGCGCCATGCCCAACTCCCAGCCGCTCACCCTTACCGCCGTTGAAGAGGGGGGCGCCGCTACCGGGCTCACACCGGCGCAGGCCAACTGGGCCAGGGTTAACGGTTTCACCGGCCAGCGCGGCCGGCTCCTCGCCCTGCCGGGCGACGATGGCGGCGTTGCCGGGTACCTCTTCGGCGTCGGCGCCGCTGCCGACCGGCCCAGGCTTGTCTACGGCCTTGCTGCCGCCGCGCTCGAGCCCGGCCGCTACCGCCTCGCCGGGGCGCTCGGCGACCCAACGATTGCCGCACTCGGCTTTCGTCTCGGCGCCTATCGCTACGACCGCTACCGCAAGGCCAAGGAGGCGGTTGAACTCGAACTGCCCGACGGCGCTGACGGCGCCGAGGTGGAGCGGCTGGTCGAGGCGGCCTTTCTCGCCCGCGACCTCGTCAATACCCCGTCCAACGACCTCGGTCCGGATGCGCTCGAAGGCCAGATCCGCGCCTTTGCCGCCCGCCATAAGCTCGACGTGAGGGTAATCGCCGGCGACGACCTGCTGAACGAGAACTTCCCGATGATCCACGCCGTCGGCCGTGCCGCGGCCGAGGCGCCGCGGCTCGTCGACTTCAGCTGGGGCAGGGCGGACGACCCTAGGATCACCCTGGTCGGCAAGGGGGTAACCTTCGATACGGGCGGCCTCGACATCAAGCCTGCCGCCGGCATGCTGCTGATGAAGAAGGATATGGGCGGCGCTGCCAACATTCTGGGTCTCGCCCACGCGATCATCTCCGCCGGCCTCCGCATCCGGCTACGGGTGCTCATCCCCATCGTCGAAAACGCCATCTCGGCCTCGGCTTTCCGCCCCGGCGACGTTCTTCGGGCCCGCAATGGCAGCACGGTCGAGATCGGCAATACCGACGCCGAAGGTCGCCTGATCCTCGGCGATGCGCTGGCGCTGGCCGATGAGGAGGCGCCCGAACTCATCGTCGACATGGCCACGCTGACCGGAGCGGCACGCGTAGCGCTCGGTCCCGAACTGCCGCCCCTCTACACACTCTCGGACGAGCTTGCTGCCGGGCTGATGGCGGCCGGCCTCGAAAGCGACGATCCGCTCTGGCGCCTGCCGCTCCACGCCCCCTACGAAGCCATGCTCGCGAGCAAGATCGCCGACATCAACAATACCGGGCAGGGCGGCTTCGCCGGCTCAATCACCGCGGCCCTCTTCCTCAAACGCTTCGTCAAGAAGGCCAAGGACTGGGCCCATCTCGACATCTTCGCCTGGGCACCGGAGGCCCGCGCCGGGCGGCCGTTCGGTGGCACAGACCAAGGCATCCGCGCCGTCTACGGTTACCTGAAGCGGCACTATAGTTGACATAGTCAACAATCCGGGTGAGCGTATCATCCAGCATGGCTGATACGCTTCCTGACTCGCTCATTGACGACACTCGAGCCTTCAACCGCTTCTACACCCGCGTCATCGGGGTTCTCGACGAGCACCTCACCGAGAGCCCGTTCAGCCTGGCCGAAGCCCGCGTGCTCTACGAGATCGCGGCGCGCGGCCACGCCACCGGCAGCGAACTCGCCAGGGCGCTCGGGCTCGATCGTGCGTACCTGACCCGCATTCTGCAGGGATTCAGCGCCCGAGGGCTCGTGAGCTATGCGCCCAATCCCAAGGACCGGCGCGGCAACTTCATCGCGCTGACCCCCGAGGGTGACGCCGCCTTCGGCGACCTGCGCGAGAAGGCCGAACTTGCGGTCGCGCGCCTGCTCGCCCCGCTGACCCAGCCCGACCGGCGGCGTCTGGCAGACGCCATGTGGACTATCCGCACCCTGCTGGGCGACGATCTGCCGCCCTCGCCTGTGGTGATCCGCGCGCCGCGATTGGGCGAGATCGCCCTTGTCGTCTCGCGCCAGTCCCAGGTCTACGCCGATGAGTTCGGCTGGGACGACAGCTATGAGGGGCTCGCCGCCGAGATTGCCGGCCAGTTCGCCCAGACTCACGATCCGGAGCGCGAGGCGTGCTGGATTGCCGAGTGGCGCGGCGATGTCGCGGGCTCCGTCTTCGTCGTCGATGCAGGAAAGGGCGTGGCACAACTGCGGCTGCTCTATGTCGAGCCCCGTGCCCGCGGGCTGGGCATCGGCCGCTCGCTTGTCGAGCAGACCATCCGCTTTGCCCGCGAGAAGGGCTACCGCAGGATGCGGCTCTGGACGCAGCAGAGCCTCGTCGCCGCCCGCCGCATTTACGCCGGCGCCGGCTTCCGGCTCACCGAAAGCAAGCCTCATCGCAGCTTCGGCAAGGATCTCGTCGGCGAGTATTGGGAGCTCGAACTCTAGCAGGCCACCGCCCGGCAGGCCGGGCGGTGATGCAAGGTCAGTAGCCTCGGCTCAAGTCAACCACGTTGGGCAGCGGCTTGCCGGCCTCGTGGTCCTTGATGACCCGGCTGAAGTAGCGCACGCCGGTACGTTCCGACGAGGCGGCTGCGATATGCGGGGTGAAGTAGACGTCGTCGCGGCCCCATAGCGGCGAGTCCTGAGGCAGCGGTTCGACCTCGAACACGTCGAGGCTGGCAGCCTTGAGCGTGCCGTCATCGAGGGCGCGGATGATGTCGGCCTCTTTCTGGTGGCCGCCGCGTGCAGCGTTGATCACCACCGGCCCTTCGCCGTCGAGCCCGCCGCGGCGGAGCTTGGAAAAGGTGTCGTAGTTCAGGATGCCCTGCGTCTCGGGCGTCAGCGGCAGCAGGTTGACCAGGATGTCCGTACCCGCCAGGAAGGGCTCGAACCCTTCGGCGCCCGAAAACACCTCGACGCCCTCGATTTCCTTGGGCGTGCGGCTCCAGCCGCGCAGCTTGTAGCCGAACACCTTCAGGTGCTTGATCGCGTCCATGCCGAGCTGGCCGAGGCCCATGATGCCGACATTGGCCTCCCAGGCGGCTGACGGGTAGAGCTGCACCCAGCGCTTCGCCGCCTGGTCGCGCTTGAAGCGGGTGCCGAGGCGATGGTGCCGCAGCACCTCGGCGAGCACGTAGTCACTCATCCGCTGCGTCAGGTCCTCGTCCATGAAGCGGACGATGGGTACGTCCTTGGGCAGCCTCGGGTGCCGCAGCAGCGCATCGACGCCGGCGCCCAGCGACAGCACTGCCTTGAGGTTGACGAGGCCGTCAAACGCATCCGGCTTGGGCTTCCAGACAAAGATGTATTCGACCTCGGCCGGATCGTACTGGTCGTCCCGGGTCACCACCTTGCGGCCGGGCAGGGCGGCGGCGAAGCCATCGGCCCAGCGGCGCTCGTTGAAGTCGGCAAGGTGCAGCAGCAGCGTCATCGGATCGTATCCCTTGAAATGAAACGGGCCGCGCTGATGAAAGCGCGGCCCGGGCAGAACTTACTTCGTGGCGGAGTTACTGCGCGGCCGGGGTAGCCGGAGCCGTCTCCGCGGCGCCATCGGGGCCGCTCGTGGTGGGCGTGCCCTGAACGTTGGTGTCGCCCTGGGTTTCGGTAGGCGTCGACACCGGGGCAGCGTCGCTCTCAACGGCAGGCGCCTCGGTTGCAGCGGGCTCCTCGGCGGCGGGAGCATCGGCAGCCGGAGCCGCGTCAGCAGGAGCAGCCTCGGCCGGCGCAACTTCACCCTCGGTCGGGGCAGCGTCACCCTCGGCGGGAGCAGCTTCGGCCTCGGCCGGAGCAGGGGCTGGGAACGGCACCGGGCTCTCCGACAGGCTGGCGAGATAGGCCAGGACGTTGGCCCGCTGGGCGTCGTCCTTGATACCCGCGAAGGCCATCTTGGTGCCCGGGATGAAGCCCTTGGGCGCAGCCAGGAAGGCGTTGAGGTTCTCGTAGCTCCACACGTCACCGGCGGCATTGTGCTCGAGCATGGCTGCCGAGTAGGCGTAGCCCTCGTGGCTGCCGATCACGCGGCCGACCACGCCATACAGGCCCGGGCCGGCGCCATTCTTGCCGTCTGGCGTGAAGCTGTGGCACGACGAACAGACGCGGACGCCGGACTGGCCTGCAGCCGGATCGGCGCTTGCCAGCAGCGTGCCGAGATCGACGACCGGCGCGGCCGCCTCTCCGCCGCCTTCGCCCTCTGCGCTCGCCGAAGCCAGCGCATAACCCGGGCCACGACCCTCGATGGGGTGGTAGATGGCTTCCGCCAGGAACCCAAGGCCCATGACGAAGAGCAGGGTGCCCAGGATGGCGCCAAGAATTTTGTTGAGTTCGAACGAATCCATCGCGGGTATCTAAGCCTTTGACCGCCGGTGTATTGAGCGGCGGTACAGCGTTTCCCCGGGCCAAGCAAGCCCGAGCAGACTCTTGGGCGCGTTAACCCCCTGTCCCGACGCGCGCGGAAGATAGTCCGTCGTCAGTCGTGGCGCAACGGGGTACGCGCGACAGCTCCTGCAATAGACGAAACCGGATGCCTGCGCTCAAGATTGACTTGGGCAACGGCGCACCGCATTAAGGCCCCCGCCTGTGCTGCGGAGTATTGTCGAGATGGTGCGGAAGATCGCGTTTCAGGGCGAACCGGGGGCCTTCAGCCACGCAGCGATGCATGCGCTGTTTCCCGCCGACGAACCGTTGCCCTGCCCGAGCTTCGAGGACACCATCGCTGCCGTGCAGCAGGGCCGCGCCGAATACGGCGTCGTGCCGGTCGAAAACTCGCTCTATGGCCGCATTACCGACATCTACCACCTCCTGCCCGAGAGCGGGCTCTACATCATCGGCGAGCACTTCCTGCGCGTCGAGATGAACTTGCTGGCCATTCCAGGCACGAGGCTCGAAGAGGTGAAGGCGGTGCAGTCGCTTTCGGTGGCGCTGGGCCAGTGCCGAAAGTTTATTGCCGACCACAAGTTCAGAACCATCAACGGCGCCGATACGGCGGGCTCGGCTCGCGAGGTGGCGCAGAAGGGCGACAGGACGGTTGCCGCCATTGCCTCGCGCATGGCAGCCCAAGTCTACGGGCTCGAAGTGCTCGCTCCCAATATCGAGGACGCGGCGCACAACACCACGCGCTTCCTCGTCATCTCGCAGCAGCCCGTTGAGCCGCCTGCCGATGCGGAGAAGGTGAAGACCACCTTCGTCTTCCGCGTGCGCAACGTTCCGGCAGCGCTCTACAAGGCGATGGGAGGCTTTGCGACGAACGGGGTCAACATGACCAAGCTCGAGAGCTATATGCTCGACGGCTCGTTCACCGCCACGCAGTTCTACGCCGATATCGAGGGGCGCCCGTCTGATCGCAACGTGGCGCTCGCCTTCGAGGAACTGGGCTTCTTCACCGACCACTTCCGCGTGCTGGGCACCTACAAGGCTTCATCGCCTAGCGAAGCGACCTGAGACTGACGCCTCAGTAAAAGTCGTCGTCTTCGTCGAAACCGTCCGCCTCGACACCGAAATCGGCCTCAGCGACGAGGTCGTCCTCGTCGTGCGGCTCGCCGAGAACGGCGTTGGCGAAGGCAGGAAGATAGAGCGGGGCGCCGGCTTCGCGGGTTGCGGCGCGCTGCATCTGGCCTAATGCCAGCAGTTCCGGGGGAACACGCAGGGACTTGATCATGCTGGCCTCCTGGCGGATGGACAGCAGGATCGTGCGCCTCGTCATGTTAACAGCAAGTGACCGGGTGATTCAGTTTGGCACGGCCTCGGTGGCCGCGTTCTTCCTCAGTTCGCCCACCAGGTACTTGAGCCCCGCTACCTCGCGCCCCTGCTCGATGCGCGGCCCCATGGCCTCAGTTGAAACCGCGATCGACTCGCTGAGCGCGTCGAGAGCCGTGCCGATGCGGAACAGTTCGCCCCAGAGCTCGTGGCCGGGCGGCAGGTTGTCGGCGAGCGTATCGCAGAGTTCGGCTTCCTCCCGCACCTCGAGCAGCGTGCGGTCGGCTTCCTCGAGCATCCAGCTCGTGGCCGGAAGAAGCCCGCGGGCGGCGCGCCGATAGGTGTCCGCATCCTCGTTCCAGTGCGCAATCAGCCCCTGCAGGCGGGCGATATGCTTGCGGGCCAGGTCTTCGTCGCTGCTGCCTTTGGCGATCATCGTCTTCGCTCTTTTGTCGTTGTGAAGCAGCAACGGCGAGTGAGGCGCGCCGGTTGCAGCCAGTGGGCCTTGCCAAGGACAAAATCCGCCGCCATATAGGGCGCGGGAGGTTGGCGCGGACGTGTTCCTCGCCAACCGGGTCAGGTCCGGAAGGAAGCAGCCCCAACGAGACCTTCACGGGTCGTTGCCAACCTCCTGCTAATCCCCACATTTCGCACAAGCTGTTTTGCGAACCGCCCTCGCGGTCGCTATATGCTGTGCATGGCTGACGGAATGTTCCCCGACGAAGCGCCCGCGCCCGCCCCCTCGGCGGCGGCCTCGCCCTATCTCGTGCTCGCCCGGAAATACCGGCCGCTGAGCTTTTCGAGCCTGATCGGCCAGGATGCGATGGTGCAGACGCTGCGCAACGCGTTCAAGTCGGGCCGCATCCACCACGCCTTCATCCTCACCGGCGTGCGCGGCGTGGGCAAGACCACTACCGCGCGCATCCTCGCCCGCGCCTTCAACTACGAGGACGAGAACGGCCGCCGTCCCACCCTCGATTTCGAAAAGGAGGGGGTCCACGACCGTGCCATCATCGAGGGGCGCCATGTCGACGTCATCGAGATGGACGCCGCCTCCAACACCGGCATCAACGACATCCGCGAGATCATCGACTCGGTGAAGTACGGGCCGGTTTCGGCGCCCTACAAGGTCTACATCATCGACGAGGTGCACATGCTCTCGACGGCGGCCTTTAACGGGCTGCTGAAGACGCTCGAAGAGCCGCCACCCTATGTGAAGTTCATCTTCGCCACCACCGAAATCCGCAAGGTGCCGGTGACGATCCTGTCGCGCTGCATGCGCTTCGACCTGCGCCGCGTGCCGCCCGACATCATGCATGCCCACCTCGTGGACCTGCTTGGCCGCGAGGGCATCGACTATGAGCCCGAGGCGCTGGCCATGATCGTGCGGGCGGGCGAGGGCTCGGTGCGCGACAACCAGTCCCTGCTCGACCAGGCCATCAGCCACGGCGACGGCAAGGTCACGGCGGCGACCGTCAAGGCCATGCTCGGCCTCGGCGACCGCGCGCGCACCATCGACCTCTTCGAGGCGCTGATGGGTGGGCAGATCGCCCAGGCGCTCACCAACCTGCGCGAACTCTACGACGCGGGCGCCGATCCGCAGACCATCATCGCCGACCTCTGCGACTTCACCCACCTCGTCACCCGCATGAAGGTGGTGCCGGCCGCGGCCGACGACGTGTCGCTGACGCCCGACGAGCGCACGCGCGGCGCCGAGCTGGCGCAGAAGCTCGGGATGCGCGCGCTCACCCGCACCTGGCAGATCCTGTTCAAGGGCCACGAGGAAGTGCAGAAGGCCGGCAATGCCATGCAGGCGGCTGAAATGGTGCTGGTGCGCCTCGCCTATGCGGCCGACCTGCCCAGCCCGGACGAGCTGATCGCGAAGCTCTCGAACGCGCCGGTTTCGAGCGCCCCGCCCACCGCGCCGGTGCCGCGCGGCAATGGTGGAGGAGGTCCCTCGGCCCTGCGCGCCGTGCCCGACGTGGCCCCGCGGATCGAGCCGGCGGCTGCGCCGGTCGTGGCCGCCCCTGCGCCACAGGCCCTCGCCAATCCGAAAACGTATGCCGATCTCGTCGCGCTCGCCGGCGAGAAGCGCGACATCCTCATCAAGCACGCGCTCGAAAGCTCGCTGCGGCCGGTATCGATCGGCGATGGCCGGCTCGAGGTGGCGCTGGTCGAGAATGCCGATCCCGGCATCATCCAGAACCTCATGGCCAAGCTGAAGCTCTGGACCGGGCGGCAATGGGTGATCAGCCTCGCCAACGACGCCGCCCACGTGCCCACCTTGCGTGAGCAGCGCGAAGAGCATCTCGAGGCGGTTCGCGAGGAGGCCCACCAGGACCCGCTGGTGCAGGCCATTCTCGACGCCTTCCCCGGCTCCACTGTCCGGGTCACCATCAAGCAGGAACAGATTCCGATCGAAGCCTACGCGGATGCGATCCGCGATAGCGATGAGGACGACGAACTATGAAAGACATCATGGGTATGATGAAGGCCGCCCAGGAAATGCAGGGGCGGATGCAGGAATTCCAGAACAAGATCGCGGAGATGTCCGTTGAGGGCCGCGCCGGTGCCGGCCTCGTCGTCGTCACGCTCAACGGCAAGGGCGAGATGAAGGGCCTGAAGATCGACCCCAGCCTCGTTACCGACGACATCACCGTGGTCGAGGACCTGATCATCGCCGCGCACAACGACGCCAAGGGCAAGATCGAGTACGAGACCAACGCCAAGATGCAGGAGTTGACTGCCGGCCTGCCGCTGCCTCCCGGCCTCAAGTTCCCGTTCTGAGGCGGCTGTGGCCAACGGCGGACCTGAAATCGAGCAGCTGATCCTGCTGCTGGCGCGTTTGCCCGGCCTCGGCCCACGCTCGGCCCGCCGGGCCGTGCTGCACCTCATCAAGAAGAAGGAGCAGCTCATGGTGCCGCTCTCGGCTGCGCTCGACCGCGCCGTGGCCGCAGTGACCGTGTGCGAGGTGTGCGGCAATGTCGATACCAAGTCACCCTGCCACATCTGCGCCGACCCGCGGCGCGACAGCGGCATCCTGATCGTCGTCGAGGACGTGGCCGACCTATGGGCGCTGGAGCGCGCCGGGGTAGGGGCAGTGAAGTACCATGTGCTGGGCGGTGTACTCTCGCCGCTCGATGGAGTCGGGCCCGACGACCTCTCGATCGATGCGCTGCTGCGGCGCGCCCCCGACTTCTCCGAAATCGTGCTCGCGGTGAACGCCACCGTAGAGGGCCAGACCACCGCGCACTACATCACCGACCGTCTGCAGCCGAGCGGCATCAAGATCACCCGCCTCGCCCATGGCGTGCCGGTGGGCGGTGAACTCGACTACCTCGACGACGGCACACTGAGCCAAGCCCTGCGCGCCCGCACGGCCCTTTGAGCCCGAACAGCGCTATTTCTCGTCGGGATTCAGACCGTCTATCCATTCCCGCGTGTCGATTGCATCGTCGTCAGGCTCCTCGTCGTCGGTCAGTGACGCCTCGTCCAGCGCCTCGAGGTCAAGCAACTCATCGGAATCCGGAGAGAGCGTCTCCCGGTGCGCGCTCGGGTCCATGTCCATGCCGGATGGGTCCATCCCCTCACCGTCGAGGTTCTGCAGCTGGCTGATGGCCGCATCGATCTGGCGCACGAGGCGCAGCGGATCGTCGTCGCCATAGTCGGGACTTTCGAGTTCCGCGAGCTGGCCGCGCATGTCGAGCAGGCGGCGAATGCGCTCGTCGGCCGGCCACTCCTCGCTGTAGAGCAGTTCCTCGATCTCGGTGGCGCTCACCGGCAGCGTATAGCCCGGCTCGTCGCCGTCATTGCCGGTCAGCACGTCGCGTCCGACCACGTCCCGAAAGTCACTCATTGAGGCCTCCCTGTTGCTGGTCACACAACGCGTCACGGCACTCCCGGTTCACGGGCCAGATGAGCATGCACCAGTATCGTCGCGCGCGCGGAAGTGGACGCGCCCACTCGCCGGCCCAACCGCCCGCCGGTAGCACCTCGTTAACGGTCAATTGAAGCGCGAGGGGATACGGCATTTCCCCGAGCCGCCGGGTAAGGCTTCGTTCACCCCGCGGCTGCCAGGGATGCGAGCACCGGAACAGATTATCTAGTCGGGGCAGCAGCTTGCAGAACGTCGTCTCCATTCTAGTCGACCACCATGACCTTCGGCTCGTGGCGGTCGCGGCGCTCGTCTGCGCTCTGTCTGCCTTTGCCGGCATGACGCTGCTCGCCCACGCCCGCCGCACCGAAGGCGTTATGGCAATGGTATGGATCGGCATCGCCGCCATCGCTGTCGGCTTCGGCATCTGGTCCACCCATTTCGTCGCCATGCTGAGCTTCTCGGTCGGCATCCCGACCGGTTACGACCTGCCGCTCACCCTCCTGTCGCTTGCCATCGCGGTGGCCATCGTCGGGGGCGGGCTGCTCTATGCCACCGTCGGGCGCCAGCGCCACGACTCCCTGCTCGCAGGCGCCGTGGTCGGCATCGGCATCTCGGCCATGCACTATATCGGCATGTCGGCACTGCTTGTCGGCGGCGACATCACCTGGGATCCTGTGGTTCTCGCCACCTCGCTGCTGCTCGGCATCGGCTTCGGCGCCGCAGCGCTCCATGTCGGCACCCGCTCGCCCGACCTGCGCTGGCGCGCCGGGGGCGCGCTGCTGCTCACCCTCGGCATCGTCTCCATGCACTTCACCGGCATGGGCGCGGCAGGGTTCGAGAACTGCTACGCCATCGTCTCGGAGAGCGACATCACCCCCGGCTGGCTGTCGCTTGTGGTCGCCCTGTCCTCGATCCTCATCCTGCTGGTGGCGCTGGCCGCCACCTATCTCGACCTGCGCGACCGCCAACGCAGTGCTGCCGAGGCTGACCGCATGCGCGGCCTCGCCGACGCTGCCGTCGAAGGCCTCCTCGTGTGCCGCGAGCAGATCATCGTCACCGCCAACTCGAGCTTCATGGGGCTCGTCGCCCTCGATGCCGGTGTCGTCGCCGGCCGGCACCTCTGCGACTTCCTCTCGCCGACGGTCGTCTCGACCCTCGGCGACCATCCCCACACGCCCATCGAAACCGAACTGACTACCTCCCGCGGCGACAAGCTGCCGGTGGAGGTAATCCTCCGCGACGTCGATTTCGGCGGCAAGCCGCACCAGGCCGTGGCCATCCGCGACCTCACGGCCCGCAAGCGCGCCGAGCAGCATATCCGCTTCCTCGCCCACCACGATCCGCTCACCGGCCTGCCGAACCGCGCCACCTTCGCTCGCGCGCTCGAGGACGAGATTGCCCACGCCCGGCGCCACGGCCAGGTCTTCGCCGTGCTCGGTCTCGACCTCGACCGCTTCAAGGAGGTGAACGACTTGTTCGGCCACCCCGTGGGCGACAGTCTGCTCCAGCGCGTCGGCCAGGTGCTGCTGAAGACGGTCGAGGGATTGGGCAGCGCCGCGCGGCTGGGCGGCGACGAGTTCGCCGTGCTGCTCACCAATGTCGGCACTGCCAGCCGCGCCGGCCATATCGCCGAAACGATACTCGAGGCCTTCCGCGCCGACAATGAGCGTGCCGGGTCGGGCGCCATGATTGCGGCCTCCATCGGCATCGCCATGTATCCCGAGAATGCCGAGGATGCCGAGCACCTGATGAGCTACGCCGACACGGCGCTCTACCGGGCCAAGCAGGAAGGGCGCGGCATCTACCGCTTCTTCGAAACGACCATGGGCGCCGAGGTGCGCGAGCGCCGCCTGCTCGAGCACGACCTGCGCCACGCCGTCTCCCGTAACCAACTGCGTCTCGTCTACCAGCCGCAGGTCGATATCCGCTCGGGCGAGGTGACCGGCTTCGAGGCACTGGTGCGCTGGGACCATCCCGAGCGCGGTTCGGTCTCGCCGGGCACCTTCGTGCCCATCGCCGAGGAATCGGGGCTGATCCTGCAGATCGGCGAATGGGTATTGCGCACGGCCTGCGCCGAGGCCGCGCGCTGGACTGCGCCGCTGTCGATCGCGGTCAACGTTTCGGCAGTGCAGCTCCACTCACCAGCTTTCGCCCAGACCGTGCTCGAAGTACTGCTCGAAACCGGGCTCAAGCCCGAGCGGCTCGAAATCGAGATCACCGAAACAGCATTGGTGCGCGACATCACCCGTGCCGTGGCGACCCTGCGCCAGGTGCGCTCGCTCGGCGTCCACATCGCCATGGACGATTTCGGCACCGGCTACTCGTCGCTGGCCAATCTCCGCGCCTTCCCGTTCTCGCGCATCAAGGTCGACCAGAGCTTCATCCGCTCGGTGGACAGCAACGACCAGTCGGCTGCAATCGTGCGCGCCGTGCTCGGTCTTGGCAGCGGGCTCAACGTGCCGGTGGTCGCCGAAGGCGTCGAGCGGCCCGAGGAACTGGAATTCCTGCGCGGCGAGGTCTGCCAGTCGGCCCAGGGCTACCTGCTGAGCCGGCCGCAGGAAATCGGCCGCTTCGCCGATGTCATCGCCGGCCGCTCGCGCCACCTGCCCGAGGGCGTGCAGGTCGAACTGGCCCGCGCCGGCTGATCATTCCCCGGCGAGGCGCTGCGGCTGCGGCGGCTCGTCGAACTCCATCGCCTCGATCTTCTCGCCGCGGCGCAGCACCTTGCCCGACGACACGAGGATGTCGCCGATATCGTTCTGCGCCTGGGTGAAGTGGCTCTGCAGCTTCCGCACCCGCTCGTCGAGCCTGGCGACATCGGAGAGGAGCGCGCGCACCTCGGTCTGGATGCGGTACGCCTCCTCCCGCATCCGCACGTCGCGCATCAGCGCCTGCACCACCTGGATAGAGAGCATCAGGATCGAGGGCGAAACCACCACCACGCGCGCCTTCAGCGCCCTCTGGACCACGTCCTCGAACTTCTCGTGCAGGTCGGCAAAGATCGACTCCGAGGGCACGAACATGAAGGCGGTATCGGCCGTCTCTCCGGGGATCAGGTACTTCTCCGAGATCGCCTTGATGTGGACGCCCATGTCGTTGCGGAAGCCGTTGGCGGCAAAGCGCGCCTGCTCGGGACCCTCGGCGTCCACCAGCCGCTGCCAGCTTTCGAGCGGGAACTTCGCGTCGATGACCAGGGAGGGCGCACCATTGGGCATATGAACCAGCGCGTCGGGCCGGCTGCCATTGCTGAGCGTCGCCTGGAAGGCATAGGCGTTCGGCGCAAGCCCGTCCGCGATGATGGCTTCCATCCGGCCCTGCCCGAAGGCCCCGCGCGTCTGCTTGTTGGCGAGGATGGATTGCAGCGACACCACGTCCTGGCTCAGCTGCGTGATGTTGTGCTGGGCCCGGTCGATGACTGCAAGCCGCTCCTGGAGCTTCGACAGACTCTCATTGGTCTTCTGGTTGGTCTCCGCCATCGCCGCGCCGATCCGCTGGCCATGGCTGTCGAGCCGCTCGTTCACCAGCCGGGCGAGGTCGGAGGTGCGCGAGCCGAAGATTTCCGCCATTGTCTGCATGCGGCCGGTCATCTCGGACTGAATGCGCATCAGGTCGGCGAGGTGCCGCTCCGTCTCGGCAGCGCGCTCCCGCGCCAGTGCCGCGTCCTCGGCTCGCTGTCGCGCCTCCTCGGCTCGGGCCCGTGACTGCTGCACGAGCACCACCAGCAACGTCACCAGCAGCGCCGCGAACAGGCACACCGCGACCAGCAGCGACGTCTCCACGGTCACGGGTATGTCGGCGAGAACGAAGAGAACGCGATCCATCGGACCACCCTATCCGATTCGGTTTCCCTTTTGTTCTACGCTGCGCGGTTGACCCTTACCAAGGAAATACCATATTCAGCCGATCCCCGAATTGAAGGACCGACCGTCAATGGCCAAGCGCCCCATCCTGATCCTGCCCGACGAGCGCCTGCGTGCGATTGCGGAGCCGATCGAAAAGATCGACGACGGGATCAAGCAGCTGGCCGCCGACATGCTCGAAACCATGTATGACGCGCCGGGCATCGGCCTTGCCGCGCCGCAGATCGGCGAACTCAAGCGCATCGTGGTGATGGACCTCGCCAAGGAAGGCGAGCCGCCCGCCCCGCTGGTAATGGTGAACCCCGAGATCCTCAGCTACTCCGACGAGACCGTGGTCACTGAGGAGGGCTGCCTCTCCATCCCCGAGCTCTACTACGATGTCGAGCGTCCGGCCGAGGTGAAGGTTCGCTACACCGACCTCGACGGCAAGGTCGTCGAGCTCGACGCCAAGGAGCGTCTCGCAGTCTGCGTGCAACACGAACTCGACCATCTCGATGGCGTGCTCTACATCGATTACCTGAGCCGGCTGAAGCGCGACCGCGTGCTCAAGAAGTTCCAGAAGCAGGCTCGCCGCGCCGGCTGAGTTCCGGAGGCGCCATGCGCATCGTCTTCATGGGCACCCCGGAATTCGCGGTGCCCACTCTCACCGAGATCGTTTCCACCGGCCACGACGTCGTGGCGGTCTATACGCGTGCGCCGAAACCGGCGGGCCGCGGGCAGGCCGAACGCAAGTCGCCGGTGCACCTTGCCGCCGAGGGCTTCGGCATTCCCGTTTTCACGCCCCGCTCGCTGAAGGGGGAGGCCGAGCAGCAGGCCTTCGCCGCGCACGATGCCGATCTCGGCGTCGTGGTGGCCTATGGTCTGATCCTGCCCAGGCCGATCCTCGACGCGCCCCGGCTCGGCTGCCTCAATCTCCACGGCTCCCTGTTGCCGCGCTGGCGCGGCGCCGCGCCCATCCAGCGCGCCGTGATGGCGGGCGATGCGCGCACCGGCGTCATGGTGATGCAGATGGACGAGGGACTCGATACCGGCCCCATCGGCCTCATCGAGGAAATGCCGATCGGCCCGGACATGACCGCGGGCGAGCTCCACGACCGCATGATGCTGGTAGGCGCCGACCTGATGGGCCGGGCGCTCTCGGCGCTGGAACGCGACAGCCTCCATTTCACCCCGCAGTCCGAAGAAGGCGTCACCTACGCCAGCAAGATCGACAAGGCCGAGGCCCGCATCGACTGGACGAAGCCCGCGACCGAGGTGCACAACCTCATCCGCGGCCTGTCGCCTTTCCCGGGCGCGTGGTTCGAGCTCACCCTCAATGGTAACCCCACGCGGGTGAAGGCGCTGCGCTCGACGCTGGCGCAGGGCTCGGGCGAGCCGGGTACCCTCCTCCCCGACCTCACCATCGCCTGCGGCGAGGGGGCCGTGCGCCTCACCACAGTGCAGCGCGAGGGCAAGGGCGCCATGGATGCCGCCACCTTCCTGCGCGGGGCAGGGGCCTTGCCTGAAAAGGCGGGCTGAGTGCCCCGTTACAAGCTCATCGTCGAATATGACGGCCGGCCTTTCTGCGGCTGGCAGCGGCAGGCGCATGACCTGTCGGTGCAGCAAGTGCTGGAGGAGGCGATCGCGCGCTTCTCGGGCGAGACGGTCACCACGCAGGCGGCCGGCCGCACCGATGCCGGCGTGCATGCGCTGGGCCAGGTGGTTCACTTCGACCTTTCCCGACAGTGGGACCCCTTCAAGGTCCGCGAGGCGCTGAACTACCACACCAAGCCGCACCCGGTTGCGATCATCACCGCCGAGGCGGTGGGCGAGGAGTTCGAGGCGCGCTTTTCGGCCACGGCGCGGCACTACGAGTACCGCATCCTCAACCGCCGGGCGCGGGCGGCGCTCGACGATGGCCGGGTGTGGCACGTGCCGGTGCCGCTCGATGCCGATGCCATGCACGCCGCTGCACAGTTGATCCTCGGCAAGCACGACTTCTCCACCTTCCGCGCTGCCGAGTGCCAGGCCAACTCGCCCATCCGCACGCTCGACAGGTTCGATGTCTCGCGGCAGGCCGAGATGATCGTCATCACCGCCAGCGCCCGCAGCTTCCTCCACTCGCAGGTGCGCTCGATGGTGGGCTCGCTGAAGCTGGTTGGCGACGGCAAGTGGACCCCCGCCGATTTCCGCGCCGCGCTTGATGCGGCCGACCGAGCACGCTGCGGCCCGCTGGCGCCGCCCGAGGGGCTCTACCTCACCGGCGTCAGCTATTGATGCCCGGCATCGGCATGAAGAGCGACAGGACGATCCCGGCAATGAGATAGCCCACCACCTGGGCGACCACAAACATTGCCACCTGCAGCGGTTCGAGCCGCAGGATCACCCGACCGATATTCACCGCCACGATGACGACGAGAATCCCGATGGGAACGCCGATCAGCTCGGCGCTGACGCCCATCAGGTTGAGGACGAGGGCGGTGGCTGTGATGTAGACGCTGGCCCAGTTGTCCACCACCAGATAGGGCACGAAGCCGTCGAGCCGCCTCGCCTGGTTGAGCGCGACGGCGGCGCACCCGACCTGCAGCACGAAGCTCACGACGAAACCCACAGTGCTGAGCAGCACCCGGCCCTGAACGCCGTAGAGCAGTGGCAGCCCGGCGCCGATGCCGGCGATGAGCAGCAGCGCAATGAAGCTGCCCGCCAGCCCGTGCGTGGTAAGGTTGAAGTGGCGCGCCGCCTCGCGATTGCCGACGGTCACCGCGATGACGCCCCGCAGGGCTGCGGTGGCTTCGGCCATCAAGTTGTTCTGCTGTGCCACTAGCCGATCCCTGCTCCCGAGCCAGCGTGCATGTAGACACCGGTGGCCGCGAGTACCAGTGTCACGCCGCGTTGGCCAGCATCTGCCCGGTAGGCAGCAGGAGGATCAGCATCCCCGCAGCCGCCGTACCCACCGCCACCAGCACACCGGCGAGGATCGCCATGGTGATCGAGGCGCCGAGCACGGTGCGCACTGCGCGGCCGACAAAGGCCGCGGTGACCGCGACGAGCGCCATCGAGGTCTGGATGCCGAAATAGGAAAGCACGAGGCTCACCACCTGCACCAGCAGCAGCAGGATGGCCACGAACATGACGAGAAGCGGTGCCTTGTCGGGCTGGCCTGCAAGCCGCGCCGCGACGATAACCACCACGATCGGCACTGCGAAGGCGACAAGAGTCACGAATCCGAGGTCGAAGGCGAAGGGCAGGTAGTCCATCAGCATTTCGCCGAAGGACCCCGCCAGCATTGCCGCCTGTGCCAGCACCAGCACGACCACGCCCGGCACCGCTTCGTTCCAGCCGACGAGGCTGAAGTCGAGCGGCCGTGCATCCTTGCGCATGCCGAAGGCGCGGTAGGCCTCGGCGACCGCCGCCATGAAGCGGCTGGCCATCAGTCGGCCTTGAAGTAGTCGGCGATGAACCGGGCGTAGAGTGACGTGAGCGCCTCGAGGTCGGCGATGCGGATATGCTCGTCCACCTTGTGCATCGTCGGGCCGGGCAGTCCGAACTCCACCACCGGGCAGTACTCGGCGATGAAGCGCGCATCCGACGTGCCGCCGGCGGTCGAGAGCTCGGGCGGAATGCCGGTCGCGCGCGAAATCGTCTCGATCAGCGTGTCGACGCCGCCATCGAGCGGCGAGAGGAAAACTCGCGACGGCCGGCCGAGCTGGGTGAACTCCACCGTGGTACCCTGCTTGCCGAGGTTGTCGATCACCTCGTTCACCGCCTCGGTCAGGCTTTCGGGGTTCCAGCGATCGTTGTGGCGCACGTTGAACTTCATCGTCACCGCGGCCGGGATGACGTTGCCCGTCGGGTTGCCCACGTCGATGGTGGTGAACTCGAGGTTCGAGGGCGGGAAATGCTCGGTGCCGTCATCGAGCTTGCCCGAGAGCGCCGAGACCAGCGCCGCCGCCACCGGGATCGGGTTGTTGGCCCGGTCCGGGTAGGCGACATGGCCCTGCGTCCCGATCACCCGGATCTGGCCGCTGAACGAGCCGCGCCGACCGATCTTGATGGAATCGCCCACTCGCGCCGTTGCGCTCGGCTCGCCCACGATGGCGAAATCGAAGCGGTGGCCTTGCGCGTCGGCCCAGGCCATCAGCTTGTCGGTGCCGTTCACCGAATCGGCTTCCTCGTCATTGGTGATGGCAATGGAGATGCGGCCATCCACCGGCACCTGCGCCACGGCGGCGATGAAGGCGGCGATGCCCGACTTCATGTCAGCGGCTCCACGGCCGTAGAGCAGCCCGTCGGCAATCTCGGCGGCGAAGGGCGGATGCGTCCAGGCCGCCGTATCACCGGGCGGCACCACGTCGGTGTGCCCGTTGAACAACAGGTGCTTGCCGCCCGTGCCGCGCGTCGCGAACAGGTTGTCCACCGGATACGACCCGTCTCCCTCGAACCTGAGCCGCGTGCAGGTGAAGCCGAGCGGCGTCAGCACGGCTTCGAGCACATCAAGAACGCCTTCTTCGGCCGGAGTGACGGAAGGGCGGCGGATCAGGTCCTGCAGCAGGGAAAGGGCGTCGGCCACATCAGTCTCGCAGCAGCTCGTTGATGCCGGTCTTCGAACGGGTCTGGGCGTCCACGGTCTTCACGATCACGGCGCAGTAGAGGTTCGGCCCGGGCTGGCCGTTCGGCAGCGGCTTGCCGGGCAGCGAGCCGGAAACGACTACGGAGTAGGGCGGCACCTTGCCGACATGGACCTCGCCGGTGGCGCGGTCGACGATCTTGGTCGAGGCGCCGATGAACACACCCATCGAGATCACCGAGCCTTCGCCCACGATCACGCCCTCGACGATCTCGGAACGGGCACCGATGAAGCAGTTGTCCTCGATGATGGTCGGGTTGGCCTGCATGGGTTCGAGCACGCCGCCGATGCCGACGCCGCCAGACAGATGTACGTTCTTGCCGATCTGGGCGCACGAACCGACGGTGACCCAGGTGTCCACCATCGTGCCCTCGTCGACATAGGCGCCGACATTGACGAAGCTCGGCATCAGGATGACGTTCCGCGCCACGAACGCGGACTTGCGCGCAACGGCGCCGGGCACGGCGCGCAGGCCAGCCTCGCGGAACGAGGCCTCGTTCCAGCCCTCGAACTTGGTGGGCACCTTGTCCCACCAGCCCGAGCCGTTCGGGCCGCCGGGGATGATGCTGTTGTCATTGAGGCGGAAGCTCAGCAGCACGGCCTTCTTGAGCCACTGGTTCACCGTCCACTGGCTCGGGGCCTGGCGCTCGGCGACGCGGGCCTTGCCGGCATCGAGCAGGTTCAGCGCTTCCTCGACCGCCTCGCGCACCGCACCCTGTGTGCTCGAGTTTATCTCGGCGCGCGCCTCCCAGGCGGCGTCGATGGTCTGGGCGAGATCGGCATGGGACATGGGCACTGCTTTCTGGCGGGAAGTTGAAGCGGGGCGGACATTATCCGGCCGGGGCGACCTGTCAACGATCCTTAACCCCGCCTATGCAAGCAATAAGCCTGACTTGGAGTATGCCAGAATGGCCAGAACCCGGCACACGCCGCTGCGCACCTCGGTGGAGGATATCGATGCAGCAAAGCGCGCCGCAGACACTGCACAAACGAAGTCGCCGGCTTTCCGGCTCGCCTTCGCCGACGACGATTTCCTCATCTCTGAGGATTTGCGTGGTGTGCGCTTCCAGCTCGAATACCTGAAACCGGAGTTCCGGCTGCGCGAGCGCGGCATCAACTCGACCGTGGTGCTGTTCGGCGGCGCCCGCATCCCCGAGCCGGGTAAGCCCGCTTGGGCGGCGCGCAACGAGACGCAGAAGAAGAACCTCGAACTCGCCTCGCGTTACTACGACGAGGCGCGCAAGTTCGCCCAGTATGCCTCGGTGACTTCGCAGGCCACCGACTACAGAGATTTCGTCGTGGTGACGGGCGGCGGGCCGGGCGTGATGGAAGCCGGCAATCGCGGTGCGGCCGATGTCGGCGCGCCCAATATCGGGCTCAACATCGTGCTGCCGCACGAGCAGGCGCCGAACCCCTACATCACCCCCGATCTGTGCTTCAATTTCCACTATTTCGCCACGCGCAAGATCCACTTCCTGTTGCGCGCCCGCGCCGTCGCCATTTTCCCCGGCGGATTCGGCACGCTCGACGAATTCTTCGAGACCCTGACCCTGATCCAGACCGGGCGCATGGACCGCATCCCGCTACTGCTCTTCGGCATGGAGTTCTGGAGCCGGATCATCAACTTCGAGGCGCTGGCCGAAGCCGGCACCATCGCCCCCGACGATCCCCACCTCTTCACCATCGTCGACAGCGCCGAAGAAGGCTGGAACGTCGTCCGCCAGCACTACAAGCTCCCGGCCGTGAAGCTAAAGGCAGGCTGAAGCCCCCGCCGGCGTTTCCGCCTCGGGTTTCGACTGGTCCTGCCCCGTTCGGGGCAGTCGAAGCGGGCCGGCGAGGCGATTGCCCCACGCGGTTAGTCCGCAGATA